>Ga0268262_10005890_pt1 | contig 11982 bp, 12 predicted proteins | sample TergutNc150P3_FD_190354 | JGI IMG/M metagenome (GOLD analysis project Ga0268262, IMG submission 190354) | Nasutitermes corniger P3 segment gut microbial community from laboratory colony in Florida, USA - Nc150 P3 (SPAdes) (version 2) | ecosystem: Host-associated > Arthropoda: Insects >... | reverse complement strand
CCTCATAAACTTTTACGGTTACATTGTCATGCTCACCGGCAAATTCCTGCGCCCCCGCCGCCAGCATTTCATAGGACGGGCTTCCCGCCAATACGCCGGTGATATAAACCAGCACGGAAAGCGGTTTGCTTTGTCCCGATTGTCCCGCTGATTTTTTAGCATGGCAGCCGGACAAAAGGGCTATACAGGCCACAAAAACTACTATTCTTTTCATAAAAGTATATTACTGGCGGATGGATCAAGTTTCAAGGGTGGGGTGATTGTCATCTTTTTATCGGGTATTTCCTCATATAATGAAATATATTATAATCTAAGTATGGAACTGAATAAAATCCCTGAAAAATATCAGGATGACATAAAAAAAGCCACTAGTTTGCTCAAAAGTGAGGGTTGTAAGGCCGTTTTTCTGTTTGGCTCAATGGTTACCGGTAAAATTCATCAGAATTCAGATATAGATATAGGTATAAAAGGTTTGCCCCCAAAGAAATTTTTTAGGGTAAATGCCTATTTGGATAAGGAATTATCTAACAAAATCGATCTTGTGGATTTTGATTTACGTAATGATTTCTATGCCCTCCTTGATTCATTAGGGGAGGTAGTTGAACTTGGATAACGGATTAAAAACAAAATTATTATTTGAAATTTCTCAAATAGATAAATTACTTAATGACAGCAAGCCGTTGTTTGATTTGTATAAAATAAAAACACCGGATTTTATTGAAATGTCCGCCGGAGCTATGGTATTACATTCGTTTTATGGCGGGATTGAGAATATTTTGGTATTAATATTTAAACATTATGATGAACAATTACCTAATAGTAATAAATGGCATATGGAATTATTGGACAAGGCATTTGTCTCTGATAAAAACAGAAAGCAAATTCTCTCGAATGAATCACAAAAGAAATTGGAAGAATATTTGAAATTCAGACATTTTGTCAGACACTCTTACGGGTTTCAACTTGAATGGGAAAGAATGGAAGATTTAATCAACGAAATAAAAATTTTCTGGGAAATAATTAAAAAAGACATAAATAATTTTATAGAAAATAGTTAATAAGCCCAATCATCCCCCTAGCTCTTCTTCCGTTCACCGTCTGCGGCGGTTTTTATCATTGCTTTAGCGGCATGGATTGCTGCGCCCCCGCTGATTTTTTTGCATGGCAGCCAGATAAAACAGCCATGCAAACCATTTGACAAAGAATAAATGAATGAATATAATATAGTAAATGGAAAATTTAATTGAGAAAATAGAAGATATTAAAGAATCTATCCTCAAATTCGTACCTGCGCGGTATATATATTTGTTTGGCTCTTATGCGTATGGAATACCTTCTGACAAAAGCGATATTGATATTTATATTGTAACGCCCGATGAAATAAATAATTTAACCGAAATATATGCAAAAATTGTTGTTGATTTGAGTTATAAGAAGATTTATTTTATTGATTTATTTTTGAATAATGAAACAATATTTAATAAAAGAAAAATAGAAAACATTTTTGAGAAAACAATTTGCCAGAAAGGTAAAGTATTATATGAACATTAGCGATGTCAAAGAATGGATGATAATAGCCGATGATGATTTTGACTCGGCAAAAATATTGAATGAATCCTTTCGAAAACATATGGAAGTTATTTGCTATTTATGCGCTCAAGCGGTGGAAAAATATTTAAAATGCTATTTAACATACAATGACATTATTCCACAAAAAACCCATAATTTGGTTTTGTTAAATGATAAATGTATTGAAATAGACGATAATTTTCAGGAAATAAAAATGGAATGTGGTTTTCTAAACAGGTATATTAGTGAAATTCGTTACCCTTATAGAATTCAAGTATCTGAAGAAGATGTAATGTATGTAATTAAGTCTGTTGAAAAAATTAAAAGCATAGAGGCATTAAAAAAAATCAGGGAAGAATTAATAAAAAAAGATAATTTGTCATCACTATAGTTTTGGAAGAAGTTCGTTTACTCCCCCAAGCATCCCCCTAACTCTTCTTCCGTTCACCGTCTGCGGCGGTTTTTATCATTGCTTTAATGGGGTCAAGAAGCTCAACGGGGAGAACCGCCAAATCATCCAGTATGTCCCGGAATTGCAGATAAGGGGAAATGTCCACCGTTTGCCGATATTCCTTGCCAGTTACCAAATATTCAACCGAAATGCCCAGCGCGGCGGCTATTTTTACCGCCGTGTCGGCGGGCGGCATGGATTGCTGTGTCCCTAAATAAGAGTCTAAAGCCCGTTTTTTTATACCCGCTTTTGCGGCAAATTCCTTTCGATTGAGGCCGATATATTCAACTTCAGAGCAAAGCCGCTGTGAAAAATCGGACATATATTGGAAAAGTAACATAATTATGTCATAAATGACTTGAAATAGTTCAAGATTATGAATATAATAGCAATAGTGCATAATTATGTAATTCATCATTTTTTCAAAAGCAAGGAGTTTGTTATGAAAAACAGGAGCGTTTTTTCTATATTTATCTTTATTTTGGTCATTCTCGGTCTGTTTGCCGCATGTATCGACCCTACTCAACCTGATTTAAAATATGCGGTTTATACAGTTAAGTTTGAAGCCAACGGCGGAAGTCCGGCCCCCAGTCCGCAAAATATAGTCCACGGCGCTCAAGTTGTTATGCCGCCCACTATGACCAAAACCGGTTACAATTTTGGCGGCTGGTACAAAGATGCGGACTGTACCAATCAATGGGATTTTGCTGCCGACGCCGTTACCGGCGCTATCACCTTATATGCCAAGTGGAACGATATACCGCTATCTACTTGCACCGTGACCTTTAACGCCAACGGTGGAAGTCCCGCCCCCAACTCACAAGACATAACCCACGGCGGTAAGGTTGTTCAGCCGCCCGCTATGACCAAATCCGGCTTTGGATTTGGCGGTTGGTACAAGGAGGCGGACTGTACCAATCAATGGGATTTTGCTGTCGACACCGTTACCGGTAATATCACCTTATATGCCAAGTGGGATAACAATTATTATACTGTTGACTTTGAAGCCAATGGCGGAAGTCCTGCTCCCTATCCGCAAAACATAGCCTACGGCGGCGCTGTTGTTCAGCCGTCTGCTATGACCAAATCCGGCTATGGATTTGGCGGCTGGTACCAGGAGGCGGCCTGTACTAATCTATGGAACTTTGCCACTGACACCGTTAGCGGCGCTATCACTTTATATGCCCAATGGAACGCTAATAATAATACTGATACTTGCACAGTTAACTTTCAGGCAAATGGCGGAAGCCCAGCTCCCGATCCACAAAACATAGCTTACGGCGGTAAAGTTGTTCAGCCGCCCGCCATGACCAATCCCAGCTATGGATTTGGCGGCTGGTACCGGGAGGCGGCTTGTATCAATCAATGGGATTTTACTGCCAATACTGTTACTGGCACTATTACTTTATATGCCAAGTGGGATAGTACCGAATTATCCACTTGCACCATAACCTTTAACGCAAACGGCGGAACCCCCGCCCCCGATCCACAAGATATAACCCACGGCGGTACTGTTGTTCAACCGCCCGCTATGACCAAAACCGGCTATGGATTTGGCGGCTGGTACAAAGAGGCAGGCTGTACCAATCAATGGAATTTTGCTGCCGATACTGTTACCGGCACTATTACTTTATATGCCAAGTGGGATAACAATTATTACACCGTTGACTTTGAAGCCAATGGCGGAAGTCCTGCTCCCTATCCGCAAAACATAACCCACGGTGGTAAAGTTGTTCAGCCGCCCGCTATGACTAAAACCGGCTATGGATTTGGCGGCTGGTACAAAGAAGCAGGCTGTACCAATCAATGGAATTTTGATACGGATAGCGTTACCGGCGCTGTCACTTTATATGCCAAATGGAACTCTGATGTTTATAACAACACTTATACAGTCGACTTTCAGGCAAATGGCGGAAGCCCGGCTCCCAATCCACAAAACATAGTCGACGGTGGTAAAGTTGTTCAGCCGCCCGCTATGACCAAATCTGGTTATGGATTTGACGGCTGGTACAAGGAGGCAGCCTGTACCAATCAATGGGATTTTGCCACCGACACCGTTACCAATAACATAATCCTTTACGCCAGGTGGGAACCGTTGGTTACTGTTCCCGGTACAACCCTTGCCGACAAATTACAATGGCTCAAAACCAATGCGGCAAGTAACTCCACTTATATGCTTGAAGTTACTGCTGCCCATGAAAGTCTTGCCCCCCAGAATCTTTCCTACACCGGCAGAGATAATATCACCATCCGGCTTAAGGGAGTTGGGACCGGCAGGGTCATTGAACTTTCAGGCAAGGGTTCGCTTTTTAGTGTAGAAGATGGTGTGACTTTGATTCTGGAAGAAAACCTTATCCTAAAAGGCAATAGCAGTAATAACGCGTCCCTTATCAGGGTAAATTTAGGCAGTACGCTGACCATGAATCAAGGAGTAAAAATCTCCGGTAATACCCACTCCTTTGGCAGTGGAGTGTTTGTGGCGGGCGGAACCTTCACCATGAGTGGTGGGGAAATCTCCGGTAATACTTCCTCCTCCCACGGTGGCGGGGTGTATGTGACCGTCGGGGATGACGGAAGGTATGTAGAGGGAACCTTTACCATGAATGGTGGGGCAATCTCCGGTAATACTGTTATTGCTACTGTTTCCTCCTCCGATGCCTCCTACGGTGGAGGGGTGTGTGTGGAGCGCTTTTGTACTTTTATCATGAACAGCGGAGAAATCTCTGGTAATACTTCCTCCTCTTCCGGTGCGCAATTCTCCTTCGGTGGTGGGGTATATGTAGAGGGAACCTTTATCATGAATGACGGGAAAATCTCCGGTAATACTGTTACTGTTCCCAACCGCTCCCTCATACGCTCCCATGGCGGTGGAGTGTATGTGAACGGCGGAACCTTTACCATGAGCGGCGGGACAATCTCTGGTAATACTGCTACCTCCTCTACCTCTACCTCTACCCCTGCTTCCGACGCCCCCCAATCCTACGGCGGCGGGGTGTATATGAATAGCGGAACCTTCACCATGAGCGGTGGGGCAATCTCCGGTAATACTGCTACTGCTACCTCTTCCGCTTCCGCCAACTCCGCTCCCTACATCTACTCCTGTGGCGGCGGGGTGTATATGGATAGCGGAACCTTTACCATGAGCGGCGGGGCAATCTCCGGTAATACCGCTACTGCTACCTCTTCCTATTTTTCCTTCGGTACCGGCGGCGGGGTGTATATGAATAGCGGAACCTTCACCATGAGCGGCGGGGCAATCTCCGGTAATACTGCTTCCTCTTCCTCTGGCTCCTCCTCCTCCAGTACCTCCTACTCCTTTGGTGGCGGGGTATATGTGGATAAAAGAGGGACCTTCACTAAGTCAGGCGGCGGAACCATTACGGGTTATACCAGTGATACGGTGAATGGCAATGTGGTGAAAAAGAACAATACTGTGCAGAGCAATCAAGGTCATGCGGTGTATGCTAATAATAGTAACACTGTTAATAATGATTATAGTAGTTATAAAAAACGCAAGGAGATGACTGCCGGACCGGAGGATAATTTGTCTTATATTGGGAGATACGTTCCTCCTGTTTGGGATGGGGCATGGGATTATTAGGGAGGAGGGAAAAAGAATGAATGATGTATTAACAATAATTAGTATTATACTTGCAGTAATATCAACGGCTATTGCTATTTATCAATATCATAAAAATGCGAAAATTGAGCAATTACGAATATTTGATGCATTACTTTTACATAAATTATCCGCACAAGCACTGGGAGCAATTCAAGGAAATAATCATTATACTAAAATGTTAGAAAATATTTCTGGAGAAGGGACTATAAAAAAATTTATTTATGATATTGGTCTGAATGAAGGTTATTGTCAATCTTTATTTGTTGAAACAGCCAAAATATTTTGCAATTTAAAAAATGTTTCTATCCAAGATATTGATAATATGATAAATAATGAACAAATACCAAAAGAATATAGGTATATTTATGTTTCTTTTGCTAAAACGGAAAAAACAAAAAATATTAAAACAAAATTTAGCAAGGATGACGCGCACAGCGGGTACGCGGGACCGCGCAAAGGTCCCTGATACCTCTATATCGGAAAGCGCTTGACAAATGTATAAATTATGGTAGATACTATTCTCCGGATGAATTTTATGGAAGCGGTAGTGCAAAGATGGGGAAATAACTTGGGAGTTAGAATACCTATTGAAAAAAATAAACTATCCGAAATGTTAAATAATATTAACGAACAAAATATACATCAAGAAATTGAAACAGGCGGCCCTGTTGGAAAAGAGATATGGTGTTATTCTGTCAGACCAAATTAAAAGCCTTGATTGGAAGACACGAGAGATAGAATATATTACAAAAATAACCCCTGAAAAAATCAACGAAGTTATTAATAAAATTAATGTGTTATTATTTGAATAATACCCTGAAACGAATGAGAAACAGGGGAACATTTTATTCCTTATTCGCTAAATCGTTCCCTCGTACACCAGCAGTTCTTTTCCGTCTATGGTTACCGTTAATCCGGGTTCCAGTTTTTTTGCCGCGTCTCTGATGTGGGTAAGCCAGACAAGGTTGGGATTGATCTGGCGTAATTTCTGTTCGTTTATTTCCGAAACTCCTTCACAAATGATACCGCTTACCATACGGATAACCGGTATGTATTCGTCGGTTATCACTTCGCAAATAAGTATATCGCCGCCGCCGGAAGCCAAAACTTTTTTGCTGGCTTCATCAGGATTTGCGGCGTGGATTATCTTGCCCTGCGCGTGGATAATGTCGGGATTTGCGTAACCACCGGCGCTTGAACGCGCGAGAACCGTCCCGATAATGACGACACGGATAGTGTTTATCATGTTGGGGCTTTCAAGCGGCAGGCCGGCAATGAGTATTATTTTATCCGATATGCCGGCAACCCCACTCTCCGAAACAATCTTCATGGTGTCTTGTATCATACTTCCCGAGTCGTCGACTTTCGATCTGATACAGGTATTAACGCCCCAGTATAATTGCATAAGGCGTTCAGCGTACGCTTCAGTGGTTACGGCAAGAATGGGTTCATCCGGCCTGAATACGCTGAGGATTCGCGCGGTATTGCCGCTCTGGGTTGGCGTAACTATGGCTTTTGCGCTTACCGCTGTCGCCGTTTCAACTCCCGCCCGCGACATGATGATGCCCAAATTTTCTTTGGGGTTATGTACCTCAGAATGACATTCATTGTGGAAATTTTTCATGCGCATGCGGAATTCATCCGACTGTTCAATGACATAGGCTATTTTGTCCATCGTTTTTACCGCTTCCACCGGATACAATCCCTGCGCGGTCTCGCCCGAGAGCATGATCGCGTCGGTTCCGTCGAGTATCGCGTTTGCCACATCGGTCAGTTCCGCGCGGGTGGGACGCGGATTATGTATCATCGAGTCCAGCATTTGGGTCGCGGTAATGACCGGTTTTCCCGCCCTGCGGCTCGTATTGATAATGTGTTTTTGCGCCAGGGGAATTTGCTCAATGGGAACTTGTTGGCCAAGATCCCCTCTTGCTACCATTATGCCGTCCGCAAGAGCGGCAATTTCTTTTATGTTTTCCAGGCCCTCGCCGCTTTCAATTTTGGCTATGATTTTCATACGGGAAGAGTGGCTTTCAAGGAATTTTCGTATTTCGGTTACCTCGTGGGGAAAGCTCAAAAAACTCGCGGCGACATAATCAAGATCCATTGAAATGCCGAATTCCAGGTCTTTCTTGTCCTGCTCGCCTATAATGGGAAGCCCGGCGTGTACGCCGATAAGATTGACGTTTTTCTTGCTCCCAATGACGGCGGTATTGTTTGCGCGGCACTTGATGCCTCCCGCGGTATCCATCACTTCAAGCTCAAGAAGCCCGTCCGCGACAAGAACGCGGTGTCCGCGCTGGAGTTTTGCCCCCGCTTCTTTCCATGACAATGAAATACGCGCGGGCGCCCCGTTCCCCGCCGCCGTGGTAAAACAATCATCGGTAGAAATGATCACCGTGTCCCCGTTATTTATCGTAACAGTGCCGTCATTCTGCACCATGCCCGTCCTTATCTCCGGCCCTTTGGTGTCCAGCAGCAGCGCGACGGGAATTTTCAGTTCGGCGGATATTCGCCTGACCTGCTCTATTGAAGCGCGATGCGTTGTTTGATCCCCATGGGAAAAATTAAGACGCGCCACATTCATTCCGGCAAGTATAAGATCACGTACAACAGAATCCTCGGATGACGCGGGACCCAAAGAACATACAATTTTAGTCTTTCTGTTTTTCATGGTTTAAAGGGTATCTCCTTTCGTACGATTGTAGCATATTTACGCAATAATGTAACCCCGCGCGAACCTCATTGACGAGCCCCGCGGTATAATAATACCCTTTCTTAAGAAGGTATATTTCATGGAAAAAATAAAAGAAATTTACGATACAAATAAAACCATGTTTGAGGAGCGTTTGTTTTCTTTCAAAAAAGTCTGGACGCAGGGAAACGATTTGAAAATATTTGCGGAATTATGCTATTGTCTATGTACAGCGAGAGAAAAAGCAAAGAATGCCCTAAGCGCCGTCAATTCATTATCAGAAAACAATTATGAGATTTTAATTAACGGTAATAAGAATAAAATAGATAAAGTTTTATGTGAAAATAATATCGCGTTGCATCCTGATAAAGCGGATAGAATAATCAAAAATAGAAAAATATTTTATCCAAATACCCGGAATATTTTACAGTCAAAATATTGCCTTGATGATATTAAGAAAGCCCGTGAAGAACTTGTGCGTGATGTTGTCGGGTTTGGGTTTAAGGAAGCGTCCCATTTTTTAAGGAATATCGGGTTTGGCGGCAATTTGGCGATAATTGACCGGCATATTAAAAATCAATTAGTAAAATACGGAGTGATAGCGGAGCATACAAAATCCGCGTCTATTACCAAAAAGCAATACTACGAAATTGAGGAAAAAATGATACAATTTGCCCATAAGATTAAAATACCGGTAGACATTTTGGATATGCTGTTAATATACGCTGAAAATAAAGAAATAACGAAATAATAATTGCCGATAAAATAGCATAGTGCCGGAAATCAGTAAAAAGGGCGTAAAACGACACAATTCATCTCAAACCCGGAAGCGTAAACGAAAAAAAGGGGCTCCTGCCAAAAGAAGAGCAAGAAAAGGCGCGCCCCGCGACCTCTGGCAGGCGGCGCTGTTTACCGCCGGTCTTATAGCTGTTTCCGCTTTAATTTCAGTGGCGGTACTGGGCATTAAACGGGGGAAGACCCCACAGGTTCAGCAACTGCCTGAATCAGCGATGGAGTTGGCGGCAAACCCGGCGGCGCTGCCATTAACAGAGCCGGATACAGCACTGCCGGAACTAACCGCGCCGGAAAAGCCGCTGCCAAAAACGGCGGCCCAGGAAGAATATTCCGTACAGGAGCCGGCCCCGGCGAAGAAGTCTACTGAAGTTTCAAAACCGCCGGAAAAAAAGCCATCGGCTTCAAAGGAACCGGTGTCGCTCAACTCCGCCTCCAAAACCAAAAGCGCGGCGGAAAAGGCTCCGGCAAATAAAGCGGATAACCGGCAGTCGTCAAAAACATCTGCCGCAAAACCGGCTGTGCTGGAGCCGGCGGCTCCCCCGAAGTTGCCGCCCAAACCGGCGCGGACATTGGTTTTTATGATTGACGACGCGGGTAACAATCTGAAAGAACTGGAACCGTTCCTCCGTTTTCCCGGTCCCCTGACCATTGCCGTTCTGCCCGGCCTTCCCCATTCAGCGGAAGCCGCCCGGCGTATCCGCGCCGCGGGAAAAGAAGTGTTTCTCCATCAGCCAATGGAGGCAATCGGCGGACAGGATCCGGGACCGGGGGCCATTTATACCGGAATGAACGCCGCCGAAATAACGACGATACTCAAGCAAAATATTGCGGAAATCGGCCCCGTTGCCGGCATGAACAACCATCAGGGATCCCAAGTTACCATGGATCAACAGGCAATGGAAACCGTGCTTACCTTCTGCCGCGAACAGGGGATTTGTTTTCTCGATTCCAGAACAACCGCCCAGACCGCGGTCCCCGCCGCCGCCCGGAATATGGGTATAAAAATAGGCGAGCGCAATATTTTTATTGACAATGAGCAAAACCGCCCGTCAATGAACCGTTATATCGAAAGCGGCCTCGCGGTGGCGTCGCAAAAAGGCAGCGCGGTCATGATAGGCCATACCTGGTCGCCGGAATTGGCCCCGCTGCTTGCGGAACTCTATCAAAATATCATTGAACAGGGCTATGCGCTTACTACAGCGTCTGATCTTATTAACCAGCGTATGCCTTGAAGGGTGAAGCCCTTGTAAAAGGGGCGGATTTTGCGTATAGTGAATTGGTACGTCTTAACGGTGTGCGATTACAGGTTCCCTACGGGAACCTTTGACCGTCTACGACGGTCAAGCCGTTTTTCGAAGCGGCACCGTCGCCTAGCTAAAGCTAGGCTTGCATTTGTGGTTGCGGCAGCAATTGTTGGTGCCTGGGCTGTTTTGATTTTTTCGAAGTAACACCGCTTGACGCGGTGCTATTGTTTAGCCGGCGTGGCGGAATGGCAGACGCGGTAGACTCAAAATCTACTGTACGCAAGTATGTGTGAGTTCAAGTCTCACCGCCGGCAATAGCGTAAATCTTTATGTTATAAAGATTTACGTGATGGACTACTCTAACAAGAGCGTTCATAGCATATTTCAGAATTCGACTGGCACATAACTGGCATATAGCCTGTTCAATGCTGGTTTTATGAGGTATGAGCTATGAATGCTTATCCATTCTCCATTTTCAAAAGGGCTGACCGTTCTTGCTATTCTGTTGCTTTCAAAGACCAAAACGGAAAGTATCTCCGTCCGGTTTCTACCGGAAAGAAAAATGAGGCCGAGGCAATTCAGGTCGCTTTCTTAATGTTGCGTGATGGTATTCCGCAGGGTAAAAAGTCTGTAACAGTACATGACCTGTCTCTTAAAGATATGGTTCGTAGAATGAATACCGAGACAGAAGCGGATATTGTTTTATCTGAAATGAAGCGGTTAGGTTGGGTAAAAAGTGTTATTCTGAAAAACACTTCGCAAGCTATTGATTTTATTTCATTCTTAACTTCTTTTTGGGATTGGGATACTTCACCGTATATTATTGACAAGTTGCGGAAAAAACACGGTATTCACAAAATGCACTGTCTGAAACAGAGTCAGGCTATTAAGTTGTATTGGGAGCCTTTTTTTCAGGGGCGGTGTTTGGGAGAGATAACCGCCGATGATATTGACGAGTTTATTACACACATGGGAAATAAACAACTTTCGGCTTCCCGAAAAAATGTCGTTATTAAAGCGGGAACAAAACCGCTGCGGTGGGCTTTTTCAAAAGGCAAGATTGAGGTAGACCCAACGAGAGGGCATACTCTGTTTTCTGTTGAAAACAGAGAACGGTATATTTTGAGCCCTACTGCCGCCGCTGCCGCTTTCCGGGTTGTGTGGAAAGATGAACGTGCTAAAATTGCCAATATGCTGGCTTCTGTAACAGGTATGAGGAGCGGGGAAATTTTAGCTTTGCGTTTACAGGACTTGGGGAAGGACTGTATTTATGTCCGTGCTTCATGGAATGGGGCGGATAAATTAAAACCTACAAAAAATAACGAACCAAGAATAGTTGAAGTTCCTTTTCCTAATTTGATATACGAACTTGTAAAATTGGCGAACCAAAATCCCTGGGGCGTATCGCCTGACAGTTTTATTTTTTGGGCGGATACGAATAAAAATATTCCTATGCGGGGGCGAATACTAGTCGAAGGGCTACGTGATGCCTTAAAAAAAGCAGGCTTTTCCGAGAATGAAGCGGCAAAGTATTTATTTCACGGCTGGCGGCATTTCTTTACTTCCTACATGGTACGAAAACTTGACAAAAAACTTTTGAAATCGCAGA
>Ga0268262_10005889_pt1 | contig 11990 bp, 10 predicted proteins | sample TergutNc150P3_FD_190354 | JGI IMG/M metagenome (GOLD analysis project Ga0268262, IMG submission 190354) | Nasutitermes corniger P3 segment gut microbial community from laboratory colony in Florida, USA - Nc150 P3 (SPAdes) (version 2) | ecosystem: Host-associated > Arthropoda: Insects >... | reverse complement strand
CTGCCCGATTACGAATTTGAGTACATCCCCTTAGCCTACTCGGCAGTCTATGCCGGATTGCAAAGCGGCAGAATCCAAATGGGATTAACAAACAGTTTTTATACTGAAGAACGCGCCCAAAAGTATTTAATCCCAAAAGAGAATTTGGGAGCGTCATCGATAGGGTTTGCCACAAGGCCGGAACACGCGCATGTAAAAAACCTTGAAGACGCGTATGATAACGGGCTTAGATTGGTTCCGATAGTAGCGGGCAACGGTATGTATTATATTGTCCAGCAATACAACAAAGCTCATCCTGATAAAGCGATAAAAATTACCCCGACTGACGACGACAACTTTTCAACCGGTTTTGTATACGTCGCTGAAGGCCGTTATGATTTTTATTTGGTTCCGCGTTTTACCTATGAAGTGACTGTTGTATCGCCCCAGGGGAGTCTCCACAATTTAAATGACAAGCTGGTGAATAGGGTATATGACTCGACTGAAACATGGTCCATCCTCGCAAAAGGGCAGGATGAATTTGAGGCTAAATTAAGCGAGGCTATCGCTAAATTAAAAGCGCAGGGAAAGCTGGAAGAATTATCCATAAAATTCTTTGGTTATAACAACTGGGAATATTTGAAAAAATGATAATTATACGCGGAATAACCCTAACGGGGCTGTATTCTGATATAAAAGTTTTTTCAAAAACCCCTTGACCAACTGGGGCGTTTTATAGCATGGTATACATATATGTTTTATAGGAGGTTTTTTATGAAAAGGACTATTTCTCTCTTTATTACAGCGCTTGTTTTGTTGACAGTTTTTACAGGCTGCAAGAAAACCCAGAAACAAGGCTCGGAAGCCGGCAGCGGCGTAAAAAAAATTATTGTAGGGTTTGTTAACTTCTACCCCCTCGCCTATGTCGAAGACAACGGAAACATCACTGGCTGCGATGTTGAGGCGGCTAGATTAGTTGACGAACTGCTCCCGGACTACGAATTTGAATACGTCCCATTGGATCAGGCGGCGGTTTTTGCCGGATTGCAAACCGGCAGGGTTCAAATGGGATTAACAAACAGTTTTTATACTGTTGAACGCGCTGAAAAATTCTTAAAACCAAGAGAAAATTTGGGCGCGTCTACGGTAGGGTTTATATCAAGGAAAGAACACGAAAATGTGAAAAACCTTGAAGACGCGTTTAATGCCAAGCTTAAATTGGCTCCCATGCTGGCAGGCGACGGCAATTATTACATTATTCAGCAATGGAACAAAGCCAATCCGGATAAAGCCATAAAGCTTGAAGCGACTGACGACGCCAACAGCTTCTCAAACAGCTTTGGGTGGGTTGCTGAAGGACGCTATGATTTTTCTATGGTTCCGCGTTATTATTATGAAACGCTTGTTGAAGCGCCGGATGGGGCATACCATAAGTTTCAGGACAAACTGGTACACAGGGTATATGACTCGACTGAAACCTGGTCCTTTCTCTCAAAGGGAGAGGAGGAATTTGAGTCAAAATTGTCCCCGGCTATAGCAGCCGTAAAAGCGCAGGGAAAACTGGAAGAATTATCCATAAAATTCTTTGGTTATAACAACTGGGAATATTTGAAGGGTAAATAAAAAGTTTACGGCGGGACCGGCCGGGCTTAGCAGGCAGATTAGGGCTGAAGGAGGATGTGTAATGGTTAATTTGGATTTAGCTTCCGCTGAGGTTCGTGAAAGACGGCTTAGATCCGTTATTTCATATAACGGCACGGCAAAAGATCTGGCGGAAAAATCAAAGACAAAATCGTTATCTATTGAAGAGCGTTCATTCGGCCAATGCAGCGACTGTTCGCAAACCTGCGCCCAGGTCCTGTCTTATGTTGTGAGGGAGGTTGCGGTCATAGAACATTCTCCCATTGGCTGTTCCGCGCCAGCGGCGTCACAACTGATTGTAAACGTAGCGAACAAGGCGCGCGGCCAGAAGCCTCAAAGCGTTAATGTGCTTTCGACGAATCTTACGGAAAAAGATACCGTGTACGGCGGCATTGAAAAACTGAACGAAACCGCGCGCGAGGCGAAACGGCGCTTTAACCCCAAAGCGATATTTGTGCAATCATCCTGCGCCTCCGGCATTATCGGCGATGATATTGAAACCGCGACGGACAACCTGCAAAAAGAGCTTGGCATCCCGGTTATCCCCATTTTTTGCGAGGGATTTAAATCGCGGATATGGTCCACCGGGTTTGACGCGGTATTTCACGGGGTTTTGCGAAAAATTGTAACAAATACCGGCAAAAAACAGCCGGATCTGGTCACCGTGTTTAATTTTGAGGGCTCCGATACCTTCTCTCCATTGCTTGCGCCGCTTGGCTTGCGCGTAAATTATGTTATGCCCCTGGCGGAAATTGAACAGTTGAAACAATTATCGGAAGCCGCGTGTACAGCGCATATATGCGAAACGCTTGCCACCTATCCCGCCAAAGCGCTGGAGCAATACTACGGCGTCCCCGAAGTAAAAGCTCCGCCGCCTTTCGGCATAAAATGGACGGACGAGTGGCTTCGCGAGGTGGCAAAATTAACCGGTAAAACAGATCTGGTGGAGGATTACATATCACGCGAGCATAAACGCGTTGAAGAACCGCTTAAAGCGATTAGGGAAAAGTTGAAAGGAAAAAGACTGTATATTTTTGCCGGTGACTCATACGCGCACTCAATCGCGAATATGTTGATTGATCTGGGACTGGATTTAATCGGCGTTACGACGCTTCACCACGATCAAATTACAGACGGCGGGCATGAAGTTACCAACAGTTTATTGAACCTGGTGAAAGGTCACGGAAACGTTGAAAATTTCAGCGTGTGCAACAAACAGCCGTATCAGGTATATAAAATTTTACAAAAATTAAAACCGGATATTATGATAGTGCGGCATATGAATATGGCGGTTTTAGGGGCAAAACTGGGAATCCCGTCCATGAACGACGGCGACGTGAATATCAGCGCCGGTTATGATGGGTTGCTTCGTTTGGGCGAGCGGCTTTATCAGGCGACAAAAGCGCAAAAACTCTACCGGAATGTAGCGCGGCATTTTATAACGCCTTACAGCGACTGGTGGCTCGCGCAGGAAAACCCGTTTTACTTTGAAGGAGGCGCGAAATGAGCGGATGCGGATATATTGAACAGCCGCGTTTCTCCTGCGCTCTCGCGGCTCAGCATACGGTACTTGCAATTCCCAGGGCTGTTCCTATAGCCCACTGCGGCCCGGGCTGCGTGGCGAAAACCTTCGCTTTTTCCGGCATAGGCGCGGGGCATAATGGGGAAGGATACGCGGGCGGCGGTACGGTAACCTGTACCAATACCAACGAGCATGATGTTGTATTTGGCGGCGTAGAAAAGTTAAAAAAATTCATAAACGGCGCGTTGAAGGTTTTAAAAGCCGACTTGTACGTGGTAATGTCGGGTTGTACGGCCGGAATTATCGGTGACGACGTAGAGCAAATTGCCGTTGAATTCACAGAAGGAGGCGCTCCTGTTGTCGGAGTTGACACCTCAGGTTTCCGCGGAAACAGTTATGTCGGTCACGATCTTGTTCTGAACGGGATTATAAAGCAGTTTGTAGACAAAAGCGGTACGGAAGTTAAGGTACGCAAAGGGCTGGTAAATGTATTTGCCTCCGTTCCGCCGCAGCACCCATTTTGGCGCGGCGATCTGGAAGAAATAAAAAGAATACTGGAGCTTATAGGGCTTGAGGTAAATATACTGTTTGGCTCCGGAAGCGCCGGAGTAAGCGAATGGCGCGACATTCCCAACGCTGAGTTTAATATTGTTCTTTCCTCGTGGGTCGGGGAAAGCGCCGCCAAACTGCTTAAAACAAAGTACGAAAAACCTTATCTGCATATCCCGTATATCCCGATGGGAGCCGCCGCGACAAGCCGCGCGCTGCGCGAGATAGCGGCCTTTGCCGGAATAGAAAGCGATAAAGTAGAAAAAATTATTGAACGCGAGGAAAAACGTTTTTATAATTATTTTATTTCGTTAACGGACTTTTTCGCGGACTTTCGCAACAGCATACCCTATGAATTGTATGTCGTATCTGACTCGTCATACGCGATAGGGGTCAGCGATTTCCTGGTAAACGAGCTTGGATTTAGCCCCGAAGGCATTTATATTACCGATTCGCCGGGCGATTCCGCGAAGAAAAGAATACTGGAAACATTCAGTAAGTTAGGCGATGAATTCGCGGACAAAATCATTTTTGAAGACGACGGCGGAATAATTCAATCCGATATAAAAAAACGCCTGAACGGCTCCAAAAGAGCCGCTATATTCGGAAGCCTGTGGGAAGACTCTCTTGCCGATGAAACAGGCAATATCTCTTACCACTTGAGCCTTCCGTTGTCAAACGACATTATAACCAACCGTTCGTTTGCCGGATATAACGGCGGCATACGCCTTATTGAAGAATTATACGCCGGTATATTCCGCCGCCGTGAAGTCGCCGGAACAACATTTTTCGAATAAGGAACTTTGATGGAATATAAAATCGCGGTCGCGACTTCAGATGGCGGCACTGTAGACTTGCATTTCGGACAAGCCGTTTTTTTTTCCATATATACCGTTGACTCCGAAAGCGGTGAATATACTCTTTCTGAGAAGCGGACTATAGAAGAGGCTGACATTCCTGATAACGGCCCTGAAAACGACGGATGTTCCTGCAATAACGCCAAGTGGGAATATATAGCCAAACTCTTGTCCGATTGTATTTACCTGCTGACAGTTAAAATAGGCAACCGTCCGCACAGCACCCTGCTTCGCTATGGTATAAGCGCGATGGAAACGCCTTATCCGCTGGATTTCGCTGTTAAGAAGCTGAATGACTTTAAAAAAAAAACAACAGCAGAAAGGTTGATACGTTATGCCTGAATTACTTTATCCTGATTTTTTTAACGACGTATTCGGCCCCATAATGCAGCCGGGATCCGCGGGAGGTTTCGCGGGACCTTGCAGGATAGGTTATATATCGCGTCATTTGATAAAATCCGAGCCGAAACTCGCGCGATTTACCTATAAGCAGGGCGGACTTGGATTGGCATGCGCCATGAATTTTATGGGCGATTATGGATTATTGGGCGGAGTATTGGGATTTCTGCCGGATGACGAGCGTTTGTTTGACGCGCATAATATCGCGCGCGGCCGCGGAATTTCATATAGCTTTGAGGAAAAAGACCTGCGGCTTGACCACGACGACTATATCCGCGTTGATATTGAAGGCGCGAACAGCGAGCGCGGATATTTGATCGCCGCGTCCACTGGCGGCGGCATGATTAAGGTATATGAAGCCAACGGCGTTACGCTTAACTGGAGGGGCGACAAGGATATTACGCTTCCCAATGGAATCGCGCTTCCCGCCGTGCTGCCGGTGATAACAAAAGACGGCAAATTGCCGCAGTTTTTTACAACCTGCGAAGAATGGCGCGATGCCGCCAAACGGGAAAACATTTCATTCCTGCAGGCCGCTATTATATATGAGCAAAGGTCTTCCCTTTGGAGCGAAAAAGAAATCTGGGAATTTTTTGAAAAAATAGCGGACATTCTGGACAAGCAAATCCATTCGCTTGAAGATAAAGGTTATGATAACGCGAAAGATACTCCAAACCTGCCGATATACGGAAAATTGTGGAACAAATATATATCGCGGGGCAATACGGCAAGCGACGAATTGACAACGCATATCATAACTCACGCTATGAGCGTGAACGCGAAACTTCCGGGATATAAAATTGTTCCGGCTCCGATGGGAACCGGCGGAGGTTACCTGTTCTCGGCCATATCCGCCGTTGCGGACAAAAAGAACATACCTCACAGGAAAGTTGTTGAAAGCCTTGCCATCGCCGCCGCATTAGGCGTAATAGCGTTCACGCATACCAGGCCGACCGGACGGGTGGGCTGTGTCGGGGAAAGCGGCGTATGCTGCGCGATGGCGTCGGGGGCAATAGCGTATTTGCTCGGCGGGGATGATATCGCCGTTGAAAACGCGGCGTCCATGGCGCTGCAGGCAAACATCGGAATACCCTGCGACCCCATAACAGGCGGAAAAGAATTCCCGTGTATTACCCGCACAATCCGCGCGGCCGTTACTGCGCCGCTCTACGCTGAACTGGCCCTTTGCGGCATTGACCCGCTTATACCGTACCACGAAATTTTAGACGCTATTGAACATGTATATTTAAATCAGCCAAAGGAAAACCTTTGCGGAGACGCCTGCGGATGCTGTTTGACGCCGACCGCGCGGCAATGCCTGAAAAACTTTGAGAACGCGAATTACAAAAATTTAAATTTTAGCGGGAATAATCATGGGTGAGGTGATTTTAAGCATCCTTTCATACGCGTACAGGATGCTGCCCTATTTGGGCGTGACATTTCAATATGTTATTCTCTCACTCTTCTTCGGCGTGATTTTGGCTTTTGGAATCGCGTATCTAAAACTAAAAGGGAACAAAGTAACGCGAGCTATCGCAAACGGGTACACCACGTTAATGCGCTGTATTCCTTCCATCGTTATGCTGTTTTTGGTTTATTATATAATCCCCGCTTTTCTAAGAGAATGGTTTGGCATAGAATTTCGCTCAAACGACACAATGATTTTTGTCGTTCTTACCTTTACCCTTTTATTGGGAGGATTCCTCTCTGAAACAATGCGCAGCGCGTATCAAGCGGTGGACAAAGGCCAAAGGGAAGCCGCTGTAAGCGCTGGACTGACCTCTTTTCAGGCGTTTTACAGAATAACGCTTCCCCAGGCGTTTTATTACTCAATTCCAAACCTGGGCAATACGGTAATTTATCTGTTCAAGGAAGGGGCATTGGCGTTTACGATAGGCCTTATTGACGTTATGGGGAGGGCTTTCAGGCTAAGCGCCCAAACAATGGGCGGTGACGTATTGAAAATTTATCTGGCGCTGGCGTTAATATACTGGCCGCTCGCGATTATTTTTGAACAATTTTTTAAACGATTGGAAAAAAAGGCGGGAGGGGTATGGAGCTAGATTATAAATTTATGCGCGATATGTTTTTCATGTCTCTGAAAGCAATACCCGTAACTTTTGAAATTACATTGGTCACGCTTATATATGCCGTACCTGTAGGTTTTTTCATCGCAATTATTTGTTTTAATAAAGTCCCTGTGCTAAGCCGGATATTCAAGGTGTACATTTCGTTTATAAGGGGAACGCCGTTAATTCTGCAAATATTCCTGATTTACAACAGCCTCCCCAGTTTGCTGGCTTATTTGTTTAAGAAATTTGAAATAGGATACAACATTTTTGATCTTAACAATATTGTATACGCGTTTATTGTATTTTCTATTTCCGAAACGGCGATTTTGGCGGAAGTATTCCGTTCGGCGCTGTTGACAGTGGATAAAGGGCAATTGGAAGCGGCGCAGGCTATTGGCTTAACCAAAGCGCAGGGATATCTGAGGATCGTTATCCCCCAGGCATTGACCGCTTCTATCCCAGTATTTTGCAACTCTACAATGAGTTTAATAAAGGCGACCTCGCTCGCGTTTTCAATGTCAGTCAGGGAAATAACGGCAATAGCAAAGATAGAGGGCGGAACGAGAGGCGCGTGGATTGAGGCGTACCTTGTGATAGCGGCGGTTTACTTTGTCTTGATATTTACAGTGGAAAAAGGTTTTAAACTGTTTGAAAAACATATGGTAGTGTATAAAGGAGTGAACGAGAGTGCTTGAAATTACAAACGTGCATAAAGCGTTCGGAAGAAACAAGGTTCTGAAGGGAATAGATCTCACTGTTGAAAAAGGAGATGTAGTCGCGATAGTGGGGCCCTCCGGCAGCGGGAAAACAACATTTTTACGCTGTATAAATTTTCTTGAACGCGCTGACTCCGGAAATATAAAGATAGGCGAAATAGACACGTCTTTCAAGAAGGCGACTCACAAGGATATTCTCGCTGTCAGGCGCAAGACCGCGTTTGTTTTTCAAAATTACAATTTGTTTCGAAATAAAACAGCGCTTGAAAATGTTACAGAGGGACTAATAACCGCCCGCAAAGTATCCAAAAATGAAGCGGTTGAAATCGCGAAGAAACAGCTTGATAAAGTTGGATTATCCGAAAAATATAATTCCTACCCCAGCCAATTATCGGGCGGACAGCAGCAAAGGGTTGGAATTGCCCGCGCCGTCGCCGTAAATCCTGACGTTATATTGTTTGACGAACCTACATCCTCGCTTGACCCCGAATTGGTCGGCGAAGTTTTGCGGGTAATAAAAACGCTCGCGAAATCCGGCGTTACGATGATTGTGGTAACGCACGAAATGAGCTTCGCGCGCGATATCGCGAGCAAAGTTATATTTATGGATGAGGGGATCATTCTGGCGCAGGGGACTTCAAAGGATATTTTTGTCGATTGCAAGGAAAAACGCATACAGCAATTCTTACAGCGGTTTAACAAAGAAATAGACTATTCAATATGAGAGTTGTTATTAAGGTGTGAATTATGAATGAACGCAGTATGGAAGAACTCGCAAAACTTGTAAAAGGTATTTACGGGATAGATAAACGCAAAAACAGTTGTACCCGCGAAATAACAACGCAATTGGTAAGAGGTTATTCAGGATATGACAGGCAAACCGGCGCTATTGGCGTGCCGATATATCAATCTTCCATGTTTGTTCATGAAAAATACGGAACGTCAACAGGATTTGGATACAGCCGCTATGGGAACCCTACCCGCCTTGAGCTTGAAGATACAATTGCCATGCTGGAACACGGCGTTAAAGCGTTTGCGTATTCATCAGGAATGGCGGCAGAAAGTATTTTATTAAAATTGTTTAAAACAGGCGACCATATTATCGTGTCGGATGATTTATACGGCGGCACTTTCCGTTTATTTACGCTTCTTTACGGCGAGCAGTACGGATTGGAATTTTCCTATGTCAGTACGAATGACATTAACGAAATTAAAAAAGCGGTTAGACCGTCAACAAAAGCGTTCTTTATCGAAACGCCCTCCAACCCCATGATGAAAGTAACGGATATTCGCGCCGCGGCGGATATAATTCATAACGCGGGCGGACTAATGATCGTTGACAATACATTTTTATCGCCGTACTTTCAAACCCCTGTCGATCTTGGCGCGGATATAGTAGTACACAGCGGAACCAAGTATCTCTGCGGGCACAATGATACATTGGCGGGGTTTATTGTTCTTGCCGACAGCAGTTTGATTGAAAAAATATTTACCTTTACAATGACCGAGGGCGGCGTTTTATCGCCCTTTGACTGTTATATAATGCTGCGTTCGCTTAAAACGCTTGCCATACGCATGGAAAAACAGCAGGAAAACGCCTTTAAAATTTTTGAGTTCCTGAAGAAACAAAAAAAAATCAAAGATGTATACTATGTCGGTGATCCAAACCACCCTGAATATGAAATATCCCGCAAACAGGCGAGAGGTTTTGGCGGCATGATTTCGTTTAAGGTTAAAAATCCCGATGATGTACCGAATATATTGAACAAACTTAAACTTGTTTTATTCGCTGAAAGTCTCGGAGGCTGCGAAACATTTCTTACATATCCTGTTATGCAAACGCATGGCGCGATTCCTGAAGAAATGAGAAACGCCGTTGGAGTAGGAGTTGACTTGCTCCGTTTGTCGGTTGGGATTGAGTCTGTAGATGAAATCATCGAAGATTTACAGCAGGCTATTGGATGAAAGAATCAAAACCTCTTGACAAATGTGAAAAAATTAGTCATGGTATACATATATGTTTACAGTAGTTTTTTATAAAAAGGAATGGAAATAACTTAAATGAGCGCGGAAAAAGAAATACGCCAAATAGCGATTTACGGAAAAGGCGGAATAGGAAAATCTACCACGACGCAAAACCTTTCGGCGGGGCTGGCTCAGCTTGGCAAACAAATTATGGTTGTAGGCTGCGACCCTAAAGCGGACTCCACACGCTTGCTGCTTGGAGGTATGGCTCAAAAAACGGTTCTTGACACCCTTCGCGAACACGGCGAAGGTGTTCCTCTCGAGGCTCTTATGAGGACAGGTTTCGGCGGTATTCGCTGCGTAGAATCAGGCGGTCCGGAACCCGGAGTTGGCTGCGCGGGCCGCGGTATAATAACGGCGATTGGCATGCTTGAAAATTTAGGAGCGTACACAAGCGATTTGGATTATGTATTCTACGATGTTTTGGGGGATGTTGTTTGCGGCGGGTTCGCGATGCCCATCCGGGAAAGCAAAGCTAAAGAAATATACATAGTCGCCAGCGGCGAGATGATGGCGTTATACGCCGCGAATAACATTTCAAAGGGGATACAGCGTTTCGCGACCAGCGGCAAGGTGCGTTTGGGCGGCATTATATGCAACAGCCGGAATGTTGATCATGAAGTTGAATTGCTTACCGCGTTCGCGGAAGAACTGGGCACACAGCTTATTCATTTTGTTCCCCGCGATAATGTGGTTCAGCGCGCGGAAATAAACAAAAAAACGGTAATTGATTACGATCCGAAGGCCTCGCAGGCGGACGAATACCGCCAACTCGCAAAAAGCATCGAAGAAAATAAATTGTTTACTATCCCCAAGCCCATGACGCAGGAAAGGCTGGAAGAGATATTGATGCAATACGGGCTTATGGACAGCGTTAAAGACGATTATCGAATATAGTGGCAAAACCCGGAAAACACTCAAATTCCCCTATGTATTATATACTTTTAAGGGAGCTTGTATTAACGGAATGACAGAATGCCTGCGGTAAATTTTATTAACCAAAATTTAAAAACAGAGGTAGCGGCCGGAACGCCTCTTGTCGCGGCTGCCAGAGCGGCCGGGGTCGCCATTGAGACGCCGTGCAACGGGGCCGGAACCTGCGGCAAATGCAAGGTACGTTTCGCCGGAAGCCAGCAGGAAGTTCTCGCCTGCCAAACTGTTGTAAACGGCGATCTTGACATAATCTACTCCGATAAGACCGCTGAGAACCGCGACATGCGAATTATATCCTCGGGCTATACGTTTGATTATGATATAAAGCCTTATGTAACAAAAAAATCAACAAAGAATGAAACAAAAGTCTTCGGCGGAAAAACATTACTTGGAACCGAGGACGGCGATACCACTCAACAAATATACGGCGTCGCGCTGGACATCGGGACAACAACTATGGTCGCAGAGCTTTACAGTCTGACAGACGGGAAACTTCTCGCCAGTGAAAGCATGCTGAACCCGCAAAGCGCTTACGCCCAGGACGTGCTGTCTCGTATTCATTTCGCGAAAGATCAAAAAGGACTTAACACCCTGTACGAGGCGTTTCGCGGGGCGTTCGCGGCCCTGCGGGATTCTGTCACGAAAGCGGCGAATGTCGATCCGAAAAATATATACGAGGTTGTGTTCTCCGGCAACACGGCCATGCTGCACCTCGCCACAAACACAGACCCCTCCCCGCTTGGTAAATACCCCTATAACTCAAACATCAAGGGGGGAGAGAGCGTAAAGGCGGCGGGTCTTGGTATCTCGGAATTCGGCCTTGTTTATCTGCCGCCAATTATAGCGGCCTTTGTCGGCGCGGACATAAGCTCCGGTATTTTTATATCAAAACTGAAGGAAAAAAAGGGAAAAATCCTTTTTATTGACATAGGCACTAACGGGGAAATTGTAATGGCGAATAACGGCCGCCTCGCAGCTACCTCGACGGCCGCGGGCCCGGCGTTTGAGGGGATGAACATTGTGTGCGGAATGCGCGCCGCCCCCGGAGCCGTGGAACAGTTCGCCATAACAGACGCGAACGGCGGTTTCAGTTTTAAAACCATAGGCAGCGTAAAGGCGGCGGGCATTTGCGGAAGCGGGCTGCTGGATATCGCCGGTGAGCTTGTAAGAACAGGCGTAATTGAGAAAACCGGCCGCTTCGCGAAATCCAACCCCTTGCTAAGGGAGCACAACGGCAGACATGCGTTTTTTATTTCGGACGAGGTATTCTTTACATTGCAGGATATACGCCAGGTTC
>Ga0268262_10005888_pt1 | contig 11990 bp, 6 predicted proteins | sample TergutNc150P3_FD_190354 | JGI IMG/M metagenome (GOLD analysis project Ga0268262, IMG submission 190354) | Nasutitermes corniger P3 segment gut microbial community from laboratory colony in Florida, USA - Nc150 P3 (SPAdes) (version 2) | ecosystem: Host-associated > Arthropoda: Insects > Digestive... | reverse complement strand
CCGTTAATTCCCCAATTCAAGCCATCTTGCGAAGCTGTTTCGCTCGTAACCATCACAGACTTTATTGTATCGCCCGGAGAAACTTCAAAGCCCTTCCAAAAATTTTCTCCCCATGTTGTGTCTATATTAGCATCTATAAAATCTCCAGGGGTATTTGCGCCTTTTGTTCCTAGAGTTCCACCATCTATAAGGCGGTTATTGCCAGCATGAGCAATTAAAATAACGCGCCTTGCATTAGAAGAAGGATATAGAGCTTCTCTTGCAAGTTCCAAAACATCGCCAACAAAACGGGCATAATCCACAGCTCTTGAAGAATCAAATTCCGCCAATTTTTCGCCTTTTTTGCGGCTTGTGCGGTTATAGTCTATTATGTATTTTTGCAGTTGGTAGGCTTTTTTGTCTTTTGGATAAACATCTGCATTTATTATAACCCTGCCATCGCTCGCTTTTTCAAAATAATTTTTTGCAAATTTAATATGGCTCTGCCAATACTCCTCGCTCTCCCTTGCACCTTTGGGATCCAGCTTGTAGTCCTTAGCATCTGAATTAAAGGTTCCATCGCCGGTGGTCAAAGAATTATTCGGTTCTTCTTTTTTGAACTCAACCCGTAAAATGCGAATATCAAGAACATCTGAAGCAAAAACATAAATGTTAGCGAGAAGCAATATTATAAGTACCATCTCACCCCATCATCTTTATGTCTTCGTCTTTTTCGGAAGCTCCGAGTATCTGTTCCAAAGTTGTTATGCCAGCTCTGGCTTTATCCATGCCATCCATGCGCAAGGTACTCATGCCCTGCGCTAGGCATACTCTTTTAATTTCGTCACCGCTAGCTCTCTTTAAAATTAGATTGCGAACTTCTTCGCTGGGAACCAAAAATTCAAAAATGCCAATACGACCTTTATAGCCAGTGGTCTCGCATTTATTGCAACCCTTGCCTTTAAAGAATTTCATATCATCTGGAATGCCCAAATCTCGCCTAAGAGATGGCTCTATGGTTAAATCTTCCTCTTTGCAGTTAGAGCAAATTTTGCGCACAAGCCTTTGAGCTAAAACACCTTTTATAGCCGTAGCCACAAGGAAAGGCTCTAGCCCCATTTCTAGCAAACGCGGAAAGGCACCTGCGGCATCGTTGGTGTGCAGGGTGCTAAATACCAAATGACCCGTTAAGGCACTTTCTATTGCCATGCTCGCAGTTTCTTTATCGCGCATTTCACCTATCATTATAACATCGGGATCTTGACGGAGAATTGCCCTTATTCCAGAAGCAAAGGTAAAACCAGCGGCATTATTTATTTGCCCTTGATTAACGCCATCTATGTTCATTTCCACAGGGTCTTCCATTGTGGTTATGTTTATGGTGCTATCTAAAATGCGGCGAATGGAAGCGTAAAGGGTGGTTGATTTACCAGAACCCGTTGGCCCGGTTACAAGCAAAATTCCATTAGGCAAGTGAATTGTGTAATCCAACTCCTTAAACACAGGCCCTCTTAAACCCATCTGAGCAAGATCTATTTGACCAGAAGTGGGGTCTAATATACGCATAACTATTTTTTCCACCACTCCTCTTTTGCGCAGAGAAACTGGAAAAGAGCTAACACGCAAATCCACTTCCTTGCCGCGAAAACGCACGGTAAAGCGGCCATCCAAGGGCTTGCGTTTTTCTGCAATGTCCATGTGAGACAAAAGCTTTACCCTAGACAAAATTTGAGGCATTAAGCGAGCTGGTATTGGCGGCATAACGGTTAAATCGCCATCTATGCGAATGCGGAGCTTTAAAAAAGTTTCTTGAGGTTCTAAATGTATATCAGAGGCTTTGCGCGCAATGGCATCTTGAATAATGGAATTCACAAGTTTCACAACCTGCTGCCCTTCCTCGTCTGACAACTGCTCTTCTGAGTTGGCATCTTCTTCTTTGTTTACAGTTTGCAGGTCTTCGGCTTCGTTAAGGCGGGAAAGCTCTCTCATGGCTTCGCCACTCGCCGAACCGGTATAAATTCTATTTATTGTTTCCAGTATGTCTTTTTCGCCAGCCATCACCGGGCTTATTTCCATTTGAACCTTAAACCGTATGTGGTCAATGGCTCTTTGGTTGCTGGGGTCGTGCATGGCAAGGGTTAAAGTTTTGCCATGAACCGCTAGCGGTACAATTTTATAAGAACGACAAAATTCTTCTGGCAAAAGTTGCGCAACTTCTGGTGAAATGGATAGCTCGCTTAAATTTGCTGTTGGAATTTCAAGCTGTGCAGATAGAATTTCTATCAACCGCTCTTCTGTCATAAAACCGAGCTGCATAAGCATTTTGCCAAGGCGCAGCCCTGTTTTCTTCTGTTCTTCAAGCGCTTTGTCGCGCTGTTCCACAGTGATGTAATTCCTTTCTACAAGCAATTCACCTATGCGCTTGTGTTCGCTTGTTTGTAAATGCTCGCCAAGAATAACGGTCATTTGCTCTTCGCTAACAAAACCAAGGCGCGTTAAAATTTTGCTTAAATGCAATCCTGTACGTTGTTGTTCTTTAATTGCATGAGCTAGCTGATCTGCATCTACAAGGCCTTTTTGCAAAAGAAGCTGCCCAATTTGCAGTTTGGAATTTGGCATTCTATTTACCCCTTCTCACCCCAAACATCTCTATGAACTCTGATTCACTGAGCTTTTTAGTCTTACTGTTGCCTTTGCTATCATTATAGTCTAGCTGCAAATGGAATTTGCTTATTCCCACATAAGCACCAACTCCCACATACCTGCCACTGTTGGCTCTCAAATCCCAAGCCAAATAGAAATTAAACTCATTGGAGTAGCAATTACCCTTATCCTCTTTATTCCTGAAAATCGGGGCATCGCATTTTGCCTCAATATTCTTTCTATGCGCGGTGTAATTGCCAAGATTGGTGTGGTAATATGCATTAGCACGTACAGTTATGGCTTTGGCAATATTCTCGCTAAGCGGCAGGCCATCTCTGGTTGTACAACCACTGCTGCACTCGTCCCTGAGGAATGTATTTATATCGGATACCATTTTTTGGCCAACGTCAAAGATTGTTCCTACAGACCCTGGATAATATTTCGTTATGCTATCGGGATGGGTATAGTCCACAGGGAGTCGGGCAACTGGCAAAAGTTCAGCCACAGTTCCATCTTGGAATAAATTCTTGCCCTCTCTCTTGGCAGCATCGCTCCACCAAGGAGGTTCTTTTCCGTTTTCGAAAATTCCATTAAGAGGTGGGTCATCAGGTTTAACCACTGCTATCTTTATAGGTATTTTCTTAGAAGGATTAGTTCCCCTTATAATTACGCCTCTTTCTCTGGGATTAGGCGAATTGCCTTCGGCATCTCTGAATATATCGCTGCCCGGAGAAGTGGGACGGATTTTTATCCAGTCGCTCGCTTTTGGCATTCTTGTTGAAACACCGCCTATAACTTTTGCATAATAAGTTAGCTCAACAATGCTATCACCTTTGGCAGAACCAGGTTGAGCCATTTTGTTAACGGTTTTGCTGGTGGGTTTATAGCTCGCAGAATTAGCTTGATCTTCCGCTTTGGGTAAATACAACTCCCATGCCCATTCAGGGTAGAGATTATCCCAATTTTGACTATGCCACAGAGTGCTATCTATGTCCAGCACTCCACAGCCACGTGAATTTTGGCTACGCCCAAGGCAATAGCTAAACGGATTCCTCACCAATTCTTCAAAGTAATCCTCTCCATAAAACACAGGTTCAGACAAATAAGCAACTATGGTTTCGCGGCAGCCAATGGTTTCTTCGCAGTTTCCCTTGTTGTTTGCAGCACGCTCGTATTCGGCTCTAACCACAATGGGTGGAATTTTGTCGAACACAGAAGCTTCATAACCCTCGGTGCGATACATAAACGCAGTAGTATCACATTTCGCTACGCATTTGTTTTGGTCATAGAATGGCGTATAGCTTAAAAGACTGCCTTTGCCCGAATTGTAGCCAGATGTTAAAATATTTTTGGAGAAAGTTGTGGTTGGCTCTGCAATTATCATAAGAGTATCGGTATCGCCCACCAAATACTGTAGCCAGTATTTGCGATTTTCCTCAAAGAAATCTTTATTGTAAAATTTCATAACATAATCTTTCTTTTTTAGGCTATCCACATTATGCTTTGGATTGTGATAAGGCACAGCGTATTTGTTTTCCCAAATAACTTCTATGAGAACAGGCAATAAGCTATCCACAATCTCACCCTTATCGTTTTTGAAAGACTTGCCGAATATAATTCTCAAACTATCTCCAATGCCATCTCCATTTCTATCGTAAATTTCACTTCTTATGGGCATTGGAACCGGAGCATCCCTGAATTGCAGGCTATCCCATTCCGCAAAAGTGAAACCTTGGCTAGGTCCGGAAATTCGCCATTTGGCAAAATTAGTATCGCCAACAACATCTCTGCCTCTCATATAAATAGTTTGCCTGCCGTTTTCTATTCTTATTGCATCGCTTTGAACAATTACATCTGGCCATTTGTTGTTTATATTAGCATTGTTCGTGGTGCTGGTTTCGCTGAGAATAAAATTGCAATGGCTGCAAAGTTCTTTTCGCAGTGAATCCCAAGCCACAACATATACATCCAATGCTTTGCCAACATAAGGAGGAAGTGTATCTCCATCTGTCCACCGCCGGAATCCACTAGCAAAGCTGGGATTAGCAGAATTAACAGGGGTAAGAGTGCTATCTGAAGTGGTGAATCTAAGCTTTGGCTGATATACGGTTAGTTTTAAAGAGGGCGTGTCTTCTGAGTTCGAAACACCATCTAAATTTATATTAAATTCCTTTTCACCCATGTAAAAATCGCCCTTCACCCATAAGGTATCTATTCCACCCAGAGGTATGTTGCGTGGGAAAGTGGCTTTTTTATCGCCAAGGCTATCCAAAGTAATATCTAGCCCCATCGCACCAGATAAGGAGTATTTTACGGTAACTACGGTTGAGTCGTTGTCGTAAACAAAGGTAGTATAGCTACCTGTATTTTCCCAATGGCCGCCAGCTACATAAATGGGGGTGCGCTTGCCAGCAATTATGAATTGCTCCATTTTGGCAGTGTCTCCGTAGGCATTTCTTAAAACTTTATTCTCTTTTCTGTCTTCGCTTTTCAAGTTGCCCCAAACTATGCGAGCATTTGTTGTTGTCTTTATATAATCTATGAAAATTGTCTTGCTACCAGGTACTTGTTGACCGTTGCTGACATTCACAAGGCGAGCATATACAGTCCAAGCTCCAGGTTTTATTTTTACCGTTTCGATTGCTTTAGGTTTACCTTGGCACTTGGCACTACCTCCACAACTGTAAACCGCGCTATCCACCTTAATGCCACCATTTTCAAAACCTTCTTTTTTAAGGCAGGTAAATTTAGTTGCATCGCCCACGCAATCTTCTCTGTTAGTGCCAGAAAGCAATACAGTATCTTGGGTGCCACTCTGAATCATAAAGAAATCCACTTTGTATTCATTCCCTTTTATAAGATCACTGCCACAACGATTAATTGAACTGCTGCCTCCTGCCACGTTCATTTTGCTAGCACAGTCATTTTCTTTGATAATGTTTGCACACATCCACTGATCAACTTTTTCTGGGACGCTCTCGAAACTGCTTTTTTGCGTTATGTACATATTGGTGCTAACGCGCACATTGGATTGGCTTACCATGCGTTCGCAAAAGAATATGTCTATGGGATATCTCTTGCCTTCTTCAAGAACTTCTGGAGTTTTTATTGTATCTAAATTCACAAAACCAGGAGCAGCATTGTGGACACCGCCTAAATCAATCACAAGCCGGTTGTTTATGAACACCCAAATATCATCATCGCCTCTAAAAAAGAATTCCTGTCCCTTTTCATAAATAAATTCCGCATGGCTTTCAAAACAGAAGCTAAAATTGGCAGTCCTTTTCGGTGTGCCAGCGGGATTAACTTGCGTACAACCATTGGTGCCGTAATAAGCACCAAGTGTCTGCCCGTCTAGAAAATATGTGCGGTCAAAAGCATCAACTCCTCTGTAAGTTACCCCATTATAATCTAATGTCATAGCATTCATAGTATTACTAGGATTTTGAAAACAACTAGCGTTGTACTCCTTATTGCAATCCTCGCACTCACTATAGTCGGCATCATCATCGGCAGTTCCAATATATGACTTGTCTAAAATATAAGGGAAAAAACCGCCTACCAAACCAGTACCTCCTGGTGGGTTCATTTTATCGCTATCAAATTCCCAAATTCCACTTGTAGTCCTTTCAAATGGCATATCGTAGCATCTTGGTATGTTAGATACTTTGCCATCATAAAGGCCTTTAGGGGTAAAGGCTGCATTGAAAGATGCCTCGTCTTTCCAATATGCTTTGTTGGGTGCATTTGCATTAAAAACAGGTTTTCTTGTCGCTGTATCCAAATCTGGTTTCACTATCCCTTTCCTTATTACATAAGTTGCGCCTGTCGGTGCAGCACCATAAAAACTCGGATTTCTAGAGTTATCCGTATCGTAAATAAAGGCGGCCATTTTGTATGAGCATCTGCCTGCTTGTTCTTCGCCCAAATCACCAGGTGAAATAGTCGTAAATTCTAACTTGTCTGCAATTAAATAAAGTGTAGAAGATATTCCAAATTTCTCTCTTAATGGAATCCATGCCGGATCAGCAAGGTCGGCTCCTATGCCATTTGTGCCCAGTTTATCTCTTCCCTGAGAACCCAAAAAAATCAAAGCTTTTTCAGGAATTTCAGATACCGACCTGAATTCCTTTTTAAACCAGCCACACCTAGTAGCATCAACTTGCATTAATTCCGCTTTTTCCGTATCTCCGTTATAGAAATAGCTATTGCCAGCCAGCCAATTATCATAGTCTGGTGGTAGAAAATAAAAAGTTATAGCTTGAGCAAAAAGCAGTTGACACCCAAAAGCTAGGATAACAAAAATTTTTTTTAAACAAGTTACGTTCTTCATAAAATTCCTCAACGACTAATATAGAAAATTAATGCGGATGAAAGGACTTGAACCTTCATGCTGTTGCCAGCACTAGAACCTGAATCTAGCGTGTCTACCAATTCCACCACATCCGCATACTGCTCAAACTACGGTATCAATATAGAAAAATTTACTAATTTGCCACCATAATGCTTAAAATTCGTGAAATGTTCAACCAAATACACAAAAGATATGACTTGCTCAATCATTTGATGTCTGGAGGCAGGGATATTGCCTGGAGGCGTATTTGCTGTAAAAAGCTGCCGCCAAAAAAAGAGGCTGTGGTACTGGATTTATGCGGTGGAACAGGGGATTTTATGCTCTCTTACATAAAAAAAGCCCAAAATTGCAAACTTTCAATAGTTGGCGACTTTGCAGAAAAAATGCTCGGCGTGGCTGCGCAAAAAAGCCAAAATTTGATTCCCGTTCAAATGGATGCAACCCAAATACCGCTTGCAAATGACTCCGTGGACATTATTTTGAACGGTTTTGGAATGAGAAATATTCAAAATCTGGATTTGGCTTTAAGCGAGGTCTTTAGGGTGCTAAAAAAAGGCGGCTATTTCGCCACGCTTGACTTTTTTAAACCGGAGAAAAAAGTCGCAAAACTCTTTTACCAAAGAATAGCACCTCTTGCGATTCCCTTTGTGGGCATGTTATTCAGCAAGCACAATGCCTACCGCTATTTGGTAATCTCCATCTTGAATTTTATAAAACCGGTGGATTATGCAACAAAAGCGAGAAACTCGGGCTTTACCCTGCGCAGCATAAGATCATTGGATGGCGGGCTTGCCCATATTGTGATTTGCGAGAAAAAATGAAAGATTCCCCGATAATTCTCGGCATAACAGGTGCATCTGGTGCCATATATGCAAAGCGTTTTTTGCAACTGGCAAAAAAAAAGCATTTTGCAGTTGAGCTTATCATTACAAAAATGGGCGAAGCTGTGCTAAAGCACGAGGGTTGCCAGTCCATTTTGCAGCACAAAAAAATCCATAAGATAGACGATTTTTTTGCCCCACCCGCAACAGGTAGCTCAAAATATTCAGGGATGGTTATTTTGCCTTGCTCAATGGGAACGCTGGGGAAAGTAGCCGCCGGCACAAGCAATAACCTATTGATAAGAGCCGCCGATGTATGCTTAAAAGAAAGCCGCCCTCTTGTGGTTGTTCCAAGAGAAATGCCTTTTAACGAAATACATTTGGAAAATATGCTGAAGCTAAAAAGAGCAGGAGCAGTTATAATGCCGGCTTGTCCGCATTTTTATGAGCACCCGAAGAGTGTTGAAGAAGTTGTGGATACGGTTGTGGAGAGGGCTTTTGCTTTCATAGCATCTATGACCTAGCTCCACTTTGTATTTATTTTGGGAAAGTCTATTTTCCCAAGAAGGAGCCATGCTTGCCGATGGGTTTGAACCTGCTATCGTAGCTCCTTATACAAAACTCCCTATTAAACAGATTAGAGCTATTCGTTCTGCGTAGAGCGACCTTGACAAAGTACCCAAGAGTCTCAATAAAATGGAGTTCAAACGTCTTTTTGAGATTTCGCGAATTTCTAATTTTACTATGCCATGAACCTTTTATCTTTAGCTCAAAATAAGAGCATTGTTATTCAGTGCCACGATATTCCCGATGCAGATGCAATAGGTAGTGCTTATGCTTTGCAGCGTTTTTTTAAGTTTCACGGTTGTGAAAGCAAGATAATTTATGGGGGCAAGGCAAAAATATCAAAGCCGAGCCTTGTTATGTTGATAAATGAGTTGGAAATAGAAATAGAATATGAACCGGATCTTATTTATGAGCCGGAGTTTTTGCTCACAGTTGATTGCCAATATGGAGCAGGCAATGTGCAAAAATTTGAATGCAGAAAATTTGCCGTTATAGACCATCACCGCGCAGAAATTAGAGAAGGCGAAAACACGGAAATTAGATCTACGCTTTCAAGCTGTTCAACACTTGTGTGGGATATGATGAGAAAAGAGGGCTACGATTTTTCTAAAGACGAAAAAGCCAGAAATGTTTTGTATTACGGCCTTTTCACAGACACAAATGGGCTATCTGAGCTTCGCCATCCTTTGGATAGAGATTTGGCAGATATAGACTTTGACAAGGCTTTGATTAAAAAACTAAAAAATGCGGCTCTTACAATAAGAGAGCTAAGAATAGTTTCTGCCGCCCTTGATGGTTCAAGGAGGATTGAAAATAAAAAGATAAATAAAAGGGTTGGCTTGTTCAGGGCAGAAGATTTTTGCGACCCTAATATTCTGGGATTTACCAGCGATATTGCAAAACAAGTTGATGTTTTAGATGCCTGCGTGGTGTATTGCCTTGTGGGAGATAGCATAAAAATTTCTGTGAGGAGTTCTGTTCGCGAGATTATGGCGAGTGAGTTTGCGAATTTTATTTGCGCCGGTGTTGGAAGCGGCGGCGGCAATATTGAAATGGCCGGAGGTTTTTTAAAAGCAGACGAAGATTATTTTATTCAAAGAGTAAGGGATTATCTAGAAAACTATGATTTGATTTATGCAGGCAAAACACAAGTTGATTTTGCTTCTATGAAACGCTGGCGCAAAAAAGCCATTCCCGTTGGTTTTGTGAAAACCGAGGATATGTTCAAAGAAGACTGGCCTGTTACGGTTAGAACTTTAGAAGGCGATATAGATTTACGCGCTGGCAAAGAGATATATGTTATGATAGGCATTGTGGGCGAGGTTTATCCCATTAGGCGTGAGAAATTTGAAAAAAACTACGATGTTTTAGATACCCCATACAATTTAAAAACAGAATACATACCAGAAGTCATAGATAAAATAACGGGCAATAAACTCACGCTTGTTGACTATGCTCACGCCTGCCTTCCAAAAGGTGAAAAAATTGTGAGAGCCGCTCCTGTTGAAAAACCCACAAAGGTTTTCTCTTACTGGGACTCGGAAAAATATTTCTCCGCAACCACAGGCGATTTTTTAACCGCAAACGAAACAGATTTGTCTGACTGTTATATTGTGAACAGGCAAATATTCTTTGATACTTATGAGGAGATTACGAAAAATTCTTAGGGCAATTTTTGCTTATGACATCTTGCACAGTATTTGCATCAGCTGGGAGCCAGTGTATTGCATTTGCGTATTTTGGGGAAATGCCTTCCAGTTTTTGTTCGTGATAACCCGCCTTGAATTCGGAGAATTTCAAGCCGTGAGCGGTGCTGATAACAATAACGCTTTCTTCGCTTGAAATGATGTTTTTTTCGCGCAGCTTGAACAATGTACCCAAGGCAACGCCTGTGTGCGGGCAGGAGTAAAGCCCAATTTTATCTGCTCGGTGGGCAGCATCGGAGAGTTCTTGCTCGGAAACTTGCTCAACAATTCCATTATAGCTTTTTATCGCTTGCTCGGCTTTTGGGTAGCTCACCGGATTGCCTATTTGAATTGCGCTTGCCAAAGTTTTTTTGGCTTGAACAGGTTCAAGTTTATTGAAATCTCTTTTATATGCTAGGTAAAATGGATTGGCGTTTTCTGCCTGCGCAACTATTATGCGTGGCTTTTTGCTTATTAAACCAAGCTCCAGCAAATCGTCTATGCCTTTTGCAAGGGCACTCACATTGCCCAAATTACCGCCCGGAATAATTAAAACATCGGGAAGCTGCCAGCCCAGTTCTTGGCAAAGCTCGTAGCTGATGGTTTTTTGCCCCTCAATACGGAGGCTGTTCATTGAGTTTGCCAAGTAAATGCCTTTATCTGCGGTCACTTCTTGAACAATTTTCATGCAACCGTCAAAATCTGTGTCTAGGGCTAAAACAAGGCTGCCGTTTGAAATTGGCTGCACAAGTTGCGCAACGGAAATTTTTCCGGCTGGCAAAAATACAATGCTTGGAATGCCTGCCCTTGCGCAATATGCAGAAAGAGCGGCAGAGGTATCTCCTGTGCTTGCACAGGCAACGGCTTTTATTTTAGCTTTGTTCTTTATTAAATGATTAACCTGGCTAACCAAAACGGTCATTCCCAAATCTTTGAAACTGCCGGTATGCGAATTTCCGCACAACTTCACGTGCAGGCTTTTCACCTTTATTTCTTGTGCGAGTTTTTGTGCATTGAAAAGAGGGGTAAAACCCTCTTGAAGCGTCACTATATCCTCAACTGGGAGTTCTGGCAAAACCAGTTCGCGCTTGTTCCACACCCCGCTTAAATCTGCAGGTGCAAAGCTGGTGCGGCGTTTGGTGAACAAATTTTTCCATTCTTCTGGAGAGCGAGTTTTCCAAGCATCGCGATTATGGCTCACTTCCAAAAGAGAGCCATCTTCGCCTCTATAAACAACCTGCGACAAAGGATATTTGTCGCTGCCGCTTATGCTTTTGAACTCTGCATGAAACATTTGCTTAATTATCTTTTATCACAAGTTCAACCCTGCGATTTCTTGCACGACCGTCTTCGGTTTTGTTGTCTGCTACGGGTTTTGTAAGTCCATAGCCAACAGAGCGCAAACGATTCGCAGCGACGCCTCTTTCAATTAAATATTTCATAACGGAGTGAGCTCTTTGCTCGCTCAACTTTTGATTGAATTCAGCAGAACCAACATCATCGGTATGACCTTCTACTATAACTGTAGATTCTGTTAGCAAGCTCTGGAGAATTGCGCCTATTGCCGATAAGTTTTCCCTTAATTCATGCTTTAAGTCTGCTTTTCCAGACTCAAACAGAATATCGCTCATAGAGAGAATTGTGCCTCTGGCATCTCTATAAACGCTTATGGCTTTGCTGCTCAAAGCATCCAGCTTTTTTTGTGCCTCGGCTCTTTGAACCGCAAGCAGAGAATCTTTTAAGGCAAGGGCTCTTTGCGCATCTTCAATGGCTTTTTGCTTTGCGGCAAGCTCTAACATCTTTTCCCTATTTAGCTTTTCAAGGCGGTGGCGCTCCTCGTTTAAAGCCGCATTTAGCGACTTGGCTCCGTGGGCATCGCTACTCCACAATTCAATAAGAGAATCTTTTACGGCAGAAATGCTTTTATTGATAGCCAAATTG
>Ga0268262_10005886_pt1 | contig 11991 bp, 11 predicted proteins | sample TergutNc150P3_FD_190354 | JGI IMG/M metagenome (GOLD analysis project Ga0268262, IMG submission 190354) | Nasutitermes corniger P3 segment gut microbial community from laboratory colony in Florida, USA - Nc150 P3 (SPAdes) (version 2) | ecosystem: Host-associated > Arthropoda: Insects >... | reverse complement strand
TTCCGGTACTTTGCAGCAGCTGGAAGGCACTACAGGTGATATTCATGCGCAGACCCCTCAGATTGCGGCTTCGCTTAGCAGGCTGCTGACCGCCCTAAGATCGCTAAACCAGGTGCTTGAATCGGTAAAAAACAACCCCTTGATTAGAGGGGGTATTCCTGTTCAAACAGAGACCAAAACCGGCGGCTCCAGCAACAGAAATATGGAATTTTAAAAAATGAGGAAACAGGAATTAGGAATGAGGAATAAAGCGCGGTTAGAAAATCAGAATGAGGTTACCAGGAAAGTTATTCCTAATTCCTCACTCCTCATTCCTCATTTTCTCTTCCTTTGTTATTTGTTATTTGTTATTTGTTATTTGTTTGGTTCCTGTTCCTCGCGGCCAAAAATTACCGGCGATGTATTTGATATACGAAATGACGCGGAAGTGCAGCTTGAACAGGGCAACGCCCAGGCGGACAGGGGTAATTTTTCGACTGCCCTGGTTTTTATCAACCAGGCAAACCGGCTTGCTATTATAACGGATAATCCCAGTCTGCTGATACGTTCAGGGCTTACACTCGGCAATGTGTTGTTCGCGCTGGGCAATACGGAAGACGCCTTTGAAGCCTGGAACAAAGCCCTGGAAGAGTCCGAGTTTACCGGAAACGGGGAGCTTGCCGCTGTCAGCCGCGTCCATATCGCGCGGGGGAAATTGCTTAGCCATGGCGCAGCCCCCCAATCCGTCCGCGACGAAGCAGGCAGGGAACTGCTTTCAATAAAATCCGAACCGTATATCGCCTTCGCGTGGACGGTCATAGGCCTTGCGGAAAAGGAATTGGGCAGCTATGCCGCCGCGGAAGAGGCGGTTCTGCGGGCTTTGGCGATCCATGAAAAAGCCCCCAGCCTTGAGCTTGCCGCTTACGACTGGTTCATGATAGCCTCTTTCCGTTCCCTTTCCGGCGATTCAGACGGCGCGCTGAAAGCCCTGGGAAACGCGCTTGAATATGACCGCCGTACCGAGAATTCCTGGGGGCTCGCCAATGACTGGCAGGCTTTTGGCGACGTACATAAAAAGGCAGGAAACAGCGCCGCGGCCCGCGCGGCATATGTACGCGCCGCTGGCATTTACCGCGCCATGGGGAATTACGAGGACGCGGAGAAAGCCATACAAAAGAGCAAATAGCAGGTAGCAAATAGCAAAGCAAGATGCGACAGTCTTATCTTTGCTCTTTACTCTTTGAATTTGCTCTTTTGTAATGACCCTGATTTGTCGATAATTAATAATACGATGCGCTTTATCCGATATTTCCTTGTAATCTGGACGTTTTTTTTTGTTTATACTTTTTTTTCATTTTTTATGGGGCAAAACGGCCTGTATGCCCGGAGACATCTGGAATCTGAACGCATGAGGTTGCATGAAAACCTGAAAAAACTGGAAAACACCAACATGGATTATCAAAATATCAGAAACAACCTGATGGGAGATCAGGATTCGCTTTCCGTATATATCAGACAGCTAGGCTACGGCAGGGAAGGCGAAGAATATATACGCATTATGGGGCTGGGTATCGCGATAAACACCGATATGCCGGCTGGCCAGGTCAATTATGCCGAAAGCCCTGTTTTTATTTCAGATACGACAATTAAAATCATATCCCTGCTGTTTGCGTTGGTTGTCTTTGCGTTTCTTCTTATCCGCGATTTCTGCATTAAGGCAATTCTGTCGCAGGAATAGGGAGTCGTACCGAAGCTACGCGGTTCGCGGTTCCCCTCTTGCACCTCTTGACAAAACCCCATTAACCATTGCATTGTTAACTATGTTTAGGGATTTCTTTTTGAAATCAGCTTCGCTTAAGGCTTTGTCTGAGAATATGATCTTCTTATCCTCGGTATGCAGCCTGTTTTCGGCACAGGTGCTAAAAAGCGTTTTATTTTTGATAGATCGCCGGAAAAGAAAATCACGGGAACTGGTTGAGATTCTTATCTGGCGTACGGGCGGAATGCCCTCCAGCCATGCCGCGCTGGTCAGTTCTCTTTGCACATCCATCGCATTTGTTAAAGGTATTGCCTCGGATTTGTTTATTTTTTCGTTCTGGTTCGCTTTGGTGGTTTTACGGGACGCAATGGGAGTCAGGCGGTCCGCGGGTCTTTTGGCAAAGGCGTTGAATAACCTTGGAAATCAGGCGTCTGAAAAAACAGGGCTGGAATTCCATGCCGTAAAGGAAATCCAGGGGCATACTCCCCTGGAAGTGGTAGTAGGGGCCTCTTTGGGGATATGTATCGCCACCGGGATCAACCTGCTTTGAATTGATCGTAAATGCCTGTTCCCCGACCTTTACCCGTTTTGCTTTCTGTTCTGTTAGCCATAGGGCTTTGGGTTTATTGCGCCCTTAGTTTGCAGACAGACGGGGTAAGGCAGGGCGGATACGCGACTCTTGTCTGCGGCGAGGCTTATTCCGATCCGGATATCAGGGAACGTCTTGACAGCCTGGGTTTAAGGGGCGTGGTTTCAGAATCCGATCAGTGGTTTCTGCTGGATTGTTTTGGCGGCATTGAGAAAATACCCCTTGTTGAATATTCGCAGCGCCTTCTTCCGTTTGATCCAAGGAACGACGGATATGCGGAAAAACTCAGGAGCCTTTTTGTACGGGACGGGAAACGGTTTGTATATATCCCGCTTGCGGCAAACAGCCCCGAAAACCTGGAAACGGAAATTGGCAAGGCCTTAACCGGGATTCCCCATTCGCTTGAATACGCGCAATCCCTCCCGAAACGGGATATTCTTTTCCCTTTATTGGCATTCTGTTTGACAGCATGCGCTTTTTTTGCAATTCCTGTTTTGCGCCGGCGGCTTAACGCCGCCCTTTTACCCTGCCTGCCGGCGCTTTCCCCCCTTGCTTTTGGAGCGGCTCCCGGTTTTGCGCTGGCGGCGCTTTTGGCAGGTTTTGCCGCTTTGCTTGCGGAGCCCGGCCGGAAATTGCCTATCTCCCTTGGCTGGCAAAGGGCGCTGCCGTATGATTCGCCGGAACCGTCCGTTGCGAAATGGATCTTGGCCGCCGCCTTCATTGTCTGTTACGGGTGTTTTTCCTTCTTTTCAGGACTTCCGGTTCTTTTTACTTTTCTTGTCCTTGCTTCGTTTTGCTGTGTGCTTGCCCTTTCCATAAGATCAGGCGGCGGCAAACTTTCAGTAAAATTTACCGTTAACAGATGGTATCCGCGCCGCCGCCGTTTTACCCCGGTGGAGATAATCAGCCGCGATACCGAAAGCGGCAGCTTCTTTCCCGTGATGCTGCCCTTTGCGGTAATGGCGTTGGCGCTCGCGTTTGCCGGTTTTGCAGGACCTCATACGCTTACACATGGGGTTAAAATGTCCCCAGCGCCATTTATGCCGCCGCCATCTATTGTACTGCCTCCGGGCACGGTTACCGAAGCCGATTTTCAGGAGCATTATATATTTCAATCCGCTTTCTCATTAAGGGCGCTTGGAAATAACAATGAAAACGGCGGGGAGCCGCCTGTTATTGCCGGGTATGAGCTTTCTTCCAACGGCCTTCTGAATCCCAGCGCCCCGGGTGTTGAAGAAGAATTACCGATTCCCGATTTCCCCCTGGGCGATCTCCTGCGGGGTATTGGCCCGGATTCCTCCCGCGCCAAAGACGGGGGAAATCAAGGTAATTCAGCGTTGGCTGCTCCTCAACCGGGACCGAAGGGCGTTGAAGCGTCGTACCGGAGGGACGCGGTTCGCGGTTCCCCTCTTGATTTGTTCCTTGCGCTGCCGCCTATGATTTTCATCCTGCCGGCGCTTTTATATAGTATAAAGAAGAAAAGACAGGGTGGATTTAGTTTACTCAATAACAGGTAATAAAGGAAGAGCGTAATCAGTTATTACCTATTATTTAGTCTCTGGTGGTTGATTTTTAAGGCATATTCGGATATTTTTAATAAAAGAATCTCATGAAAATATATTCATTCCCGCGAGGGGGGCTTTCCTTCGATGACCCAACCGTACCGCCAAGAAATTTCAGTGTGGCGGCTTTCCTTCCGGCTCTTTCTGTAATTCCGCTGGTTCAGCATCCCGGAGGGCGCGCCGCGGCTCTGGTCTCCGTAGGGGACACGGTTAAAGAGGGTATGCTCATCGGGCGCGGGAAAAACCCGGACATGGCAAATGTCCACGCTACGGTTCCCGGCAAGGTTATAAGAAACGTCGAATGGGAGGACAGTGAAGGCAGGTTTAACGAAGGTTTTGTTATCAGGATGGAAGGCTCTTTTGAGCGTCTTGGCAAAAAAGAAGAAAAATTTCCGCATGACGGGATTGGCCAGCAGGAACTGCAGCGTATCCTTACCGACTGCGGCATTGTCGAAATGGAAGGTTCCGGCAGGCCGGTCGCCGAAATACTTTCAGGCTTTCGCGGCGTCGGAAGGCCCCAGACCCTGGTGGTCCGCTGCGTATTTGACGACCCCTGGCTTGCCGCCGACTACGTGCTGTGTAAAGAACGGTATCAGGAGATAGTAGAGGGGGCTTTCATTACCGCGAAATCGGGCGGCAGGATAGACCGCGTCGTTTTCGCCGTCTCGGGCCGGGAAAGGGAAATCGGCGAAGCCATGCTTTCCGAAGCCGCGTTATACGATATTCAATCCTCTTTGGTTCTGACCGGCTCAAAGTACCCTCAGAGGAACTACAGGGAACTGGAGCTTGTTTTGCGGAATTACGGGAAAAAGGAAGAGGTAGAGCTGGGGGCGCTTCTGGTTTTGGGCCCGGCGACGCTTGCCGCGGTGCATGACGCGGTGAAATACCGCCGCCCCATCCTTGAGCGCTATGTGGCGGTCGGAGGGTCGGCCCTTGCCAGGCCCCAGGTGATGAGGGTCCGGATTGGCAAGCGCATAGGCGACCTTTTTGAGGAATGCGGCGGTTTTATCGGGCATCCTTACCATATCGCCGTCGGTTCCCCGTTTTCGGGAAGAACGGTACGGAATCTTGACGAGCCTGTGACAAAAGACAGTTACGCCGTTTTTGCAATGCTGAAATCCCAGGCGGGTCATCACCCCGAAAGGGACTGTATCTGCTGCGGGGAATGCAGGCGCGTATGCCCCGTCGGGCTGGATCCGGAGGAACTGTACAAGCGGATAATCGTCATGCGGCGGCAGATGACTCAGCCTGCGCCGCAGGGAGCGGTTACGCAAGACGCGGCGCGTTCCGCGTTGCAGGGCGGCGCGCCATTTAGCGTGGAAGAATGCCACGGCTGCGGCTGCTGCGAATTGGTGTGCCCTTCCAGTCTGCCGCTTTCAGATATGATTATAGGGAGAAACAGATATGACTGACAGGGAATTACTCCTGAAACAGAATCCCCTTGTTAATGTTTCCCGGTCGACGGCGGCCCGTATGTGGCTTGTGGCAGTTTGCGCGTTTTTTGCCGCGCTGCAGTCCGCTGCCGGGGATTCGTTTCTGTCCCTTATTGTCGCCCTTGCCGCCCTTATTTCCGCCCTGTTGACTGAACTTCTCATAACCTATAAAACGCACGGCTTCGGGAAGATAAAGGACGGGAGCGCGGCAGCGTCGGCGCTGGCGCTTGTCCTGCTGTTTCCAAACCAGATTCACCCTTTGTACGCGGCGTTGAGCGCCGTATTTGCCATTGCCGTGGTAAAGCACAGTTTTGGAGGCCTGGGGGCGAACTGGATGAATCCCGCATTGGGCGGCTGGCTTTTTGCCCGTTTTTCATGGCCGGCGGCTTTCTCAATTGCGCTTAACGGTTCCATGAACAGCCTGAATGAAGCGGGCTCCGCTGCCGGCAATATGATGAGCATTTCACTGAATAAATCATTTTTTTCTTTTCTCGGCGCGGAACTGCCTCCCGGTTATATTGACCTTTTCGCGCTGGAAACACCGGGCATTATCGCAGATCGCGCCGTGCTTACGCTGGTTCTCGCCAGCGCAGTCATTGCCGCTTCCCAGATAAGCCGCTCATGGCTTTCTTTTGTTTACCTCGCCGTTTTCGGGCTGCTGACGCGGATACTGGGGGATATTTCCGGCTCCGCATGGAACGGCGACGTTATTTACGCTATTCTTTCGGGCGGGACCCTTGTGACGGCGTTTATTCTGATCTCCGATCCGTCAACAGGGGCTAAATCAACGCCGGGCGGCTTAATCGCTGCCGTTCTCGCCGCCGTCCTTGGTTTCATTTTCAGGTTTTATGGCAGGGAATTTTTTGGCTGTCTCTATGCCGCCGCCCTGGTTAATACACTGGTTCCGTTATTATACAAAGCGGAACGCCGTATGTTATACCGTTCGTCCGCCATAGGCTCCGGCCCTGCCGGAGGCGGTCTTGCCATGAGCGGCATAAAAGATATCAAAGAGAGGCGGTATGAATAAACTGTCGCCTGTGGTGAAAGACAGGCTGATTCTGCTGGGATGGATAGCCGGTTTGCTTCTTTCCGCTTCATTGGCATGGTCTTTAAGTTTCTCTTTCCGTTCCGATTCCATGCTGCGGTCCGTTAACAAGGCCCTTGAGGCGGTTGATGATACGAGGGTAATTATTTCCCAACTGCCCGTGCGGTTTGCAAAGCCTTCGCCTATGGGTTTTTGGTACAGGCTTTATGAATCGGATTCGCTCTTTTTTGTATTTGTTATTATGAACGAAGGTATCCTTGTTCCGTGCGGCGTGGAAATCAACAAATACGGGAAAACGGTTGACATTGTTCCTCTGGGCAGCCATGCCCGGCAGGTTATAGGCAGGATTCCACAGGGTGTTATTCAGGTATATTTACACCGCATCGAATCCGCCTCCGCAGGAGGCGCTGCCTCCGCAGGAAGGGGGGCAGAATGAACGGCATCTCGCGGCGTTTCGTTTTAATAAAGAAAATATCTCCTGTCGGGGTTCTGCCGGGATGCGGCCTGATGATAATTGCTTCAGGAAGGCTTTCCCACGCCGTTACCGCTGTCGGCGCGCTGGCCTGGGTGTACGGCCTGACAACATTGGTTATTTATGCCGCGGCAAAGTTCTTCCCCAGGCATGGCGGGACAACCCTGATCTCTTTCCTTGCCTCGTTTATGGCAGGCTGCTACCTTTTTGCGCTGTGGATCCTTTCGCCTCTTTGCGCTTTAGAATCTTTTTTTACCGTTTCCCTCGTTCCCGTATTCTATATTGCGTCCGGCGCGTCAAAACGCTTTAATGCGTTGAGCGCGGAGGATTCGTTCTTTTCATCTTTTTTTGAAGCCCTCTCTTTGGGCGTTTTTCTTCTGGCTTTTGCCCTAATCCGCGAACCGATAAGTTTTATGTCGCTTTCCCTGCCCGGAGGCGTACAGGGGAGCGTCATGCTGTTTTCTTTCAGGGCGGAATCGTTTTTGCCGATACGCCTGCTCGCGTCTTCAAGCGGCGCTCTGCTTCTCCTTGGGTATTTTTGGGCTTTATACAAACATATGAATAAAGAGCAAGAGGGAGATAAAAATGCCCAATAAATTTGCGTGGTTTTTAACCCTTGCGGTTTTTTCGGGCCTGTCAATGAATTTGATTCTCCGGTTCGGTATCGGTTTGCAGCTGATTGCTTTTGAAGAGGAGTCCCGAGAGCCCGGGAAAAACGCCAAATGGGCGTTTCTTGTCTGGACGGGAATTTATTTTTTCTCCATCATGCTTCTTTGGCTGTTTTTCTCTCTTTTACAATCGGTGTTATTCCTTGGTTTTTTTGAATATATTCTGATTTTCCCCGTCAGCTCTCTTTTTTTCACCGTCATTGAATACCTTGCAAGGCGTCTGGTATTAAAAACAGACTGGAGGGGGGAAATTGTTTCCCGTAACCGTTTTTTAAGCGATTGTTTTTTTATTGGCAGCCTTATAACCGGAGCCGATAAATCAACGTTTTCCGGCGCGTTTTCCGGCATGGTTGGCGCGGCATTATTTATTATTTTAGGACTTGCCGGCAGTTTCGCGCAGGCGGCAATGCTTTCTTTTGGTTTCTCCGCGGGCGCCGCCCTGGCTGTTTTGATTGTCGGCGAGATAAAGCGCCGTTCGACAATGGAGGCGGTTCCGGACTGCTTAAGGGGCGGCCCCCTGATTCTTGTTACTATGGGTCTTTTGTCACTGGTTTTTATGTCAGCCGCTATGGTGTTTTACGCCGTTTTAGGGGTAAACTAGCGATGGCTGAGAAAATAAAACTGATCCTTGGAACCCATGCCCATGTGCCGTACGGCGCAAACAACGCCGAATTTGAAAATGTGTACATGAATCTGATGCGGCCTTTTGTCACCAGCCTGTACAGATACCCCGCTATCCAGGCGGTTCTCCATTATTCGGGCGTGCTGCTGCATTGGGTTGAGCGCTCGCATCCCGAGTTGTTCATGCTGATAAATGATATGATTACCCGCAAGCAGGCTGAAATGCTCGGAGGCGGGTTTTACGAACCCATGCTGCCGATTATTCCTTTGCAGGATAAAATAGGGCAGATTGAACTGCTGACCACCTACATCCGCAAACAGTTCGGGAAACGGCCCCAGGGCTGCTGGATACCGGGCTATGTCTGGGAGCAGGGACTGGTAAGCCCCCTTGCGAGCTGCGGCATGGGTTTTACGTTTCTCGGCTGGCGGCAGTTTGCCCTGGCAGGCGGTAATGACGCCCCCTGCATCTGCGAAGACCAGGGAAAGCTCATTACCGTCTTCCCGGTGTCACGATCCGTTGAAGAGGAATTAACGGGAAAAAGTATTTTTGCTGTTTTAAAAAATTATAACAGTATTCACAATGAAAACGGCGAGAGGATTGTTTCAATATTTCCCGATAAACTAAACGCGGGACCTGAGGAATCGGTCGATTGGGCATGGGGCAATTTCTTTGACGAGCTTTCCAGATGCGAAAGTTTTATCGAGACGGTCAATCCCGGCAGGCTGCTTAAAAACCTTAACGGGACGCAAAAACTGTGCATCCCCGATTCAACGCGCGATGAGGACTGCGTGCCGCCCCGGCGTTTCATAATTGTGAATCCGGAAGCCGGCGGAATCTACTCAAAGATGATTTTTACCAACGTGCTGATAAACCAGCTCCGGGGCGACAAGTCGCGCAAACTGTCAGCCCACGAGGAACTGTGGAAAGCCCAGGGCGGCGGCCTTTTTTGTTCAACGGGGAAAAGGCTGCGCAGCCATTTTATCAGGAACGCCGCTTATTCCGCCCTTCTGCGCGCCGAGCAGGTTACCCGTGACAAGGGGAAATTTACGCCGTCTCTTGTTCCGTTTGATTTTAATCTGGACGGCGTTGAAGAGTGGCTTTTCCAGGACGCGAAGATCAACTGTTATGTGCAAAGCGTCGGCGGGGGTATTTTTGAGCTTGACTACCAGCCGAAAGCCTGGAATTACCTGGACACCTGCGGGGGAAGGCTGGGTTTTGCCGACAGCCTGCTGCCGAAAGGGGCCGCTGTTGAAGCTCCCGACCATGACGGCATAAAGGGAGCGGCGGCGCGCCAATCGGCGCGGCTGTGTTACAACGAGCGTTATGAACTTGCCGAACTGGACAAGGTTCGCCGGAAACTCCGCCTTTTATTGCGGCAGGCTCATGCGGGTCCGTTTGGAAGCGTCGAAATAGAAAAAACATACCAGGTAAAAAAAGACTCAATCCATGCCGCTTATACGATAACCAACAAGGGAACGGCGCTTGAGGCTTTTCAGTTTGCCCCGCGGATAGATCTGGCCCTTGTCGGCGAGGGGGAATTTTTAGCCCGTTTCTATACCTGCAAACCGGGCGCCGCCGACGCGCCTGTTCACGGGCTTCTGCGCGAAGCTGACTGCCTTAAAATCCATGATATAAAGAACGAGGTACAGATACTCCTTTCTTCCAGCAAGCCCTTTGACGGGCAAATTGCCCCGGTCCGCGTTAAAGACTCTGATAACGGCGAGGAATTCCACCAGGCATACTGCGTTATGCCCCTTTTCTCCCTGAAGCTTGAAGCCGGTAATTCATGGGAAGTGGAGTTCACGCTGAAGTTTTCGCATTGATAAATGAAATTATAAGTCATTAATTTTTACATATGGAATAACATGCCCGTCGATCCGTATCTTGTTTGGTATGCCTTTTGAAAAGTCTATTACATTGCCATCTTCAGGCTCAAAAGAGAAATATATTCTCTGCCCCTCAATCCTTATATCATCATAGGCTATTCCGTAATACATTCCCAGAAACGTCCCGTCAGCTAAAAATAACAGAAATCTCCATGTTGCCCTTTGTGATTCTCCCCAAATATGTACATTATTTGCCAAAACAATGTTTTTTCCGTTAAGTTTCATATTGCCTAATATGGTAAATTCGTCATCTATATGAAAATAATCAGAATTATAATTGATTGCATTGCGTTGAAATATAGTAATATTCTCATCCGCAAATAGTTTATTAAATAATAAAAAGAAAACAAGAAATGGCAATAATTTTTTTTGGGTAATCATTTGTATTACCTCCAAAAAATTACTTCAGCAAATCCGCCACTTTTTCAAGCAGTTCTTCTTTGCTGATTGGCTTGTGTATGTACTCAACCGGGCCCATTTCATCCGCTTTTTCCTTGTCTTTCGGGTCTTCTGATGACGTGTATATCGCTATCTTGGTTTGGTGTAATTTGCTGAGGTTGCGTATTCTGGTAAGGGCGTCCCATCCTCCCATTTCAGGCATATACAAATCCAGCAAAATCAAATGAGGATTATACCCTTCCAGGAACAAGTCCAAAGCCGCCTTGGCGGAATTGACTGTGGTAACGTTATAATCTTTTTGCAGTATGCCTTTTGTCATGACAAGGATGGTTTCCTCATCATCAACTACAAGGATCTTTTTCTTTGCCAGCGTATTCAAGTCAAGCATTGCCGCGCTTAGTTTATTCGTCATTGACAGTATTTCGGAATAGTCGGTTTTTACCATGTCGCTTTGACTGTGAAGGCTGTCCAGCGCGGCGGTAATTTCACCGCTTTGCGCCGACAGTTCGCCAAAGGTATTGATTAAACCGGACATGGTTTCGGCAAAATTGCTGATTTCTTTTGACATTGCGGTAATCCGCGATCCGGTGTTTTCCGATTGTCTTTCGGTAACGGCTACTCCGTCAATGATGCTTTTCAGCGTCTTGGAAATGTTCACCGAATTTTCCCTGGTGCTTTCCGAAAGGCGCCGTATCTCTCCGGCGACTACCCCAAAGCCCCTGCCGGCTTCGCCCGCGTGCGCGGATTCTATAGCCGCGTTCATGGACAATAAATTGGTGTTAGCCGCTATTGTGCTGATTATTTTAATGGCCTGCGCTATGCCTTCCACCGATTTGGAGATTTCCTCAACCGAGTGAATCGTCTCCCGCATGGATTCCTGGCTTCTGGCGGTGTCTTCTATCATCCCTTTTATGGTCTCCTGTTCGCTTCGGGAAATTTCCGAAGTTTCTTTGAGCGAGCCGATCATTTTTTCGGTCGCAGCAGAAGATTGAGCGATTGTTTCAGATTGTGAAATGATAGTGGCGTTCAGTTTATTGATTAAATTGTTTATCCCCTCAATAATCTCTGACGCGCGGGTAATGTGTTCCTGCAACTGAAGACGGTTATGTTCTTCGGTAATGGTTTTATCCTTGAGCAGGGCAAGAATATAATGGGCGCAATTTTCCGGTTTGTTAAGTTTGTTGTAAATTGCCGTCGCCATCGCTTCGCACTTTCCGTAACCGCAGCAGGTACAGTTGTATATGTCTTCCTTTTGGAATTTTTTCATACTATGGAAGATTTCAGTCATTTCAGTTTCGCTTGGATGCTTGATCGTGTTGTTTTCGGAGAGATTATGGTAACTCCGGTTATACAGGCTCTTCTTCCAGTACTTTTTCAAAGTATGATGGTATTTTCTGTATGCGTTTTTTCCATTTTGGGGAGGATGCTTTTTTTCCAGTTCGGCCATGCGTTTCCGTACCGGGTCTTCAAGCACGGCCAGCGGTTTTTCGCCGTTCCCCGTGCCGGGACCGCCAATGCAGCCTTTTTCGCAATTCAGGCAGTCTATCAAAAGCGGTAATTTGACATTCGTGTTCTGC
>Ga0268262_10005885_pt1 | contig 11991 bp, 7 predicted proteins | sample TergutNc150P3_FD_190354 | JGI IMG/M metagenome (GOLD analysis project Ga0268262, IMG submission 190354) | Nasutitermes corniger P3 segment gut microbial community from laboratory colony in Florida, USA - Nc150 P3 (SPAdes) (version 2) | ecosystem: Host-associated > Arthropoda: Insects > Digestive... | reverse complement strand
GGCAATGTCGCAAACGCACATTTCCTCCCGAAAAAGCGCCCAAAGGATGCGAACTCGGGTACTGTCGGCAAACATCTTGTACAGGTCGGCAAGATCGTAAAAATCCTCCTCTTTCGGCATGGTCTTGCGTACCCGTTTGACCGTATCCTTGTGAATAACCTCGCAATCGCACACAGGCGTATCTTTTTTCACCTTTTACACTCCAATAATTGAGCAACTGTTCAACTATAAATATACACCCCGGGCGCGGGTTTGTCAAGAGGAAAAAACAAACCTAAATAAAAAAAATCAGGTCGTTTTTAATTTTTAACCCCGCAAAAGACGCGCAATTTGCCTATAACCTCGTCAATATTTACCGGTTTGCCTATATGGCCGTTCATTCCGGCTTCAAGGCATCTTTCTATATCTTCCTTAAACACGTTAGCTGTCATGGCTATAATGGGAACGTTCTTTGGGCGTTTCGATAACGGCGATTTGCTGTCAGCGGAGCGCAGTTTCGCTTCAAAAGCGCGGATATTGCGTGTCGCTTCGTAGCCGTCCATTTCCGGCATCTGTATATCCATGAAGATCATGTCATATTTCAACGGGTCTTCGATAAACTTGGCGACGGCCTGCGCCCCGTTTTCCGTGCAGTCAATTTCCAGCTTTGTCGGCTCAAGCAGTGTCTGTACAATCTCGCGGTTAATTTCAACGTCCTCAGCCAGCAGTATACTGCGCCCCGAAAAAATACCCGCGATATTCCGTATTTGCGTTTCTTTTTCCTGCCGTTTATCCTGGGGGTCAACAACCGGTTCCGTTCCGCGCCGCGCCTGAATGGTAAAGGAAAAAGTCGAGCCTTTACCGGGTTCTGATTCCACCCAGATTTTCCCGCCCATCATTTCCGCTATTCTTTTGGAAATCGCAAGACCCAGCCCCGTGCCTCCGTATTTGCGGGTCGTGCTTGATTCGGCCTGTTCAAAAGACTGGAAGATTTTTTCCTGCTGTTCCGGCTTTATGCCTATCCCGGTGTCGCTTACGTCAATCTGTAAAGTACAAATGCCGTTTACATCTTCTACAAGGCGCGCGTTAAGGCTGATAGAGCCGTTTTCGGGTGTGAATTTTACCGCGTTTACCAGCAGGTTTGTAATGACCTGCGCTATTCTTTGGTCATCACCTATGAGCGTTCGGGAAATATCTCCGTCTATATTTATACTGAATTTCTGGCGCTTCTCGTCCAGCCGGAAATTAATCACATTCACCACACCCCTGATCATTTCTTCAAAATTAAATTCAACCGGACAAATTTCAAATTTGTTAGCTTCAATTTTTGACATATCAAGAATATCGTTTATTATCCCCAGCAAGTGATTTGCGGCGTCTTTTATTTTTGTAAAGCAGTAATCTTTGCGTTCAATATCAGACGCGGATTTTCCTATGGTGGTCATGCCGATTATGGCGTTCATCGGCGTGCGTATCTCGTGGCTCATGTTGGCAAGGAACGCGCTCTTGTGCCTGCTTTCCATATCCGATTTGTTTTTTGCGGCGTCAACGTTAAACAGAACGATCATCAGAACCGTGGCGAGCGCCGCGCCCAATAAACTCAAGATCAGCGCCATTTCATATACCGGTTCATAATAAATACCTTTCGGCGCCAAAAGACCCAATGTCCATCCGTTGGAAAGCGTTTTTAAAAAGCCGACGACTTTTTCGCCTCTCCAGTTAACCCATTCGGCCCCCCTGATATTCCCGGAGCGTACCAATTTATTGGTTAAATATGATATGGGGATTACCGGGTCGTACATTTTCAATCCGATAAAATCAGAGTTAATGTGGCCGATTATCGTAAAATCCCGGCTGGTTAACAGTCCGTAACCGCCTTTTGTAAGGGCTGTATTGGCGACCCTTTTACCTATATGGCTGGCTTTTATATCAATGGCGACAACGCCCACGCGTTCACCTTTACCGTCATAAATACAGCGGGAATATGAAAAAACTATCTCGCCTGTTATCGTGTCCGTATAAGGCTCGGTTAGCGAAATACAGCCGTCTTCCATGACGGCGGCTTTGTACCAGGGACTGTCCTCCGGCCTCCAGTCATCGGACGGTTGATAGCCGATGCCGTTAAAAAAGAACGGGCCTTCAGGAGATTTTTCGATATAGCCGAACGGTCCGTTAGGGCTTATAGTTTCATTGTCGCTCAAAAGCAGATGATTTGATATATCCGCATTGTACTTGGTCAGTTTTACCGCTCCGTCCCCGTCACGGATTAAAGTCTGTATGGATTGCGCAAAATCGTTCAATATCGTGCGCGCCTCCAGCAGATCGGAGTTAATTTTTGATTCCACATAGTCAAGTATGTTATCCACATTGCGTAACAGATTGGTGCGTACAATTCTGCTGGTGAAAGTGTAGCTTAAAACAATCATCAGCAAAAACGCGAAAGCTGTAAACAGCTGTTGTACATACAGGAGGCGTTTTGAAAAAAATCCCGATAATTTTATACGCATAATCAACATCCCCATGTATAAAAAATTTCTTCTTTATAGAAAATGTCCTTATCTATAAAGTAGCGGTGATGTGGAAATTATTGCGGATAAATATGTTTCAATTTTGTGGGATATTGCGATTTATTCGATAATCATACAAAAAAAACCCCGCAGGTAGCTCTGCGGGGTTCAATAAAAACGCACAGCGTTTTTTGGTTATTCAACCTTGAACCGCGAGACTTCCTGTAACAAATCCGCGATGGCTTCGCGGTTCTTGACGGTCATCTCATTGACATTGTTTACCGCCAGGTTAATCTGATCCGCGCCGGTCGCCATCTCGTTCATGCCGCCCGTGATCTCCTGCGTTACCCTTTCAAGGTTCCGGCTCTCGTTCATTACTTCCTTACTGCCGTCGAGCATCTCCTCGGAACTGCTTTTTACCTTTCGGGTGATTTCGTTAATATTGCTCACGCCGTCAAGCACCTGCCTGCTCCCCTGTCCCTGCTCTTCCATGGCGTTGCGGACATTTTCCTCCTGATCCGCCACCGTCTTTACGCCTGTGTCAATCGCCTCGAATCTGGTTAGCACGTTCTCTGTGGATTTGGTTATCTTGTCAATGGAACTCTTTATCTTCTTAAGAACATTGCCGATGGTCTTGGACTGTTCGCTGGAACTCTCCGCCAGTTTGCGGATTTCGTCGGCGACTACGGCGAAGCCTTTGCCCGCTTCCCCGGCGTGGGCCGCTTCAATCGCCGCGTTCATCGAAAGCAGGTTGGTCTGGCTGGCTATGTTTTCCATTACCGAGTTAATTTCCAGAAGCCCTTCTGATTCGCGGGCTATTTCCTGAATGTCCGTGGACACTTCCTGCAGTCCGCCCCTGCCTACTTCCGAAGATTCTTTTAAGGTGATTACATTCTCGGTGTTTTTGACCAGAGTTTGGGTTACGGAACTGATATTGGCGACCATTTCCTCAATCGCGGACGAAGCCTGCGCTATATTCTTGCTCTGGCTGTCTACATGGTTGTTGAGTTTGTCGATGTTGTTCATAACCTGTTCCATGGTGGCGTTGGTCTGCGTGACGCTGGCGCTCTGGTTTATAACGCGGGACTTGATGCTCTGTATATTGGCGGTAATTTCGTTTATTGCCGCGGCTGTTTCGGTCATGTTGCTGGACAGTTGATCGCCTATATCCTGCAGTACTCCGGCCTGCCTCTTGATAAGGATAACCAGGTTTCTGATTTTTTCCAGCGTTTTGTTGAAGAAAAGGCCAAGGTCGCCTACCTCGTCTTTGGAAGTTACAACTATGCTCTTTGTAAGGTCGCCTTCGCCTTCGGAAATATCCTTTAGGGTATTGGCCACCTTGACGATTGGTTTGGTAGTATTGTCGATGACGAAGTATACGATTATCACAGTTAAAACAATAGCAATCCCTACAATGATGAAGGTAAACTTTTGCATATCGTTAACTTCTTTTAGTATATAATCATCCGTTGACGCGATCATTACGCTCCATGTTACGTCCGAATTGCCCATAGGCATAGGCTCTATGACAATTTCCACCTCTGTTTTCAGCACTTGTGAATAGCTGTGGCAGACATATTCCCTGCCTTCAGTAACCGCCTTATACGCATCATCAAGATGCTCGCCGTAGATAGTGTCTACTTCACGCATATTCTTGCCTATGCGTTCCTTCACATAACTTGCCATAACAAATCCGTTGCTGGAGTAAATCGACACCGCGGCGACTTCCGGCCTTGTTTTAACGGTATTTTCTACCGTCGGTTGCATTCCGTCTATTTTGATAAGTCCGCCTACAACACCCACTACTTCTTTGTTACGGGTATTGACGATAGGAACCACCATCCTTATATAATAAGTGTCTACTCCGTCTATGTGCCTTGGCAGAGGGTGTTCTACCCGGTCTTTAAGTTTGTTGGGGCCGTTTATATGCGCCATGCTGGCCTCTATATCGGTGGTAGCCCGGCTTGATACTTGCCCGTTGTCTATAATAAAAGCCGTGGCATACTGTCCGGTTGGGGAAGAACCTACCCTGCCTATCATTCGGGCGTCCATTCCGTCAACGGCGTTTGGTTTCCAGATAGTGTAGATTTCAAACATGGAAGTTTCGGCTACTGTAACAGACTCCATCATATCGTCAAAACGTTCCCGCCTTTCCGCCGCCGGCACCTGTTCAAAATCACCCATTATATTTGCCAATGTGCGCAGAACGCGCATATTACTGTCCTCTCTGCCCCTCCAGTATTCGGCGCGTTGGGTTGACATGAATGTGATACGCGTATGCTTAATGCCTTGCTTATTTCGGAAGCCTGCCTTAGTAAAATGATCGCCAGCCCTCCTGAAACAACGACCACAATTGCAATAACAATTAGGCTCAATCTGAATTTAATCTTCATACATCACACCCCTTTATTCACGGAAATAAACTGACTTAACCCGTTTCTTGTATAAATATACAAAAAACATAATGTATTGCATAAATTATAATATAAAATAACGGAAAAAGTCAATAGTTTGTACAATTTTGGTCAAAAAATCATTTTTTTCAGCCTGTCCGTCAAAATCCCGTCCGCGCCGGCGTATTCGGTTCCGGGTATCCTTGAACAGACGGCAGAGCCGGGATGGGGCTTGAATAGTTTCTTTATTTTCAGTATATTCTATAATATATAGAGGAATGCCCTTGAAATACTGGTTTTTATTAATTTTACCGTTAATGTTTGCTGTCCGGGTGAATGCCCAGGAAATAGTCACGGCGGAACAATACCTTAAGACAGTCTCCGAGAGATACGGCGGAATACGCGATTATGAAGCCCGCATAGCTATCCGTTCCGGCAGTAGCGAAATGCAGGGGAATGTCAGCTACCTGTCGCCTTCTTTTTTAAGGATAGATTTTACAAGGCCGGCTGAACAGGTAATCGTTTTTAACGGTGAGCTTCTGACGGTTTATTTACCCGAGTACCGCGCCGTTTTGAATCAGACCATTACCCCAAGCAGGCGCCCTTCAGTGGGGGCTTCGCTGGCAAGCGCCCAGGGTCTCAGCCTGCTCCAGCGGAACTATGTCGCTTCCTTCGTCTCCAGCCCCGATCCGGTGCGCCTTGATGACAGCTCGCATGAAGAAGTGGTCAAACTCAGGCTTGCCCGGCGGAGCATATCGGAAGGTTTTAGGGAGATCATCCTGAGCATCAGCCCTTCCAGCAAATTAATACGCAGAATTGAGGGGCTTACCATAGCCGGTGTCAATGTCCGGTTTGATTTTACCAATATAAAAACAAATGTCGGAATCCCGGAACTTCGTTTCCTTTATGATTCTCCCGCTTCCGCCTATGTGTATAATAATTTTCTGTTCAGGGATACGGATTAAGACACGGGGGAAATGGTGGAATCTCTTGGCGATAAATTAAAATCGGCCCGCGAAGGAAAAGGCCTTAGCCTGGACGACGCCGGCAAGGATACAAAAATAACAATAAGGTATCTTGAGGCGCTTGAGAAGGAAGATTTTTCAGGATTTCCGGGCGAGGCGTACATTACCGGTTTTTTAAGAAATTACGGCACATATCTTGATCTTGACGTACAGGAACTCCTGTCCCTTTACTACGCGCTTAAAATCCAGGAACAGCCTATACCCGAACAGCTTTTGAAAAAAACCCCGCAGGTTTTGCCTAAAATAATAATAGGCGTTTTATTGGGCATTATAATAGCCGGTGTCTGCGGCAGGGTTGTTTATTATTTTATAAACCGTCCAAAGACGCCAAGCGGTACGGTTGCGATTGTCAGAGGGCCTGCGGCGTATGTCATGGAAGGTGACAGTTTTGAGCGCCGTTTTTACAGAGGCGATTCAATTTTAGTCCCCGCGGGCGCGGATCAGTTTAAGCTGGAATTGCTGAGTATCGGGGAAGAGGTGACAATTCATACGCCTAACGGTCAGGTCACGGTTAGTTTAAGCCAGGAAGCGAATGTGGAACTTGGAAAAAACGCGCCCGGACTCACTATAAGCGCGATGGACTATACCAGAAATAACGCCGATATGGGAGTGCTATTGCGCCTGGAACTGGACAGTATCCAGTCTCAATCAACCAATGTTTCCGCGATCTCAGGCGTTACGGGCCAAAACGCTTCCACAATGATTTTCTCATCGCCTAACCCTTATCCATTTACCCTCCAGTTAAATTTTCAGGGCTATTGCATGTTCCGCTGGGAAATATTGATGGAACGTGACCGCAGAGACAGAAATGAGCGTTACTTTCAGCGCGGCGATCCTGAACTGGGCATACAGGCGCAGAACGGAATACGCCTGTGGGTTTCCAATGCCCAGGCGATAAAATTCCAGGTCATAGGCGGCGGCAAGACCGTCCCTGTGGAAATCGGCGGGCCGGGCGAAGTAGTGGTTGCGGATATACGCTGGGTGCGTGATGACGATAACCGTTACCGCCTTGTCGTCCTGCGCCTTGAGACCTAGTCCCCGCCTTGTTATATTATCTTGATCCCTTTGGTTGCGCCAAAAACCAGGTTGACGCCGAAAATATGATGGCGTATCTGGACGGCGCCGGCTGGTCCGCTGTGCCAGAAGCGGTTGATGCCGATCTGGTCATTGTAAATTCATGCGGATTTATAGAAAGCGCGAAACAAGAATCGATTAACGCCGTTCTGGGCTGGCGCAAGCTCTATCCCGGCAAAAAAATCCTGCTGGCAGGATGCCTGGCACAGCGTTACGCGAAAGAATTGGCCGTAGCTCTACCGGAAGCCGATGGCTTTTTCGGCACTGACGACATTACAAAAATCGTTGACGCCGCTAATTCGCTCGCCGGTTCCCGCGCGGCCGTCCCACCCCCGCCTCTGTCTATTGCCTCCGCCCGCCCCCTGCTTTCTCTGCCCGGCTCCGCTTATGTAAAGATCAGCGAGGGTTGCGGCAACTGTTGCAGTTTTTGCGCCATTCCGCTTATACGGGGTCCGCTTCACTGCCGTACAGTGACGGACATTGTGGATGAATGCAGTGGGCTTTTGGCAAGGGGCATAAAGGAGCTGTGCATAATAGGGCAGGACATCGGCTCTTACAAGTCAGGGAATCTGGGACTTCCTGAACTTCTTGCCGCCATAGCCCGGCTTTCCGGCGAATTCTGGGTGCGCCTGCTGTACATCCACCCCGATCATTTCCCCGAGGCTGTCATTGATATTATGGAAAAAGACCCGCGTTTTCTTCCGTATTTTGACATTCCCTTCCAGCATGGTTCCAAAAAAATACTTTCGGCAATGAACCGCAAAGGAGACGCGCAGAGCTATATAACGTTAGCTGAAACAATCAGGGAGCGTCTTCCGTCAGCCGTTATACGCACAACTTTTCTTGTTGGTTTTCCGGGCGAAACAGAAGAAGATTTTTCCTTATTGGCGGACTTTCAGGAAAAATTAAGGCCCGACTGGGCCGGCTGTTTCACTTATTCGCGTGAAGAAGGTACGCCGGCGTATACGATGAAACCGCAGGTTCCAAAAAAGACCGCCTACGGCAGGAAACGCAAAACAGAGGAGCGCCAGATAAAAATTACCGAAAAAAACATGGATCGCTTTGCAGGCCAAATACTTAACGTCCTTTTTGAAGAAAAATTTTCAGGAACGGAAAGTGGGGACATATGGCTTGGCAGGCTTTATTGCCACGCGCCGGAGGTTGACGGCGCCGCTGTAATCACGGGCTTGGCTCCTGAAACGGAACCCAAAGCCGGGGATTTTATGCCATGCCGGGTAATAGCCCGCAGAGGCATTGATCTTGAAGTCCGCCTTAATGTATGATCTCCTAATGTTCCATAAAAGGAGTGTTTCCGATGTTAATTAAAATATTGCTTTTATTGGTGTTCTGCGCGGTGACTGTTATTGTGGGCTTCTATTTCAGAAAGAGGGCGTCAAGCGTCAATGATTTTGTTTTGGGCGGGCGCGAGGTAGGCCCCTGGCTTACCGCCTTCGCCTACGGGACTTCGTATTTCTCGGCGGTTATTTTTGTAGGATACGCCGGGCAGTTCGGCTGGAGGTTCGGCACCGCCGCAACCTGGATAGGTTTGGGCAACGCCTTTATAGGCTCGCTTTTGCCCTGGTTCATACTCGGAAGGCGCACCCGAATAATGACACATCATTTAAAAAGCGCGACAATGCCTGAATTTTTTGGTTCCCGGTATTCATCAAACGCTCTAAAGATAGGCGCTTCGATCATCGCTTTTATTTTCCTAATTCCATACACGGCTTCGCTTTATAACGGCCTTTCCCGCCTGTTCGAGATGGCTTTTCACGTTGATTTTGTTTACTGCATTATCGGCATGGCTGTTCTTACAGCGGTCTATGTCGTAGTCGGCGGTTATTTTGCCACGGCCGCAAACGATTTTATTCAGGGCATAATCATGATAATCGGGATTATAGCGGTTATCGCCGCTGTGCTTGGCAGTAACGGCGGCTTTATAAACGCCTTGACAAAACTCGCCGGCGTAGAGGCAAAAAACGTCAATGGAACCGTTGTTCCCGGCGTGCTTACGTCATTTTTCGGCCCAGACCCCTTAAGTCTGTTAGGTGTCATTATTTTAACGTCTCTGGGAACATGGGGACTGCCGCAGATGGTCGCCAGGTTTTATTCAATAAAGTCAGAAAAAATGATCACCAAAGGCGCGATTGTTTCGACGCTTTTTGGGGTTATTGTGGCCGGCGGTTGTTATTTCCTGGGCAGTTTCGGAAGGCTGTACTCAAACTCGGATAAAATCGCGATAGGGCCTAACGGCATAGTTTTTGATTCCATAGTTCCCGCCATGCTTTCCAGTTTCGGCGACGTTCTGATCGGCGTTGTCATTGTTTTGGTGTTCGCCGCGTCCATAAGCACGCTTTCGTCGCTGGTCATGGCCTCCTCGTCAACATTGACGCTGGATTTTTTGAAAGGCAACATAATTAAAAAAATGAGCGATAAAAAACAGCTGGTTATCATCAGGTTCTTGATAGTTATATTTATAATCATTTCCTCATGTATTGCGATTATGGTGTACAAGGGCGGCATTTCGTTTATAGCCCAGCTTATGGGCATTTCCTGGGGCGCTCTTGCAGGTTCTTTCCTCGCCCCCTTCCTCTATGGTCTGTATTGGAAACGCGTTACAAGGCCGGCCGTTTGGTGCAACTTTATTTTCAGCACCGCCCTTATGATCCTGAACATCTTTTTCAGACCTAAATTCCCGGCGCTTTTACAGTCGCCTATCAACGCCGGAGCGTTCACCATGCTCGCCGGGCTTGTCATCGTGCCCCTTATAAGCATACTCACCAAAACGCCGGACAAGACCGCTGTGAACAATTGTTTCTCCTGTTACGAGGAGACGGTCAGCGTTAAAGTCAGGGACGATTTGGGCAATTAGCAAGGAGTAATGAGCAATGAGCAATGGACATCTGGCTTTACTGGGCGACGAGGCGGTTGCGTTAGGCGCGATACACGCCGGTATCAGCTCCGCTTACGGTTATCCCGGAACGCCCTCGACGGAGATACTTCAATATCTCATAGACGAATATGAGAAAAGCGGCCCTAACTCTGGTTCGGGACCGAACTGCAGTTCGCCTGTCGCGCGCTGGTGTTCCAATGAGAAAACCGCGCTTGAGGCGGGGCTTGGCGTTTCATTCGCCGGACGGCGCTCCATCATTACCATGAAGCACGTGGGGCTTAACGTGGCGGCTGACCCGTTTATCAACTCTGCGCTTTTGGGGATTAAGGGCGGGATCGTTATCGCGGTCGCAGATGATCCGGGAATGCACAGTTCCCAGAATGAACAGGATTCACGTTTTTACTCCGCGTTTGCTATGGTTCCCTGCCTTGAGCCGCGCAGTCAGCAGGAAGCCTACGATATGACACGCGAGGCGTTTGAAGTTTCGGAGCGTTTTCAGGTTCCGGTATTGCTTCGCCTGTCCACGCGTCTTTCGCACGCGCGCGCCGCGATTACAACTAACAAAGCGCCTTCTTTGCAGAAACCCCTTTCCAAAACAACCGAGAAGAACCGCTGGATGCTCCTCCCCGCCATGGCTCGCAGGAACTATATTACCCTTATCGAAAAGCAAAAGGAAATTATGGAATGGTCGGCATCCCATCCGGCTAACAAACTTGAATTGCAAGTCAAGCGCGGCGGCGGTGTCGGCGGCGGTTTGGATTTCGCTGTAATCACATCAGGCCTCGGCGGGAACTACTACGAAGAAAACCTCGCCGATTTGGCCGTTATGTGCAATGGAAAGCCAACCCGTTTGCATATAGGCGCGTACCCCCTGCCGGAAAAAAAGATACGCGAGCTTTGCGCTGTTTCTCAAAAAGTAATTGTTATTGAGGAAGGCCAGCCTTTTATAGAGGAAAAACTTCGGGGCATCCTGCCGCAGTCCATAGAAATTATCGGAAGGCTGGGAAGCGGAGCATCCTCTGGGGGGAATTCCATCCCCCGTACAGGCGAACTGGACCCCGATAATGTGCGTTTAAGCCTTGGCCTGGCGCCCCGCCCCTCAGCCGTTGTTCCGGGTCTTGACGCGTCAACACTTCCGGCGCGTCCGCCTCAGCTCTGCAAAGGCTGTCCACACGCTGACAGTTATGAGGCTATTAAGAAAGCGGTGGAAGCGCTGGATTCCCGTCCCGGACACCCCGACGTGGGAATAAACTCGGACATCGGCTGTTATTCGCTCGGCGCGGCGCCTCCGTACCAGGTTCCCGAAAGCATAGTCTGCATGGGCGCGTCTGTGGGCATGGCAAAAGGCGCCGCCGACGCCGGACTTCCCTACAGCGTCGCTGTAATCGGCGACTCCACATTCATCCATTCCGGCATAACCGCCCTTATCGACACAGTTGCGTCTAACACCCCCATGACCCTTGTCATACTTGACAACTCTATTGTGGCGATGACAGGCTGTCAGCCGACTATGGTTCCCTCTGAAAATCTCCGCGCCCTGCTTTTGGGATGCGGTGTAAAACAGGAGCATCTGCTGGAACTGGAAGCGAAAAAAAACCTTGTCGAAGAAAACGCGGCTCTGCTTAAAAAGGAAATGGAATACCGGGGTCTTTCGGTTGTGGTATTCAAACGCGAATGTCTGGAAGCGGCGAGGAAATTGAGGAAATAAAGAGTTTGGTTGTTAGTTTTACATAAATCGTGATACCAGATTAAGAACCGTTTCTCTTGCTTCTTTTCGCTCAGAGTCATGATGTTCAAAAAGCACTGCCGGGCTGATTTGCAAAGCGTTACAAATACTTAAAATCGTATATAAATTGGGCGTTCTTTTTCCTGTTTCTATATAATTGACCTGGTTTTGGGATAACCCAGCTTTAAAGGATAAATCCATCTGGGAAATCCTTAACTTTTCGCGCTCCTCTCTTAAACGTTCCGCAATGTGCCTTATCTGGGCTGTTATTTCCGCTCTGTTTGCCTTATTTCCGCCATATTCATCATCAACCATATTATGTGATTATCTACACCTTTTTATGTTGACAAAACACTTATATAGGTGTATTATTATACCTATATAGGTTGTTTCT
>Ga0268262_10005884_pt1 | contig 11991 bp, 13 predicted proteins | sample TergutNc150P3_FD_190354 | JGI IMG/M metagenome (GOLD analysis project Ga0268262, IMG submission 190354) | Nasutitermes corniger P3 segment gut microbial community from laboratory colony in Florida, USA - Nc150 P3 (SPAdes) (version 2) | ecosystem: Host-associated > Arthropoda: Insects >... | reverse complement strand
GGCAGGATTAGCTTGTGTAGCTTGCAGAGTTTGCGCAGTTATGTTGCTCTTTGATTTTCCCGTTAGTATTTCAATGAGATTGAATTCTATTTTTCTCATTCTCTCTGAGACAATGCTTCGCACTTTGGTTTTTTGTTTAGAATTGAAAATTTCATCTATACGCATAAACGCACCTCTAAGTTCTATATCGGCATATTATGGAAAAAGTTTAGCTGTTTTTTTCTATATTACCTCAATGCAGAAAAAGCGACATACGGATAATTTTTCTTCTCATTTATTTTGGGATGTTCCCAAAAACAGTGTGAATTTGGATAAATATCCGCAATTCATAGTCAAGAGAGTTTTGGAATATGGCTTATTGGATGACTGGTTTTTTATCAAAAATTATTATGGCATTGAAAAAATTGCAGAAATCGCAAAAAATTTAAGGGAATTGGAACCCAGAGCTTTGTCTTATATTGCTGCGGTTTCAAAAACACCGAGAGAAAAGTTTAGATGCTACAAAAAAATTTAACCTATTTTGACGATGCAGAAGGCGATATTATGCCGGATATGTTGATTGAAAAATCTTGGAAACAGGTGAAGAAAGAGATTGTATTTCGTGCGAGTACAATATGAAATGTATATGCACACCACCCACCCAAAGGAATCGCCAAATGACAACTAACCCAACCCCCGCCCTTGCTTGCACATTGTTTTGCACTGCTTGCGAATACACCTTCACCGACTCGCGAGACGGCAAAATATACAAAACCGTAAAAATCGGCAAGCAGGTTTGGATGGCGGAGAATTTGAATTACGAGGCAGACGGCTCTAAATGCTATGAAAATAAAACGGAAAACTGCGATAAATATGATAGATTATATAATTGGGAAACTGCTATGAAGGCTTGTCCCAAAAGTTGGCATTTGCCAAGCGATGCAGAATGGACAAAGCTGACAGATTTTGTTGGAAGCTCGTCAACCGCTGGAACCAAGTTAAAGGCTACTAGCGGTTGGAACAGCAATGGCAACGGCACGGATGAGTTCGGCTTTGCGGCTCTGCCGGGTGGCGACGGCTATTCCGGTGGCAGTTTCTACGGTGTCGGCAACTACGGCTTCTGGTGGAGTGCCTCCGAGAACAGTGACTACTACGCCTACTATGAACCGGCTACGGTACCGAAAGTAAGAGCCGCTTGTATTCAGTTCGTTGCATAAAGGGTTAAGTTTGATTACAACTCACCTTTCTCTTTCAAATTATGCAAAATCTCGTCTATCCTTGCAGCGTGCTGCAAGTTTTCATCAAAGACAAAATGGAGTTCGGGGAATTTGCGGAGTTTTATGAGTTTTGCTAGGTGAGAGCGTATAAAGCCGGCGGACTGTTGGAGGGCGTTTAGGCTTTTCATCTGTTCTTGTTTTGAACCTAAAACAGAAACTCTTACTGTAGCGTAAGAAAGGTCTGCGCTCACGTCCACGCGGGAAATGGAGGCTAGGCCTACATTTGGATTTTTCAAGCCATTGTGCAAAAGAGTTGAAATCTCTTTTTGCATCTCTGCGCCTAATCTGTCGGTTCTTATGCTCATTTGTTTTCCTTAGCCACATCTGCCAATGTGCGGGCAACGGTTATTTGTTTAAAGAATATCAATACATCGCCTTCTTCTATATTATCGTAGCCTCTGAGACCAATGCCGCATTCAAGACCTGTTTTAACAGAAGAGACATCGTCTTTCACTCGCTTTAGCGACTGGACTTTTGTTAAACCAAGTTCAACGCCATCTCTATAAACACGAACTTGGGATTCTCTGTCAACTTCGCCGCTCTTTACCATGCAACCAGCAATCAAGCCGACTTTTGGTATTTTAAATACCTGACGAATTTCAGCTTCGCCTGTGACCTCTTCTTTGTTCACGGGTTTTAGCAAGCCTTCTATTGCGCCCTTTATTTCTTCTATAACATCGTATATAACGCGGTAAGTTTTAATTTCAACGCCCTCTTGCTCCGCAAGTTCTCTTATGGAATGAGAAGGCATTAAATGGAATGCAACTATAATTGCATTGGAAATGGAAGCTAAACGTACATCATCATCGTTAATTGCTCCAACACCTTTACGAACAATTTTGATTTTCACTTCGTTGTTTGAGAGGTTTGTCAAAGACTCTGCAAGTGCTTCGCAAGAACCTGCAACATCGGTTTTTATCACAAGGTTAAGTTCAGATATTTTGCCGGACTTTGCTTCGTCGTAAACCTGTTCAAGAGACATGTGGGTTTTGAAGCGCAAGGCCCTTTCGTGAGCTGTTTGCTGGCGTTTAGCCGCTATTTCAGAGGCAGCTTGGTCACTTTCCACAACAACCAAATCATCACCTGCTTGTGGAGTGCCGTTGAATCCCAAAACTTGACAAGGCGTACTTGGGCAAGCTTCTTTTAAACTATCGCCATGCTCATTGAACAAGGCACGAACTCTTCCGCTGTAATTTCCGCACACAAAACAATCGCGAACTCGCAAGGTTCCGTTTTGAACTAAGATAGTGGCTATTGTTCCTTTGCCCGCATCCAAGCGGCTTTCCACAACTGCACCTCTTGCGCTGGCATCTGGGTTTGCTCTTAATTCCAAAACCTCAGATTCCAAAGCTAGGGTTTCAAGTAATTTCTCTATGCCTTCTCCAGTTTTAACAGATATTTTCACACAACTGACATTGCCGCCCCATTCGTCCACCTGCACACCTCTTTCGGAGAGCTGAGACATTATTTTATCGGGGTTTGCGGTTGGTAAATCTATTTTTGTGATTGCAACAAGAATTGGAACATTTGCCATTTTTGCAAGTTCAATTGATTCCACCGTTTGCGGCATAACCATTGAATCTGCTGCAACCACCAAAACTATAACATCGGTTACTTGCGAACCGCGAGTACGCATTGCGTTAAAGGCTTCGTGACCTGGAGTATCCAAAAAGGTGATTTTTCCGTTTGGAGTTTCTACTTCATAAGCACCTATATGCTGAGTTATGCCTCCAGATTCTCCGCGTACCACATTGGTTTTGCGGATATAATCCAAAAGCGAAGTTTTTCCATGGTCAACGTGACCCATAACAGTCACAACCGGATGTCTTGGTTTCAAATTCTCTTCTGCATCTGCCTGAATGCCAAGTGTTTCTTCTTGATATTCCTCTTGAAGTTTGGCTTCAAAACCAAATTCTGAGGCTATTATTTGCACCATATCAAAATCCAAGCGTTTGTTTATGGTTAGCATTTCGTTCATTTCCATGCACTTGCCAATAACACTTGCGGAGGGCTGCTCCATGAGGCTCGCAAGCTCGCCAACTGAAACAGCAGCAGAAACATATATCACCTTTGAGGCTGTATCTCCCTCGGCTTGAATTTTGTCTTTGTTATATACTTTTTTAACAGGAGTTTTGGAGAGAGAAACCAAAACATCAGAAACTCTTTTTTGTGCTTTTTCAATATTTTCTTTTTGAATTTCCCTTTCTCTCTGAGAATCCTTTCCTTTTTTGCCGCGCTTTCGAGAATCGCCGTGCCCACCTTTACCACTGCGAGTTCTGTTGTCTAAAAAGTCTTTATGAGCCGGTGCATTTGCTGCAGATAAAACATCTTGCAGAGTTGTGCCAAAACCAGGGCGGCGGGTTTGCAAACCGGCTTGTGCTTTGTTTTCTGTTTGTCTGGGTTGTATGCGCAAATTTCCGCTGTAGCCAGTGGTGGAAGTTTGTTTTGAACCATTGTTTCTATTGTTGTTATTATTGTTTTGCTGGTTTTTATTGCCTTTGTTTTTTTCGCCGCGCTGGTTGTTGCGCATGGTGGCTTTTTCTTGCTTACTCTTTTGAATTCTTGCCAAAATTGCGGGATCCACAACCTTTGAAACATCGGCTGTGAATGCAACTGTTTTTTTAGGTTCGGTTGCAACAGATTGTTGCTCTGTATGTTCAATTTGTTCCTGTTCTTCAACTGTTTCTGTTTGAACAACTTCGGTTTTTGCGGCAACAGGTTTTTCTGCCTGTTTTTTTTCTGGCAAGGGCTTTGGGTGTTCAACTTTTTGTTCTGGTTGAGAATGTACAACCTCACTTACAATCGGCTTTGGTTCTGCTACTGCTGGCGTTGGTGCTGGTACTGGTGGTTCCTTTGGCACTGTGGCTTTTGCTTGTGAAGCAGGTTTTGTTGGTTTGTCTATTTTTTTTAATGTTGTTAAGGTACTTTTGCCACCCGCACTTTCCGTTTTTTCTGGTTTGTTTTTTTTCACGCCTTTGTTAGCGGGTTTCTTTTTTTGGGCTTTGAGAACCTCGCTCTTGAAAGAATCCAAAGCTGCCTCGGAAACCTTTGTGTTTGTGGATTTAACCAATACGCCATCTAAGGTTTTTCCTTTCAAAAAGTCAAACGTGTCTCCTTGGTCAAAGGAATGTTTTTCTGCCCACACTTTAATTGATATAAGTTCATTACTCATCAGAGTTTTTTGCCCCGCTTGGAGAAGGTTTTTCCGTATTTTCTTTACTGGTGAACAAAGTATCTAAAGATGCTGCTTTTTTTGTAACCGTACGTGGGTCTTGAGAATGTATTAAAACATCTCTTTCTTCTTCTGAGCTATTTGCCCAGTCCGATTCGCTGAATATGCAAATATCTTTACCCAGCAACATGCCGGCCAACCTAACAGCTTGGCCTTTGTCGCCTATGACAATTCCCACATCTTCATCTCCAACCACCACAACAGTTCGTGGAGGATTAAAACCTGGAACTTCAAAGGATTTTATTATGTTTATATTGCTGCTTGCGCCAAGCGCTCTGCGGAAATACACATCTGGGTCTGGATCCCAATGCACCACATCTATGCGCTCGTTGTTCAATTCCCTTGTTATGGCCTGCACTCGTTGGCCTTTAAGACCTATGCAAGCACCAGAAGGGTCAACCCTATCGTCTCTTGAAAAAACAGCAACCTTGGCACGGTAGCCCGGTATGCGAACTATGCCTTTTATTTCTATTGTGCCATCATAAACTTCTGGAATTTCTTGCTTGAACAATTCCCTAACAAATTCCTTGCTAACTCTAGAAAGAACCACTTGTGCTCCGGTTCCTTTTGATGGCTCGGAAATGCTGTCTATAACGGCTTTCACAGATTGCCCTAATTTCCAGCGGTCTTTGCTCATGCGATTGTTGTTTGGAAGCACAGCTTCTACATTGCTCCCTATGGAGATTATGGCGTTGTTTTTTTCAATTCTCAAAACTTGCCCGTTAATCAGAGTGCCTATTTTATGCTTGAAAATTTCAAAAACGCGATTGCGTTCCACATCGCCCATGCGAGCTTTTAAGCGCTGGCGTGTTTCTTGTATGGCCAAGCGACCGTAGTTCTCAAATGGCAATTCCACTTCCAGCATATAGCCCGAAGCAGCTTCGGGGTGATATTCCTTTGCTTCTTCTTCGAGCATATAATGCTCGTCCATTTTCTCAACTTCTTCTGGAGAAAGATTTGGGTCGTAGTCTGGAAAATCGTCAACAACCTCTACCCTAAGCACAACTTTTATGTCTTCGGTATTGGGGTCAACGTCCACCTCTATGTTTTTGTGCAGCTTCATAAATTTACGGGCTGCCGCAATAAGAGATTCCTTAAAAGCGGTGAATACGTCTTCTATGGCAACATTTTTTTCTTTTGCCAAAAGCTCCAAAGCTTCTTTCACCATATTGTTCTTCTTTGCTATTTTTTTTGCCATTTTCCACCTTTTTTAGAGTTCCTGTCAAAATCCAACCCTGGGGAAGAGACCTCTATGGTATAAGCTCCCTCTATTAGGTTGGAATTTGTTTCTTTGTCCAATTCTTCGCTTAGATAACGGCTTGTACTTGCACAGTCCTCAACATCAACTCCGCCGTTTTTATCTATGAAAACCCTCAAAACCTTTCGCTTGCCTATGAAATTTTTTTCAATTTCAACTAAATCTACCCCAGAGCGCTTGCACGCGCCAAGCACCAAAGAATCTAATTTAGATATACTTTCCAGATTTGCCTCTATGAAATTTGGAATTAAATATAGAAAAATTAAATCAGCATTTACTAAATTTTCCCCATGCCTGCTAATAAGAATGCAAATAATGCCCTCGCCAGCGCAATTCGCGAAGTGTTCTCATACATTTCAAGGTTCAAAGGTCAACTATTCATATTGAAAATAGAAGATTCTCTTTTAGACAACCCCACGTTTCCAGTGCTTGTTAGGGATATTGCCCAGCTTCACTTTGTGGGCATAAAAGTTCTTATAGTACCGGGTACAAGGAGCAGCATAGACCGCCAGCTCAAAGCATATAAATTAAAAACCGAATTTCACAACGGAGTTCGCCTCACCTCTCAAGAAGCATTGCCGCTGGTGGAGCAGGCCTCGCTTGGAGCAGCTCAACACATACTCTCTTATTTAACCGCAAACGGGATAAATGGCATTCAGGGGAACTGGGTTAGAGCTGGTAGCCTTGGCGTTACAGATGGCATAGATTATATGAGAACTGGAAAAATAGAACGCATTGAGCGGAGCATTATAGAAAAACTTTTGCAAGATGGCTTTGTCCCTATTTTGCCGCCAATTGGCTGGAATAAATTGGGTCATGCCTATAACATTTCCAGCACGGAGCTAGCTACCGAACTAGGTCGCTATCTTGCAGTTGGAAAACTTTTTTTTATAGGTGAGGAAGGTGGAATTGAGCTTCCAGGTCAAGGCTTGATTTCTGCTTTGGATATCAATCAGGCAAGTGAAGTTTTAAAAACACATACCAAATTAACTTTTGCACAAAGGGATTATTTGGAAAACTCAATAAGGGCTTGCCGTAACGGAGTGAAGCGCGTTCATTTACTTTCTGGAATTGTTCAAGGAAATATTTTGCAAGAGGTATTTTCCAGCAGGGGCAATGGAACTATGGTTTATGCAAATGAATATTGGAATTTGCGCCCTATAACCATAGAAGATATTCCAGATATGCTCCGCATTATGCAGAGCTATGTGGAAGGTGGGCTTTTGGTTTCTAGAAGCCAAGAAGATATTGAAGCAAAACTTGAAGATTATATTGTTTATGCAGTGGACAATGCCATTCACGGTTGCGGGGCATTGCATGTTTACGAAAACGACTGTTGCGAAATAGCTGCCATTGCTGTTGGCGCAAACTATAAAGATGCTGGAGTTGGTGAAGCTGTTGTGAATTTTTTAATAGAAAAGGCAAAAAAACAAAAAGCAAAAAAACTTTTTCTTTTAACTACCCAAGCCTCTGACTGGTTCTATAGCTTTGGCTTTAAAGACGGTTCAGTAGAGGATTTGCCGCCTTCAAAGAAAGAAAAATATGATATTAAAAGACATTCAAAGATAATGGTGATGGGGATATAGCATCTTCATAAATCATTTCAAGGCATTTATTTTGAATTTCTTGCATGAATTTTGCATCCAGTGTCATTTTAGAATGCAATGAACTGTGCTTTTCGCCTCTATATTCCCATGTTTTAACTTTTACGGGAAAAGACAAGAAACCAACTAAACTAACCCTAAACTTACGAGCTTTAGGCTCATTAGGATTAGAATAAAACATATCTATCTGAAAAGCACATCCACAATAAGATAGCGTTGTGTTTTTTACAATATTGTCGAACATTTTTACCCTCCACGTTCTCTCCTTTATAGATAATATAGTAAATGCTGCTTAAAATATCACTCTTTTCTTTGAATCATTCTATCGTATTTTTGCCCACCTAGCGTCAGCTTCTTTAGCCATTTGGTCTATAAGCTGGCTTGTTTGCTTGCTGTCCACTGCAAAGCTGGCAACTAAGTCTTTCAATTCTTGGTCGGTCATCCTAATATCCTCATTTAAGGTTTTAATTACTTTAGGGCTACGGGATAGTGGAAAAAGAATAATTCTGTCAATAATCAATCCACCAATTTATGTAACATTTTTCTGGTTCAATGTTATTTTCTTTGCATTTCTCCAGAGCTATATCGTGTAATCTTTGCAAATTATAAATTACTTCATCTAGTTTTATTTTACCTTCTTCATCCAGCTCTATATCCAATTCAATTTCTTTTTTTATCATTTCTATTTTCTTGGCAATTTTTTCTATACCCCATGAACTACACGCAAAACAATCCCCTAATCGTTCAAGTGTCTTAATTGAGTTTTTCTTATAAGAGTATTTGCTTAGATCTAAATCGTGTAAATCTTCCCAATTTCTTAAATTTGAATACTCCAATTCACTTATGTCGCATAAAAACGTAGTCCTTATGGGATTTTTCCCATCGTATTCCAAGACTATTCTAAACTGCCTGCTCATAAAGCATTATCCTAATTTTAATGGTTTGCTTTAGGGCTACGGGATAGTGGAAAAAAAATATTCCCTAAAGGCTTGTTGATAAGATAGAAAATTAAATTCAGGCTTTATTGTTTATAGACTACTTTTTACATATTGCCAAAAGAGATAGCCCTGGTAAATAAATGTTAAATTTTGCAAAAAAAGTGCAAATCCAAAAATCAATGTTCAAAATAACGTAAATTAGCCTAGTTATTATATGTTTGTCGCTAAAATTCCATCCACCAAGGACTTTGTCCACTTGCTTTTTTCTGAATAACAAACTTGCCCACCGTGCAAAAAACAAGCTTACATAAAAATAATGACATTTCTCTAAGTTAAGATTACATGAATGTATTAAAGTGAGCAATTGCTGTCTATTATATCTACGATAATGTTTTAAGAATGTATCAAGATTAGAAAATAAATGCTGAAACGCGGGAACGGTAATAAAAACTATGGTCTCTTTCGATATTTTTTCAAGAATTTCGTTTAAAAAGGATTTGTCATTTTCAATGTGTTCCAAAACATCCATCATTATTATTGCTCCACTACCATTTAGTTTTGGAATATCCAAAGTATTATTCAAGCAATGAATTCCATCTATAATTTCTGATTTTTGATTGTAGCCCACATCTATTGCATACGCTTCGCCAGAGATAAAAGGTCGCAATTTTGAAATGAAGAAACGGTCACCGGCACCTATGTCCACAACGGTATTTAGAATGTATTTTCTTAAAATGCTCAATAAGCATTTCGTATGGGATAATTCCCACGGATGGCGATTGTGATGTATGTTGCCTTCAATTAAATCCATTATTATCTCTTCTTTGAATGATAGATGAACTTCTTTTTTCCAAAACAAGAAAAGTGGAAGTTATCACTATGGTTAAAAACTGAACGCACATAATGAGCAAAACACCTATAACCATTGTAACCCAGCCGGGTGAGGCATTATTAAAGTAAAATTTTGCAACCAAAACCGCAAAAGATATCAAAATACTTAAAACTAAAAAAATGCAAGAAAATATGGTTAACCTAACAAAAACAATTTCATTGAAAACAGAAATGGAAGAAAGCCCATGCAGCACAAGTGCAGAAAAATTCATTTTGGATTCTCCTTTATAGCGCACACTTCTGTTGCAATTTAAATATTCTATAGGCAATTTTGATTTTAATATGCCAGCATGATAGTGATTCCAAATTTCGCTTAAATTTACAACTCTATTTAGCATACACAGTGGAATTATGCTAAAATTTCCGCTTTGCAAAGTTTTACCTGTTAGCAATTTGAATATGAATTTGTAAAAAATATAAAAAACAACAAAGAGCAAACTCTCTCTTCTTTTTTTTCTTTTGGCAAAAAGAATTTTATCGTCTGAATATTTATTCACAAAATTAAAAACGTCTAAATAATCATCTTCGCCATCACAATCCATTACTATCACAGCACCATTTTTATGCTCTTTCAAGTTTGAATTTATATGTGAAAGCCCCAAAGCAATGGCTTTTTGATGCCCTTCGTTTGTTATTAAATCTATTTGAGAAATTTGTTTTATGTTTTCAAATTTTTTGTCAATAAAATGATTCTCCTGCAAAGAAGCATCATTTACAACAATCACAGAAAAGCTATATTTGTATTTTTCATTTTCCCTATCTATATTTTCCAAAAGAATATAAAGCGATTCAAAATCGTTATAGCAAGGAGTTACAATGTAAAATTCTTTTTCCATTATTGCCTCATTTTATTTTTGCGAAAATATATTGAAAATTGATTAACTTGTTGTTTTGTGAATTGTTCATCCAGAATTTGATTGATATAGTCTGCTTGTGGTCCAAAGAGAGTCATAGTTCCAATTACCACTGCATCAGTTTTTTCAATATTGGATATCAGGGTATCTCCCACGCCTATTTCAAACCATTGTGGTGGCTGAAAAAAATACGGACCCATTGGGGAATGTTTTGTCCAGCCGTAAATTGGAGTACTGGGATTGTGGTCGCCTATGAAGGCATATCTATCTATGCCTAGTTCATCCATTTTGAAATCTAAATAAGTGGCAGCTTCTTTAATTTCTTTTACTCCTTCGTTGATATATTTTGTTCGTTCATAAAGATTAATATGAAAATGATTGCCAAAATGTCTTAGGTTTCGTTCAAATCTAAATGGCAAATCCAGTGTTCCCATTGCAAGAAAAATCAAGCACAGCAAACCAAATTTAGACACCAAGAAATTTTCTCCATTCCAATTTTTGAGCAAAAGTAAAACTAAAGCCATATAAAAAGGCAAAGCGAATGCAAAATGATGTTCAAAAAATTCACCGCCAAGCCCCACAGAATAAGAACACAAAAAAAATGCTATTCCAAAAAATGCAGTTTTTGTAAAAAATGTTTCTTCGTTTGCTTTTATATTTCTAAATAATTTAAGCAAAGGCAAAATTAAAAGAATCAACAAAGCTATGGTAAAACCTCTGGAAAATGAATATAAGTCATTATATATACGATTAAATTCCAAAGCCCTTCCAAGTGCAGAACCATGTCTGGAAACGTGGGTAGAAGACATAAATTTAAGGTAATGTAAAAATCCATCTAGCCATCCACAAACCAAAAGAATTATGAATCCGAGCGAAACAGCAATAGCCAAAGGCAAAGCAAAACGATAAAGCCAGTCTTTTATATCTTTGCAAAAAATTAAAGACACTCCAAAGAGCGGGAACAAGAACGGTTCTTTAAATCCGCAGGCTCCTAAAATTCCAATAGCAGCAAGAGAGGTCCATAATATTTTTCTCTGTTCAAAATTAGGCATTGCCATTGCAAATACGGCTATGCAGGCAAAAGCCGCACCAAAAGACTCCACTTGGAATTCGCCTGAACGTTCTGCGCTATACAAAGCGAGCAATAATCCTGCGAGCATAGAGAAAGCGAGTTTCAAAGTTGAGCGGTAACTTGATAACAGAAAGTAAGCGACAATGGGAACAACGGCAGTTAAAATCAGAACAAATACCTGAAAATAATATGTGAAAACAGGACTGTCAAAAAATTTAAAAGAAATTGCGCTCACAAGGAAAATTCCGGGCGGTTTAATTTCCCAAAGCCCGCTCCAAGGAGCAATGCCATTGACTATTCCCCTGCCAACAGCATAGTAGATAGGGGCATCCCAAATTTGATATATTCCAGAAAGCTCGTAATTTATTCTTACGCACAACTCTGCAAAAGCATAAAGCACAAAGAAAAACGCCAAAACACAAGTAAAAATCGTTTCTTTGTCTATAGTTTCATCTATGCCTATATTCATCAATTTCTTCAATGTTATATCTACCTCCGTGAATTTTGGGTATTGGGTAATATAGTTATTTGCGTTCCTATTGAATGATTATGCTTAAACGGTGTACATCGCCTTTTCATTCTCGTCATATGTTTTTGACGCGCAAATGGCGAAAATTATTGATTGTATGACTTTTTCTGGAATTCTTCCAAGACGTGTCACTTTTCCTTTCTTGTAATCTTTTCTAAACTCTAATTCATTAAGCTCAAGCAGATAGCTTTTACCGCATTGAATACACGATTCTTTTGTCAATTCATCCTAGTCTTTGCTATTGAGACGAACTAACGATTTGGGATCTTTTTTCGCCGCCTTGCACGCATTTTCAACTTTGGAAGTCACGTGAAAATATTTCAATACGCCATTATGCTTGAATACTATGATTATTCG
>Ga0268262_10005883_pt1 | contig 11993 bp, 9 predicted proteins | sample TergutNc150P3_FD_190354 | JGI IMG/M metagenome (GOLD analysis project Ga0268262, IMG submission 190354) | Nasutitermes corniger P3 segment gut microbial community from laboratory colony in Florida, USA - Nc150 P3 (SPAdes) (version 2) | ecosystem: Host-associated > Arthropoda: Insects > Digestive... | reverse complement strand
TTGTCGGGGTTGGATTTCCAGAATTTGTAGCCTTTCTTGCCGCCTTCCCCGTAAAGTTCGGAAGAGGCGCAGTCCATGGCTATCGCTATCTGCTCGTGCGGTTTGTATCCGGCTTTCTCAATCGCTTTCATTATGTATTCAAGGGCTTCCTCGTTTCCGATGTCGGGAGCGAAACCGCCCTCGTCGCCTACAGCGGTGTTCTTGCCTGCGGCGTGAAGAATATTTTTCAGGTTATGAAAAATTTCTGCTGTCCAGCGTACCGCTTCCCTGATGGACTGCGCGCCTACAGGCATGACCATAAATTCCTGAAAGTCGATCTTGTTGTCGGAGTGCTTGCCTCCGTTAATAATATTCGCCATTGGAACGGGCAGAAGATTAGAATGGAACGCGCCCAAATATTTGTATAACGGCACGCCGAGAAAATCCGCGGCGGCGCGGGCTGTAGCCATGGATACGCCCAAAATCGCGTTGGCTCCAAGTTTTGCCTTGTTTTCGGTTCCGTCAAGCTCGATCATTGTTCTGTCAATATCAACCTGTTCCAGAGCATCCAGCCCTATAATTTCAGGCGCGATGATGTTGTTTACATTGTCAACCGCTTTTAATACGCCCTTGCCGAGATAGCGGGCTTTGTCGCCGTCCCGAAGTTCCACCGCCTCGTAATCGCCGGTAGACGCGCCGGAAGGAACCGCCGCGCGGCCCAAAGAGCCGTCCTCAAGCATAACATCAACCTCTACCGTGGGATTTCCGCGTGAATCAAGGATTTCACGGGCTTCCACATATTCAATAATACTCATTTTGTCCTCCAAATAACTTAATTATGATAATAATGAGGTATTTTATGAATGTAGTCAAGTTACTTTTAACCTTTTCAGCCAAATCCGCCTGTCAAGGTTGCAAAAAACACAGAACAAGATTATTATTAAGTATAGGGGAGAGGCTGGAATGAGTACTACAGAATCGAATCTCTTTACAAAAAACCCCCTATATAGTCAGGTTTTATTCACAATTTTTGCCTTTTTACTGATGGTGATTTTAAGCTATAAATCTTCGGGCAAAATCGTAAAAATCAATCTGGCGCGCTACGCTGAAAACACGCTTGACACCATGGAAGCCCAAATCTACGCTGAATTGCTGGAATCACGCACTATATTGGACGATTTTGCCCATTCAATACAAAATTTGATACAGCGCGGGGATAATGCCGCAGAAATTATCGCATATAATAAAGATATATCTAATTATCTGCTTTCCAAAAATAACGATACTATCAGCACTAACGGCCCTTTCGGCTATATAGAAAAATCACCTAAAGGCCCGTTCTTTATTAACGGCATAGGCTGGAAAATGCCGGATGACTTTTTCCCGACGGAACGCCCCTGGTACAAAGCCGCCATTGAAACGCCTAACGATATTGCCGAAACAATACCATATATTGATATAGTAACAGGCAATATTGTTTTAACATACTCAAGGTGTATTTATAACGAAGACGGCGCCCGCCTGGGCGTTGTCGCTATTGATGTAAGAGCCGATCGTATCGGAGAAAAAATCATCAAAAACGCTATTGAAAAAAATGACAGCTACGGAGTATTAATCGGTCAGGATTTAACTATAATCGGCCATACCAATCCTGATTATGTCGGAAAGAAAATGAACGATCCTTCAATCCCCCTTTCAATATTAACCGAAGAATTGGTACGCACCGGAAAAATTTCAGAAGTCGAGTGGACTAACTGGAAAGGCGAACCGGTCATCGGGTTTTTCAGGACTCTTTCAAACGGGTGGCGTTTAGGGCTTTTTCCGCAAAAAAAATTATATTATCAACCCGTATACAATATGCTGGTTTCCATTTCCCTGTTAGGCGCCGCGCTTGCGGCTGTGCTGATAATCGTACTTTTCCGCGTTGACGAGGCAAAAAACAAATCGGATGCGGAAAGCAAGCACAAGAGCGCGTTCCTTGCCAACATGAGCCATGAGATACGCACGCCCATGAACGCCATAATCGGCATGACAACTATAGGCAAGTCCGCCTCAGATTCAATCCGAAAAGATTACTGTTTTACGAAAATAGAAGACGCTTCGAACCATCTGCTTGGCGTAATTAACGATATTCTGGATATGTCAAAAATCGAAGCCAACAAATTCGAACTTGCTCCCGTGGAATTCGAACTTGAAAAAATGCTGCGGCGTGTGGTAAACGTCGTTAATTTCCGCATAGATGAAAAACAGCAAAAGTTCTCAGTGCATATTGACCGCGCCATTCCCCGCATCCTTATAGGGGACGACCAGCGTATTGCGCAGGTTATTACCAACCTTTTGGGAAATGCTGTAAAATTCACCCCGGAAAAAGGCGTAATCAGTCTTACCGTGCGCCTTACAGGAAAAGAAAACGACACTTGCACCGTGCAAGTTTCCGTAAGCGACACCGGCATCGGCATAAGCCCCGAACAGCAGGAAAAGATATTTAAATCTTTTGAACAGGCGGAATCCAGCACGACGCGCAAATACGGCGGCACAGGATTGGGACTGGCGATTTCAAAAAGCATAGTAGAGATGATGGGCGGGGCAATGTGGGTGCAATCAGAACCCGGAAAAGGCTCTGTCTTTACATTTACCATTCAGTTACAGCGCGGTTCAGAAGGAAAAAGCGTGCTTTTATCTCCAGATATAAATCTGAGCAATGTCCGTATTATGGCTGTGGACGATGATTCCGACGTATTAAAATACTTCCTGGAAATAACGCAGAGTTTCGGCGTTATGTGCGATGTCGCCATAAGCGGTGAAAAAGCACTTCAGCTTGTAGACCAAAAAGGCGGCTATCATATTTATTTTATAGACTGGAAAATGCCTGTAATGGACGGCATACAGCTTGCCCGCGAAATAAAAACGCGCGTATCGGAAAATTCCATAGTGATAATGATTTCCGCCGTTGAATGGTCCGCGGTTGCCGATGAGGCGAAAGCCGCGGGCGTTGATAAATTTCTTTCCAAGCCCCTGTTCCCTTCCACTATCGCCGAGGTTATCAATGAATGTATGGGCGTAGATAAACGGGATTTGGAAAAGTCACATGCCGCCGACATTGCCGGAATTTTCGCAGGAAGGCGCATACTGCTTGCCGAAGATGTGGAAATTAACCGCGAAATTGTACAAACCTTGTTTGAACCTACAAAACTTGAAATAGACTGCGCCGAGAACGGCGCGGAAGCGGTCCGCATGTTCTCCGAAGAGCCGCTTAAATACGACATGATTTTCATGGATATACAGATGCCTGAAATGGACGGCTACGACGCGACGCGGCGCATCCGCGCGTTGAATATTCCGCAGGCTAAAACTATCCCGATAATAGCTATGACAGCTAACGTATTCCGCGAAGATGTTGAAAGATGCCTAAGGGCGGGCATGGACGACCATGTAGGCAAGCCGATTGATTTTAATGAAGTCCTTACCAAACTGCGTACCTTTTGGAATATGCCCGGTTTCCATAGAGTATGACATACCGCCTGAAAAATCTTAACCTTGCCAAAAACGCCTAAAAAAGATAAACTTACATATTATATGGAATTCAAGAGTTTTAACCTTCATTCGGATTTACAAAAAGGCATAGATGAGGCCGGATATATAACCTGTATGCCTGTTCAGGAACAGGTGTTAACCCATGCCTTCGGCGGACAGGGGCAAACTTCGCAAGATTGTAATGCCGCACAAGATTTATACGTCCAATCCCAGACGGGTACGGGAAAAACCGCAGCTTTTCTTATTGTTATCTTTCAAAGAATGTTGACAGAAGAGCAATTATTCAAGAAAAAGGCGCTTATAATGGCTCCAACAAGGGAATTAGCCGTACAGATAGAGGAAGAGGCGAAAATACTGGGCAAGTACCTGCCTTTTAAGACAGGTAGTTTTTATGGCGGCGTAGGTTACGCCCAGCAGGAAAAACTTTTAAAAGAAAACGCGCAAATTCTAGTCGGGACTCCCGGACGCGTGCTTGACCTAAACAAATCCGGCCGTATGAATTTAATGGAAATCGCTTTCCTTGTCCTTGACGAAGCCGACAGAATGTTCGATATGGGCTTCTATCCCGACTTGCGCAAACTTATCAAGGTAGTGCCTTCCACAGACCGCCGCCAAACAATGCTTTTCAGCGCGACATTAAACGCTTGGGTAAAAAATCTGGCGTGGGAATACACAAAGAAACCTTTCGAGATTGATATAGAACCGGAGGTTGTTACCGTAGAAGAAGTAACCCAGATTCTCTACCATGTTCCGTCGGAAGAAAAAATGCCGCTCTTGCTGGGCGTCATACAGCGCGAACAGCCTGAAAGCATGATAATTTTCTGCAACACAAAGAAAAGCACGGAGATTGTCGCGAAACGGCTGAAAATAAACGGATACGACTGCGAGTTCATCATAGGCGATCTTCCGCAGAGCAAGCGCCTAAAAATAATTGACGACGTTAAAGCAGGAAAAATAAAAACCCTTGTCGCAACCGACGTCGCCGCGCGCGGCCTTGATATTGAAAGCCTCGCTATGGTGATTAACTACGATCTTCCCGTAGAAGCCGAAAATTACGTTCACCGCATAGGCAGAACCGCGCGCGCCGGAAAAACAGGCAAGGCGATTACCCTTTCCAGCGAACAGGACGTGTACGAGTTACCCGCCATAGAGCGTTATATCGGCAAGAAAATACCGTCCGAAATAGCGAGACAGGAACTATACGCGCAGGACAAAAGCGCGGGACAGAGAATTCAAACCGATTTTTACGAGGAACGCCACCACAGCGGAGTTAAAGCGCCCGGCGGAAAACACGGCGAAAAGAGAAGACCGGACGAGCGCCGAATCAGGGAAGGCGGAAAGAAACGGCATGAAGCCGCGCCTCACGGCCTGCACAAGGGTATGCCGCATAAGGGCGGCGTGAAGCCTTTTGAACATGACGTATCGCCGAGGCGCGAGCCGCCGAAACAGGATATTTCAAAACTTCCAATGGAAGAGCGCATGGCGTTGTATAAAAAGAAATATACTTCAGGCGAGGCGAAGCACGGCGGCAATAAAGAACACGGCAAACAAAATACCGCGAAACACCGCCGCAGTGAACCGTCTATCGTAACGCAAACACTGCCGCAGAAAATACAGCATGAAAAATATAAATCTCATGAGAAAACCGCGACCGCCAAAAAGGGAATATTATCAAAACTTATAGGACTTTTTAAGAAAAAATGATAACCATTACGGATTTAAGCCTTACATTCGGCGAGCGCACGCTTTTTAAAGACGTTAACCTGAAGTTTACACCCGGCAACTGTTACGGGATAATCGGCGCGAACGGGGCGGGGAAATCCACCTTCCTAAAAATTCTTTCAGGCGAGATAGAACATGACAAGGGAGAAATATCCACGGGAAAAAACCAGCGCATCGCCGTTCTAAAGCAGGATCACTTCGCTTTTGAAAAATATCCCGCGCTGGAAACAGTAATCATGGGTTACCCGAAACTTTACACCGTCCAAAAAGAGCGCGAGACGATTTACGCGAAGGAAAACTTCAGCGAAGAAGACGGAATGAGGGCAAGCGAGCTTGAGGCTGATTTCGCGGATCTCGGCGGCTGGGAAGCCGAAGCGCAGGCTGGTCAGCTTCTTTCGGGCCTCGGCCTTGACGAGGAAGATCACGGCAAATTAATGGCTGAACTTGACGAATCAAAAAAAGTGCGCGTACTTTTGGCTCAAGCTCTTTTCGGCAACCCGGACATATTGCTCCTTGACGAACCTACCAACGGCTTAGACTTGGAATCAATCTCATGGCTTGAAGACTTTCTTATCGACTTTCCAAACACTGTAATTGTCGTCTCTCACGACCGCCATTTCTTAAACGCGGTCTGCACAAATGTATGCGATATCGACTTCGGCAAAATTACCCCGTATTCCGGCAATTACGATTTTTGGTATCAGATGAGCCAGATACTGCAAAGGCAGGCGCGGGATCAATTAAAAAAACGGGAAGAAAAAGCGAAGGAATTAAAAGAGTTTATTCAAAGATTTTCGTCTAACGCCAGCAAGGCGCGTCAGGCGACAAGTCGCAAGAAAGTGCTTGAAAAACTCGATCTTGACAATGTGCCGGTCACAAGCAGAAAATTTCCGTACGCCGGATTCAAGAGCGACCGTGAAATCGGGAACAATGTTCTGAGGGCGGAAAAACTAAACTACACTTTTGAGGGAACCGCCCTTTTAAAAGATTTTTCGTTAATGATAAACAAGGGCGACAAGATCGCCTTTGTGGGTCTTGAGCACTCTTCCAAATCGGCGTTTTTTGACATAATCACAGGCGAAAAAAAAGCGGAATCCGGGGATTGTTATTGGGGTCAGACAACTTCTTTTTCCTATTTCCCTAAAGAAAATTCCGCCTATTTTAATTCTGATCTTTCAATAACAGACTGGCTAAAGCAGTATTCGCCTGATCAAGACGAAACTTATGTGCGCAGTTTTCTCGGACGAATGCTCTTTTCGGGGGACGAGGCGTTAAAACCAGTAAACGTCCTTTCAGGAGGCGAAAAAGTACGCTGTCTGCTCTCCAAAATGATGCTATCAGGCGCAAACGTGCTTATACTGGACGAACCGACCAACCACCTTGACTTGGAAGCGATTACCGCCCTGAACGACGGCCTTGCCGCCTTTTCCGGCGTAATACTTTTTAACTCCCACGATCACGAATTCATCAATTCAATAGCCAACCGCATTATCGAGATTTTGCCTCAGGAAGAAAACCCCGGCGGACTTATTGACCGTATGATGCCTTTTGACGATTATCTTGCGGACAGCTCAGTAAAACAACTTCGTTCCGCGGCTTATAAACACACGCAAAAATTGTTGATTTAATTTTTTGGTTCGTGTTGGTTCGCGGTTAAAATTTTTTCCTCTTTTTTCCTGAACACTACAAATCTTTGGCCGAAATAGCTTACGGCGGCTGCAATACATGTTCCCATTACCAAGGCGACATTTCCGCGGAAAATCTCAGTGCTGTTCAGGAAAATAATTCTTACAATATAATCCGCGATCCAATACGGGAAATAATAAGAAACTACAATCGTAACAATATACGATATAACCAAGAATACCGACCATTGTTTTACTGTAAAAGTAAAATGTTTATTTAAAAAGAAACCTAATACGGCGGAAAGATAATAACCGCAGCCCGATGAAAACCAATAACTCATGTGCGCCGCGTTGTGCAGCACAAACATTATCGCATAACCCACAATGGTATTTATTACGCCGACAAGAAAGAATTTCAAAAATACTTTGTCAAAAAGCATTTTAATATTCACTATGAACCTACTGTATATTTATATAAAATCTTTCCAAATACGAAATTCTTCTGCGGGCGTCGTTGTAACGCCTGCTTTGCGGATATTCGTTTACAAGGCGGCGGTAATAATCCAGCGAAAGCAGAATGTTGCGGCTTGGGGTATTGGCTTCATAAAACTGTCCGTACAGCCAATATAACTCATCATCGCCGCCCGGATAATATTCATTATATTGATCGAGTAACGCTATCGCCTCGGCGGTCTTCCCGGCTGTAAAATTTTCCTGCGCTCTTTTCAATATTTCTTCAGGCGGCAGTATTTCCTGTTTCTCAGGCGGCGTGTCAACTGCCGGCGGCATCGCCGTTGGAGGCGTTTGAGGCGCGGGTTGCGGCGCAACTGCCTGAGGCATCTGCGGCGCGGCCGCTTGCGGTATTCCGGCCTGCGGCGGCGTACTTGTTCCCTGCGGTATTACAACAACATTAGGGGGCAAAGCCTGCGGCGCGGATTGCGGCGCGGATTGCGGCGCAGTTTGCGGCGCAGTTTGCGGCGCAGGCTGTGCGGAGGAAGCTGGTTTTGCGCCGCCTCTTAATGTCGCCGCCTCGTCAAGCGCGGAAGGCCACCGAGGTTCCGCCGTTACCCTTACGCGTTCACCGGGCGGACTAAACCACCCCGCGTTTCCGTTTTTATTCGGCGATTCGCTTACAATAACCTGAACGTAATCATTTAAAATATAATCCCTGATATAATCACGCCTGTAAAATTTTAACGTATAAGTTCCCGCTTCTTCAGCTTTAAATAAAAAGATTACTCCTTCCGAATCATTGCGGCGCGAATCATAAACAATACCACGGCGGGAAGCCGTATTTTCAAGATAAGACCAGTTGTTTCCGCGGAAAGGAATTTCCACAAACTGCCCTACCATAGCGCGCACTATCCGCGAAAAAACAATTTCTTCTTCTTTTGGAGGAACCGTCAATCCGCGCTGGTTTGGAATAGGCGCGTCGTCTTTTACCGCCGTAACAGCGGGAGGCGGCGGAAGCAGCGGCTGATACCGGGGCGGCGGAGGCGGCGGCTCATCGCTTTCGCTCTGGGCGTCCTTCTTTTCATCGGCGGGCTTTTCATCCGCAGGCTGTTTAGCCGCGGAAGGTTCTTCTTTAATTACGGCAAGCGGCGGCTGAACCGGTTTTGCCGCCGGAGCGGCAGGTTTTTTTTCTTCCGTCTTAGGCGGTTCTTTTACTTCATCTTTTGCTTCAACAACTACCGGTTTTTCCTCCGTCTTTTCTTCCGCCGGATTTTCGGCGCTTTCAGGAATGTCCGTTACGCCGTCTTGAGTAAGCGCGTTTTCATTTGCAGATGACTCATCAGACTGCGGCTCGTCATCGAATCCCGGACCGGTTTCATCTTCTTCCGATGTTAATTCCAACTGCGACAAACCCGGATCATCTTTTCCTTTATCTTTATCAGGCGTTCCTTTACAGGAAAAAACAATAAATAATAAAATTAATATTAAAGAATAAAATTTATTCATGGAACACGCTCCAAATATTTATCAATTTCGCTTTCTACCTTATCCCGCCACTGTTCTTCGCCTTCTTTTAATGGGTCCTGCCAATACTCCTGCGCGTCCTTTTCCGTCCATACAGTACGCCTTTCCCGTTCCAAAATAACGCCGGGAACAAAATCAGGCTCTTCAGGCAGAAAAACTTCGTCCGGCGGAATCGGAACCTTGAAATTCAAGTTATTATGCTCGTCAGTTTTCTCTTTCTTAACGGGTAATTTTAACGAAAGAAGCACGGATAAAGTTAAAACCGCGGCAAAAACAACAGTGCAAACAAGGACTACCTGCCGCTTCCTTTCGTCAGTTAAATTTTTAAACCCGTCCTGGAAAAAACGGAGTATTTTTTCTATGAATCCCATCCCGTCTAAATTATATCATAAAAACAAATAAAAATGAAGAGTCTTGTTAATTTCCGGTAAAATTGCTATCATTTATCCATGAACGAGCGTTTGAATTCCCTGTTAAAACGATATGAAGAATTAAATCTCCTGATTCAGGACCCTCAACTTGTAAAAGATCAAAAAAAATACCGCGAAACCATGAAAGAACATTCAAGGCTTGGCGAAATAGCCGGAATTCAGGCTAATATTGAAGGGCTTGAAAAACAAATAATCGGGGCAAAAACGCTTGTCCAGGAAGAAAAAGATCAGGAAATGAAGGAGCTTGCGCGGGAAGAACTTAAAGAGCTTGAAACAAGGCTTAATGACAACAAGGACAAGTTAAAATTCCTGCTTATCCCCAAAGACCCTCTGGACGAAAAAAACATAATAATGGAAATACGCGCCGGAACAGGCGGCGAAGAAGCGGCTCTTTTTGCCGCAGACCTTTACAGAATGTACTCGCGCTTTGCCGAAACAAAGGGCTGGAAATTTGAAGTAATGAATTCAAGCGACACCGAGCTTGGCGGCATAAAGGAAATTGTCTTTTCCATAACCGGAAACAACGTATACGAGAACATGCGCTATGAATCCGGAGTCCACAGGGTGCAGAGGGTTCCGGCGACGGAGGCTTCGGGCAGAATCCACACCTCGGCGGTAACTGTAGCCGTCCTTCCCGAGGCGGACGAGACCGAAATAGACATTAAACAGGAAGATTTACGCATAGACGTAATGCGCGCGGGCGGTCCCGGAGGCCAGTGCGTTAACACTACGGATTCCGCTGTGCGCATAACGCACATTCCCACCGGCGTTACCGTTCATTGCCAAGATGAAAAGAGCCAGATAAAAAACAAGGCGAAAGCCATGCGCATACTCAGGGCGCGCATCTACGAGATGGAAGAGGCAAAAGCGGCGGCGGAAAGAGCCGAAGCAAGAAAAACGCAGGTAGGATCGGGCGACCGCTCCCAGCGGATAAGAACCTACAACTTTCCACAGAACCGCCTTACCGACCACCGCATTAACCTTACCCTTTATAAACTAGACCTTATTATGCAGGGCGATACGGCGGAACTTTTTGACGCCTTAAAACTTTCCGCAAAAGAAGAACTTCTGCAATCGAGCGGAACAGAAGCCGCCGCGTCTTAACCGCAAACATGAAAATCCGCGAAGCGTTGGCTGCCGGAAGCGCCGATTTAAAGGCTGGCGGCATTGAATCGTCATCTCTTGACGCCTCTCTTCTGCTCGCGCATGTATTGAACACTACGCGCACGGCGCTTCTGGCACACGGGACGGACGCAATTAGTGAAGACGCTCTTGCGGCATTTCGCTCTCTAATTAAAAGAAGACTTGATGGCGAATGTACCGCCTACATACTCGGCAAAAAAGAATTCAGAGGGCTGGAGTTTGTTGTAAACAAGTCGGTCCTTGTGCCGCGCCCCGAAACCGAAACGCTTGTTGAAACGGCAGTTAATATGCTAAACGAGAAAAAAGAAGCGGCGGAACCTATCCGCGTTCTTGATCTTTGCACGGGATCGGGGGCAATAGCCGTTTCAATAAAGAGCGAAATGCCGCAGATTGATATGTACGCAACGGACATTTGCGAACAAGCCCTTGAAACAGCAAAAACAAACGCCGCCCGCCTTCTGCAAGGTAGCGCCATTCAATTTTATCAAGGCGATCTGTTTAACGCGCTGCCATTTAACGCTCTGCCATTCAACGCGATGTCAAAAGAAGCGCCCGCACAGCGATTTTCCGTAATCGCCGGCAACCCGCCTTACATTCCTTCAAATGAAATAAAAACTCTTTCAGCGGAGGTGCAAAACGAACCGCTCATTGCCCTTGACGGCGGAGAGACAGGACTTGAAATAATTAAAAAAATTATCGAAGGCGCGCCTGATTATCTAATAAAAGACGGAGCATTGTTATTGGAAACCGCGGGCGCAAAACAAACGCGGGAAATCGCCGCGTTACTCGAAAACAGAGGATTTAAAGATATAAAAACATACAAGGATTTATCGGGACAAGAACGCGTGATAAGCGGCGTATATTAAACTTTGTTCGTTATTCTGCGGCAGTTGTTTCAGCCGCCGATGTTTCTGCGGCGGCGGTTTCCGCAGCGGTGGTTTCCACCGATTTCTCTTTAGGCGCTTCTTCCGAGGCGGGAGCTTTCGGCGCCGCGGCTGGAAGGCTTTTTGTGCCGTTCTTAACCGCCGCTTTGCAGGTTTTGCAAATCTTGAATTTATTCCCGTCCACTTCCTGTTCGTATAAAATTTTTATATTTTTTCTTTTACAGATCGGGCATTCGCCGCGACCGTGTTTAAATAATTCCCTTAGGCTGCTGCCTCTGTGCGGTTTTGCCATCTATTTCCCCTTATTCTCACTCTTGGACTTTTCTTCTTTCTTTTTGGCTTTCTTTTCGTTTTGAGCGGTATCAAGTTTATAGTCTACAAGCTCAAGAACAACCAATTCCGCGGCGTCTCCCTTGCGCTCGCCCAGTTTCAGAATACGGGTATAACCTCCGTTTCTTTCCTTCATTCTGGGAGCGATATTTGTAAAAAGCTTTACAACGATACCTTCGTCAAAAAGGCGGCTGGAAACAATCCTGCGGTTATGAACAGTATCTTCTTTGGCGCGGGTGATCATCTTTTCCGCCGATCTGCGGACTTCAAGAGCTTTCGCCTTGGTAGTCCTTATCCTCTCCTGCCTGAAAAGGCTTGTCAGCATATTTCTGTGCAGCGCTTTTCTGTGAGCCGCCATCCGCTCCAGC
>Ga0268262_10005882_pt1 | contig 11993 bp, 10 predicted proteins | sample TergutNc150P3_FD_190354 | JGI IMG/M metagenome (GOLD analysis project Ga0268262, IMG submission 190354) | Nasutitermes corniger P3 segment gut microbial community from laboratory colony in Florida, USA - Nc150 P3 (SPAdes) (version 2) | ecosystem: Host-associated > Arthropoda: Insects >... | reverse complement strand
CCGCTACTGCACCTACACCTGCTGCTGCTTCCTACAAAATCGGCGATACCGGTCCGGCTGGAGGAATTATCTTTTATGATAAAGGTAACACAAGAGACGGATGGCGTTATTTGGAAGCCGCTCCGGCAAATACTGAAAAAACAGCGCTTGGTTCACCACGATGGATAACCGTTGTTGGCAGGAAACCAGGAGACGGAAAAGAAAACACGAAAGCTTTTATTAAAGACTTTGATCAAAAAGGGGGAGGGATTAATACAGCTCCTTGGTTATGCAATGATCTGAATATAAATGGTTTTAACGACTGGTATTTACCAAGCGCCGACGAATTATTATATATATATAATAATCTGTATTCAAAAGGAACTGGAGGATTCAAAGGTACTAATTACTGGTCATCCAATTATAATAACTCAGGACTAATGTATATCAATTTTTCAAATGGGGAAGAACGGGGAACTATTGGTTATGATTCATCCAAATACCAAGTCCGTGCCATACGGCAATTTTAATTGGTTTAATATCTTGGAGAAAAACCCAAATGGGAGCAATTCTTTTTTTATATACATTAGGTTCTATTGGTTATATTGTTTATATTTTTATTGACGGTACTGCTAACTTTTTTTCAATAATGAATAAAATTCTTTTACTAGCAGTTATTTGGTTTGTATTATTTGTTATTAGGAATATATATGAGCCATCTGGAAAAATAAAATCTGATAAATATACATATGTAGATTATAAAAAACAATATGAGGAAGCTCTTAAAGGAACGGATAAACAAAAAGCTCTTGAATATGGCAGACTGTATTATAATCAAATTAATCCAAATAATGATTCATCTAATGAAATTAAAATTGCAAATGATTTATCTTGCATGAAGATATAAATTAGTATATTATAATCACTAAGTTATTTTAAATAGGAGGAAATTTTATGAAAAAGACAAAAATCTTTTTATCGGCTCTCGTCGCCTTGAGTATTTTGGCGATTATTACCCTTTCCGTTTGCGCTGACCCAGAGCATTCCGTTAAGTATGAACTTACAGGTCCGGCTAATACGATTGCAAAAACTATACGTTATACAAATGAATCGGGGAAGGAAGATGAGTTAACTAATATTAATATTCCCTGGTCAAAAACAATTACCGTCAAAGGGAAGATTGTAGGTGTAGGTTTTATTGCTATGGGGCTTTCTGGAAATGGTACTTATACAGCCAAAATTTATGTAAATGGAACGCAACAAGCAGCCAATACTTCAACAACGTCGAATGCAGCAGTTAGCTATACAATACAATGAAATATTTTTTCAAAGCCCTATCAGCCGTCCTTCGGGACGGCTTTTTTTATGCATAAGATAGAACGATATATTTTTATTAGGAGGATTTTATGAAAAGATTTTTAGTTTTATTGGTTGTTGGTTTTTTCTCTTTACAAGCTTCTTTTGCTCAGATGGTTGTTGCGGATGCTGCTGTTGCAGCTTTGTTTGATTATACTAAATTTGAACAAGTTAAGCTCTATTACGATATGATAAAAAATGGTGCAGATCAAATAATACTTTTAAAAGATCAGCTTGAAAAATCTACCCTACAACTTCAAGCGGCCATTCAAAACATGCGAGGCCTTAAAGACGTTGACAGTTGGGATGGCTTCAAAGACTGGTATAATCGCCAGCTCTATTTGGAAAAAAGTACCATCGAATCTGTCAAAGGCATGAACGTTACCATCGGCAAGAAAAATTATTCCCTGTGGGATCTCGAAGGTATCAGAGACGGCGTTAATGACACCTATGTCGAATATTGGAACAAAGAATTTACTGAAGAACAACGCAGAGAAATGTGGCTCAGTCTCGGCCTTACTCCTGAAAATTACGCCTACGTACAGCCTTACAGGGTTAAAGGCAGGGAAGTCGCCAGGGAAATGATCGCCTTGACGCATGTTCAACACGAAAAAAATTTAAAGTACTCAGAAGTCCACAACAAAAACAGGGAGGATATTAAAAAAGATTCTACTCTCCCGGAAGATAAACAAATGGGAGACAAAGAATTACAACAGAGAATTTTGCTGTCAATGGATACTGCTACTGAAGTCTTAGAAGATATTTCCGAGATGACGGCAAAACAGTTGGAAGCGCAAGGTATCGACAAATACACCAAAGAAACGCCTGTTCAGTCGCAGCAAATGTCAACATGGACTGTAAAATTAAAGCCTTTAAAAAAATAACAGAAAATACAGACCCTTAAAAAAACTAATGTTGTTATGACATAAGGATTGTTTTATGACTGACTGGAAAAATTACGGCGATATCATCAATAATTCCTTTTACTTCGTCCTCGACAAAATTATTGACTTGATGGCTTTCTTTATGAAAGAGGCTTACTCCATCGGCAGAGTTGTTCTGCTCATAGCTATCCTGTCCGCCGGACTCAATTATGCCCTCACTGGTACCGGCCTTAAGGAAAATGTTATCAAAATCCTTAAAGCCACTCTCTTCTTCTTAATCGTTATGTTCGCTTATCCCAACATTATCGGCTGGATCACTTCCTACACCTTCAACCTCGCTAAAGGCAGCGTTTATAAAGCTGTTGATGAGCATTTTCAAGAAGTTACTTCGGAAATTGTAACGGAATATACACGCTTATATTCTACCGGCCAAACTGATCCTGACATGATGTACTCAAATCAATATAAACAGCCAATGAAAACGTTCACCGTTACCTCTATAACTAAAATAACTAAAGATAATAAAAAGCTTTTTTCAGACCTTACAGAGGAACGTACCCATACCGACCCGAATATGAAATATACCGTTGTCGCGCCGGCGGCGGTTGTTAAAATTATTCTTTTTTTGGCAGGCGAATGTATCGGCTTTGCGGATAATACAAAAACAGAATTATTCTCTAGAGGTATCCCTGATTTCAGCCGTGTCATTAAAGGTCTCGGCTGCGCCGTTCTCCTCATATTCACAGGCGCTTTCGCTCTTCTTGAATATATCGTCTGTTTCCTGGAGTTTATGCTCGTCGTTTCCGTCGGTATCATCCTTTTCCCTCTGTCTATTTGGGACGGTAGCAAATTTTTGGCGGAAAAATTTATCGGCGCTATTGTCGGATTCTTTATGAAACTTCTTTTCTGTAATATCGCCATCTTCCTGCTTATTTACGGGTTTATCTCTCTCTTTTATATTATTTCGGCAACGGGTAACGGCGGGGGCGCTGTAGGTTTTACCGGCAACGTTGACCAAATTATCTTTATCGTTTTTACCAGCCTGCTTTACTACTTTATCTGTAAGTCCGCGCCGGGCATCGCTCAATCTCTCCTTTCAGGTTCCCCAAGCCTTAACGCCGCAGGCGCAATTGGCGCCGCGGCCGGCATGGTCGGCGCTGCCACTGCCGCGGCTGGCTTTATCCAAAATAAGGCCAGCTCCGCTAAGTCTACCGCAGGCTCTGTCGTCGGCGGCATCGCTAAAATGGGACACGGCTTAGCTGAAGCAAATGCCGCCTCAAAAGCCGCAGGCGAAGACGGCGGAAGCCGCGCGAATCAGGCAGGCGCTTTTATGAAATCTCTCGGCAAACAGGCCTCGCAAGGCCTTGCGCGCAGCATATACGGAGATAAGAGCGAAGGCAAAACAATGGGCGGAATTAAAGCGGACAGACAACGAGATGGCGTAGATACCGGTAAAGGCTACATGACCGGCATAAGAGACAACATGAATAAAGCAAGTAAGAAAAATATTCCTGAAAATCCAACGGTTCAGCCGCTGCCGTCTGTCGCGCGTAATTCGAACGTATAAAATTATTTGATATTTTTCGCTTAACATTAAATTATGGCAATTCATAAAAAAGCTGAGTATAAACCGCTCGACGCCCCTAATCCCTTTATCACAGAAAGTGATAAGGCTTACGCCGATATCCTTCTCGACAAAATTAAAGAAACCCAAATGTGGCGGAAATCTTCTTATGTCCATATCGGCTTGTTTATCATAGCCCTTATCTTGTTCTTTGTCGCGCTTTCAAGACAGCAGACTATTCCTGTCCTTGTTAACGTTATGCCTTCAGGCGAATCTCAGTACTTGGGCGAAGTCAGGCAGAACGGCTCTTTTAACGTGCCGGATGCCGCCATTCATTACCAGATACGCGCATTTGTTCACAACCTGCGCTCCGTCTCTACAGATTATCAGGTTCTTTACTCGAATATTGACGACTGTTTTCAAATGGTTACTTCAAACTATTCCCCCATTTTAAGGCGTATGCTCCTGGATTCATCCCCATTTGAGCTTGTCGGTAAAATACGGCGTACCATTGACATCGAAAGCGTGTTGCACGTAACTGGTCGCTCTTACCAAATCAACTGGACGGAATCTGTGCTTGAATCACAGTCAAGCCCGAAAAATACTAAAATGAGGGCGGTCGTCACTATCCGCCTTGTGTTGCCTACAGATGCTACCATTAAAAGAAACCCGTTGGGTATCTATATCGAAAATTTTGAAATGACGGAATTATAATGAAATTTACGTTAATTGTTTTTTGTTTCTTTGTAGTTGCTTGCTCGTCTTTTGACGTTGATAAAAATATCAGCGACTCAGGCGCGGGTAGCCAAAAGAATACTGGAATAAATCCGGTTCTGGTCTTTCCTGACCCGGAAGTCGTTTTTGTCGACCGCCCGGTCTTCGTTCCTCCTCAGGAATCTCCGCCTAAAACTCAAACTCCGGGAAAACCGGCCGTCCAGGACGCTAACAACAAGGGCATTATTAAACCGCAGGATTACTCCCATGCCGCCATGATATACGTTTATAACCCCGATGATGTTTACGAAGTCTACGCCCAGCCGCTTCGCGTCTGTGATTTGGTAATGGAACCTAACGAAAGAGTTACCGAAAGACCTTATGTCTCAGACAGTGAACGCTGGTTCCTCGGCGCGGGCGTAAGCTACGAAGACGGCTTTCCCATACAGCACGTTTACGTTAAGCCGGAATTTTATGGAATATCCGCTTCGCTTATCATTAATACTGACAGGCGCGTGTACAGAATTATCCTGCGCAGTTACCAGGATGTACACATGCCCCTTGTAAAATGGCGATACAATTACGGTATGCCTAATAATTATATTCCTTCACCTCAAGCTCAGTCCTCAGCCGGTGACAGAGAACGTCCTCAGACCGAAAATTCTATTCCAAATATCGATCCGCGCTTCCTTTCTTTTAACTACCGCGTGAAATACAGCCTTTTTAAAAAACCCGTATGGCTTCCTAACCTCGTCTTTGATGACGGCGGTAAAACTTTTATCCAGTTTCCCGACCTTGTTTTGCAAAGAGAATTTCCTGCCGTTTTTGAAAACAGAAAGGATATACTTAATTATCGCGTAACGGGTAATTTGATTGTCATTGATAAATTAATCGAAGAAATAACGGTTAAAATCGGCCGTACCGAAGTTACCGTTATTAAAAAACGGGGCAAAAATGGAAGATGATGCCGTTAATACCGATACTGAAGATTCTCTCAATACAGAAGAAGAACAGTTCGAAACTACTCCTGAACAGGCAACAGGATTCGGATCGCTTAAACCAGGTTCGCTTAACAGAAAAAAAATAATGATTGTTATCTGTTCCACTTTGGCCATCGCCGTTTGCGGCGGCCTTATCTTCAATTCAGCAAAACCTGCGAAGAAAAAAACTTCTTCAACTAATAGTGAGTTTGCCTCTTCCGATTCTTCAAATGAATTTGTATCAGGTCTGCGCGACCGCGCCGTTAATCGCTCAACACGGGAATCGCCTCAGGCTCAGACGGCTCAGGAGGCGCCCAAAGCGGAAAAAGAACCAGAACCTCCGTTGCCTCCGGTCTCTTTTAATAATCCTCAGGAGACAAAGCCGCCTCCCGCTCCACAGGGAAACCAGCAGGCGCCGGCCGCAAACGCTCAAAAGCCTACGCATTTCCGCTCCCCTTTGGTTCCGCAGGTCGAAGGCAGCCTCTTTGCTCAAGGTTCTTCTCAAAGTATCACGGCTCGGCCTAATTCAAACGATCCCTCATCCGCCGCTCAAACGCCTCGTAACACTTACGGCCAGTCTCCTCAGGTAAACGATTACGCCGCTCAAAACGACCAGCAGAATAAACAGGCTTTCTTTGACCCGGCTTCTTCCGGCGGCGCGGTTTCTAACGGCCAATACATCGGCGCTAACGCCGTTTGGATTGGCACTATTATTCCGGGCATTCTCGAAACCGCCATCAATACAGACCTTCCGGGTAACGTACTGGCTCGCGTTACTCAAAATATTTATGACTCAAAATCAGGCCGTAATTTGCTTGTTCCGCAAGGTACTATCCTTATTGCTCGCTACAACAGCTCCATCTCTTACGCTCAGAAAAGAATTCAAATCGTTTGGGATACAATGATTCGTCCAGACGGATTCCAGATTAACCTTGAGGGCGCGAGCGGCGTCGACAGATCTGGCATGAGCGGCCAGCCCGCCAAAGTCAGCGAAAATTGGTTTGAATATCTTAAAGCGGCGGGCATTATCACCCTCTTTTCCTACGCTAACGCTAAAATGACGGAAACCGCCGCCAATTATACTTCCGATTCAGATTCTTCTAACCTCGCGGCTTCTAACGCAGATTTTGTCGGCGAACTTGGCGGCAGGCTCGCTTCTCGCGCTACCAATATTCAGCCGACACTTACCGTCGAAAACGGCACTGTCATTAACATCATGTTAAATAAAAATTTATACCTTCCCCCGGTTGCGGGGTTTCCCGCTTCTCAAAAATATTTATTGGAGTAGTTTATGCAAATTAAAGTCAAATCATTGCTTTTCGGTCTTTCTTTGTTCCTTAACGTATCCTTTGTCCTGCTTTTTATTATGTCGGGCTTTTCTAAAACTTCCTCATTCTCTTTCTTTAACCCGGATAATTACATTACCGCCGCCGCCGTTGTCAGCGTTCCAAAAACTAAGTCCGCCTCTGTCGAATTGATCGATATTAATATCTGCCCGGGTGAAAAGGCGTATCTTCAATTCTCAGTCATTTCAGGGAAGAATAAACAAGGCAACGTGTTATTTAACGCCCTGTATGATCCTAATGTTGTTTCAATCGTTCAAACAGGCTTAGGACTTGAAATTACCGCTCTGCGTATTGGCTCTACGCTAATTCAAACCCTCGCCAACGACGGTATTAAAAATATCGCTAACGTTACCATAACAGAATGAAATCTTTCTCCAAAACAATTTTTATCTTTTCTTTCTTCTTTTTATTCGTGGTGCGTTTACACGCGCTCGAAACTATGAATATTTGGCGTCATTCTGAAATTGCTGGCAAAAATTCTATCTTTTGCGACTTAGGCCTTGCTCCGCTTTCCTTCGTTGACCTGGATTTTCCCATCCTTCCGGCGGATATAAGGATAGAGTATTTGCCCCCGTTCCCTCTGCCTTTCTCTTTGGGCGTCTTCTTCAAAACACCTAATCCGAACTTTAAAAGTTTCGGACTCAGAGGCGCTTATCATTTTGACCTGCTCGACGACGTTACAGACCTTTATTTTGTTTATTCTTTCGATTTCGGCTTCCTGCGGAATGATCTCTTGCTTGAATACAACGATACCCCAGTTGAAAAACATTTATATGATTTCCGCGTCGGGGTAAGACGGTTCTTCGGTCAATGGCTGGGGCTTGTTGTGGAAACTGGTTTCAAATTCGAAAGTATTATTTTTTTACTTTCGATAAAAATAAATTAGGAGGATTCTTATGAAAACGAAAATGAAAATCTTGCTTCTCTGTATCGGTCTTCTGACGATGTTTGCCGCCTGCGACATGGTCAGAATTATTGACGACCAGGATTCGGATAACAGTGAAAACCAGGATTCAAACGACAGGGAAATTACGAAAAAAGAACGGGATGAATTGGAAAAAAACGGCCGTTTCTTAAAACTTATTAATCTCCCTCTCAACACTCAAGCCCCTAACGTTTTTTCGGTGTCTGTTGCAAATTCTTCCACCGCTGTCGGAAAATTCGACAAAAATTCTTCTGTCTTGATTTACAGGGACACGGCAAATAATACCTGTACTGCTTATCTCCCTCTGATTTCCAATGACGATAAAGAATTTTTAGAGACAGGTTTCTTTTTCACCAGCTTCTCCATACATGTTGACGCTCTCACTAAATATGTTGTCGAAATTTATGAGCGTTTCGTTGTCTCTTACACGGACGGAAGAGGCCAGGCCGATGTTAATGACCTTCCTTCCACCACGTTAGATAAGGAACTGGGACCGGCCTCAGGCAGTAAGGAACTTACAACACAAGAACGGGATGAATTGGAAAAAAACGGCCGTTTCTTAAAACTTATTAATCTCCCTCTCAATACTCAAGTCCCCAACGTTTTCTCTGTGTCTGTTGCAAATTCTTCCACCGCTGTCGGAAAACTTGACAAAAATTCTCCTGTCTATATTTACAGGGAAACTGCGACTAATACCTGTACTGCTTATCTCCCTCTGGTTAATAATAATAACAGCAATGGCTATTTAGAAAATGAATTTATAGAGACAGGTTTCTTTTACACCAGCTTTTCCATACATGTTGACGCCCTCACTAAATATATTGTCGATATCTCCGACCATTTTATTGTTCTTTACACGGACGGAAGAGGCTTGGCCGATGTTAATAATCTTCCTTCCCCCGCAATAATCATTCACGAACCTCATTACCTAACTGTTTTTAACCTTCCTCAATCTGTTTCTAAATTTAGTTTCAGTAATGTATTCGTTCATAATCAGGCAGGCCCTGTCGCAAAGTGCGCCGATTATTCACAAATAGTCTTGTCTGTTCACCAGAACAAGGCTACCGCGAAAATTCCCTTGCTTTACAATTCTTTGGATCAGGATTTTACCGAAACTGGCGTCTTTCATGTTGTCTTTGATATTAATGTCGATGTTGAAACCCGCTTTACTGTAAAACTTGATGACACGGTTAAAGTTTCTTTCATTAACGGTAACGGAAATCTTGATATTCTTAATATCCCGGATAAACCTGTGCCTTACCTTACCTTAAAAGGACTTCCTTTAAACACAACAAAACAACATGTTTCTAATGTTAATGTTTATAACCTCGCGGGCTCTGTCGCCGCTTGCGCCGACACTAAAAATATTGTCGTTTCCAAAAATAATGACTCTTTAACTTTCTTAATACCTCTTACTTCTGCGGCGGGCGGCGGCTATTTCCAATATACCGGCAGGTTTGCCATTGAGTTCACTATTAACGTGGATTACGAAACTCAAATCTCCTATTCCCAAAGTGATAAAGTTATCCTCTCCTTTGTTAATGGCTCGGCGGAATTTGACATTAATTCTTTTTTTGGCTTCTTTGAAGCTTCCTTGACAAATGCCAATGATTCTAATAAACCCATTATTAGAGCGGGTTCTTCTTTCGATGTTAATGGAAAAAGATGGACAATTAAAAGCGATTATCAGGTAAACGCTTTCTCGCCAAATTCTTCCTGCCTTCTTTATCTTTATGCTTATAACACAGATGATGAAGTCATTTTCGAATTCTCTCCCACAGCACCTTCTTATAAGCCTAACCGTAAAAGCTGGTATAACGGCAATAAACGCGCCCTGTGGAAAATGGTCTACATTAACCCTTCTCAATTCTTATTTAAAACTTATATCGAAAATGATTTTCCTCAGCTTGGTATAACGACTCTCGCATATTCGGATTATTCTCAAATTATTTCAGCAAAACCCGTTCATAAATCCATTAACGGCGCCGTTAATCCTGCGCCGGAAACTATTACTCTTAGTCCGGGTGTTTATGCAATTGAACTTGTTGGCGCCGGCGGCGGAGCCGGCCGCAATTATGACGGAACAGCCAACACGGGCGGTTCTGGTGGAGTTGTCAGAGAATTAATTTCGCTTAACTCTAATACTTCTTTTACCGCCTTCACAGGCTCCGCCGGCGGCCCCGCTCCGGGTCTTCCTTCTTCCTCAGGTACATTAGCCATTGTCACTACTAAAAATTATTATACTTATACTACTGTGGATGTAGGGTATGGCGGCTACCTTGAGTTCAAACCTTCTGCATTTGTTTCTACAAATACTGTTCTTAATACTGTCACTGTTTCAGGGACTGACTACTCTAAGGCAGGCGGTATGTCAGGTGGTGGAGGCGGCGGCGGCGGTTCTGGCACGTTCCTTTATTCACCCTCAGGATACTTCCTTGTTGCTGGCGGTGGAAGCGGTGGCTCTGGCGGCTCTTACCTTACTCCGGGTGGAGGCGGTGGCTCTGGCGGCACTATAGGACCTGGGGCTGGTGGCGGCGGCTCTGGCACGTTATCTCAATCAAACGATGTCGGCACCGGTAACTATTATACGGCGGGCGGCTCTGGGGGGACAGGCGGCGGAATTGGCGGCGGCAGCGGGGGATGGCCCTCTAGCAACGGGGAAAACGGCGTCTCCATTTTATTTTCTAATACTTCTCTTTCGGGGGGCTCAAATGCGGCCTCTTATTCGTCTTCCGACTTCTCTGTATCTTCTGGTATTCCTTTTTTATATACGTCTACTGGTAATACTTCAGGGGGTAGTGGTGTTACCAGAACAGTAACGACTAATCCTATTGTTTACGTAAGGACAAGTTTCTATTTCTCCAATAGCGGGATAGGAGGAGCCACCGACATGGTTTCATCCCCCAATTATTGGCTTGATACAACCAATGCCGGCGCTCATGGCGCTTCTGCCCCTTCCCTCAATTCTACTTCAGTATATGGCTCTATTACTCCTAACGGCGATGGGGATAGTCTCGGGGACCCTTACAGTTCATATACAGGTCCTGGAACATATGCTTCAAACTGGAATAGAACCTCTGGAAATAATCTAAACAAATTTACTTCAACCCTCACTTTAACAATAGGCTCCCTAAATCCGGGAAATCCTGGCTCGGACGGAGGCAATAACCGTAACTCCTCAAAAGGCGGTGGCAGCCAAGGTTCAGGCTCTATCACTATCTATAAAATTTACTAGTTTCCTGCAAGATAAATTAACAATTTAATGCGGCAGGTTCTCCCACCTCCGCTTATATCAATTCCAGACCGTTTCCGGTTTCCTCCCCGGAAACGGTCTTTTTTTTATTCTTTTTTCTTTCTTCTTTCCCATTAGTAGAAGCGTTTTTGTATAGGGTCATACCGTTACGTGTAACGCTTTATCCTTGGGAGGGGAGAAATTAATGGAGAAAGAAAACAAAAAACCAGAGCCGTCTTTTTTTGCTGTTATTCCGGCTACTGTCAGATATGAAAAAATACCTGACGGAGCCAAACTTCTATACGGAGAAATTTCAGCATTATGCAACAAAAAAGGGTACTGTTGGGCTGGTAACGATTATTTTGCGGAATTATTCCAAGTAAATGAAAGAACTATCCGCAATTGGATTGAAGCGCTGAGGGATAAAAGGCATATATCCGTCTATTTTAATTATGTTCCGGGTAAAAAAGAGATAGAAAGCCGTATTATAAGGCTTACCTGCGCTGAAACTGTTAAAAAAACACAGCCGGATAAGAAAATTGATTTATCCATAAATAATGAGGTGGGGAAAAATTCTTCCATAGGTGGGGAAAAAAATTTCCATACCTATGGAAATAATCTTCCAGAGGTGGGGAAAAATTCTTCCATAAGTGGGGAAAAAAATTGCCGGGATAATAATAAAAATAATAATATAAATACTACTACAACTACCGGGAAACAGCCATATTTAAACGAGGAAGCCCCGCCAAAAGACGCAACGGCGGCGGCGGCCGTTTTATCACCTGAAGATATAAAAGCCGCCCTGCTGGCCATTGACCGCGCTCTCTTGCTTAAAACAGACTTTTATCCCAGAGCTGCCGCTTTTATGTCCCTGAATTACCTTGACAGCGGCTATTTTGCATGGCTTTACAAACAATGCGAACTCAGAGAACCGGACAAGTCTTTCGAAGGCCTTTTCTTTACCCTATTTTTCGCTGAAAACATGGTCGAAAAATATAAAATATCAAAAAAAC
>Ga0268262_10005881_pt1 | contig 11995 bp, 7 predicted proteins | sample TergutNc150P3_FD_190354 | JGI IMG/M metagenome (GOLD analysis project Ga0268262, IMG submission 190354) | Nasutitermes corniger P3 segment gut microbial community from laboratory colony in Florida, USA - Nc150 P3 (SPAdes) (version 2) | ecosystem: Host-associated > Arthropoda: Insects > Digestive... | reverse complement strand
CTTAACATGGTAAACATATGAGATTATCTATCAGTATGTAGATAGTTGAGTTGATCACATATTTCCCTGATATTTTTAGCTAGCTTTACCGTATACTAGAATAAAATCCTAATATAGGGTATAATTTACACTAAGGATGACTTATTGATAGCAATAGTGAGGAAGAGGGCTATTGGGTATAAAATCTGCTATTGAAAATTTAATACTGTACAATTTGCCTAAAGGAGTATATTGGGAATGTATAAAGCGTATGATACTTTTCTACAATCCGAAGTATATGCGGAATTAGCTGCCAAAAGTCATGAGTATGCGCCATATCGTTATGAATGTGCTCATTGCGGTGAAGATGTTTTTCTTGCTGCTGTGAAAAGTAAATATATGGTACCACATTTTAGGCATCATAGTGGCAATAATGATGTCGAGTGTGAAAATTATCTTGGGCTATATGGTGCTATAAGTACAGACCCTCAGTCGCGTAAAAGTAAAAATGAGCGAGCAGAGTTCTATTTTGATAGTAACAAAAAGATGTTCTTTCTAGGTCTCCGTTTTAGCGATTATGAAATAACCTTCTATGAACAAAATGAAACAAATATTGAATTATGGACATCAATTAATGAGAGAGCATTATCTCCTTTGCAGATAAACAATAAGAATTTTTACCCTGATGAGCTAATACCGATTTTCATTGAAAAGTTTTCCTATAGCTACTTCCTATCTAATACTTTTAATAATATTAAACGTAAATATGATGTTTTCAAATCAAATAATAACACGCCGACATTTTTTAAGATACAAGGAAATGATGATAACAATTATAAAGCTAAACTTGTTCGTAGTGAATTCCTATATACAGATATTCCGTACTTTGCTGTTTTCCAAGGTCAATTCTCAACACAATGGAGTATTTCTCTTCCCAATGATATGCAAATTGAAGAAAATTTTAATTTTGAAACAATGAGTATAAAGTTTATGGGTTATCGTTTAACTATCAAAAATAAGACTACCAAAACAGATGCTCTGGTTTCATCTTGGGGTTATAAATTAGAAGTATCTGAAACACTTGCTTTGCTGTGGCCACCAGCTTTTATGATCGATGATGTTACTTCAATAGAATCAGATTATGCGTATCTGTATTCAAGTTTCGAATTACAAGCGTATGGAAATATAAATATCTGTAATAGTGACATAAAAAAGATTTTAAATAACGTTTCAAGAATATCAATTGAGTCAAGAATAAAAATACACAAGAAGAATATTGAGATGGTAATTGATAAGAATGAGCGGAACAATATCATTCCTAATATTCTACCGATAACAGAAAAATTTGAAAGTATATATTCAGTGCAAGATAACAACCAATATTTTTTATTTAATCGTTCAGGTGTTATGGAAATGAGCAAAGGGCAATCTATTTACCTCACTCCTGCTAGTATAATTAGATGTTATAGATATAGATATCTTTATAGTTGTATTTATTACAAGGAAAAAAATGAATTAACTGATGAAGAATTACTAAAAGATATTCTTGCTCATTACAAACGAACGGAGGTTTTTAATAAGAAAAGTCTAAATTCGCTAAAACTCAGTGATACAGCTTTGCAATATCTTATTAGTTGTGAAGCTTCAGGTTATATAAATTCAGCAGTGAAACGCTTTATTGAAGAAGGGTGGCTATGAATTATCTTTCTCAGCTTACCGAAGATGAAATTCGATATGTTTGCTCTGTAATACCACATGAAGATTCAATTAAATATTTCAAAAGGTATCCAAAAGACTTCGCTAAAATTATGCCCGGATTCAGAGTTACAGGCATGAAGAGCCAAGAACAAATAAGTGCATTACTCTTTAAGTGCCGTAATCAACCTTTTATATCTTCGTTTATAGAAAATCACATTAATGAATGGATTGATGAAATTCAAAAATTCATGGCTAAGAAAAAAAACGAAGGTAACAGCAAGGAATCCGTACTGTTGCAGACGTTGCCATTATGCTTTTTTATTGATAATATCAACTTGTTATTTAAACTCATTAAAGAAGAATATTCTGTAGAATATGTTTCATTATTGAATGTTGCTGTTAAGATAATAAAAGAAAAAGATAATAATTGTGAAAAACTTGAAAAAAAGATAGAAAAAAAAGAAATTGAAATAGATAAAATACAAAAAAAACTTGAAATTGTACAAGTTGATTTAGTTAAAACAAAAAACAATTTAAACAAAAATTCAACTGAAGTTAGAGTACTCAAACAAAATAATGCCAATCTTGAAAAATTAAAAACAACTATTATCGAGAATCAAAATGAAATTAAGAAGCTTAGAACTATAATACAAGAACGGGAGAAATCTATAAAGAAACTTAAGAGCGAATTATCTGAGAATAAACATAACAGAAAAAAAATGGAAATTCAAATTTGTCCTGAAATATATAAAAAACAAAAGACAAAGATAATCAAACAAGAAGTTGTTATTAAACCAAAATGCCCAATAGACTTGAATGATTTCAAGGATCAACTGGGATATAATTTTACAAATATAGGTATACCTTCTAATTCAGTTTACTTCTCTTTATTAAAAGAACATCTGAGTAAGATATTGTTTCAAGGGATACCTATTCTTATTAATAGAAGTTATGGCATGACATTGATTAGGTGTATTTCATATACGTTAATAGGTACTTCTAAAGTAAGTACACTTTCATTCAAAAAAGATTTTTCAATACAGATAATAGACGAGTTTTTGTCAACGAATGGACGTATTGTATGCTTGGATAACTTTATAGGGAATTATAATGAAAGCGAACTCATTCCATTATTTGATATTCATATGGACAAGATTATCTTTTTAACAGTTGCTTATGACAGGACAATTAACTTTATACCAGCCGAATTTTTAAATTATTGTCATTATCTTAATCTTAATCGCATTAAAGCGTTATTGACTAATAAAGAATTACAAGAAGACCCAAAACCGTATATAATTAAAGAGGAAGAAATTTCACCTCAAAAAATAACAATTAATGATAACTATTCATCTTTTCTTAGGCTTAGAGAAATGTTTGGTGAGTTAGAAATATGTAAAAATTTAATAGAACAAAAGTGTACGTTAATATCTAACGAGAAGGATTTATGTCGAATATTAGCATTTGATGTACTGCCTTACTGTATTGATGTATTACAAATAAAACCTTATAATACTTCTGAAAGGTTTATTAAATATGCTGGAGATGTTGGAAAATGCCAGTATAAAGATCTCTTTAAGGAATGGTTTACATGATAAATGATTTACTAAACAGAATGTCGCGTGATATGGAAATCTATCATTTTCGAAATGAACCGGAAGATTCTTTTATTTATAGACTCTGTTATTCGGCTCTGGGGTACTGGTGCCTTCACACAGCACTGAATAAATTAAGTGGAGATAGTGGAACAACAAAGAATAATCAAACAATCATTCTTAAAGATTTATTATCGCGATATATAGAATTATTCCCATCTATATCCGATAGATTTATAAATAATAACAATCAGCAGATAACCTTTCCTCTTCACATACGTAACATTTATGAAGAGACTGGTTATCTTTTGACTGATGATAATAATCGTAACCAAGTAGCAAATTATAGACGGAGCATACCAATCGGAAACGCCGCACTTTTCTTTGGGTTGCCAAATATAACCTATTCCATAAATGGACTTGGGGTGTTTGGGAAAGCTACAACATACATAGTCTCTACCAAAGAATTCCTGATAAGAGATGACTTAACATATGAAGAATATTTTCAATCTCAGTTTGATCCTATAGATTTCTATAATAGAGATATTGACATTAATGAGCTCGAATTCTTTAATCCAAAGTTGAATAATAGTCCATCGCAATCTTGGAGAAAGGAATTACAAGTGGATTGTACATTAGCAAGACAAAGTGAAAATGGTCCATTTTATAGGATTATGCAGACTGAAGATAATATTCTCTTTGCAGAAGAACCTGTAGAACCTCAGAAAGAAAGTTTCACTTCTTATGAATATAGGCGTCTTCTTTTTGCTCTTAAAGCGCATTATGGAAGGCCACTCAAAGTCTATATTACACAAAAAGATGATGAATACTCTGAGATAAGGTTAAAAGGACACCTGCCAAATCGTGAATATTACTATTTATTATTATTGTCATGGCCTGTTCAGAATGCCTTTGACAAAATCAACTTTCTAATAAGAACTGGACTATTACAAGAAGTAAAAACTACGCTTGAGAATATTGGGCTTGAAATAAACGGAGGACAAACTAATGCATAACCAAAATGGTATACAACAATATTATCGAGCTATTCGAGATAGACTAAAAAATTATATAAAGTCTGATTATTTGGCCAATAGCGAAACCTTATTAATGTATGTCGATGATCTTCTTGGAGAACACTGTTCTAAATACACAAATATAGCTAATGAGCCATACATCGAAACATCAGCATCTTATAAAAAAATAGTTAATGGAATCAGAAATTCACAGCAGATTGATCAGGGAATAAAAGATTCTCTGTTAAAACTTGAGGAAGAGAATCTTGGGGTGTTTTCTGATCCTTTCGAACATCAAGTACAGGCATTGGAATATTTCTTATCTGGGAATGATTTATTTGTTTCAACTGGTACTGGTTCAGGAAAGACCGAATGTTTCTTGTGGCCAATTATTGCAAGATGTTTCGGAGAAGCAAAAACCCGTCCGTCAACATTTAAAAAGAAAGCTGTAAGAACCCTCATTATTTATCCAATGAATGCACTTGTTTCCGACCAGTTATCGCGTTTTCGGAAGATTATTGGTAGCAAAGAATTCAAAGATATTTTTTCAAGAGATACACAAGCAACACGTATACCTCATTTTGGAATGTATACAGGAAGAACTCCTTATTCCGGTATGCATAAACTTTCTAGTAGTCGAGAATTAGCTACTACTTTCCGTGAGAATTATTTAGTTGACGAAACAGCTAATGCGGACATCCAAAAACAACAAATTAGCAATATAAATGGTTTGAAAAGAATTAATAAATACCCTGCTAAATTTGGAGATGATGGTCTTAAAAATTTCATTGAGAACCTTGAGAAAGACATTCATAATCCATCACCATATGACGCAGAATTTATAACTCGTTTTGAGATGCAAGTATATCCACCTGATATTTTGATTACTAACTACTCAATGTTAGAGTATATGCTTATGCGACAACTTGAAACAAACATTTGGAAAAAAACGAAAGAATGGCTTGATGAATCGTCTGATAATAAACTTCTTATTGTTCTAGATGAAGCGCATATGTACCGAGGTTCTGCCGGAGGAGAAATTGCACTATTGTTGGAACGATTATTTTATCGTTTAGGAATTTCAAAAGATAGAGTACAGTTCATTCTTACAACTGCCAGTATGCCACAAGATGAACAGGTTGCGATAAATAGTTTTTATACAGGTCTTACCGGGAAAGAACATTCTTTCTGTAAATTTTTATTTGGTTCGAAAGAACCAGTAAATGATAACTTAAAAGTTAAAACAGACATTAAGACATTATCTTCAATAGGTACTGACCAAGTACAAGGTATAGGTATTACTGAAAGGATTAAAAATTTTGCTAATTCAGTTTTCCATGTTGATTTATCGGATGACATCAGCCAGAATAAGGCTCAAGAATGGCTTTATGAAAATTTACAAAAATATGAGGCATTCGTTTTGTTGAATAAGTTATGTAGAGATGGCGCAAAGGCATACAGTGAAATAAAGAATACGCTCTTTGGAGATGATGTGAATGCTGAAAAAGCACTCGACGTTTTGTTAGTTTTAGCTTCGTTGGCTGCTAAAGACGGTAATATCCTTTTTCCTGTTCGCCTTCATATGTTTTTACGTGGGATTCAGGGGTTGTTTGCATGTTCTAATCCAAAATGTACTTGTACAAAATATTCCAAAAGTGAAAAATTACCGCTTGGTGGAATTATCTCCATTCCAAAAAATAAGTGTTCCTGTGGCGGTAGAATTTATGAACTTGTTAACCATATCAAATGTGGGGCGTTGTATTTTCGTGTTTATTTTCAAAAAAACGAAGGACAGCCTTATTGGTATGTATTTCCTCAGCGCGGATTAGACGGTGATTCAAATTCGTTAATAGAAATGTTACTTTATATAATTCCGAAAAATTATCATAAACAGAAAAATGACAAGATTGGTGCGCTTGATCCATTTACAGGCAAACTCTATTTATCGTCCCAAGATGATGAGAGCTTACTAGCGGTTGCGTATAGTGAGAAATTCGACCAAAAATCTCAATCATTTAACTTTAGCATTTGTCCCAAGTGTAATAAACCTATGCCCTTGAAGAAACCGGTTGACTTATCAACAAAGGGCAATATCCCCTTCTATAATTTAACAAAAGCACAATTTGAGCTTCAACCTCCAAAATCAGAACTAATCAATCAAGGTAAAAAAGTATTATTATTTTCTGACTCGCGTCAGAATGCTGCGAAACTCGCCTTAGACCTCTCGAAATCGTCTGATGCAGACGCTTTTCGTCAGGCTGTAATGCTTGCTTCTCTACTTCTGGAAGTTGATGGAAAAGAACATTCTTTAGCTGACCTATATCCAGCTTTTTTAGATGTTTGCAATCAAAATAGTCTTTCTTTCTTCAGTGGAATAAGCAAAGAAAGGTTTGAGAATGATAAACGGTTATTTAAGAAGAATAAAAATCGAACAGAAAGACGTAAAAGAATGATAGATTACTCTGAGTTAACATCCGAATATAATACTTTACCTGATGATTATAATGAGCAGTTACTGACATTTTTTACTGAAAGCCCTCGTTCCTTTAAAGATATTGGTATTGGTTTTTTAGCTCCAATATCTTCTTCTCTCGAAAATTGTATATTTGATTTAGAAGATGATGGAGTTACTGTTGACACAAATATTTTGTACCAGATTCTAGTGCTGTTATTCTGGGATGTAATGGATGATAGTGCAGCGTTAGGTGAAACTATTCAAGACGATATTAGAAAAGGACTTCCAGGTAGAAGTAAAAATCAGATATTTGGCTTAGGTTTCGATTTCGTAGAACTTGATAAAGTATTCATTCAGAGAATTCAAGAGTTATTAAAATTTGATATATCAACTACAAAAAAACTTATAGACAAAATACGTGATCTGTTTTTTGCAACTGCAGGGAATAATCGCTTCTATATCAAGTTAAAAACAGTAAAAATTGAATTAGCTAGTAAGAACTTTACTTGGTATCGTTGTGTGAAATGTGGAAAGTTATCTCCTTTTAAAATTGGAGATTTTTGTGGTACTTGCTTTAACTCAACTGACTTGGTAAAACTTGGTGAACAAGACTTGTCTCGTTTTGATTTCTGGCGCATCCCTGTATTAAATGCACTTAAGAAAATCGAAAATATACACACCATTGATACTGAAGAGCATACAGCGCAGTTATCCCATAAAGAAGTCCGTAGTGATACTTGGAGTCGTACCGAAAAATATGAAATGCGCTTTCAAGATATCAATGTGGGAGAAAATGGTGAAAATTCTATTGATGTATTAAGTTGTACGACAACCATGGAGGTTGGTATTGATATCGGCTCTTTGACCGCTGTAGGGCTTCGTAATATTCCTCCTATGAGAGAGAATTATCAACAAAGAGCGGGTCGTGCTGGACGTAAAAATGCTGGAATATCTACAATTGTGACATATGCCTCTGGAGGAGTACACGATAGTCATTACTTTCAGCACCCAGACGAGATGATTTCTGGTTCGCCACGTAAACCGTGGATTGATCGAGACAACCACAAAATTAAGCAGCGACATATAAATATGTTAGTATTAAATGGTTTTATGTCTTCTTCGGAAATGAGCAATAAATTCGATGGTATTGTTGATATAGGTATTATTACATTTTGCGAACAATACAATGGGAACTTCATAGAATATGCTGAAGCATTTGCAAAAAAGTCTGGATTGTCTACTTATGCTACAATAGATCGTTTCCGAGAAATATCTCAAAATATATTAACAGGAGGCAAGCGAGATGAGTTTATAAATAATAATAAAGAAACAACAGCATTTGATATTTTCTATCGTGAAGGATTTATACCATCGTATTCATTCCCAAAGAATGTTGTGAGGTTCTTTGTCGAAAAAGAATCTGAACGTGGTAAAAATGCACCTAGGGATATACAATACGCACCGGAACGTGATATAGCTATTGCACTAAGTGAATATGCCCCTGGTCGTTTCGTAACGATTGATAAAAAAATATTCAAGAGTGGTGGTATATATGCTAATCCGCGTCCGAAAGGATTTGAGAAAAATCAAGCTGAGTTTTATTTCAAGAACAAAGAATATTATAAAGATATCAGTATCTGCTCTGAATGCAATTGGTTCGGTTTAGAACAGGAAAAAGAAAGATATTCAGTTTGTCCATATTGTGGTGCAAATATAGTTAAGAATAAAATGCTTCGTCCTTGGGGTTTTTCACCAGTAAAAGGTGATGAAGTTAAATTTGAAGACGAAGATGAGCAGTATACCTATACTGAGGCTCCATATTATTCTTATGTTCCAGAGAGTACTAAAATGGAAGTTCTTGAGAAGAGTAACATTCGCTTTGCAAATCTTCCAGATAATAACGTATTGACAATAAATATGGGGAGAAATAAGAGTGGTTTTAATGTTTGTAGAAAATGCGGTGGTGCAGAAGTAGCAGATACCAATATAAGTAAAGCATTCTCGTTCTCACAACCATACCACGATAACCATCTACTATGTCGTCATGAAGGAAACGTTGACACTAATATTTATTTAGGTTATGAGTTTTTAACAGATATGTTTATGTTGGACATATCTTATGACTCTTTAAAGCTTGTAGGAAACAGGAATGCAGAAGAGAAAATTATACTACAGTCGGCAGTAACAACTTTACATGAGGCTATAAAAAAAGCAGTTTCACTTGTTTTAGACATTGATTTTAATGAAATCAATGGTGGATGGCGTCCTAGAATAAAGAATGATGGAAAATCGCATATCGAAATGTTTTTCTACGATAATCTAACAAGCGGTGCAGGATATTCTTCATTAATAGGTTCAATTCTGGATAATATCCTCAATAGAGCAAGGAGCATTCTTTCTAATTGTGAATGTTCTCGTTCTTGTAAAAATTGTTTAGATAATTATTGGAATCAGAGGAAACATCAATTGTTCGACAGATATTTAGGACATCAATTACTTAACTATGCTCAACATAAACAATTACCAGACGAATATGATGTCAATGTACAAAAAGAATTTCTTATGCCGTTACGAAAACTAATATCAGAAGATAGAGATGTATCGCATCCAAATCATCATGTTGATTTTGAAGTTGTACCTGCTATTATTAAGAAACCCGATAATACAAGTACAAAAATATATTTTAATCCTTATGATTTATCAGATTGGCTTCCTAATGCGTTTATGACATACAAGAAAATAATAGGAAGGAAATAAAAATGTCAAAATATCTTTCTCCGCTTCGTTATCCGGGAGGTAAATCAAAAATATATGATAAGGTTAAAACTATAATTGAAACTAATTCGCTTGGTGGTAGAATTTATGTTGAACCTTTTGCAGGTGGGTTTGGAATAGGGCTTGGATTATTATGTAATGGTATAGTAAAATCAACTATTCTTAACGATTTCGATTCTCATATTTACCATTTTTGGTATACTGTACTTCATCATACAGATGAGCTGCTCAAAATGATTATGGATACTCCCATAACTATAAAGGAACGGGAAAAACAAAAATCAGTTTATAATGATAATGCTGCTGATAAGGTAAGTGATGGATTTGCAACACTATTCTTAAATCGCGTGAATTTTTCTGGCATAATTGATGGGGGCCCCATTGGCGGATTATCTCAAAACGGTACTTATAAAATTGATTGCCGTTTTAATAAAGCAGAAATATCAAAAAAAATTGAAAAGATTGCTTTGCTTAAAGAGCATATTATGTTGTATAACCACGATGCAAGTGAGCTTATAACAATTCTATTGCGAGATATGATTTCTACATCATTTTTCAATATTGATCCACCATATGTTAATAAAGGCTATAAACTTTACTCCAATTATTTTAAAGAGAAGGATCATAGAGATCTTGAAAAAACCATCACAGAATATTTAGTCAAAACCCAGTGGATTGTAACTTACGATGACTGTGAGCTGATTCGAGAAATATATAAGAACTACCATTTAGTTGGGTATGAGATTTTACATAACGCTGGAGGTAGTGTTAGAGGGAAAGAAATTGTAGTCACTAACATACCTAAAGATACATTTTCATGGTAGAAATGGTTGTTTCTTTTAATCCCGAAAAGCTATAGTGTTTTATATTGTGTTTGAGCCGTGAGTCCTCGGTTTGAACTATCCGGAAATTCCGGATAGTTGAAATTTCCTATTTCGAGTTATTCGAAAATCCCGAATAACTGAATCATTAATAAAATACCCAATTATGCACGTACTGTGTGCACAATTGTGCTATGTAATTCCGCGATCACCGATCGCGGAATTAAAAATATGCCAAATCCAGAACCAAAAATATGCCAAATGAGGAAGTAAAATTCAGCCAAATACGGAAGTAAAACCTTGACAAATACGGAAGTATCAGCTATAATTAAAATAGACCATGAAACACAAATACCTACCCCGCATAGCGGATAAAGTCCTGAATACATCGTTGGAAGCCTCAGGAGCGGTGCTTATTGAGGGGCCAAAATGGTGCGGGAAAACGAGAACTGCCGAAGAAAAAGCCGCCAGCGCTCTTTATATGCAAGACCCCGATCACTCTGCTTCCTACCAACAAGCGGCTGATATTAAGCCTTCCTTGTTATTGAAAGGAGATACTCCGCGCCTTATTGACGAATGGCAGATGTCCCCGGTTCTTTGGGATGCGGTTCGGTTTGCGGTGGATCAACGCGGGGAAACCGGACAGTTCATTTTAACTGGTTCCGCTGTACCAAAAGACAATGCTATTCAACATACAGGAACCGGCCGCATTTCGCGGATGATAATGCGCCCTATGTCTTTTTTTGAATCGCTGGAATCGAATGGGACGGTTTCCTTAAAATCTCTTTTTGATGGGACTGCAACTGTGGATAGTAATTCTTCCTTGACAATTGAAGGATTGGCATTTGCTTTGATTCGCGGCGGATGGCCGGCTTCTATCGGGCAAAAAGAATCTATCGCATTAAAGCAAGTTTATGATTATGTGGATGCGATAATAAATATCGACGTGTCCCGTGTTGACGGCGTTGAAAAAAGTCCTGCGCGTCTTCGCGCTTTAATGCGTTCATTGGCGCGTAATGTTTCTACAACGGCAAACATTAAAACAATTCATCAGGATATTGCCGCGGATGAAGAAACCATTTCTGAAAAAACCATTTCCGCTTATATTAACGCTCTGCGCCGTATATTCGTAATTGAAGATCTGCCTGCGTGGAATCCCGCTATGCGTTCCAAAACTGTTCTGAGGGCTGCTCCCAAAAGGCACTTCGTTGATCCGTCCATTGCCGCCGCTGTCCTCCGCGCCAATTCTGAAAGCCTGTTACAGGATTTTAACACATTTGGCTTATTATTTGAATCATTGTGTATTCGCGATCTGCGCGTATATGCTCAGTCTATTGACGGTGAGGTGTTCCATTACCGCGACAAAAGCGGATTGGAAGCAGACGCAATTGTTCATCTTAAGGACGGAAGATGGGGTGCTATAGAAGTAAAGATGGGCGCTAAAGAGATCGAGAAGGCTACTGAAAATTTAAAAATTTTACAAGATAAAATAAATCTTGATAAAATGAAAGAGCCGTCTTTCCTTATGGTACTGACCGCTACTGAATTGGGTTATCAACGGGACGATGGCGTGTATATTGTTCCAATCGGGTGCTTGCGGGATTAACGGATTAGTACTTCTATATATTATCTATATACCCGTCATTTATCAATTCT
>Ga0268262_10005880_pt1 | contig 11997 bp, 9 predicted proteins | sample TergutNc150P3_FD_190354 | JGI IMG/M metagenome (GOLD analysis project Ga0268262, IMG submission 190354) | Nasutitermes corniger P3 segment gut microbial community from laboratory colony in Florida, USA - Nc150 P3 (SPAdes) (version 2) | ecosystem: Host-associated > Arthropoda: Insects > Digestive... | reverse complement strand
AGCGCAGGGGAAGGTCGCGGTAAGAGCGGCCTTTGGTTTTGTAGATCATGATGTGGAAGGGGCAGTTCATCGGTTTTATGATGTAGTCCTGATTGTCAATCTGCATCGGGTTGTACATATTACCTCTGTAAAAACCCAGATGGCCTGAAGTTTCCCAAAGCCACGACTTTCCAATGTGTGGTGTATAGAGAATTTCGTAGCCGTTCCTGTAATGCTCTGTACGCCAGAAGTCTTCGATGGCGACCCTCATGCGGCCCCCGTTTGGGTGCCAGTAGATAAGCCCAGCCCCTGCCTCTTCGTGGGTGGAGTAAATGTCCATCTCTTTTCCAAGGCGGCGGTGATCCCGCTTTTCAACTTCTTCAAGAAAGGCCAGGTGAGCTTTAAGATCCTTGGGGTTCTCCCAGGCGGTACCGTAGATGCGGGTAAGCATGGGCTGGTTTTCGTCTCCCCGCCAGTAGGCCCCCGCTATGCTCATGAGTTTAAACGCCCCTGAGTGGATTTCCCTGGTGTTTTTAACATGAGGCCCCCGGCAGAGATCCGCCCAACGGACTTTGCCTTCGGCATCGCGGTTCTCGTATATACTGATGGCCTCTCCTTCCGGTAGGCCGTTGATTAGCTCCTGTTTGAAAGGCTCGTCCGCGAAACGCTTCAGGGCTTCTTCGCGGCTTACTTCCAAGCGCACAAAATCAATGCGGCTGTCGATAATTGCCTTCATCTCCGCTTCTATCTTTGGGAGATCATCGGCGCTGATTGGAGCCTGGGAGTTCTCTCGTGCAGGAAACTGAAAATCGTAATAGAAACCATTTTCAATTGAAGGTCCGATGGCTACTTTTGTTCCGGGGAAAAGGCGGGTAACGGCTTCCGCCATTACATGGCTGACAGAGTGGCGGATTATCGACAATTTTTGTTCATGTTCAATAGACATCTTGTGTTCGGACATATTTGTACCTACCTTCTGGTCTGTAGAGCGCTTCTATGTCGATTAAACGGGATTGGGAAAGATTAATCAAGTAGCAGTTTTGACTTGACCGCTAATTCGAATTTTCATATCTTATAACTAGAACTGGCGCTGAGCTGGCTTGATACAGCCTTTAGGCTATAGCAGCTTCGTTCTGCATCTTGTGAAATCAGCCACAGGGCGTCAGCTTACCTCCCGGGTTTCCTCACCTCCTTTTCCCGGGGGGTTTTCTTTTGTACTTTGTTCCTGTTAGCCGAAATAATTTTTCGCGTTTCCAAACGAGATGTCGCGCACTATTTTAACCAGCCGTTCATGATCGGACGGGTATTCCCCGTTTTCCACCCAGCCTCCGATAAGGCTGCATAGGATACGGCGGAAATATTCGTGCCTTGGGTATGAAAGAAAACTGCGGCTGTCGGTAAGCATACCAATAAAAACGGAGAGTACTCCCGTGTTGGCAAGGATACGCATCTGCTCTTCCATGCCGTCCCTGTGATCGCAGAACCACCAGGCTGCGCCAAGCTGCATTTTGCCCACAATGCCATCACGTTTTTGCTCTTTCGCGTAATTGTCCTGAAAGCTTCCCGCTATGGTTACAAGCGGATAATGATCTTTCGGGTTCAACGAATAAAGTACGGTTTTGGGCATTGCAGATTTTTCCCCGGCCGATTCTATGCGGTCCAAAAGGGCGGCAAGATTTGCGCTTTCTTTCCAGTCATGAGCCGCGTCGTAACCGGTATTGGGACCCAGGCTCTTCAGCATACGGCCGTTTACGCTGCGAATCGCCGCCAGGTGAAGCTGCATCACAATGTTCCGGTCAGCGTAAAGTTTCGCAAGGCCGCAGAGGATCTTTGTCTTGTAGGCGTCCGCATCTTCCCTTGAAATTGAAAGTTCTTTTCCGGCCATTGCGTCCTGAAAAGTTTTTTCTATTTGGCTGTCGGGAGCAAGAACAAAGGGCGCGTATTCCAGGGCATGATCCGACGCGCGGCATCCCAGGCTTGCGAAATGATCGAGCCGTTTTTCCAGGGCAGACAGCACGTCGTTCGCGCTCTTTATTGCGATGCCGCTTGCCGCAGAAAGGCTTTTAATGTAAGCAGCAAAGCCCGGCATGTTGATATTCAGCGCGTTATCCGGACGGAAGGAGGGAATGACCTTGGTCGCTATTTTGCCGATGGGGGCCGTCCCGCCGGCGATGGCGCGGTGGTGTTCAAGTGAATCCACCGGATCGTCCGTTGTACCAACCGCGTAAACATTAAACTTTTCAAAAATGCCTTTAACGGACAATTCGGGCTTTTTAAGCAGGGCGTTTGCTTTTTCCCAGATTGCGGGCGCGCTTTTTTCGGTCAGGGGTTCAAATATGCCGAAGTAGCGCTGTAGTTCTAGATGTGTCCAGGGGTACAGGGGATTCCCAATCAGGCTTTCCACGGTACGCGCCCAGGCAAGGAATTTTTCGTATGGTGCTGCGCCGCCGGTGATGTAGTACTCATCATAGCCAAGGGCGCGCATCACACGCCACTTGTAATGATCCCCTCCCAGCCAGGCTTCGGCGAGATCGGCAAACTGCTTGTTCTCGGCGATCTGCGCAGGTGAAAGGTGGCAGTGGTAGTCGTAGATTGGCTCGTTCTTTGCCGCGTTGAACAGGGTGCGGGCCGTTTCGGTTTCCAGTAAAAAATTCTCGTCCATAAAATTTCTTGCCATGCTAAACTCCTATAGTTAAAAATGAATTCCTAATACGTAATACCTAATAGGCAACGCCTAATAGCTCCAGGTGTTTTCCAATGTGTTTCACCAGAGCGCTTCGATATTCTTTTTCATGATCCCGCCAAAGTTTATAGAGGCGATCTCTATAGGTGAAAGAACCATCGCTTTTTTTCCTGCTAAGTATAAGTCCATAAGTAATATGGATAAGCTGACGAGCGTCGTTGTTTTCAAAAAGTTTGGGCAGGTCGTTATCCTTGACAGTTGAAAGATTGGGTATTTTTGACAGCTCCGTAGTTACATGGTAGTACTTTTTGGCTTCGTCAAAAGCTTCAAGCGCGTAGGCGTGTACTTCGCGGTAGAGGGAAGGATCTGTCTGCGCTACTACCCGCATTGCTTCAAGCCAGTTGGTTCCCGCTGTCTTCACATGGAAGACCCCGCGTGTCTCCCTGCCAATTGCCGGAAATACGCTGAACTTGTCTGAGCCGGAGTGGATGCTCAGTTTGTATCCCAGCCGCCGCGCAATGGCCGCGTGGACTTTTATTTCGTTGGTAAACTGGGCAATGTCGCCTTTGTAATCGATGCCCTTCTGGAACTCGCCGCAGAAACGCGGCGCTATGGTCGCGAACGAAACTCCGGCATCCAAAAGTTCGCGGGCGACAAAGAAATGCTGGAGCGGCGTCGTAACGGAAACGGTCTCGTCTATCGAAATTTCAAAGTCCGCGTCAAACTTGCCCGACGCGAAAAACTGTTTGTATATTTCCGCCGCAAACTTTATTGCGTCACCGTAAATGGCGGCGCATTGCCGTAATTCCCCTTCGCTAAAAGCAAGGGTAATTCCCTCTTCAATGTCAAAGCTTTTATTAAGGTATTTGTCCACATACTGTTTGCTAAGGGGCGGCGCGTTATCTTCGGTAACATCGTTTTTGATGTGTTCAGAACAGTCCAGGGTAATCATGGTGAAGCCAAGGGAAAGGGCGTACTCCACGTCCTTTACGGTTTTCAGGTGATCCCCGTCCGCGCCGAAACCCTTTTTGTAGCCTTCCTGAAACACCGCAAATGTGGCCGCATCCAGCACGTCTTCGTAGGTGCGGCCGGTAAGGTTTAGCTCGCGGATGGACTGCTGGGCAAAAATCGGGAACACGTCCGTTTTTTCAAAAAGCTCGATATGGCCGGGAGTGGCTATTCCCAGGCGATCCCCCAGCCCAAAACTCCGCGGTTTTGAAAGGCCGCGTACAGGCGCGGTAAAGGGAAATAGAGCGCGCAAGGCTTTCGCGTTTTCATGGGTTAAAGAAGCCCGGAATTTTCCCTCTCCTATATCAGTGCCCTTAAAACCAAGCTCCGCTCCGGTTTTACCGCCTGCCTGGCCGCCGTTCGCTGAAATAATAATTACCGTTTCATCCCCGTCTTTTGCCATAAAGACAACAGATTTTTCACCTAAATTTGAATTAACGGAATTAATCGATTTTTCATAAGCCTCGAAACCCAGATACCGCATTACTTCTCCTTTAAAAAATCTTCCCGCATTGGTGTAAAAAAATCCACCAGTACGCCCTTTTCCAAACACACACAACCGTGTTCTACCCCGTTCCGTTTGCAGAGGGTATCCCCTTTGGCGACTTCCTTTTCCTCATTGCCGATACTAAAGCGGAAGCGGCCTTCGGCTACATAGGTAATCTGCGTGTGGGGGTGGCTGTGCAGAGCGCCGACAGCGCCATCCTCAAATTCGTTCGCCACTGCCATCAACTCATCGCAATAGGCTAGAACCTTGCGCGTTACCCCCGGCGCGGCGCTTTCCCCTTCGATGTCTTTAAAAAAAACCCAGCTCTCGTTTTTATGGCTCTTTTTCATGGTTATGCAACCTCCAACATCATAAACTTAAAAAGGAAAAACTTCAAATAGTAATTTTTAACAATTTTTACCTAATCAATTATATCTGTCATATTTTGCTTCAGATTTCAAAGCGCGTTGCAGGCTGAGGCCATATATGTTACGATGGACTTGGTATTTGAATGGGACCAGCAAAAAGAGCGGGAAAACGTCAAAGAGCATGGCGTATATTTTGATACGGCGGAACAAGTCTTTTTCGATTACGACCGTATGGAGCGCCATGACGATGATTCAAGCGATGATGAAGATCGCTGGCAAACCATGGGCTTTTTCAAAAAGGTGTTTTTTGTGGTTTATACGGAACGGGGAGATAACGGTATCCGTATAATATCGGCCCGCGTTGCGGAGCCTTTTGAAAGGAGGATATATTATGGCGATGGTGAGACACAGGGCTGGCACAGAGTTAACCCCTGAAAGATTAGCAGAGATGGAAGCGGAAATAGAGGCAGCGGCTAAACGGCCATATACTTATGACCCCGATTGCCCCCTGCTTTCGTTAGAGCCAAGAAAGCTTTCTGATTATTCTCCTGAGAAGATAGAACGGTTAAAAGCGGCCCAAAAAAGACACGCCGCTTTTGATCCGGGATGTGAAAAATTAACCCTGGAAGAATTTATAAACTGGCATCCGGTTGGCGGCATATCATTGGAAGAACGTGCCAGGCGCATGAAGGCGGCAGGCATAACAGATCCGGATGAACCTGCCACTGCGGTTTCGGAAGCCTCGGAAACTTAGAGCTTATCTCTAAATAATTCTCGCAAAGGCGCTAAGGCGCAAAGTTGTAGTTAGTTATATTATCGTTATACTTTCAAGATTCTTATTTTGAAGATAATATATCTTGTTAACGAAGATATATTGATCAGGAACTTTGCGTGCACGTACCGAAGGTACGATGCGACTTTGCACCTTGGCGAGATAAAATTTTGGTATAAGATTTAAACAAACAAAAGAGCCTTTTCCATAACCGGAAAAGGCCCTTTGCACCATTGTGCGGTTTTTGTGCCGGATAGCCGGCAACAAGATTCTCTGTCGTCTTACCGTATAAGCCTGTTGACGAGATCCAGTACCTGCTGCGCGCCCTGGGCGGTAGTGATACGTCCGTACGCTACGTTCTGCGCGATAAGGTGCAGGCCGCTGTTCCATTCTGTATCTTGGGGCATATTGGGGTTAGCAGGTGAAGCATGCCTGCCCGCTACGTCAAGATAGGCAATTTGCTTTTTGACTGAATCGTTTGCAGTGGCTGTTAGCGCGGCCCTGCCTTGCGGAGTTACGGGCATGCCGTAAGTGTCCAACAATTTTGCCCATGCGCGAGCGTCGTTTGTATAGTAGTTAAGGAATTGAATCGCGGCATCAGGGTTCTTTGTTTTCTTGTTAATGCCCATCATCTGGCTCATCTGGCCCCACAGTCCGTTAGTAACGGCGGCGTTCGGCAATTCAATAAGCTGAAGATCGTCGCGGGTAGCTGACTGGTAAGTCGCGATGTTGTTGGAATATGCCTGAACGCAGGCGGTTTTTCCGGCAATAAGAGCGGAAGTGGACTCATTGGATTCAGCGTAATCAGCGGAAACACTGGCGGGCGGAATCCATCCATTGTTGCGCCATTTTGCCCAAAGGTCAAAGTATTGCTGAACTGATTGTAAGGTCAATTTGGTCACTTTTCCGTCCCACATGGGAGTGCCGTTTGATCCTTGCCAGTAGCCAAAGAAAGAGGAGCCCGAAGCGGTAGCGCTGTTATCGGTCATTGGATACACACCCGTGGGAAGCTTTGCCTTGACTTGGTCCATCCAGGTTTCGAATTCAGCCCAGGTCATGGAAACTTTAGGCAGGGGAGCGCCAACTCTCTCAAGCAGGGATTTGTTGTAGATCATGGCTGGCATATTCATGGCCACGGGAATGGCGTAGAGTACGCCGTCCCTTGTTCCGGCGTTGAGCGCTGCGGTATCAACTTTTGAAACATCCAATTTGCCGCTCTTTACATAAGGATCCAGGGGAAGGAGAAAATCCGCTACGGCCGGAGCGCTTTTATTGTCGTCAGCAATGCCTAAATTTGTAAAAGTGCCTCCAAGCTGGAGAATGTCTACGGCGTTACCGCCGGCAAACTGAACCCTGAATTTGTCAAAGTGCTCGTTTGTTCCAGGAGCAGGTTCTCCCGCGACAATATTCCCGGTCTCTCCCGTGTATATGTCGATAGCCTGCTGAACGGCCCTAAGGCGTGCTTCGCCGCCCCAATACGACCAGCGGATTGTATTGCCGCTAGTCGGCCCTGCTTCCTGCTTGGTGCCGCCGGCAAAAACTACAGTACTGGTTAGAATAAGTACTGCCAAAAGTAAAATAACCTTTTTCATGTTAACCTCCAAGTTAACCCCCAAATAATATATACCAGGGTAAACTACCCTTTAATACCAGTAGTGGTAATCCCCTGCACAAAGTACTTTTGCAGGGAGAAGAAGAGAACAAAGCAGGGAACCAAGGACAGTACCGACATGGCAAACATTGCCCCCCATGAAGAAACGCCCGAGGAATCCAGGAACAGCCGTAAACCCAAGGGCACCGTAAACTTTTCCGGAGAATTAAGGTATATCATGTGGCCAAGAAAATCGTCCCAGGTCCACAAAAAGGTAAAAAGCACGGTGGTAATAATTGGGGGCACGCTCAATGGCACAATGATCCTTGTAAAAATCCTGAATTTACCGCACCCGTCTATTATGGCCGATTCGTCCATGTCTTTTGGCAGGCTTCGTATGAACTGCACCATTAAAAATATAAAATATCCGTCCCCGCCGAAAAACTTGGGAAAAACAAAGGGCTTGAAAGAATTAACCCAGCCCAAAGTACGGAAAATGATATATCGGGGGATCATGGTAACGTGTCCGGGCAGCATAAAGGTGATCAATAAAATGGCGAACCAGAATTTTTTCCCCTTAAATTCCAGCCGCGCGAAAGCGTAGGCCGAGATGGAACAAAGAAGTACGTTAGCAATCACGCATCCAATGCTAATAATAAAAGAATTAACGTAAAAAGTTCTAAAAGGAACAATGCCTATGCCTTCCCATCCGTGTGGGTAATTATCAAAGATCCATGGCTTTGGCCAAAGACCCGGATCGCTGAATATCTGCGTTCCTTCCTTAAAAGAAGCAAAGAAAAGCCAGAGAACCGGGTAAATCATCCCCGCGCCCAGGATAATAATGATAAGATGCGAAAGCCCAAGCTTGGCAATATCGGTTACGGATTTTTTTTTCATTCTCCGCTCCCGTAGCTCACTAAAGAACCCGAAACCTTAAAAACTAAAAAGGTCATAGTCGCGATAATGACAAGAAGTACCCAGGCCATGGCCGAGGCATACCCCATTGCTCCAAAGGAAAATCCCCGCAAGTAAAGGTAGAGGCTGTAGAACATGGTAGAGTCGATAGGCCCGCCTGTGCCGCCTGAGATTACGTATGCCTGCGTAAAAGACTGGAACGCACCTATCATCTGCATGACCAGGTTGAAGAAGATAATTGGCGAAAGGCAGGGCAAGGTAATGTGAAAGAACTGCCTGACTTTTCCGGCCCCGTCAACGCTGGCCGCCTCGTAGTATTCAGTGGGTATTTGTTTTAGCCCCGCCAAAAAAATGATCATGGGCGAACCGAACTGCCACACCGTCAAAAGTATCAGTGTATAGATAGAAAACTCAGGTGTAGAAAGCCACGAAGGAGGGTTAATTCTGCCTCCGGAAACCTGTCTGATTATAAGATTAATAATGCCGTCCCCTGCGAAAAGGCGGCGCCAAAGCACGGAAATAGCGACGGAGCCTCCCAGAAGGGTCGGTATATAGTAAATTGTGCGATAGAAAGGAATGCCTTTAATTTTCTGGTTCATCAGCATGGCCACGGCCAGGGCAAAGATCAGTTTGCTTGGTACGGCGACAATAACAAAATGCAGGGTAACAAGAAGGGAATGCATGAACCTTTCGTCCCTGGGGAACTGTTCGTTTCCGATGAACATGACAAAGTAATTACGCAGCCCCACCCATTTGGGCGCCTGGATTATGTTGTACTGGGTAAAGGACAGGTAAATAGAGTAAAGCATGGGGTAAAAAGTCCAGGCAAAAAAACCAATAATCCAGGGAACAAGAAAGGCATAAGATGTAAGATTGTCTTTAAGTTTTCTATTGAAAGACTTTTTATGTATTATGGGTTGTCTTTGCTGTAATGTATTGCTTTCCATATTTTTCCTTTCCTGGTGGTATCCCAAAGGTCAATGCAAAATTGTAGAACAGTATAACGCTAATTCCACTAGTCATCAATGTAAATGGACAATTCTATTGAAAAGATGGAGAAAAGACATGAAAGCCCGTAATGGCCTAAAAACAGCCAATAAATGGCATATTCCTTGCATATTTTCCCAATAGGATATAACCTGATAATTATGGCAAAGGAAAAACTAAAAGTATGTTACATCGGCGGCGGTTCAAGAAATTGGGCATGGGTTTTTATGCAGGATCTCGCCTTTGAAAAAGATATTTGCGGAATTATCGAGTTATACGACTTAAAAAACGATGATGCTCAAACCAATGAGATAATCGGCAACAAACTAATGGAAAAGTACAATCAGGGCAGGTGGAAATTCCACGCAAACCCTTCACTGCAAGACGCATTAAGCGGAAGCGATATTGTCATTATCTCTATATTGCCGGGTGATTTTGAAGAAATGGCCGTGGACGTACACGCGCCCGAAAAATACGGTATTTATCAATCAGTTGGCGATACGGCTGGAGCGGGGGGCATTATACGCGCCCTGCGGACAATACCCCAATTCAGGCAGATTGCGGGGGAAATACGGAAAAACGCCCCCACCGCGTGGGTAATCAACTACACAAATCCCATGAGCATTTGTACCCGTACTTTGTACAAAGAGTATCCGCAGATAAAAGCTTTCGGCTGCTGCCACGAAGTGTTTCATACCCAGAAACTTCTCGCTGCCGTTCTGGAAGAAGCGAATTACGCCCCGCACGACAGCATTAAACGGGAAGAAATAAAAGTTAATGTTTTGGGCATCAATCACTTTACATGGATTGACAGGGCGTACTGGAAGGATACCGACATATTCCCCCTTTACAAAAAATTTGTTACACAATACGCCGATACAGGTTTTAGCAAAGCAAAATCTTCCGGCGTAAAAGCTTCCGGCATGGATGCCAATGCAAATGATCCTGAGCGTTTGAAATTTTTTGGTTCAACCGACCGTGTTAAAATGGATCTTTTCCGCCGTTACGGCTTAATTGCCGCAGCCGGTGACAGACACCTTGCGGAATTTTGCCCTCATTCATGGTACCTGGCTTCGCCTGAACTTGTCGAAAGCTGGGGCTTTGCCCTTACCCCTGTTTCATGGCGCATCAAGGATCGTGAAAGGTTGATAACAAAGGCAAAGGCTTACCGGAACGGAACAGAGGAAATGGTTCCTGTTGAGTCCGGCGAGGAAGGCCTAAAAATAATCAAGGCGCTTACAGGACACGGAGACCTTGTTACAAATGTCAATTTGCCAAATAACGCTCAGATGCCGGATCTTCCCAAAGGCGCTGTGGTTGAAACAAACGCTGCCTTTAAGAATGACAGCATTGAACCTGTAACAACCGGCGGGCTTCCGGTCGATTTAAGGGATTTGGTAACGCATCATTCGCTGACTCAGGAAGGGATTATAGAAGCATCGTTTGAGGGCGACATGGAAAAGGCGTTCCGCGTTTTTTCACACGATCTGGCGATTCAGAGATTGCCGCTGTCTGACGCCCGCTCTTTATTTAACGAAATGTGCGGACAACGGAAATAACCATGATAAACCGCCGGGCGGTAATAGAGAGGCATAACCCTCGCTATACAACCTTAAACAAAGGAGCACCGCTTTCCATAGGAAACGGTACTTTTTGTTTTACCTCTGATTTTACAGGCTTGCAGACTTTTTTTGACGATTACTCCGCGGCGCAGGACGCTTTCCCTCTCTGCACAATGGCCGAGTGGGGCTGGCATTCGTATCCGTACACTGAAGACGAATCGCTTTTGCGCCTGACGCCCTATGATACCTTTGGCAGAACCGTTAATTACGCTACGGACGACAAAGGGCAGGAAGAGCTTTTCAAAAAGATTAGACTCAACGCGCATAAATTTCATTTGGGCTTAATCGCTTATGAATTACCGGATAAAGAAGAATCGGGAAAAAAACTTACAATAGAAAATTGCGTGCCCGTCAGCCAAACGCTTTCTTTATGGGAAGGGACATTATTTTCCGAGTTTAAGATTAACGCCCATACCGTAAAAACTGAAACTTTTGTCCACCCGAAAGAAGATACATTATACGTCCGCATGCAGTCGCCGTTGTTATTATCGAAAGAAAAAGCATTGCGCATAACGATTGTTTTTCCTTATGGCAGCCATAAGAAAACCGGAGCGGACTTCTCAGTCCAGCATTTGCATGAAACCAAGGTTTGTGTGAGCAAGGATGGTTTTATTTACATAGAAAGAAAACTAGACGGCACGGTTTATACAGTAGCCATCGACGGAAGCGGATTTACCGTTCTGCTTAATGAAAGGCAGCATACTTTGCAGTTAATTCCGCAAAAAGAATGTATTGATTTTAGCGTCAGGTTTGAACCTGTCAACGTCCCTTCTTTTTCAAACGCCGGAATTGCGTTAGACAAAGCGCAAAGCGAGCAGGCGGATTCGTTTGACGAAGCAAAATCGAAATGCCTGTCGTTTTGGGAGCGTTATTGGAACACAGGTGGTTTTATTGACTTTGCAGGTTCAACCGACTCCCGCGCCCTTGAGCTGGAACGCAGGATAACGCTCTCGCACTACCTGACCGCGATTCAGAGCAGGGGCAAGCTCCCGCCGGCTGAAACGGGCCATACTTGCAATAGCTGGTACGGCAAATTCCACCTTGAGATGCATTTCTGGCACCACGCGCATTTGCCGCTTTGGGGCAGGACAGAGGAGCTGTTAAGAACCCTTGAGTATTACAAAAAGATATTCGCTATCGCCAAAGGTATTGCTTCTTCGCAGGGTTACTCAGGCGTGCGCTGGCCAAAAATGTGCGATCCGACAGGGCACAATACCCCTTCATCCATTGCCGTCTTATTGATCTGGCAGCAGCCGCATCCGATAATGCTTGCCGAATTGTGCTGGCGCGTAAAAAAGAGCGATGATTTTCTGCGCGATTACCGCGACATTGTCGTTGAAACCGCCGAATTCATGAAAAGTTTTATTCACTTTGAAGAATCCGGTTCTGGCAAATTCCGTTATGTGCTGGGGCCCCCGTATATTCCGGCGCAGGAACGCCACGATCCAAGGACAGTTCTAAACGCCGCGTTTGAGCTTGAATATTTCCGCTGGGGTTTTCGCATGGCGGATGAATGGCTGCGCAGGCTGGGGGAGCAAACCCGCTACGGAGAAATCGCGGAAAACTTGAGCCATCCTGCCGTTAA
>Ga0268262_10005879_pt1 | contig 11997 bp, 7 predicted proteins | sample TergutNc150P3_FD_190354 | JGI IMG/M metagenome (GOLD analysis project Ga0268262, IMG submission 190354) | Nasutitermes corniger P3 segment gut microbial community from laboratory colony in Florida, USA - Nc150 P3 (SPAdes) (version 2) | ecosystem: Host-associated > Arthropoda: Insects > Digestive... | reverse complement strand
TGAGTTATCCTGTTCTGAACAATTTAAATAAAATAATGAATATTCCGCGTTTCCTTTATCAATATCTTTGGAACATGTCCCGCTGATTCCTGAATCCGCAACTATAATAATTATTTTGTCAAAAAGATCCGTATTTTTAAATTCCGCATAAAATCTTGCAAAAAACGATATCTCCCCATCGTTTTCTTTTATGTTAAAATTCATATTTTCTATTTTATAAGAGGTATTTTTGTGCGTTAAATTAAAATTTAAATGCCTTATTTGATATTCAGCGTTAACCGGCAGATATTCAGTTATTTGCTTAAAATTAAATTCATATCCTTTATTCTTTAATTCCTCAATTATGGATTTGATATAATCTAACGTGTCAGCGTCATCAACCGTATTTATACTGAGCTCAGGTTTTTCAATTTGAACGGTATGTACAAATGTTTTTTTACGTAGTAATAACTCCAATAATGAATATTTAATTTTTATTTGTGATACTGTAAAAAAAGGCTTTTCTCCCCTGATAAAACTTAAATTCTTTATATTTAAATCAGTAAAGATTGAAGGACGAATTGATGAATAACGGACGGTAAAACCCGTAATATCCTCTAATTCTTTGATTAAGTTCCCTTTAATTTTTAGCATTTCACGGCTAAAAGCGTATTGTACAGGCTTCATAATAAAAGCCGATATGGCTATTAACCACAAAAAAACGAGAATTTTTACATAAATTGACCCGGGAAGCGTCCTTTTCCCATCCTTTACGATAAATATTGACATTATTTTACTATATTATAACATATTTTAAGGCTAAAAGTATCACTTTTTGACGGAATTTAAGAGATTTCACACAAAGATCACAAAGACGCAAAGAGCACAAAGAGGAAATAAAGGGTTTTTGTCCGTTATCTTATAGTGAAGTCCACGCATAGCTCTCGGACAATAACCTCTGATCTTCCTTTGTGTTCTTTGTTTCTTCGTGTTCTTAGTGTGGAATTCTTGGGACATTTATTAATATTTATGATAGCTTATCATCATGGAAATTATTCCCAATTTTGTGGTTTTTGAGGGTGGGGATGGGAGCGGAACCACTACACAGTTATCACTGCTGGCAGAACGCTTGAAAAACACAGAAAAGCCTTTGTTTTTCCCCACTTTTGAGCCTACGGACGGGCAAATTGGCAAATTAATTCGTTCCGCATTGAAAAAAGAGCTGATTTTGAAGCCCCAGACCCTAGCCATGCTCTTTGCCGCCGATAGAAATGAACATTTAAATGGTCAGAACGGCATTTTAGCCCATGTAAAACGAGGAGAATTGGTTGTAAGCGACAGGTTTGTTCTGTCTTCCCTTGTTTATCAGGGTATAGAGTGCGGCAATGAATTACCGAGCGTCCTTAATTCCCGCTTTGCCGCCCCAGAATTGACGATTTTCCTTGATGTTGACCCAAAAATCGCCATAAACAGGATGAGTAAGCGCGGTTCTTTGGAAATATACGAATACCTTGAGTTTCAGGAAAAGGTTCGGCAAAAATACAAATCCGCTCTAGATGAATACGCCAAAAACGGGGCAAGGGTGGAAATAATCGACGCTTCAAAAACAGCCGTGGAAGTTGCCGACAAAGTATGGAGCATACTCTCCGTAATGCCGATATTCAACATATAGTGAAAACACTCTTTAAAATAACAACAGTCCTTGTTTTGCTAGCCGTTGCAATTCCGGTAAACGGATATTTTGTAACCTACAAGGAACAGTATTATAGGCTTTTCCACCTGCATTATATTCAATATCCCGACGACACCATGGAAAATATCTACTGGCTTGAACACGCGATAAAAGCCGATTTTTGTAATCCGTTATACGCTCTGGCGTTAATTGAAAATGAAACCCAATGGGAAAAATACCGCTATCTTTTTTCCATGCACATAAACATAAAATTGATAGAACAATATTTATTATTGGGCAACAAATGGAATAAACGCAACGCCTATTTTTATAACGCCCCCTGGAAAGATCAAAACCTTGAAAGCCTTGAAACTGCGGAAGCCTGTTACCGTGCCGCTCTTCACTACTGGGATGAAGCCCTTGTATGGTGGAAGAAAGCCAATGACAGACGTTTCAGATGGATAGACCTTCCCAAAGTTCAATTCTGGCAAGATGAGGCGTTCAGGATAGAAAACGGCACGTTGAACTACGCAAGGACAATTAACCGCGAGCTTGATTTATTGCAAAAAGTACGCGAGAAATTTAAGGCGATGGAAAAATATTACACTATACAGGATTCATTGCAATAATATAAATTTATTGCAAGAAGATTTCACACTAAGATCACAAAGATACAAAGATCACGAAGAGGAAGAAAAGGGGTTCTGTCCGTTATCTTATCGTGAACTCCACGCTTAGTTTTCGGAAAATAGCCCCTCTCTCCTCCTTTGTGTTCTTTGTTACTTTGTGCTCTTTGTGTGAAATCTTAGCGATAAAAACTTAAAACAACTCACCCTGTTTGGGCACAGACTGTTTTTTACTTTCTGATAATAATGCAAGAAATTGCTCCTCGTCAATAACGGGGATACCCAGTTCCCGCGCTTTCTTATTCTTTGAAGAGCCTGAGGCGGGGTCGTTTGTAACAAGGTAGGAAAGCCCCTTCACTACTGAGGACTTTGACTGCGCGCCTAGAGATTTTATTTTCTCTTCCGCCTCCCCCCTTTTCATGGACTTTAATTCGCCAGTGAAGCAGAAGGATTGACCGCGCAGGGGTTGGGATTCTTCCGAAGGCGGAGGCGCTATCGTTATAATGCCGGTCTTTAAGACTGAATCTATTTCGGCGGCACATTCTTTAAGACCGTCTACGATTACTGAGGCGGTTATTTCTCCAAGACCGTATACGGAGGCAAGATCCGCCACGGATGCGGAGCGGAGTTTTTCTAAGGTGTCGAAACCTGCGGCGGCGATTTTTTCCATTGTGGTTTCGGCTACTCCTTCCAAATCAAACCCGGCTATAAAGACGGCAAGGGAAAGCTCGCGTTTTGTCCGTATGTGGCGGATTACTTTAGCCGCTGAAAGCTCTCCCATTCTGTCGAATTCGGCAAGCTCTTCTGTCGTTAATGTGTACAATTCATGAATATGCGTTACCCTGTTTTTTTCAAATAATTGTCTCAGCAGTTTTTCTCCCAATTCGCGGATATCCAGTACGTACACCCATTTTTCCAAACGGTGCAAAAGTCTCTTTGGGCAGGCCGGGTTCGGGCAGTACAGCCTAGTCCCAGCGTCAACAAGCTCCGTATTACATACGCCGCAGACTTTGGGAAAGTCAATCTCCTGTGTTTTTTCCTTAGTTGAAACAGGCGCAAGCCCTTCAATCTTAGGGATTATTTCCCCGCGTTTTACGACAGAAACGGTTGAGCCTATTTTCAACCCCATAGAACGGATCATGTCCGGGTTGTTAAGGTTCGCCCTTTTTACAGTAGTTCCGGCAAGGCGCACGGGATCGACAACGCCGATTGGCGTGTATGTAGCCCCCGACTCGCTCCATATCACTTCGCGCAAAACACTGAACGCTGTTTCCAACTCAAACTTGAAAGCAATCTGCTTTTCAGGGCGAGCCTTGCGAAGATCGGACATATCCGTCTCTATGTCCTTTACCACTAGACCGTCTATGTCAAAGGGGAGTTTTTCCCTTTCGGTTGCAATTTTTTCACGGTAGGCGATAATCTCCTGCGCCGTGGTAAAGGTCTTTGTTTCCGTAGTTTTAAATCCGCGCTCTTTCAACCATTTGAGTTTTTGCAGTTCGTCCTTAAAAAATCTGTCGTCATCCGAAGCGGCCGCGTCATAAACAATGACTTGCAAGTCTTCACAGCCTTCACCGTCTTTGCGGCGCATTAGCCCATTGGCGGCGTTGCGGCAATTTGCCTTGGACGGATATTTTTTGTTCCAGACATCGTGGGTCATGACAACCTCACCCCTTACGCCGCCCGTAAAGGAAACTTCCATTTTTTGAACTACGCCAGTCATGCGCCGCGCATTGCCTGTAATGTCATCGCCTATAAGACCGTCGCCCCTTGTAACTGCGCGTATGAGTTTTCCTTTTTCATACTGTAATTCAAGGCTCGCGCCGTCTAATTTATACTGAACTATGAATTTCTTTGTTAACTTATTTTTTTTATTGGTTAACGAAGCATCTTTTTGGGTTTCCAATCCCATTTTTTCCGCCCATTCAATGAATTCCTGCGGATTTGAAGCCTTGTCTTGACTGCCCATCGGGATAAGATGACGCGCTTTTGGGAAACCGTCGGTATCAGTCCCCGTCCCTACCTTTTTTAATACTTCACTATCAGGAGCAAGATTTTTTAACTCATCCCAAAGAAGGTCAAATTCCCCATCGGAAATTTCAGCCTCCCCATTGTAGTAAGAAGCCTGATACTTCTGTATCTGAGTCTCAAGAGTTTTAATCCTGTCTTTCTTTGACTCCATGAATATAATTATACATTTTTCTTGCCAAGTAGCATACCTCCGGCAAAGACGGTCAGGGGGGCGACAAGGGTAAGACCGAAACAGCCAACTAATGTATGGACTACCTCGGAGGAGACCCATACCATGTTTATCACATTTTCAAGCGGAACGCCCTGCGCTAGGAAGGTCATAATCATGGCGGTATATTCGGCTGAATAGGCGAGAAGCAAAGTTGTGGACATGGTTCCGGCGGCCTGCCGCGCTACGGTAAAGCCTGACCGCATGAGTCCTAGGCGCGTAATGGCAGGTTGTTGGTTTTTTATTTCGTCCATTGCTGCGGCTACATCCATTGAAAGATCCATCATCGCGCCTGAGGCGGCAATAAAAATCCCCGCGATAAAAAGATGGGCAAGGTTTAGATGTCCGTAACCTGTGAACAGCAGAGTTTCCGTAAATGGACGTACCGCGCCGTGAATCTTAAACCAGAATGTAAACACAAACGCCAGTATCGTCGTAAAAATTACCCCGCCCGCCGCGCCAAGAAACGCCGTAAGAGCTCTCCGCGTAAGACCGCCTACAAGGAACATGATCAGCGCGGTAATCAACATTGTAATAATCAACGCGCCGATGATAGGGTCCCAACCGCGAAGGATCATCGGGTACAGAACCCTCACAAGCATTGCCGCGGAAAAGACAAAGGTTATCAGTATTTTGAACCCCATCCACCCCATAATGATAATCATGGCGATGATAAAAAGCACTCCAAGAATGATAGTCTTGTCAGTACGGTAGTGATCGATGATCTGAACATTGGCAATTTCGCCGTCTTCGGTCAAATTAATTACCGCAAACGCTATATTGCCTTTGACATAAGCCTTGTCAAGCTCCATTTTTCCGATCATGTTATTTGACGTATAGTGAACCTGTCCCCTGAAACGCTTTGAAAGTATTTCCACTTCAAGCTGTTGTTCCCCCTGCCTGACGGGACCGATTATTTTCAACCTTTCATTGTTTACTTCGACTACCCTAACCTTAGCGCGTATAGCGTTAGAGTAAACTCCGCTTCCCTCAAAGCCTGTGGGTATCAGCATTACAAGAATTGTCAGAAAACTTGCCACGACTATAAAAACGGAATCCTTCCCGGACTCTTTATAATTGCCCAGGAAGGAAAATCGTGTTAGCAAAGATGCCAATTTACCGTTTTTCATTTTTATTTAGTTTTCGCCGGTACATTCAGGTTCATTACGCTTGCAAGTTTGAAAAACAAATCGGTATTGTCGTAGTAACCGCCGAAAATTTCCTGATGTACGCCTTTCGCGAATACGGGAACGGGAACGCCTGTGTGGGAATAACTTGTCCAGCCGATACCTGCGGTCTGATTCATTATTTGGGTCAGCTTTACGGTCAGCGGCTCATAACCTCCGTACAGCAAGTATTTGTCTTCCGCAAAAGAGCGAATCTGTTCGTTACCCATTGAACGTTGAAAAGAAAATTCAATTTGCTGTTTTTGGAAATCGGAAAGCGAATTGTAATCAATACCGAAAGATTCTTTAATCGCGGGAATCAGGTCGGCAAGCCTTGCATTAGCCGCTTGGGTTTTTGCTTTGTAAGGTTTCAGAACTTCATCATCAAAGGCGACATAGGACTTTGTTTGCAAGGCGACTTTGTTAAAAAAGGTGTCATATTGAGTCCCTGCAAAACCAATTGTCATGCCGCCAGTTTCATGATCGCCTGTGACAATAATAAGAGTTTCCTTAGGATGTCTCTGCGCGAAATCAAGCGCGGCGCGGATTGCGTCATCCATTGCAAGCACGTCGCTGATTGCCGCGCCAGCGTCGTTGGCGTGGCACGCCCAGTCAACTTTGCCGCTTTCAATCATAAAGAAAAAGCCGTTGGGGTTATCCAACAATTCAATTCCCTTTTTAGTGAAATCCGCTATTGTAAGGTCTCCTTTTTTAATGTCAAGATTGTATGGCATGGCTCCGTCATCCTGAAGCCTCGGACTTATGGCTATTACCTTGCCCATTCCCGGTTTCAGTTTTTTAAAACCGTCAATAGTATCAACATAGGTAAAACCGTTAGCCTTAGCCATTTCAACAGCGTCTTTTTGATCGTTGTTTTTTCCCTTCTTTTGCAAAAGCGATCCGCCTCCGTAATAATCAATATTGCTTGAAGCAAGCTGTACGGCTATATCATAATAATTACTGCGCGAAGGAACCGCCGCATAAAATGAAGCCGGAGTCGCATGATTCAAAGTTACGGTCGATACAATTCCCACCTTCATTTTGGCATCACGGATATAATCTGTAATTGGTTTAAATTTGACGGTTTTCCCGGCATTCATATTAATAACGCCGCTTAAAGTTTTATTGCCGGTAGCGATAGCAGTCCCGGCGGACGCCGAGTCCGTGATAAATGTTCCAGCGTCATAGGTGGTCGCCAGTCCCGATACCGGAAATTGGGTAAACCCAAGCTTGGTAATCGTTATATCGCTTGAAGAACGCGCGGTAGTAAATACTTCCGCCGCGCTGATCTGCGACATTGACATACCGTCCCCAATAAACAGAAACACATATTTTGCCTGTCCCTTCCCATGAACAAGCCCGGTATTCTGCTCCCCCTGTTGTATGCCACCAGCAAACAACGGCTGAAAAGCAAGCGCCATTACACATAAAGAAAATAAAATCAATTTTTTCATAAACCCTCCTGAAAATTAACTTTCGCCAAGCAAAAGCTTTTTATGATTAGAAGATGGGTTATGTTTACTAAGGATTCGTTTTTTTATTATTAGTTTTTTGTTAAATTATTTATCTAAAGACCTAGCTACTCTAAAACCGTTATAAAAGAACCTAAAATTTACGTGTTGTCTAAACCTGTACGCGCTGCGGCAGTTTAGTTCTTCAAAGTCCCAACAGCCGCCTCGATAAACCCGTCTGTCTCCTGTCGCGGGTCCTATTGGGTCAATCTGGGCTCCTGCCGTATATGGGGCAAAGAAATCCCAGCACCATTCAAGTACGTTTCCGTGCATGTCATAAAGACCGAAATCGTTAGGTTTTTTTTGTCCTACAGGGAAAGGTGAACGCTGTAGGGTAACCATGTCGCGCGTATTGCCCCTGTACCAACCCGCCTCTTCCATTTTGTCTCCGGTATAAAACGGTGTTTGGGTTCCTGCGCGGCAGGCGTATTCCCATTCGGCTTCGGTGGGCAGACGGTATCCGTTTGCTTCACGGTTCCATGTCACATTGTTTCCGTTAATTGTATATACGGGAGTTAACCCTTCTTTTACGCTTCGTCTATTACAATAATCAACCGCGTTTAACCATGTCACTTTTTCTACAGGATTTTCTGGATTTATATGATGGCTTGGATTCTCTCCCATTATCTCTTCATATTCAGGTTGTGTTACGGGATATTTTGCAATGTAAAAAGAACTCACGGTAACCCTATGCTGGGGACCTTCATCCGTAAAGTTTCTTCCCTTCTCCGTTTCAGGGCTTCCCATCATAAATGTACCCCCGTTTATACGTATCATCTCATTTCTTACTTGGGAAAATGCCCCTTGAAGCGTGAAACATCCTATAATAAACAGTAAAATTATCTTAAAAAATGATTTTTTCAATATAAACTCCAATCTTCATTTTACAATATTTTATACCCTAAAACAACTAATTTTTAAAATAGTTACACTTCTATATTTTTATAATTATAAGTATAATGCAAAAAGGAGAAAAATGTGGGTGTTTATGCCATTTATATTGAAAAAAAAGCTGATTTTATGCAAGAAGCGGCTTCAGTTGCCACGGATTTGCGCCTTGGGCTTCAAATTGACGGGATAACAAAGGTAAGAATTATAAACCGCTATTTTGCGGAGGGTATTTCGGCGGAAGATTTCCATTCGGTAAAAAACACGATTTTTTCAGAGCCGCCTGTTGATACTGTTTACGAAGAACTCCCCAATTTTGAAACTTCGCGTGTTTTCGCCGTAGAGTACCTTCCCGGCCAGTTTGACCAAAGGGCGGATTCCTGCGCCCAATGTATCTCCCTTGCCACCGGCAAAGAAAGGCCGAATATTCAATCTGCAAAAGTATACGCAATATACGGCGATGTTTCCGATGAAGATTTTAACCGTATAAAGTTATGGCTGATAAATCCCGTTGAAAGCCGACAGGCTACATTGGATATACCGTTAACGCTTAAGCAAAATTTATCAGCTCCTAGTGATGTTCCTGTAATTGAAGGCTTTATATCCCTTGAAATTTCAGAACTTAAAAAACTATGTGCTGGCTTGAATCTTGCAATGGATTTACAGGATTTATTATTCTGCCAAAAATATTTTCGCGATAAAGAAAAACGCGATCCAAGTATAACGGAAGTGCGTGTTCTTGACACATACTGGTCGGATCACTGCCGACATACGACATTTTTAACGGAACTTGATGAAATACAAATTGACGATAAAGCCGTAAATAAAAGCTATAAAAACTACCTTGCCCTTCGTTCTTTCTGCGGACGCTCAGGCAAGCCTGTTACCCTTATGGACATGGCGACAATCGGGGCAAAGGCGTTGAAGAAAAAGGGACTTCTTCCCAATCTGGACGAATCGGAGGAAATAAACGCCTGTTCAGTAAAGATTAAAGTTGATGTTGACGGAGAAAAGCAAAAATGGCTTTTAATGTTTAAAAACGAAACTCACAACCATCCCACTGAAATTGAGCCCTTCGGGGGGGCCGCCACCTGTCTTGGAGGGGCGATACGCGATCCGCTGTCTGGACGCGCATTTGTCTATCAGGCAATGCGCGTGACGGGGGCGGCAAATCCGCTAAAAAACGCAAATGAAACGCTTCCGGGAAAACTGCCTCAGCGAAAAATTTGCCGAACTGCGGCGGCTGGTTACAGTTCTTACGGAAACCAGATAGGGCTTGCGACAGGTCATGTTCATGAAATATACCATCCCGGTTATGAGGCAAAACGCATGGAAATAGGGGCAGTTATAGGAGCGGCTCCTTTGGAGAATGTGGTAAGAACAACTCCGTCCCAGGGGGACGTTGTAATATTGTTGGGCGGTAGGACGGGACGCGACGGTATTGGGGGGGCTACAGGCTCTTCCAAGTCACATACTTCATCTTCATTGGAAACTTGTGGAGCGGACGTGCAGAAAGGTAACGCGCCAGAGGAACGGAAATTGCAGCGTCTTTTCCGTAACCCAAAAGCGGCGCGTCTTATCAAACGCTGTAACGATTTTGGCGCGGGAGGGGTAAGCGTCTCCGTAGGGGAACTTGCTGACGGGCTGACGGTTGATTTAAACAAGATATTAAAAAAATACGAAGGTCTTGACGGAACGGAACTTGCGATTAGCGAAAGTCAGGAAAGAATGTCCGTTGTCACTTCAAAAAAAGACGCGAAGACTTTTATTGAGCTTGCGGAAGGTGAAAATCTGGAAGCGGTGATAATTGCCGAAGTTACTAAAAGGCCGCGTCTTGTAATGATTTGGAACGGGAAAAAAATTGTTGACATTTCAAGAGAGTTTTTAAATTCCAACGGCGCGAAAAAACACGCGAAAGTACACATAAAAAAGATTGATAAAAAAAACGCTGAAAACCATGAAGTAGACGCGAAAGAACTGGAAACATTTTTAAGCGGTCTTGATATATGTTCCCAAAAAGGTCTTGTTGACCGTTTTGATTCATGTATTGGGGCCGCGACCGTAATCGCCCCCTTTGGCGGAAAATACGGTATTACTCCGGCACAGGTAATGTCTGCAAAAATACCCGTTTTAAACGGCGAAACAAAAACCTGTTCCCTCATGTCATGGGGTTTTGATCCTTATGTCTCTTCTTTAAGTCCGTATCATGGCGCGGTTTTCGCCGTTGTTCATTCGGTAGCGAAAATAATAGCGGCGGGTGGAAGCAGAAAAAAATGTTGGCTTACCTTTCAGGAATATTTTGAAAAGTTGCGGGACGATCCAGTCCGTTGGGGAAAACCCGCTTCCGCCCTGTTAGGCGCCCTTGACGCGCAAATCGGTCTTGAGACCGCCGCAATCGGCGGAAAGGACTCAATGTCGGGAAGTTTTTCCCTTGCCAACGGCGGTCATGCCGATGGCGGTCATGCCGATGGCAGGCAAATAGACGTGCCACCTACCCTAGTCTCTTTTGCCGTATCCACTGCAAAAATCGAAAACATTATCACGCCTGAATTTAAAAAGGCGGACAGCTATGTCTATTTATTACCCCCCCCCTTCTCTGTTTATAAAAAGTGTAATTTTACCGCACTATGCGAATATTTTGACTCTGTAGAAAAATTAATTAAAAAAGGAAAAATACTTTCCGCATGGGCTTGCGGCGGCGGTACGGCGGAGGCCGTCGTGAAAATGTGCATGGGAAATAGGATTGGTTTTACCGCAAAAAAGGAACTTTTTAAAGGAGCGAATTTTTGCGGTTTTGCAGTTGAAACAAAGTCGCCATTACAAACGGATGCCGTACTTTTAGGACGCACAACAACAAAGTATACGCTTAAAACAAAAACTTATGAAATTCCACTTGATAAATTACAGGACGCATGGGAAAAAACTCTTGAACCGGTTTATCCGTACTTGGTAAAACAAGAAGGTAAAGTTGAAAATTTCATTTTTGAAAAGGGAATAACGATAAAGCCAAAAAACCGCAATGCAAAACCAAAGTTTTTAATACCGGTATTTCCAGGCACTAACAGTGAATATGACAGCGCGAGAGCGGTTGAAAAAGCGGGAGGAAAAGCGGAAATTTTTGTAATACGAAACTTAACTTCCGCCGCAATCGCGCAAAGCGTAAAAGATTTTGAAAAGTCCGCGCGTAAAGCGCAGGTAATATTTATTCCGGGAGGATTTTCAGGCGGAGATGAGCCTGACGGATCGGGGAAATTTATCACCGCCTTTATGCGAAATCCGGCGATTTCTGACGCTGTTACCGAATTGTTACAAAAACGCGATGGCCTTATTTGCGGAATATGCAACGGTTTTCAAGCCCTTATAAAATTGGGACTAGTCCCTTATGGCGAAATCCGCGATATGACGGAAAACTCCCCCACTCTCACTTTTAATACAATTGGAAGGCATCAGTCCACTTTGGTAAACACAAAAATTGTCTCAAATAAATCGCCGTGGCTTTCACATCTTAAACCGGGGTCTCAATACATAGTGCCAATTTCGCACGGTGAAGGACGTTTCATAGCGCAGGAAAGCCTTATCCGCTCTTTAGCCGCTAACGGTCAAATAGCCACCCAATATGTTGATCATAACGGCAACGCCTCGCAGGATATACGTTTTAACCCCAATAATTCCGACTTCGCCATTGAGGGAATAACGTCCCCCGACGGCAGAGTCTTCGGACGCATGGCGCATAACGAGCGTTTTGACGAAGGTATTTACAGGAATATCCCCGGCATTAAAAAAATGGACATTTTCGCGGGGGCTGTAAAATATTTTACCTAATGTTTAAAATGCCTAATACCGGTAAAGACCATCGCTATCCCGTGTTTATCACACGCCTCTATTGAAAGTTTGTCGTTTATGGAGCCGCCGGGCTGTA
>Ga0268262_10005878_pt1 | contig 11997 bp, 5 predicted proteins | sample TergutNc150P3_FD_190354 | JGI IMG/M metagenome (GOLD analysis project Ga0268262, IMG submission 190354) | Nasutitermes corniger P3 segment gut microbial community from laboratory colony in Florida, USA - Nc150 P3 (SPAdes) (version 2) | ecosystem: Host-associated > Arthropoda: Insects > Digestive... | reverse complement strand
CAGAAGGCATAAAATGCCCGATGGATTTATCCACATATTTTAGAATTAACAACAAAGAAGCGGGGCAATTTGAGCGAACCCTAATAATAGCGGACAAAAATTCGCAGGTGAGTTATTTGGAAGGCTGTACAGCACCGGAATTTTCCAGCAACCAATTGCACAGCGCGGTTGTTGAACTCGTGGCTTTGGACAACGCAAAAATAAAATACAGCACAGTGCAAAACTGGTACGCAGGAGATAGGCAAAGCGGCGTGGGCGGCGTATATAACTTTGTCACCAAAAGAGCGCTTTGCAAAGGCAAAAACAGCCACGTGAGTTGGACGCAGGTTGAGGCGGGCAGCGCAATAACTTGGAAATATCCGAGCTGCATTTTGCTAGGCGATGGCTCTGCTGGCGAATTTTATTCTGTTGCCCTGACAAACGGAAAAATGCAAGCCGACACCGGCACAAAAATGCTCCACATAGGCAAAGACACAAAAAGCACCATAATCAGCAAAGGCATTTCGGCAGACCAAAGCTCTAACGCTTACAGGGGCTTGGTTGAAATAAGGGCAAATGCCGAGAACGCCGCGAATTACACCCAATGCGATAGTATGCTCGTTGGCAGCGAGTGCGCAGCGCACACATTCCCAACGGTTATAGTTCAAAACAAAAGCGCAAAAGCCGAACACGAAGCGAGCACAAGCCGCATAAGCGAAGATATGCTGTTTTTCTTGGAACAACGCGGAATATCAAAAGAAGACGCTATAGGCTTGGTGGTTGGCGGTTTCAGCAGAGATGTGTTCAAGGAATTGCCGGGCGAATTCGCCAGTGAAGCGAGAGCGTTGTTATCGCTCAAGCTAGAGCATAGCGTAGGGTGAATTAGAAAAATCCCCCCAACGCCCTTGCAAAACCAAAAAAATGCTGGAAATTAAGACCGCATTGCCTAAAAAGAAATTTACTCCCCGCTGACCCAAACGCGCTTTGAGCCGAAAATGGAAGTGAGTTTTTTTAAATTCTCCCTCGTTGGCATAACTTTGTATTTATCCGTTTCCATTTTGTATTTGCAGTCGTTGTTGCCTAAAACGTGAAAACAGAGCGAAGCACCTTTTTCCTTGTTGTGTTCTTTAAAGAAATTTTCTATCTCGGAGTTTTGCTTGGAATTGAGAAGGGTAGAATCCATTTCTATATGAAAGGTTTTTGCTTGCTTAATTTTATCTTCCAAAAAATCTATGGAGTTCAGCATCAGTTGCGGCTTGTTGTTGAAAGTGGATATTTTCAGCTTGCCGCTGGCCATAACGAGAGAACCCTCAAAGATTTTCTCTTTTAAGCTCTTCGCTTTTTCCGTTCCTTGCCATTTATCCGTTCCGCAAAAGGCTTCCAGTTTCCCGTGCTTGTCTTGCAAAGTTAAAATCGCTATTTTTTTGCCGTCTCTGGTTGGTTTTTCGTTTACACTGCTCACAAGAGCGCCTATTTTTACATTTGAATCCATTCGCTCGTTGATTTGTACATTATCGGAAAGCTCAAAATCCGCAAAGCCCTTGATTTCCGCATAGTATTCATCCAACGGATGCGCGCTTATCTGTACTCCCAAAACTTTTTGCTCTTTTAAAAGGCTGTCCAAAAACGGCCAGTCCGCCTCTGTTTCCAAAGCGGGTTCCGCTTCCAGAGCCGAACCGAATAATGCCATCTGCGAGGATTTCTTTTCCACCTTCCAAGCTGAGGCGTCTGTAAGGGCTTTTTCCACCGATGCAAATTTCTGTGCCCGCGTTCCGGGCAATGAATCCAAAGCACCCGCTGTTGTTAAACTCTCCAACGCGATTTTGTTTATAGTTACCTTTTCAAATAAATTGAGACGCCTTGTCAAATCAAAAATGCTTTTATAGTTGCCGTTATTTTTTCTCTCCAATTCAATGTCGTGTGCCACAACTTCTCCGCAGCCCTTTATCTGCGAAAGCCCCCATCTTATAGCCTTGCCCTCAACGGAAAAAGCAGAATTTGACCTATTCACATCGGGCGATAAAACTTCAATTCCCATTCTTTTGCACTCTTCAACAATCATCGGCAAATGGTCTATATTTTCAACACTCATAACTGCTGCCATATATTCCTGCGGAAAATTGGCTTTAAGGTATGCGGTTTGATATGCCACATAAGCGTAGGTTGCGGAATGGCTTTTGTTGAATGCGTATCCGCAGAAGGGGATTAGGTCTTCCCAGATTTTTTTCAAAAGTGGCTCGCTGTAACCTCTGTTTTTTCCGTTCTCAAAAAATTCCGGTTCCATCACATCCATATCTTTTTTTTCTTTTTTTCCCATAGCGCGCCGCAATAAATCCGCTTTACCTAGAGAAAATCCGGCTAAAATTTGCGCTATCTGCATAACCTGTTCTTGAAAAACGATAACTCCATAAGTTTCCGTTAAAACTTGTTTTAGGTTTTCGTGGTAGCAATTTATAGCTGCGGGGTCGCTTTTTCCTCTTATGTATCTTGGAATATTGTCCATTGGACCTGGGCGGTAGAGGGCGTTCATAGCTATTAAATCTTCAAGGCAACTGGGTTTTAATTCCTGCAAGTATCTACGCATTCCGAAGGATTCAAATTGGAATATGCCAACCGTGTTTCCCTCACCAAATAGGTCAAAAGTTTTTGAATCGATTAAGGGAATATGATTTATATCTAATTTTTGCTTTCTCGTTTTCTCAATGGTTTGGACTGCCTCTTGGATTATGGAGAGGTTGCGAAGCCCAAGAATATCCATTTTTAGTAAGCCTATTTCTTCTGCATAGTGCATATCGTATTGAACAACGGCAACTTCTTCCTTAGCTGAACTGAGCCGATAAATTGGAACAAGCTCTGTCATATTGCAGGGTGCTATTATAAGCGCAGCGGCATGAGTGCTGGAATTGCTTATCAAATTTTCCAACTGAAGAGCCAAATTCCAAAAATCCCTATATTCGTCCGTACTTTCTATCAAGGAATCTAAATCCTCATCGCCTCTTCTGGCATTTTTCAAATTTACTTTATCAGAACCTTTTATTATTTCCCCTTTTTCGTCCATTAAGGGAGCTATCTTAAATGGAATTTTATCTGCGAAGGCTTCAACATCCCCTCTGGACATATCAAGCACTCGCCCAACTGCCCACAAAACCGCTTTTGCTTTCATCCGTCCATAAGTTACTAGCTGTGCTACATTCTCATTTCCGTATTTATCAGTAATGTATGTTATGAGTTTTTGCCTATCCACATCGGAAACATCAATGTCTATATCTGGCATCGAGGGGCGTTCTGGATTTAAAAACCTTTCAAAAAGGAGGTGATAGGGGAGCGGGTCTAATTCCGTGATTCTCAGAATATATGCGATTATTGAACCCGCTGCGGAACCACGCCCCGGACCCATTGGAATACCGTTTTCCTTTGCCCATACTATAAAATCCTGTATTATCAAAAAATAACCCGGAATATTCCTCTCCTTTATAACTTTAAGCTCTGCATTCACTCTCGCCATTATTTTATCATCGTCAATTCCGTTTGGATATCTAAACAAAATTTTCTCATAGACCAAATGTTCCAAATAATCGTATTCGCTTTTGAATTTGCTCGGGTATTCAAAACGGGGCCAGAAAGCAGAGCCGACTTTTGTTTTTATGCGAACATCGCAACGCTCCGCAATTTTCACGGTATTTTCCAAAGCCTCAATATCGTTTGGGAACAACTCATACATTTCATCTGCTGATTTTAAATAAAATTCCTCCGATTCAAAATATTCACTGTGAAATTCCTTTAATTTCTTTTTCTGTTCCATACATAAAAGCGCTTTATGGCTTTGGGCATCTTTTTTTGAGATATAGTGCACATTATTTGTGACAACCAATTGCCTTTTATTTTTTTCGGCATAATTTTTCAGGAAGTCATTCACTTGAATTTCCGCTTCAATAAGATGATTTTGCAATGAAAAATAGAGATGCTCGTAGTCAAAAATTTTGCACAGTTCATCCAAAAATTGCCTAGCCCTGTTTTCCATATTCCCGCAAACATCACGCCCAAAGCGGCTTGCAAAATCGCCTGCTATGGCTATTAAACCTTCTTTGTGCATTGTCAAAAAATCCAAGGGAACCGCGGGAACTTCTTGAAATTTCTCTGGGCTTGTGTAAATTTCACTAGCAACTTTAATGAGATTTTTATAGCCGTCTTGGTTTTCCGCCAGAAGAGTGAGGCGATTGTAAGAGGATTTATCATTTGGTTTTGCGTTGTCTGTTTGCAAGTAAATATGGCTACCCAAAATTCTTTTCACATCAGGTTCATCGCCTTTTCGCCCTTCCATATAAAAATCCAAAATGCCGAACATAAAGCCGTGGTCGGTGAGGGCTATTGCGTTTTGTTTCAAAACCTCCGCCTGTTTCAGCAACGCCGGAATTCTAACCGGAGCCTGCAAAAAGGAATACTCGGAATGCACTTGGAGATGGACGAAGGAATTGCTGCTTGTGTTTTCCATCCTCACCATTCCTCATGGGTAGTTAATAAAGCATTTTTGAAAAGTTTCTGAAATTCTTCTGGATTTTCCGCGTGAGTGGATATAATAAATTTGGGCTTTATGATTTTTTCGATATTTTGGACGATTTCAAAACCGGCATTACCGCTTGTGTGTCGGTATATATATTTATAAGGTTTTAAAAATTCTATTAACTTTTCATTTTTTGCCGCATTGTTTTTGTCTAAATAACCTTTCCACATTGAATATATTATTAAACTCTTATCAGGATGTTCTGTGAACAATTTCTCCAGCTTATTTTTACTCTGAACATTATCGCGAATTAAAAGGCAAAATCCGTTTTTTGCAGGGGATTTATTTGGCTCAAAATTATAAAATGAAGATTTTTCGCCATGATTTTCGCCGACAATTTTTAGAATTTCCTTTTGATAGTCATCGCATATAAAGGGTCTTTTTCTGTTAAATGCTTCATTGTATGCGTTATAGAATGCAAAAATTCTGTCTATGTTTGTGGAAGAGCATAAAATAAAAACATATTTATACTTTGGATTTTTAAATAATTCCTTAATTTCCTGTATAAGTTCAAATTCTGTTCGTCCCTTTTCTTTCTTTGAAATATTAATTCCATCGCAAATCAGGTAATCTATGTTTTTTACGTGTTTTTCAAAAAATTCTCTCCTGAGCATTTCTCCACCTCTTGGTCCGTGCAGGTTAAAATCACCTGTATAGAAAATTCTTTTGCCCTGTACTTCTATTAAAAAGCTATACTTGTCAAATGCGGAGAGGTCTGTCATAAGAGCGGTTACTTTAATATCGCCAAATTCTAATTTATCTCCAGACTTAAAGGTTTTTATTTTTTCCAAAAATTCTAATTCTTTTGGTTCTATTAGTTTCTTTTCCACAAGTTGTTTAGTTTTTACCATATTTATTTTTTTGGCTGTTTCACCCATGTAGATAGGAATGCTTGATTTCGCTTGTGTTATTCTCTCAATATGTGAACTGTGGTAATGGGTTATGAGCAAAACGTTATTTTCGATATTTCCGGTGGTTAATCCATCTATGTTTATTTGTGAATGGGTTTTTTCCTCGTCATTGGTTAAATCTGCTCCAAGGTCAATAAACACTCTTGCCTTTTCAGTTGAAATTTCTGTTACACATCCACCTATGTGATTTGCGTTCCTATGGATGGTTACACTCATACAGCCTCCAAATAAAAAATATAAAAATTTTTCCGCCTATATTCATTTCTAAACTTAACGAAATCCCCAGGGTTTTCACGGAATTTCGCATCGTCTGTGCGAATTGGGTAGATTAAATCGCTACCCGCCAGTTCTTTAGCGGTGATTTGACCTTTTTCCCATTTTTTCAAATCATCAATTCCAAAAAAATTTCCAAGCGAATTTATTATCATTCTGTTCGCATTTATTTTTGCCTCTATGTTATGACCGGCGATGTGCGGAGTTGCAATTTCAATTAAAGGTAAAAGCGAAATATCTATGTTTGGTTCGTTTTCCCACACATCGATAACCGCACCGCTTAGGTGTTTACTCTGCAAAGCATTTCGCAAAGCCTCGCTATCGCACACCGCGCCGCGGGCGGTGTTTATAAACCATGCGCCGTGTTTCATTTTTCTAAAAAAAACTTCATTTGCCAAGTGATAAGTCGGGTATTTTCCTCGTTTTTCAAGCGGCGTGTGGAACGTTATTATATCCGCTTCAAAAATATTATCGTTCAAATGTTTAGGCGGGTCGCATAGCAAAAGTTTCATCCCAAATTTTTCCGCATCTCTTTTCACACACCAACCAACCGCGCCAACACCCACTATTCCCAGTGAAAACTCGCTTAACGGCTTGCTTGTTTTTTTTGAAATTTCGATTAAAGCAGCGGACACATATTCTGCAACGGATTCAGCATTACTGCCGTGAGCAGTTGCCCAGAAAATACCATTCCTTTCGCAAAACCCTGTATCTATATGTTCAAACCCAGATGTAATGGTTCCTATGAATTTAACCTCTGTGCCCTGCAGAGTTTCCGCTCCGTATTTTCTAGTTGAACGAATAATCAGAGCAACTGAATATTTAAGATTCTCTTTGGAAATATCATTTGAATCCAGATATTGTACGGAAAAATAAGGTTCTAAAACTCCGTGCAAATTTAAAATGGTTTTATCAATAGTTATGAGCATAAACTATCTCAACACCAGCCCCGCTCCCACAATTTTTTCGCGTAACTTTGCGTGGACGGCGTTTATCTCATCATCTGTGAGAGTGCGGTCTGGGGCTTGGTAATAAAAACGATATAGCAAGTTCTTTTTGCCTGCTGCAATTTTATCGCCTTGATAAATGCTAAGAAGTTCAATGTCGGTTAAATATTTTGGGTTAAAGCCTTTAAATTTCGAAAGCAATTCCGCATGGGTTATGGTTTCTTCTGCTTCAATGGAAACGTCACGTTCAATAATCATCTGCCTAGAAAATTCCTTAAAGGAAATTGGAGCTAGAAATGAACTTTCTAAAACGGATAAATCTATTTCGCAAACAAATGTATTGAATCTCAAGTCAAATTTATTTTGAACAATCGGATGAAGTTCTCCGCAAGAACCGAGTGTTTTTTTGCCGAGCTTAAGAGTGGCTGAACATCCGGGGTGCAAAAATGCTTCGGCATTTTCTGGAACTTCAAAATTTACGGGGACACGTAATCTTTTGAAGAATACATTTAGCAATCCTTTAAATGCAAAAAATTCCGCTTTTGGTTCTGCATAAACTATTGCGAGCTTTGGAATTTCCTTAAATCCTGGGTCTTTCTCACTTGCGGTTTCCGGTGTTGGGAATTGTGCCTTTGAAACCTCAAAAAGCCTAACAGATTTTTGATGCTTTGCATTTTCTGCCGCGCTGGATAGCAAATTTGGCAGCAAACTTGTAGGCAGCACGGCAAGTTCTTCGCTTAACGGATTTAGAAGTTCTACAGGTTTTGCCCTTTTGTCTTCGTTGTTTTCGTTTGCTCCAAATACCCATTCGGTTTTCTTCTTGCTGGTAAAGCGAAGCGATAAGCATTCGTACAAACCAAGTGCAGAAAGCGAAGCGCGGATTTTTCGGTTTATTTTTTCTTGCAAGGGCAGTTCATTTGGCTCGGTTTTAAAACTTGGAATATCATAAGGGATTTTGTCATAGCTCACTAACCTCGCTATTTCCTCTATTAAATCTGCTTCTCTTTCCAAGTCAAAACGATAACTCGGAATACTATAAACCCCTGAATTTTCAGCAGTTTCTCTTATTCCAATTCCAGCCAAAAAATTTTTCGCTTGCTCCAATGGAATTTTTAAACCCAAAAGTTTTTCAATTCTCGCCTCGCGCAAAGGCACGGGACAGCGTTTGGGTAAATTTTCCGAAGATATAAATTCCTGTTTTTGTTCAGCGATTTTGCCGCCGGCAAACTCCGCTATCAAAGAGCAGGCATAATCATTTGCAAAGTTCTGCAATTCAAAATCCACACCCCTTTCAAAACGATAGCTTGAGTCGCTTGATATTCCAAGTCTCTTGGCTTGCTTGCGGACAACGGTTGGGGCAAAAAACGCCGCTTCCAGAAATACATCCTTGGTTTCATCTGTGATTTCCGATTCCAAACCTCCCATAACACCTGCAAGGCAGGCTGGGCTATTCCCATCGCAAATAGCCAAATCCGTACTTTGTAAAATATGTTCTTTGCCATCTAGCGTTGTGAATTTCTCGCCATCATTTGCAAAGCGAACTTTCACCTCTCCGCCTTTCAATTTTCCCAAATCAAAACTATGCAATGGCTGCCCAATATCCATAAGAATGAAGTTCGTAATATCAACAACATTGTTTATAGGGTTCATTCCAACAGCCTTCAACAATTTTTGCATCCATTCGGGGCTGGGCGCAATTTTCACGCCGTTTATAACCCTGCCAACGTAATGCGGGCATGCTGTGGGCGATTCAATAGTTAATTTCACTTGGGTTCCGGGGGCAACCTCGCGTGGTTCGCTTTGTTGCTGCAATTTCAGCGGCAAATCAAACGCTGCTGCTAATTCTCTCGCTATTCCCAAGTGCGAAAGAGCATCGGGACGGTTAGGAGTGACGTTTATTTCAAAAACCGTGTCGTAAAAACCGAGGTCGGTAAATGGTTTGCCCACCGGAGCATCATCTGGCAAGAGCAGAATTCCCTCGTGGTTTTGGGATAATCCAATTTCATCTTCAGCGCAGAGCATTCCAAAACTCTCCACGCCGCGAATTTTTGTTTTTTTCATTTTAAGCGTTTTGCCGTCTGATAGTGGCAACTCAACGCCGATGGGAGCGAGAACCGCTTTTATGCCAGCCTTCACATTCGGAGCGCCGCAGACAACTTGCAAATTCTCTTTGCCATCAAAAACTTTTGTGAGGCTCAAATGGTCGCTATCGGGGTGTGGGCTGCATTCCAAAACTTCTGCTACTAATAAACCGCTATAAATTTTTCCAAATTCCTCAACACCTTCTACCTCAAAGCCCAAACTTGTGAGTTTTGATGAAATCTCTTCCACAGATACCTTTATATCAAGGTATCTTTTTAGCCAATTCAAACTAATTTTCATAGGGAGAATATAGTAAGCTACTCTCCGCCTTCCATCGCTTCTTGCGAGTTGCTTTTACCTAGAAGGTCGTTTGCATCTATGGTTACAAAATTACCTTTGTCATCGTAAATGACTTTGAAAGAGTATTTGATATTATCCTTTCCGCTACCCCAACCGACCGTTATGCTACGGTCTGTGGCTTTATCGGAGATAACCGCCCTCAGTTTGGCTTCATCTTCTGTTCCAGCACATGCTTTGCCCCCGCAGCGCGGCACTTTTTGTGTTTCGGCAAGTTTTTTGACAAAAGCCTTTGACTTGTCGGGGTTTTTCCATGTGCTGTCTATGAGAGACCACAGAAGGTTGTTGTTATCGGTGATGTCTTTCACCTGCGCTATTTGGTAGCTCGCTTTTTCCAGTCTGGGCTTAACAAATTCCTGCGCCTGAGCAGTCGCGTTTTTCTTCACGTAGAAGATGAGCACAATCAGGAACACATTGGCGATGATAGAAACTATCAAGATATTTTTCTGGTTCATATCCATAATATAGTAAACACGATTAACTCGCAGGCAAGCGGCGGCGCACCGTGCCTGCTTACGTTAGCACAATGCGCCTACATTCACCTCTCCACCAAGTACTCAGTTGTTCTTGACGCAACGGGCAGCGGCACCGTTACTCTTATTAAGACCAGTATTAGAAGTGGCGGTATTGGCGTTGTAATTCATTTTAGCTACTGATGCAAGGACATCGCCCCCGTATCCGGGGACGCTACCAGTGCTAGTCCACCAGATGCCATTTTCTTTAGCTGCATCGGTCGGCATGGCAGAAAAGCCATAAATGTCTAGATTCTCAACACCGCTAGCGGTAGGGTTTTTCCAATAGTTTATTGATTTTAAATATCTTCCAGCGACTGTGCTTCCGCTTGCGGAATTTATCAGTGTTTCCCATTCACCTGCACTCGCTATATGCCAGCCGACCGGGCAGTAACCTTGTATATTATTACCACCACCACAATACTTCGTGTTGCAGCCTGTAAACTGGCTACTACTGCCGCCGTTCATTAACGTTTCCCAATTATATAACCTGCCGTAACCGCTGCATGATGTACCACTACCTCCTCCGGCACAACTGCTATTAGTTATACTGTAATTAAGGTTTTCAGCCATCCAAATTGCACCGTCGCCTAGTTGAATCCATTTGTAAATCGTGCCGCCGGTAATGCGGGTATCTTTGAAAGTACCTTCAGTAACGACCTTATTGCTTTTACAGCCATTTTTTAACGTCATATACCAAGCAGTAGTGCTGGTTGTATTTCGCGGGATATACCAACTGCTTCCGCACTTGTTCTCAACGACATTGTTATTACACCTTTGGGTTGCTATGTTATACCACGTACCGTTTGTACATAGGCTTTCCACAACATTGTCCTGACACCTTTGGTCTGAAGTGAAGGTTTTTCCGCCGCATTTATCTTTTACCTCATTAGTGCCGTCTTGGCAGAATTCCGTGATTGGGTTAAACCAATCGTCGCCGCATGGGTTTTTCACCACATTGTTATCGCACTTTTGTATTACTGGGTTATATGGCTTGCCGTCGCATAGGGCTGGTACGACATTAGTGCCATCTTGGCAGAGTTCGGTTGCAGGGTCGTAAGTCTGGTCATTGCATTTGTCATAAGGCTTATTATCACTGCAGAATTTCGTTCTGGTATCGTATCCTTTCCCATTGCAAAGAGGCACGATTTGAGGGTTATTCACTGACCTAGTGCAGAAATGTGTTGCAGTATTATAAGGTTGACCGTTGCATTTCACATGAGGTTTATCGTCGTTGCCGCAGAATTGGGTTGCAGGATCGTAAGGCTGACCATTGCATTTCTCATGAGGATTATTGTCGCTACCGCAGAATTGGGTTGCGGGGTTATAGTAACTGCTACCGCACTTATCCTCTATAACGCCGCCTGCACCGCATCTCTGGGTTGCAGGATCGTAAGGCTGACCGTTACATTTCTCATGAGGATTATTGTCGTTACCACAGAATTGGGTTGTAGGATCGTAAGGCTGACCATTGCATTTCTCATGAGGATTATTGTCGCTACCGCAGAATTGTGTTGCGGGGTTATAGTAACTGCTACCGCACTTATCCTCTATAACGCCACCTGCGCCGCATCTCTGGGTTGAAGTATTGTAAGGCTGACCGTTACATTTCTCATGAGGATTATTGTCGTTACCGCAGAATTGGGTTGCAGGATTATAAGGCTGACCATTGCATTTCTCATGGGGATTATTGTCGCTACCGCAGAAATGTGTTGCGGGGTTATAGTAACTGCTGCCGCACTTATCCTCTATAACGCCACCAGTGCCGCATTGCTGTGTTGCAGTATTGTAAGGCTGACCGTTACATTTCTCATGAGGATTATTGTCGTTACCGCAGAAATGTGTTGCAGTATTATAAGGCTGACCATTGCATTTTTCATAAGGATTATTGTCGCTACCACAGAAATGTGTTGCGGGGTTATAGTAACTGCTGCCGCACTTATCCTCTATAACGCCGCCTGTGCCACATCTCTGGGTTGCAGTATTGTAAGGCAGACCATTACATTTCTCATGAGGATTATTGTCATTGCCGCAGAATTGTGTTGCAGTATTATAAGGCTGACCGTTGCATTTCTCATAAGGGTTATTGTCGTTACCGCAAAAATGTGTTGCGGGGTTATAGTAACTGCTGCCGCACTTATCCTCTATAACTCCACCTGCACCGCATCTCTGGTTTGCAGTATTGTAAGGCAGACCGTTGCATTTCTCATGAGGATTATTGTCGTTACCGCAGAATTGGGTTGCGGGGTTATAAGGCTGACCATTGCATTTTTCATAAGGATTATTGTCGCTACCACAGAAATGTGTTGCGGGGTTATAGTAACTGCTGCCGCACTTATCCTCTATAACGCCGCCTGTGCCACATCTCTGGGTTG
>Ga0268262_10005877_pt1 | contig 11998 bp, 10 predicted proteins | sample TergutNc150P3_FD_190354 | JGI IMG/M metagenome (GOLD analysis project Ga0268262, IMG submission 190354) | Nasutitermes corniger P3 segment gut microbial community from laboratory colony in Florida, USA - Nc150 P3 (SPAdes) (version 2) | ecosystem: Host-associated > Arthropoda: Insects >... | reverse complement strand
TCTTCGTATGCAAATCCGTTATCTCCCATCCTAAAAGGATTGTCAGCGTAATTTCTAAGTCTTTGAATAAGCACATTATAGTATTCCCATAAATTTTCCTGCTCTTGAATGCGAAATGTATACCTTAAAACTGACTCCATCAATAATCAAATCGGAACGTATACCAAACGATTGCTCGCGAAATAACGCGTTTATTTCTGAATCTGTCGCGCGCTGGTCACCGCTTGCGGTACGAACAAATGTATTTTTCAAAGAATTGAAATATACCGGCTTTTGTTCTGAAGACGAAATAAAAAACGCCAAAACAAATTTTTCATTTATGTTATATTTTTTACATACAGGATTAATCAAAACATTGAATTTACTGTGACTGTGAAGTACCGTAGTAAAACTTTGTTCGATTTTTTCCGGTTTATCAACTCCGCATATTTCAAATTTCTTACCTTTTTGCGAGACACCTAAAACAATCCAGCCGCCCGAAGAATTTGCAAACGCGGAAACTGTTTCCCAAATATTCTTTGGAAGCTCTGAACGGGCTTCTTTAACCTCAAAATCATCCCATTCAATATCAGCCAGGCGTTTTAGAAGTTCGGTTTTATCCATTTGGAGTACCGATTATTTGTTCGTCTTCGTCAAATTTTTTTAAGTCTTTCATAATTAATCCTGTTTTCGCGTAAACCTGACAATAAATTGCTCGCCTTCTATATCGTTTATCAATTCCAAATCAGGTTGGTTTGCAAATGCTCTGCGCAACCCGGAACCAAGTCCGCTGTATGGCAAGGTTTTGCTTGCAAACAACGCTAATTGATTATTTCTTATAACCGGGTTTCCGTATTTAACATCTTCTACGGTTAAGCTGTTTGGCAGCTTGCCGGGACTTATTATTTCAATGCGATTTTCAAATATCAATAAACGAACGGGTGAATTCTTGAAATAATCCCGGTGAATAAGCGCGTTTTGCAGAACTTCTTCCATGGCAATAACGGATATTTCCGGCACTCCGATAGAGTTAAAACCTTGCCCGTTTTGAAGATATTTTATACTGCTCTTTACATACATCATTCCCTGCTTATAAAGCTCAGGTATGGTTCCGGTTAAATCTTCGGGTTTACTGCGGTAATTATTATCACCTATATCATTTCCTGCAAACATAACGGCTTTTATGCAGAACGCCGGACGGATATCCTGCGGCTTGTTTCCAAAAAACAATAAACCGGCAAGCGTAAGATGTCCGTTACGCATAGCTTTTTTTGCAATTAGCGCTTTTTCAAGAGTAAGTCCTTTTTCTTCATACGTCTCATCAAATTCTTTATTAAAATATTCAGAAAAAAGCCTTGTATCAATATCTTTTATGCTTGTTTCAAATATTTCAATTTCATCGGCAAGTAAATTTTTGCTGCCTAATAAGCGGGCTATTTCATCATTTGATGTTACTTTACGTTTATCAGAGCCGTTTTTTACATAAATAGTCCCATTTGAATCTTTATAAGGTTTTGATAAGCCTTCATCCATACTCACTACAAGAATTTGATCATTATTTATCGTTACAGTTTCTGTAGTAAGAAATACAGGCGGATACACTTTTTGTGATGCAATATTTACAATCTGTTGATTTATTTGTTGTATTTCACTAAAAGAAAGCCCATTCAATTCGCCTGTTTTATCATTTACGCCAAAAATAATTATTCCGCCCAGCGAATTTGAAAAAGCAATAAGTTCATGGGCAAGGCTGTCAATATGGGGCAATCTTTCCTTAAATTGCACCTTGCTTGATTCGCCGCGTTTTATTATTGCCAGTAATTCAACAGAATCCATGCGATTTATCCCCGCTCCCCGTAATTCTTCTCTACCCACTGCTGGTACTCGCCGGAACGTATGCTCTCTATCCATTGCGGATTCGCAAGATACCAGTCTACGGTACGGGAAAGCCCTTCTTCAAAATTTACAGCCTGTTTCCAGCCAAGTTCGCGCTTTAGTTTGGAACAGTCTATCGCGTAACGGCGGTCGTGGCCGGGACGGTCTTTTACATAGGTTATGGTATTACGGACTTTTGCGGATTCAAGTTTGGCTTTGGAGCAGACTATGTCTATTAATACATTTAGCAGTTTGATGTTCTCCCACTCGTTTTCGCCGCCTATGTTGTATGTTTCCCCGGCTTTGCCGTTACGCATAATCGTCCAAACCGCTGAATTGTGGTCTTCTACAAACAGCCAGTCGCGGATGTTTTTTCCGTCGCCGTACACCGGCAGGGGCTTTCCTTCCAGCATGTTAAGAATCATTAACGGAATTAGTTTCTCAGGAAATTGATATGGCCCGTAATTGTTAGAACAATTTGAAAGCGTTACAGGCAAGCCGTAAGTGTGGTTGTACGCCATCGCGAGGTGATCGCTTGCGGCCTTGCTTGCCGAATAGGGAGAACACGGGTCGTAGGGAGTAGTTTCTGTAAAATAGCCGGTTTCCCCCAAAGAGCCGTAAACTTCATCGGTGCTGATGTGGTGAAAGAGCACGCCTTCTTTAGAAGGCGAGTCTTCGCGGATTACCGCGTTTTCTTTCCACACATTACGCGCAACATCAAGCAGGGTGAAAGTGCCCATCACGTTGGTTTTTACAAACGCTTCGGGGCCTAAAATAGAGCGGTCTACATGGCTTTCGGCGGCAAAATGCACTACCGTGTCTATCTCGTATTTTGTAAATAGCGATTCAATTAAAGCGCGGTTGCAAATGTCGCCTTTTTCAAAAAAATAACGCGTCCCATGTTTTGCCTCAATGTCCGCAAGGCTCATGCGGTTGCCGGCGTAGGTAAGAGCGTCCAGATTTATTACTTTGCCGGAAAAGCCTTCGGCTTTTTCAAGTAAATAGCGGATAAAATTGCAGCCGATAAAACCGGCGCCGCCTGTTACCAATATGATTTTCAGTTTGCGCAATTTTTAATAAACTCTTTCAAACTTTCATCCCACGCCGGTATTTTAATTCCCAGCGCGGCTTTTATCTTGTTTTTGTCCAGAACCGAATAACCAGGGCGTTTAACTTTTGCCGGATATTCCGCGCTTGTGCAGGGGTTCACGGCGCAGTCTTTGGTAATCCTGCCCTGCTCCCTTCCCTGTCTGTAAATCTCTTTGGCAAAGTCAAACCATGTAATGTTCCCCTCGTTTGTAAAATGGTAAACACCAAAGGGGATTTCTTTGCCGGAATCAACGGCTTTAATTAAAGTTATTATTACGGAGGCCAAATCGAAAGTCCATGTGGGACTGCCGCGCTGGTCGTTCACTACTTTAACTTCGTCCCGCTCGTTCATCAGCTTAAGCATAGTGTGTACAAAATTATTGCCGTGCTTGCCGTATAACCACGCGGTGCGGATTATGTAGGAGCGCAGGTTTTTTTCCAGTACCGCAATTTCACCGTCTCTTTTTGTCAGGCCGTAAACGCCTGTGGGCGCCGTCGCGTCGTCTTCGCGATAGGGGCGTTCTCCCTTTCCGTCAAAAACATAATCGGTGGAAATGTGAATCAGTCTGGCGCCGTCGCTATTAGAAATAGCGGTGCTATTCGCGACAGCGGCGATATTTGCCGCTCCCAGCGTGTTTAACGCGCGGCAAAATTCAACGTCGTCTTCGGCTTTGTCTACCGCCGTGTAGGCGGCGCAGTTTATTATCCAGTTTACCTGTTGTCCAGCGGCAGAAGCGTTAAGCGCCGCCATGTCGGTAATGTCTACTTCACGGTCGGTGCCGATAAAGGGAAGGCCGGATTTTTCAAGAAGCTGGGAAAGCTCCGTTCCCAACATTCCTTTACAGCCAATAAGCCGGATAACACCTGGGTTATTTATCAAGGACAAATTCCGGAAGCGCCTTGTCCTTGTCGGAAAGTATATATTCCATGCCTATGTCCGGCCATTTAATCGCAATTTTCGGATCGTTCCAGACAATTCCATATTCGTCTTCGGGGTTATACAGGTCGGTGCATTTATACGCGACAAGCGCGGTGTCGCTTAACACCAGATAACCGTGGGCAAAACCTTCCGGTATGTAAAACTGGTTCTGTTTTTTTCCGGTTAAGGTAACGCCATACCATTGACCGCGCGTAGGAGAACGCGGGCGGATGTCTACAGCTACGTCAAAGATTTCGCCTTCAATAGCGCGCACCAGTTTGCCTTGAGGGCGTTTCTTCTGGTAGTGCAGGCCGCGCAGTACGCCTTTTACGGAACTGGACTGGTTGTCCTGCACAAAGGTGGCGGCTATTCCGGCTTCTTCGTAATTCTTTTGCGAATAACTTTCCATGAAATAACCACGGTTGTCTCCGATCACTCTTGGTTGTATTTCAAACAACCCGGAAATCGGGCAAATTGAAAAAGTAAATGGCATTTATTTATCCTCCGCTATATATTTTAGGTAATTACCGTATTCTGTCTTGTAATCGCCGGCCAGCTTCAATAACTCTTCTTTCGAAAGCCAGCCGTTGTTATACGCTATTTCTTCTATGCAGGAAACATACATTCCCTGGCGTTTTTGTATTGTTTCAATAAAATTCGCGGCTTCCAAAAGCCCGTCGTAGGTTCCCGTGTCCAGCCACGCCATGCCCCGGCCCAGAACTTCAACAGAAAGATTGCCTTTTTTAAGATAGGCGTTGTTTACCTCTGTAATTTCAATTTCGCCGCGGGCGCTGGGCTTTATATTCTTCGCTATCTTAACAACTTCGTTGTCGTAAAAATACAGGCCGGGAACCACGTAATGGGATTTGGGCCTGGCGGGCTTTTCCTCAATAGAAAGCGCCTTGCCCTGTGAATCAAATTCAACCACGCCGTAAGACGCGGGATCTTTTACATAATAGCCGAAAATCGCGCCGCCGCCCTTTTCATTTACCTGTTTGGCTGTGTTTTTCAATGTCAGACTAAAGCCTCTGCCATAAAACACATTGTCGCCCAATACAAGGGCGGTTGAATCCGCGCCTATAAAATCCGCGCCTAGAATAAAAGCGTCGGCCAGTCCGCGCGGGCTTTCCTGGACTTTGTATTCAAAACGCATCCCAAGCCAGGCGCCGTTTCCGAAAAGTTCCTTGAACAGGGGCAGGTCGCGCGGCGTCGAGATAATCAGAACGTCCCTTATACCCGCCAGCATAAGCACGGACAAGGGGTAATATATCATCGGCTTGTCATAAAGGGGAAGAATTTGCTTTGAAACGGCGCGGGTAATGGGATAAAGCCTTGTGCCGGAACCTCCGGCTAAAATAATACCTTTCAAAACATTTTTCCTTATACATTTATTTTAATATTAATTTAAAGCTTTTACAAATGCGTCACAGACAATGTCAACGTCGCTGTTCATCATATCAGGGTACAGGGGCAATGTCAATTCATGGGCGCAGACATACTCGGCCTTGGGCGTTTTGTTGGTTTTATCCTTATAACCGCTAAACCCCTGAATGGCGGGGTAATGTATGCTCGTCTGCACCCCGTCCTGCTTCATGGATTCAATAACCGCAAGCCTGTCCGTTCCCTCGGAAAGCAAAACGGGCATAATATGATAATTCGGCTTTCCGCGGGAAAAATGCCTGTAGGGAATTGATACTCCGGATTCGCCGTCAAGCCGGTTAAAGTAACGCTCCACAAGTTTTTTGCGCTTACTGTTAGCGTCTTCCAGTTTTTGAAGCTGGACCAGGCCTATGGCGGAGCTTATTTCGTGAATACGGTAATTTAAGCCGGGCGCTTCCACGTCGTAAGAGACAGCCCTGCCCTTAAAACGGTCAAACGACAGAACGGACATTCCGTGGGAACGCAGGCCCTTCAGCCTGCCGAACAGCTCCTGATTGCGCGTAACAACCATGCCGCCCTCGCCTACCGCTATATTTTTGTTGCCGAAAAAACTGAAGGCGGAAATGTCGCCGAAAGTGCCGAGCGCTCGCATTTGCGGATGCCATTGAGCGTTATATTGCGACGAAGAATCAAAATAACAGGCTCCGGGCGTATGGGCGCAGTCTTCTATCAATAAAAGCTTATGACGTTTGCATAAATCAACAATGCGTTCCATGTCGCAGGCGTAACCGGCGTAATGGACTATCATTACGGCTTTTGTCCTGGGCGTAATCTTCGCCTCAATATCGTCCGGATCCATGGACCAGTCTTCCATAGAGCTTATGTCAGCAAGAACATTTTCGGCGCCGACCATAGAAGTTACATTCTGATCGGCAATAAAAGTAAGAGCGGGAGTTATTACTTCGTCGCCTTTGCCTATGCCGCAGACTAAAAGCGCCATGTGAAGCGCGGCGGTGGCGTTTGAAACCGCCAGGCATTGCGTATCATGTCCTAAAAAAGCGGAAAAAGCGGCTTCAAAATCATGGGTTTTTTGGCTGATTGTAATCCAGCCTGAATCAAGTACCTCCTTTACAGCCTGATACTCTCTTTCATCGTAATTAATTTTATGAAGTTGAATCTTCCACATGGGATTTCAAAATTTTTTTTGACAAAACTTGGCAAAACCGCTAAAAAACGGCTTTTTTTCCTGATTTTTGATAAAATCTGACCGCTGCCGGAACAAGCTGGCCTGATTCGTGCCGATGTAGACACTGTCAATTTGAAGATAAGCGTCATGTTTTTCGCTTATTATATAAATATATCATTTTTTTACCCATATATTCAACGCCTTGCGTAAAATATAGGCTTTTTAACATTAATCAATTGACGATTTTTTAAGATAATGATTTAATAAAATAGACAAATGCCGGAAGCTGCGGTAAATACTAAAGAACTTGACCTCCACTGGACGGAAGAAGACTCGGAGTTGGGGATTCCTTCGGAGGGTGTATTTTGCAAAAATTTGGACGATCTTTCGAAACGTATTACAGGCGTAAAAGAAACTGTCGTAAAGCTCAATTTGGACAACCAACCTGCCTTAAAGCAGGTTCCGCCTGTTTTGGGCGAGTGCAAACTGCTTGAAGAACTTGATATTTCTCATACGGAAATAACCGAAATTCCCGATTTTATCTTCACTTTGCCCAATTTACGCTCGCTTTCCTGCTGTTGTAACAGGATAGCCAAGCCGCCGCAAGGCTGGTCTAAAGCCAAAAAACTGGAAAATCTGCATATAAGGATCAATGAAAAATGGGATTCACCGGACGAAATTACACAGCTTTCGGAATTAAAAACCCTTACCGTGGACTTATACAAAAACATCTCTCTGCCGGAAGAAATTGGAAACCTTAAAAAACTGGAAACATTAATTATCTCCTTAAAATATAAAGATGTGGATTCCAAGCCTTTGCCCAAATCCTTATCGGGACACGGGGCGTTAAAAAATGTCAGCATCACCTCGTTCTTTAACAAAGAAAAAAACTATGCCCTTGTCGATACGGCGGATCTGCTTGTTACCTGTCCCAAATTGGAATCCCTTATACTCTCCGGCCTTAAGCTTGACTGCAAAAAGGGAGCTCTTTATAAACTTACCGGCTTAAAACAGCTTGAGCTTCGGCATTTGCATATAAACGGAAACATATTTGAAAAGATTTCCACCCTTACCAAACTTGAAAAGCTGGTAATATTGGGCGGCGAATTCAACGCGGATAAAATCCCCGATATTTTTAACAGTATGCCGGAACTGCGGATATTTACTTTTTCCGGCAGTTATGTGCGCGATCTTCCGCCTTCGCTTTATTCTTTGAAAAATTTAACGGACATTGAAATTGACAGCGCCGGCATTACCGCGATTAGCGAAAAAATAGGCGAATTGACAAACTTGAAAAAAATTCATTTTCAGGACAACGCGCTGGAAACTTTGCCCGACGCCCTTTTTACCCTTCCTAATCTGGCGATTTTAAACATCGAAGACAACCTTATCGTTCAAAAAGAACTGATAAGGATAAATGAAAAACTTATAGGCCTTTCCAAAAAAGGGCAAAAGATAGAGTTCTTCTACAAAGGTCAGGGATTTAACCATAAAATAAAGCGCCTTCGTTCCTTTTTAGGCTCGACAAAAGTTGATGTGGAAACATATTACAAATACTGCATAGAAGCTGTAAACGAAGATCCTCACGCGATTCAATATGTGGATAAAGCCAAATTAGACAACAACCAGCATTACTACGCGGCCATTTGCGGCGCGGCTGTGTACAAAAACTGTTTTGCCCTGGAATATATTAATATCGAGGCGCTTGGCCACTCGACATATTTCAGCGTCTGCATGCAGGCGGCAAAAAGCTCCAATATTGGGCATGTGTTTAAATTTATCAAAGACGATCTGTTAGACGAAAGAGAGTATATCAAAGTATGTATCGAGGCCGCGCTTCACAACGACTCGCCGGATTTCCCCGCAAAGATAAATGTGAAACGCTTCTCCCGCGAAGATTACGAACGTATTTGCTGGGTGTCCGTACTGCACAATCCGGCGACTATCGCGCACATGGACAATCCCTCGGCGGAGCTTGTTAAGTTAGCGAAGAAGAAATAAATTTTTCGAAGAAGACATCACACAAAGGCACAAAGGACACAAAGATCACAAAGTTTTTGTACGATAGATTTTCGATTTTCTAAGATATATTATCTTAAAAAACAAGGAGCATTAAGGGGAATAAGGGTTGTTGTTTGAAAGCTTAGCTTGATGACCTAACGATAAGATAACGGACAAAAACCCTTAATTCTTCTTTGTGATCTTTGTGGTTCTTTGTGATCTTTGTGTGAATTCTTCCGTGTATATCTTGAAATTATTCATTTTTTACGGTATTCTATCCTCATGAATAAAAACCCAGTAGCGGCGTATCTTGCCGCTGTAGCGCCGGATAAAATTAATACGAGTCTTTTGGCTTACCTTTGTAATTTGACGGAGGTTGCCAAGGTTACGCCGGAAATTGCTTCTTCTATCGTGAAGGAGCTGGAAAACCAGCGTAAAAGAGTGAAATTGATTGCAAGCGAAAATTATTGCTCTATCGCGGTGCAGTTGGCTATGGGGAACCTTTTGACCGATAAATACGCGGAGGGCGTGCCTTTTCACAGGTTTTACGCGGGGAACGAAAATGTGGACGCTATCGAGGCTCTCGCGGCGCAGGAGGCTTGCAAGCTTTTTGGGGCGCAGTACGCCAATGTTCAGCCGCACTGCGGGGCGGACGCCAATTTGCTGGCTTACTGGGCGATACTCTCCACGCGTATCGAAAGTCCGGCGCTGGCAAAATGGAACGAAACTAACCTTTATAACCTTACGGACGACCAATGGAAAGAACTGAAAGTTTCGCTGGGGAACCAGCGCCTTTTGGGGCTTGATTATTATTCGGGCGGGCATTTGACTCACGGTTACAGGAACAATCTTTCCAGCCGTATGTTCGAGGTTCACGGATATTCTGTTTCCGAAAAAGACGGGCTTCTTGATTATGACGAGATTGAAGAACAGGCTATGGGCTTGCGCCCCTTAATCCTTCTTGCCGGATATTCGGCGTATCCGCGGAAAATCAATTTTAAGCGCATGAGGGAAATTGCCGACAAAGCAGGCTCCGTCTTTATGGTTGACATGGCGCATTTTGCGGGCCTTGTGGCAGGCAAGGTTTTCACCGGCGAGTTTGATCCTATGCCCTGGGCTCATGTTGTAACAAGCACTACCCACAAAACTTTGCGCGGGCCCAGAGCGGGAATCGTGCTTTCCACTTCCGAGTTTGCCGAAGCTTTGGACAAGGGCTGCCCCCTTACCATGGGCGGGCCCCTGCCCCACGTGATAGCGGCAAAAGCGGTCGCTTTCCGCGAAGCCTCACAGCCTGAATTCAAGAAGTACGCGCAAAATATCGTCGACAACTGCCAGGCTCTTGCCGCCTCCTGCATAGAAAACGGGCTTAACGTGCTTACTGGCGGAACGGACAACCACCTGATTTTGATTAATGTCCACAAGAACTCTCTTACGGGCAGGCAGGCGGAAAGCGCCCTGCACGAATGTCACATAACGCTTAACAGAAACAGCCTTCCGCGCGATCCCAACGGCCCGTGGTATACATCCGGGATAAGGTTTGGGACGGCGGCTGTAACAAGCCTTGGGATGGGTACGGCGGAAATGAAGGAACTGGGCGCCCTAATCGCGGAAGTGATAAAGGGGACAACTCAGCCGCCTGACAAGAAAGATCCTTCCAAAAAGAGCAAGGCGAAGTACGAAATTAACGCGGGCGTGAAAGAACAGGTAATAGGGCGCGTGAAAAAATTACTCGACCGCTTCCCCGTATATCCGGAACTGGATTTGGAATTCTTAAAAAAATCTTTTGTGTAGCCTATTCGGCATTTTGCTCTTTGATAAATGAGGAAAAAATATCAAAAAGAATTATGTCTATTTTACGGTTTCTTTCGATAAATTCTTCGCGCATCATGGTTAGGGCTTCGTCTGTGGTTAACGCTTTGCGGTAAATGCGGTGAGGGTCGGTAAGGCTGTCATATACGTCGATTATTTCCAGAACTTTTGCGGGGAAATAGGCAAGAACCTGATAGTCCAGCACAGGCTCAAGATCGTAAGAAATACAGTAATCCTGCTTTGCATCCGGGTTTTGTTTTTTGTACTGCTGAAGATACGCGCGGAAATAACCGTAGCCGGCGGGATCGCCGTAATATTCGTGATGGTATCCTATAATAAGGCTGGCTTCCATGGGGTAGTTTGTCTTGTTCATGACGGATTTATAACCCTGCTTTACATGGTCAATTACAATGTTGCGATCGTAAGAAGCTTCTCCCTCGTGATATTCAACGGCGGCGGCTTTTCCTATATCGTGAATAAGAAAGCCTACAGCCCATTTAAAATAATGATCGGGCGGAATTGCCCTCATGCCACCGTAAAAAATGCGTTCCAAAGAAAGATCGTCTATATCAACATTAGGAAGCACTTTATGATAAAAATCGCGGTACTTGGGCTGAAAAGAGATCCGCAGTTTTTGAATGGCGCTGGATGTTGAAACAAGGTTATTGTAATACGAAAGAAACGCTATCCCCTGAATATACACCCTTGTCATGTGCTGGACTATTGTGCCGTTGGATTTTTCTACCAGCGTATTAACCAATTCGTTGTTAAAAATATCCGCCGATAAAAGCTGGGTGGACGATTTTACAAGCTCGTGGGTAGAATCCACAATATCCTGCGTGTATTTTTTTGCCTCGTCGTCCGCAAGACGCAAAGCGTCCGTAAGCGCGGTCTGATTTATCAGGGCGGCGTCTTTGGTAGTATCGACAAGGGCTTCTGTAATAACATCCACATCCTTGTTTTTAATAGCCAGAAGCTCGTTTAAGCGCTGCTTGTCCTTATTAAGATGGGTAACCTTCTCGTGGGTGGTCATGTCGGCGAAGATTTTGTACTCGTCTCCGTAGCCCACTTCAACTTCCAGTTCTTCAAGATCTTCATCGTCGGGCAAGGGTATTTTTTTCTTTTCTTCTTTTTTGGGTTTTTCTATATCCTTTATATCATCTATCCATGAGCCGCTTCTGGCAATAACTTCTTTCTTGACTTTTTCCAGAGTTTCTTCCGTAATTGAATATTCCCAAACATTGTCCTGAACCCAGAAATTTACATTGGTGTCGTGCAAGGATTTAAACGGCATAAGCCGCTTGCTTTTTGAAGTTTTCTTTAAACATATAACAGGAACTTCCATGTCCTTCATGACATCAATTATTTTTTTATTGTTGTTTTTGCCTGTTTTTGTTAATATCTCGGAAAGTAATATTGTAAGCTCTTTTTCGGGCATACTATACAATATACTTTTTTTTAGGTATTGGCAAGATATTATTAATTAAAGTAAAATATTATATTATAGAAATATCACAATGAAAGAATTTAATACTGTATCCGCCCTGCTTGAAGGCGCCGGCAAGATTATCAAGGGAAAAGAAAATTTCCTGGAACTTTTAATTTCCTCTATTCTTGCCGGAGGCCATGTCCTTATTGACGATTATCCCGGGCTGGGCAAAACCACGGTCGCGAAAACACTGGCAAAATTAATAGACGGCGGCAAGAAAGGGCTGGATTTCAAGCGCATTCAGTTTACTCCCGATCTTCTGCCTTACGAT
>Ga0268262_10005876_pt1 | contig 12000 bp, 13 predicted proteins | sample TergutNc150P3_FD_190354 | JGI IMG/M metagenome (GOLD analysis project Ga0268262, IMG submission 190354) | Nasutitermes corniger P3 segment gut microbial community from laboratory colony in Florida, USA - Nc150 P3 (SPAdes) (version 2) | ecosystem: Host-associated > Arthropoda: Insects >... | reverse complement strand
TTGCAGAAAATTGTACTCTTAATTTACAAAATAACCCGATAAAGCCGGCGTGGTGGAATGGCAGACACTGGGGACTTAAAATCCCCTCCTAGCAATGGGGTATGAGTTCGAGTCTCATCGCCGGCACTTGCAAATATTTTTTGCAAAACAATGTTGGGGACTTAAAATCCCCGGCAAACAAACGCACGGCAAAGCCGTGTGGATGAATAATGCTGAATGCCGTAGCGCCATAGGTTGCCGCAGTGTGTTATATTGCAAGGTCGCCTTTAGGCGACCGACAGCGCGGCCTAGCAATGGGGTATGAGTTCGAGTCTCATCGCCGGCACTTGCAAATATTTTTTGCAAAACAATGTTGGGGACTTAAAATCCCCGGCAAACAAACGCACGGCAAAGCCGTGTGGATGAATAATGCTGAATGCCGCAGCGCCATAGGTTGCCGCAGTGTGTTATATTGCAAGGTCGCCTTTAGGCGACCGACAGCGCGATTACAATGTGGTTAAAAGCCATAGGAGGCAAACATGAAAAAAATACCAACAAGGATTTATCTTTCCGAAGACGAGATGCCCAAATTTTGGTACAACCTAAGAGCGGATATGAAGTCGAAACCGGAACCCATGCTGCATCCGGGAACTCTTCAACCTGTAACCTCCGCAGACCTGGAGCCTGTGTTTTGTAAAAGCGTAGTCGATCAGGAAATGGACGATACCAACCGCCTTATCCCAATACCCGAAGACCTTTTGAATTTTTATCAGGCATACAGACCGTCTCCTCTTGTCCGCGCTTATTATCTTGAAAAAGAGCTTGGAACCCCTGCGGAAATTTATTACAAGTTTGAAGGGACTAATACCTCTGGCTCTCATAAACTAAACTCGGCGGGACCGCAGGCTTATTTTGCAAAAGAGGCCGGACTTACATCTCTTACAACAGAAACCGGCGCTGGACAATGGGGTTCCGCAATGGCAATGGCCTGCGATTTTTACGGTCTTAAATTGACTGTTTACATGGTAAAGGTAAGCAGTGAACAGAAACCCTACCGCAAAGCGCTGATGGAAACTTACGGCGCAAACGTTATCCCCTCCCCGTCCAATACCACCGAATCGGGGAAGAAAATTCTGGCAAGCGATCCCGACACAACCGGCTCTCTTGGCTGCGCCATTTCCGAAGCGATAGAAACAGCGGTAAAAACCGACAAATGCCGTTATGTGCTAGGCAGCGTACTGAACCATGTTTTGCTTCATCAGACGGTAATCGGAATGGAAACAAAAACCGCGCTTGATAAGTACAATATAAAGCCAGACATAATCATTGGCTGCGCAGGAGGCGGTTCAAACCTCGGCGGGCTTATTTCTCCGTTCATGGGAGAAAAACTTGCGGGAAAATCGAAAACCCGTTTTATCGCGGTAGAACCCGCGTCTTGTCCGTCGTTTACGCGCGGCCGTTATGCCTACGATTTCGGCGATACCGCAAAAACAACCCCGCTTATCAAAATGATGACTTTGGGCAACGGATTTATTCCGTCCGCAAACCACGCCGGCGGCCTTCGTTATCACGGCATGAATTCAACATTGTCAAAACTTTACAAAGACGGTCTTTTGGAAGCGCGCGCGGAAGTGCAGACCGATATTTTTGACGCCGCCGTTCGTTTTATGAAAGCTGAGGGCATACTTCCCGCGCCGGAATCTTCCCACGCGATTAAAGCCGCCATTGACGAAGCTCTTGAGTGCAAAAAGACGGGCGAAAAAAAGGTTATTCTGTTTGGATTAAGCGGAACCGGGTATTTTGATATGACCGCGTATATATCGTACAGGAACAAAACAATGACTGACAAAGTCCCAAGTGACGAGGACTTGGAGAAGGGCTTTGCCTCAATTCCGCAAATACCGCACGCTTAAATAAAAGCAAGGACACCTTTAGGTGACCGATAGTGCGTACGCGTAGCCGTATAACGCAAAAAAGCAGTGAATAATACCTCTATTTTTGCCGATAATAAAACGGGGGTGTACCATTAAAAAGTTATTATTAATATTCGCGCTGATAATTTCGCCCGCGCTTTATGCCAATGAAGAACCCGAAGTTGTATTCCATAATTTTAACTGGGGTACAAAAATGGAAGACTTTACAAAAAAAATGGGAAAACCGGCTTATACGGAAGAAATCGACGGTCTTCAATCGCTGGTCTATGACAATCTCGTCATTTCCGGTTATCAGGCATTTATGGTGGCATACTTTTCCAAAAACGGGCTGGAAGGCGGAACCTATTATTTTAACACCTTCAGTCTTGATGAATTAATGCAATGTTACAAAGACATGCAAAAAGAGCTTTTGGGAAAATACGGTCCTACAGTGCTGTGCGACGGAATAATCAAAGAAATGCGCCCTTACGAAACATCCTGGAATCTTAAAAACGGGTATATCTATCTAAAGGTAAATACCCGCCGCAATGAGCCTGTAACTCTTTGGTATTCATCGCCTTACTTGACGAAAAAGATATTAGGGCCTTGAGATTAGCGAAGCAACTGACCCTGCCTAATTAAGATAAAACTGCTTTAGCGGCGATCCATAAGTAGTCCTGTTATTTGAGGGCGTGAATTTCTGCTTTATTATAACTTTCTTCATTTTTATAAAAAAATTATGATTCAAACTTTTAACGGATGAAAAACGATCAAAAAAACCTACCGGATTACAAATAATCATTTTACGAATAATTAAAAAAACTCTATATCTTTTACGCAAACTCAATATAAGCAAGGAGGATTGCTATGAGGAAAATTATTTTTACAGCGGCATTAATCATCTGTGTAATGCTGACGGTGTCCTGCGCATCCGCTAAAAAGGATATGGATGAACAGTACAAAAACTTATATGACGCTAACACCGGACTTGATTTTACCGGCGCCGGCACATACACGGTAAAGAAGGGTGATACATTGTCCGAAATTTCAAGGCACGCCTATGATGATGGTTTTTATTACCCCGTCATTATGCTCGCTTCGCAGGGAGTGGTTATAAACCCTGACAAAATTCAGCCCGGTATGACGTTAACAATTCCCGATCTTGAAAAAAACAAAGCCAACACCAACAGCAGAAAAAGCATGAAAAACTGCCTTAACGGATTTGCCAACATTGAAAAAAGCAAGGCTAACCCGGATAAGGGTTTGATCGACGGCTTTAGGAAACGCGCGGACGAACTTTAATTTGTTGTATGGAAATGCGGGGTGTCATGGCACACAACGTGCCAGACATTCCTGCGTTCTCCATGCAAAAATGCTGTGGTTTTCTTTTAAGCTCGCAAATTGCGGTCTTAAATCATTCGTCTTTATTAAAAATATACAAAATTAATTAATAAAGTTAAATTTATGCGTTAAAACCCGGCGATAACCGGATATAAAAAATTCTGGAGTTGATTCTTTTTAAACATGTGATACACTCTTTTTTAAAGAAATTAGTAAGTCTTATTAGTTTAAGCAGTTATCGGGAATCGGAAGGGCGTTTTTTACCTTTTTTGGTAGACGCCCTTTGTTTATTTACGGCTTCTACAAGCTGTTTAATTTGAGAGACAATATAGTCTTTAAAAGGAGGTTCAAGTTCATGAAAAACGTCCAAAAGTTGTTTAAGTTGAATATCAGCCAGATCCTCGCTGAACATTTTACCTTTTCCGGTAAGAAGATACTCCTTTTTCACGCCATATTGTGAACATATAAGGGCGATAATACGTTTATTAACAGGTCTTATCCCACCCTCAACCTGGGCGTAATAGGATTGACTCACATAAATACCCTTGCAAAAATCTCTTTGGGTTATTCCTAAAGCTTTCCTTACGTCGATAAGTCTGTCATTGATTGTAGCAATCATACTTTTTCCCTTATCAATATAGAAGAATAGACAGGAAAAAGCAAGCAATCTCATTTCTCTGCCAATTATTTGGCCGTGTATAGTCATGCCCAAAGGCATAAACCGATAGTTTGTATGAACTATTGACAAATACTCTATGCAATCTTAATATTTTGCATAGAGATACTAAAAGGAAGTGTAATATGAACAACGAAAACAAGAAAGTATCTGAAATTAATAGTGAAGATTATAAAAATTTACCCATTGAAATGCGGACGATGGTAAATATGATGGCGAATGAGCTTTTGGAGATACAGAGGAAGAATAAGGCGTTGATTGAGGGGGAAGTGGATTTAAGGGAAGATGGGGAAAATGGCAATTGAAATGGAGAAGTTTGTTTCAAAAACCATGCGGAAAACGATTATATTGAAAAAACTACTTGTTATTGTATTGTTTATAGGTTGTATTGATTTTGCTTTTTCGCAGGGAAAACCCCGGCTTGGTATCCTGCCCTTTTCGGGCGGTGCAGATGGTGATGGGGAGACTATTGCAACGCTTTTTTCTTTTCAACCGGATATTCAAAATTCGTTTACCGTGGTTCCGCGAACCAGTGTACTTAAAGCGGTTATGAATGAACAGAATTTCCAGATGCAAGGTTATACTGATTCGGATACCATTGCGCGTATTGGACACCTGTTAAACGCTGACTTTGTTGTTTCCGGCCACATCCGCCGTCTTGGGGACAGAAGTCTTGTCATAACGAATATCATCAATGTTGAAACTTTTGAACAGCTTGCAGGCGACTACAGCGAATACCGTACTATCGAGGATATACCGGCTATGCTGCCGAATATATCCAAAAAATTAATTGCCGCATCTAGGCGTAACAATTCAAAACTTCCAAAACTTGCTGTAGCGCCTTTTAATATTGCCAATACCGGCGTTAATGCACAGAACGCGGAAGCGTTGGCTCAGATACTTACAATAGAAATTGCCAACACCGGAAAATATTCCGTACTGCCCCGTACAACTACCATGCAGGCTGCAATTAAGGAATTAACATATCAGACGCAGGGGTATACCGCAGAAGAGGGAGCTAAAGCGTTGGGCAAGGCAATCAACGCCGAGTATATACTCTTTGCTGAGGCGCGCGCTCTTGGGAATATGAATGTTTTTACCGCTCAGATACTTCATGTGGAAAATGCCAGTCTTTTAACCGGTGACAGCAGAGAATACCGGGTCATTGATGATGGGATAAAATTGATACCTGAACTTGCTCTGCTGTTGACCGACAGAGGAGCAGCGGCGCGGATTGCAGATCGTAAACGTGCTCGTAACAACATATTCGGAGACCATGCAAAATTTTGGAGCATCGGTATTTCTGCCGGCACATCATTTGCCGCTCCCTGGGCTATTGGCACTGTTCACGGAACTATCGCGCCATTCAAGAATTCATTTTTGGAACTTGGCGTTGATTATGGCATGATTAGCAGAGTAGCTGATGTTCAGCAATATTATTCCCTGTATCCTTTTATTCATGCCGCTTTTTTTCTGCCATTTAAAAAAAGCGGCGGTTGGTATGCCGGTGCGGGCGGCGGTTATATGCTTGGTAAATATACTTTCCCCGAAGGGGACATTCCGGTAAATATATTCGCCGTCGATGCTATTACGGGAATAAACATCGGGAATATTCTTGATGTGTCTTATACCGCGCGGTCTAATTTCAAATCGGTGAATCATAAACTGGCGATAGGTTATACCTATCGTTTTAAGTAAAGAGGCAAATATGAAAAAGAAAATATGTCGATTAACTTGTTTTATTTTGCCGAGGATTATTTTTTCTCTGTTTATATCATTAATAATACTAACAACCTGTAGTCTTGAAGGTGATATGTCAGCCAAAAGGCCAAAGCCCGGAGAAAATCATCCGCCGATTATTCCAGATAATAATACATTAATTGTATTCGATAATACTCAGGGAATCTGCGCTGTCTCGGCTTATGGGGATTATCGCAGAAGGGACGAGGATAAAATAGCCGAAATTCCCGCAGGCGGCAGTTCCGGAAAAATTACATATACACCAGGATTTTCAGTACCTTTTTATTTTTCATATTCGGTAAAAGTGAAAGGCATCAACGATTTTATTTTGAATTATATTCCAGAAATAGGAAAAGATCAAAAAGTAGTACGCATAGACGCGGACACAACAACCACTATTAAAATACCAACTCTTAGTGAATCCATTTCATCGCCTGATACATTGCTTTCCAATAACAGTTATATACTTATTCAGAATAATTCATCTTATTCATTTGAATTACACCAAGGAACTTCAAAACTCAAACCTGATAATATTTCATCTCCTTTAGTGAATAATGGTGAAAGAGCGCAGTACACTATCAATCCGGGACCGGCTTCTAATTACAGATTATTAGCAGGAGTAGATTACAAGGAATTATCGGGTTCAATTGTCAACTTTGAAGCGGGACATATATACAATTTTGATTTTAACGGCAGTATTTCTCTTGTCAGTGATATTGAGCTAAAACTTGTAAACGTAAACGGAATCGCCATACCACAACCACCTACCACTCCTGTAGTAATAACTTCAAATGGCACTATAGCCCTGCGATGGTCTGCCGTTGAAAGTGCGACGGCTTATGAAATATGGATATCTACAGTAAACGATTCAACTTCAGCATCAAAATATGGAATAGATATTACCGGTTCACTTACCGCTACAATAATCAATTTGAACAACGGAACTACTTATTATATCTGGCTTAAAGCAAAAAACATTTTAGGTACAAGCGGCTTTAGCCCTGTAGCAACAGGAATACCTTCCGCTTCGACTGTTAAACCGTCCGATCCACAGATCGCACCATCTATAATTGCCGGAAACGGACAGCTTACCGTAAGTTGGCAAGCTGTTATTGATACAGATGTTTATGAGATTTGGACAGGTACAACAAACAACGCACAAACCGCAACAAAACAAGGCGGAGATGTATCTGGTCTTTCCGCAGTAATTACCGGTTTGAACAATGGAACAAATTATTATGTTTGGGTAAAGGCAAAGAACACTATTGGCGTCAGCGGTTTTAGCCCATCAGCAACCGGCAAACCGCTCGGTACACCGGGAACACCAACTTTAAATTCAGGCCCCGGGCAGTTACTGGTGACATGGACAGCAGTTGCTGGGGCAGAACAGTACGAAGTGTATTATGGGACAGGTACTCCAACAACGCTTGCGGCAACAACTGCCGGAACAACGGTGACTATTAGCGAGCTGGCTGTCGGTACGACTTACTATGTTCGTTTGCGGGCAAAAAATGCGAGCGGAATATCAGGCTATGGGCCGAATGCAAGCGGCGTACCTAATCGTACTCCAGGATTGTACCGTGGAGGCGCAAAAATAAGTAATCAAAATCTTGCAGACTCGTTAACCTATATTTTAAACAACGCGGTTATCGGCGATGAGTTTTCCATTGTTCTTGGGGTTAACGAGTCCATCTCCCCTAAAAATCTCTCTTATTTCGGCAAAACAGTAGGAATTACTCTGTTGGGAAGCGGTAATGAAAGAATAATTACTCTTAGTTCAAATGGGAGTATGTTCACCGTGGATTCCGGTGTTACCCTTACACTTGATGAAAATATCACAATTGTTGGAAGGAGTGGAAATAATGCTTCTCTTGTTTTTGTTAATAATGATGGAAAGTTGATAATGAATGACGGAGCGAAAATCAGCGGCAATAGATCCTCTTCTTCATCATCATCATCCTTCTCCGTTGGAGGGGTGTATTCAACTGGCACTTTTACTATGAACGGCGGGGAAATCTCCGGCAATACTGCATCCTCCTCCAACGCCGCCTCCTCCTACGGTGGAGGAGTGTATTCATCTGGTACTTTTACCATGAACGGTGGGGAAATCTCCGGCAATACTGCCTCTTCCTACTTCCGCTCCTCCGGTGGAGGGGTGTATTCAACTGGCACCTTTACCATGTACGGTGGGGAAATTTCCGGCAATACTGCATCTTCCTCCTCCGCCTCCTACACCTACACCTCCGATTCCTCCGGTGGAGGGGTGTATTCATCTGGCACCTTTACCATGTACGGTGGGGAAATCTCCGGCAATACTGCATCCTCCTCCTACTCCTCCTCCAACCCCAACTCCTCCTCTTCCCCCTCCAACTCCTTCGGTGGAGGGGTGTATTCATCTGGTACCTTTACCATGAAAGGTGGGGAAATCTCCGGCAATACTGCATCATCATCATCATCCTACTCCTCCGGTGGAGGGGTGTATGTTAATTCCGAAACTTTCACAAAGTCAGGCGGTGGAATCATTACAGGCTATGCTAGTGATACAGTGAGTGGTAATGTGGTAAAGAACAGTTCTGGCGTTGTTCAAAATAACAATGGGCACGCTGTGTTTACTTCTTTAAATTCCAAACGTAGGAATAGTACCGCAGGACCGGGGGTTAATCTTGATTCGAGTAAAGATGGAGTGGCGGGAGGATGGGAATGAAGAATGGAGGTAGCTATGGATAGATGGGATGTTTTTTCAGAAATAATTAAAGTTGCAGCAACCAAAGAACCTAACAAATGCATTGTATTTCTACCTGGTGCAGTAAATTTTTCTGACTTTATTAGAATTGACTCTCTAAATTATGATATAAAAAATGAGGTTTTTAGAAAAGTCAAAGAACTTTTCAATATAGATGAAAATCAAATCAAAGATATTGAAAAGGATGATTTTGATAACTCTAAGACTTCATTTTCAGGTCGAAATAAAAATTCTTCGAACTCTGAAAAGACCAGAATAGTTATATTCGATGATTTGGTTGAAATAGGTTCATATACGGGGAAGTTTTATGAATATTATGTTTTAAGGAGAAAATAATGAATAATAGTGATCGCGGTAAACCAATGCCCGGATTGGATAAACAATTTGAATTCTCAAAACACTTGCTGGTTAGTATTTCAATTATGGTGGGAATAGTGCTAATTGGAACAATACTTGGAGGCTTCCTATTAGAAAAGCCTATTGATTTCACAGCTATTCTTCCTTGGACTGTTTCTATTTATGCAATAGTAACGCCTTATATAAAGGATAGACAAACGTAGGGAAAATACTACCGTGCCAGAGGTGAATATTAGTTAACCATTAAACAGAATATGTTATAATATTAAAGAGAAAAAACATCGGGAGATTTTATTATGAATAAGATAGACTACCATAAATCATTAATTGCTGATTATTTATCAAAACGTAATAATATGTGTTGTATAGATATTATTACATATACTATTGAACAAAATAGTCTTGAAGACGCTATTAGAGTAGCGGTAATGTCTAAAAAAAAGAATGGGGATACAGAACCTCATCAGAGACGTATATATAAGCATGTATATCCTAATTTCCTAAAAAATCTGCTTAATGTAAAAGAAAGAATCAAAAACGCTAAAAATTTTAACGAACTTTTTACTATTATTTTTAATCATAAACCTTCCGGAGCTGGTGAGTTGTTTTGTTATGATGTCGCATTAAGAATTGGATATAAGTTAAATAAGTTACCAGAAAAAATATATATCCATGCAGGAACAAAGGAAGGATTAAAATATTTATTAACAAGGAAAATATATGAAAAAACAATAGATAAACGCAAATTACCGGAACCTTTTTGTTCATGCGAATTAACTCCAGATCAATTAGAAGATTTCCTTTGTATTTACAAAAATGAAATATCTGATAATTATTTTAGCAATAATAAAAAAGAGCATTTAAAAAGATTTTGTAAGTGATTTATCATATTGAAACAAAACCATATCTAACAACGAACAAAGAAATGCAAAAAGTGAAAAAACTGCTAATTATTCAAGACGACATATCTTTTTTCATTTTCGTGTTGGTTCGTGTGGTTCGTGTGGAGCACTATCGGCCACCTAAAGGCGGCCTTGCTTTTTTTCATACAGCGGCATTTAATGGTGCTTACGCTATGCGGCATTAACGAGCTACACGGCTTCGCCGTGCTTTCATTTAGCGTGTGGTAAAAAATTATTCGTCATTTTTAATTTCCTTTTCCATTTTTTCAAGTTCTTTAATATCAAGCAAGTATTCCTGCTGCCATTCCTGCTGTTCCAGAGGACGAATGCGCTCGCGGTATTTTGCGTATTCGACAAGGGCTTTTTTCTCCGCTTCTTCGCGCGAGATTTTTCCTTTGCCTTGTAAAACCGCCTTGCGATTAAATTCCAATATGCGGTCAAGTTCGCCTTCCCAATCTTTCATAAATATAAGCCGCCCGGATTTCGCCTCGTGCTCGGCAAAGTCCAAAAACGCGATTACTATATAACGTAAATCGTCAAGCTCGTCCTGTTGCAAATAGTTTTTTGCGATAATAACATCGGTACGGGTAATGCGCCGGTTCGGGCTTCCTTCCCATGTGGTTAGTCCCATATTGTTTTTTTGAGAATCTGCGCGAGCGTGGATAATTTCAGGCGCGGTATGTCCCGTCATGGCATAATGCACTTTATTTTGTACACGTGCAAAAAATTCAAGAGTTTCACGATAATCCCGGTTGTAGTCCGCAGAAAGCGCGTAAATATCTTTCAGTTGCTGATAAAGACGGCGCTCGCTTACACGAATTTCCTTAATTCGGTCAAGCATTTCGCGGAAATAGTCCGCGCCGAATTTACTGACCTTCTTTAAACGTTCGTCATCCAAGGCAAAACCTTTGACAATATACTCTCGTAAAACTTCTGTCGCCCAAACACGGAAAGCTGTCGCCTTTTTGGAATTGACACGGTAACCTACTGCGATAATCATATCAAGATTGTAAAAAGCGGTGTTATAGTTTTTTCCGTCGGCGGCAGTTATTTCCATTTTGGAAATAACTTGATTTTCTGTTAACTCGCCGTCAGTAATTATGTTCTTTATATGCTTACTTATAGCAGGGATTTCCACTTCAAACAATTCTGCCATCGCTTTCTGCGTAAGCCAGAGCGTTTCATCACGAAAAAGAGCGTTGATCTGCACTCGTCCTGAGTTGTCTTTATACAGGAAAAATTGATTGGACGTTACCGCTATTTCTTTGTTTTTTCTTTTTTGTCCCTTCGCCATTCTTAATTTCTCTCTTTTCGTTTTTCTTTCTTATAAGATTAACATAAATATGAGAGAAAGAACATTAAAACAAAGCCCTACGGCGTAAATACCGCAGGGCTTTCCACGGTCGTTCTATCAGTAATTATTCGCCTTAATCTGAAAATACGCCTTGGGGTGCTTGCAGACCGGGCAGACTTCCGGGGCGTTCTTGCCGACAACAATGTGTCCGCAGTTGGAGCATTGCCAAACCTGTTCGCCGTCGCGCGAGAACACCAGATTGCCGTTTACGTTGGCAAGCAGTTTGCGGTAACGTTCTTCGTGCTCTTTTTCGATTTGCCCTACCTTTTCAAATAAAACCGCAATTTCTGTAAAGCCCTCTTCTTTCGCCGTCTTCGCGAAACCGGCGTACATATCTGTCCATTCATAATTTTCGCCGTCCGCCGCGTCTTTAAGATTGACAGTTGTCGGCGGAACATCGTTGTTGTGCAAAAACTTAAACCAAATTTTCGCGTGTTCTTTTTCGTTATGAGCAGTCTCGCGGAATATCGCGCCAATCTGCTGATACCCCTCTTTCTCGGCCTTTGAAGCATAGTACTGGTACTTCACATGCGCCTGAGATTCTCCCGCAAAAGCGGTTTTCAAATTTTGTTCTGTCTTGGAACCTTTTAATTCAGCCATATTACCCTCTTAAAAATTAGTATATTTCATTATATAGGCGAAAACCAATTCTAACAACTCTATTATATTAATTTCCCATTGATTATTATCAATTTTTTACTATATAATGGATATTAATTATAAGAGTACATCTAAAAACTTCAGTTTTTAGATGTTTTCATAACCTAAGAAGAAAATCGCTTTACAATAATTCTTTATGTTGTAATAAATTAGCGATTTTCTTCAAAGAACCTCAAAAAATCTAACCGAGATTTTTTGAGGTTCTAAGCAAGGAGAAATCTTTGGCTGTAAAAACATTCAAACGAGGCCTGAAACTTCCTACAAGAAAACACGCTACGGAAGGAAGCCCTGTCGAGCAGGTTCCGCCGCCCAAGCAGGTTGTGATACCTGTC
>Ga0268262_10005875_pt1 | contig 12002 bp, 11 predicted proteins | sample TergutNc150P3_FD_190354 | JGI IMG/M metagenome (GOLD analysis project Ga0268262, IMG submission 190354) | Nasutitermes corniger P3 segment gut microbial community from laboratory colony in Florida, USA - Nc150 P3 (SPAdes) (version 2) | ecosystem: Host-associated > Arthropoda: Insects >... | reverse complement strand
CATCCTGATCTTTGCGCCGTCTTTTTCCTCGTCAGGAGTTCCGATAACGTACAGCTTACCCGTGAATAACCCTTTTAGTTCTGCCAACGCAAGGGCTGCCAAAACCGACATAGCGCCGTGCAGGTTATGCCCGCAGCCGTGGCCGATTCCCGGCAGCGCGTCGTATTCCGCCATCAGCGCCACGGATGCCCCGCCGCCGTTGTCAAGCGCCGCCTTGAAGGCTGTTTCCATGCCGTCGAACGGGTATTCAACCGCGAAGCCGGCTTTTTCCAAAATTCCGGCAATTTTCCTGCTCGCCTCATACTCCTTGCCGGAAAGCTCGGGGGCAGCCGCAAGTTCGTCGCTCAGCCTGACGGCGACAGGCTTGAGCCTTTCAACCGTCCGCCGTACAAGATCGGTATTTTCCATAAAATAACGTATCAATTAAAGAAATTGTGGTCAATATTGTAAAATATCCCGTTGGATGATATAATTTACTATGTATAATAAGTCTTTTGATTCCAGCATTGCTAATCCTTGAGGAGAGTATCTTAAAAATGAAAAGGTTGATCCACGGTTTAGCATGTTTCCTGTTGATACTATCCTGCGAAATTGAGGGAATCCCAAAATCACTAACCGTTAAAGGAAAGCCCGGATTACACGTGCCCCTGGGCAGCCCCTTCGCCGGCCTGGAAGAAGGGGAAAGGCTGGAAGACCTGATAAGCCCGTCCAATATAAAAGATATGATGGGGGCGGATAACGGGTCGGTGATTTATGAAGTAAGCATTGAAATGGCTAAAACACATGGAATTGATCAGAATGTGCAAACTTATCTGGTGCAATACCCCCTCGCCGATATGCCTCTGGATATGGAAAGCTATATAAACGGGGCAATGGATGAAGTCAATGCCGAAGGAAATATCAAAATACCTTTTATCCCCGGCGTAACAGGCTCTCTCCCTAACGGAAAATTCATTTACATTACCGGAGGCGGCGGCTACATTGAGGGAGATAACAACACGGCAAATGAAAGCCAAGTCAAACTCAACCCTTTCCTGAGGATACCCCTTAATGATATGGCAAAATTGGTAAAAAAGGTGACAAGAGCTCCGACCGGTAAATTTGGCCTTGAAATTAATTATACTCAAGAGCTCGCAGAGCATCTTGAGTTAAGAATTCCCGCCTTTGGTATTACTACTTATAAAAAAGGAGAACCATACCCGACTGATAACCCAACCAAACTGCTCTATTATGAACCATCCAAGAGAGAGTTTTTACCGAGAGAGCAATTAGATTCATCCGGAGATGATAGTGAACTTCTGGTATACATGAGAATTTCCGGTTCCTGTTCAGGGGATCTCGAACTGAAAATGATTTTTGATTGGGAAAAGGCTTTGATTAATACAGCAAGCAACGGCGATTTTAGTTCGGAATATCCCATTGAAAACAGTTTAGGAAATTTCCTGGGCAGCGGAGCCTCATTCACAAAAGTAGACGGATATGTGTATATGTCGGGTTTGAACAGCCCTGATCCGGTTTTAATGACTGTCGATATTGGGAAAGGAACGCTTCCAGACATGCGTTATTTAAAAGATGCAACCCCGTCATTTTACTGGACTCAGAAACCGGATGGTACAAAGGTTACTTATGGAAGCCTTACCACTTCGAGTTTCACCGACCCTAATTCAAACCCTTTGAATCTGGTTCCAATTTTTGAAGGTGACGGCGCAACTTTAAAAGTCGATATTCATATTACAGAGTTTGAGATAGAAAAAGAGAAGGTTGGTAATGAAAGCGGCATCAAATTCGATCTCTATGTCCTAATTCCCCTGAAGTTGAAAATCTCCCAGGTTTTCGGTAAAGAAGCGCCCGATGTTGCTGTAGATGGCGTTAATATTAGAGAGACCTACGTGCCTTTGGATTTAGGTGATACGTTAACAAAAAACAGGACGGATGATGACTTGTTCGGACGCAAAGACGGCGAGGATAATTTACTCAACGAGATTGAGCTTGTTGAGATCACTATAAAAGGGATCGATATTACAATAATGGAGAAAGAGCACCTCGCGGTATTGGTCAAAAACAAAGAGCATTACAGGCTGTTGGAATTCCGGGAAAACGCGTCTTTGAAGTTTGACAGGGAATTTTTAAGCATACCTTTTAACCCCGAATTCAGAGTGCTTCTTAAAAAGGATCCGGGAAAAAACAGCGGCTCATTAAATATTTTACGCACGGATAACCCTAAATTTGATTTTAGGCTGGAGCTGAATGCCAAAGCCAATATTGAGCAAACAATAAAATTTAATATTTTTTAGTATTTATAAAACATATGACGAAAAAACTTTTTACCATACTTTTGGGTATTGCCGTTCTTTTTCCTTTGTACTCCCAGGAAGACGGATTGGAAACTGGAGAAAACGCCGGTGAATACCGCGCCGGACAGGTTCAAGCGCCTGACGAACCCGAAAAAAATAAAACAGGTTTTACAAGGAAGTATTTTGAAATTGGTTTTGACGCGGGCGCGGGGTTTGACAACGGGCTTCTCGGAATTAATGAGTTTTTTAAGAAAGAACTCGTAATTGATCTGTCAGAATTATCGCAAGGCATCAAAGATAAAGGAGCCGGGTTGAATTTCAGCCTCTCCCCCGGTTTCTTTATAAATATAACGCCCGTCGGAAAAGGCCTATGGGGCTTTGGCGTATTATTCAATATTGAAGGAAGCATCAACGCTAATATTTCCAAATCACTGTTTACGCTTATTTCCGAAGGAAATATTAGCGGGAATGATTCATCGGGAAACGTAAGCGTTTCCGGCGGCATCTTCGCCGAGATAGGCATGAGGAGTTGGGCGCAATACGAAGTCGCGGGGAGAGCCCTGTATATAGGCGTTAAACCGTCTATTTTTACCCCCGTGGTTTATATTCAGTCGAATTCGGGAATCTCCTATAATTTATCTACAAACAGAGACGGTACGGAAGGGATATTTGTTCATACAAAGGGCGAGATAAACATATATACCCCAAGCTCTTTGGAGAACATCGCTCCCGGACGGTTTATTATACCCGGCGGTTTTGATCTCTCCATGGAAGGGGAATACGCTCTTTTTCCCTTTCTTGACATAGGCGGCAGTATTGCCAATATTCCTTTATCCCCGGCGTTATTGACAAACCTGATGAAAATCAGCATGGAGCCATTTAACATCGATTTACCGGGAGAAGCTTTGATAGCCGGAGAAGTACCGGAAATTCAAGATATAGAATTCAAGAAAACTTACCCTGATTCTGTGGAATTAAAAGTCCGCCGGCTTTTGCGCTTCGACGTATACGCGCGTTACATGCCTTTAAATTCTGATTTCCTGGTGTTAAAACCGAACGCAGGATTCTCCTTAAATATCAACAAAGGTGACGAGAAAAGTTATTTTAATGCAGGTCTGGAAGCCCGGTTAAATCTGAAAGATATTTTTGCGTTCTACATAGGTTCAGGCTACAGGGAAACCATTTGGATGCACAAAGCCGGACTTGTAGTAAATGTACGTGCCTTTGAGCTGGATTTGGAGGCCGCCCTTAGGGACCAGGCCTTTACAGGCGCTTTTAAGGGCCGGGGTTTTAATTTTTACCTGGGATTACGTTTTGGCTGGTAGTATCTACCGGTAGTAGCAGCCTTTATTGGCTGCTACTACTTGGGTATTACGCCGGATTAATGACCGGCTATTTTTTAAATTTCAATGATTCCAGTGTCGTCCCGGACCGCGTGAAGCCGAACCAGAGCTCGTTTGAGGTTTTTTCCCTCAGCTGCCTGTAGAAACCGCGAAGGTCCCTTATGTTTTCACCGTTCAAGGCGGTTACCAGGTCGCCTTGCCTCATCCCTATAATATCCGCCGGGCTGTTACTCTCTACCCTTACCACACAGAGTCCCTTCGCGTCCTTGTCAAGTTCCAGTTGTTCCTTCAATTCATCGGTAACAGGCACAAGATAAAGGCCGGGCCACAGCTTTTTGCTGTCAGACGCGACTTCGTTGGTACGGGCTTCTATGCGTACCTGTATATCCCTTGCCGCGCCGTCCCTGATTACCGTAAAGGCAGCGCTGTCGCCGGGTTTCAGATCGCCGACCATTCTGGTCAGCGCGTTGACATCTCTGGCTTCTTTCTTGTCAACATGGGTGATAAAGTCGCCGGGGCTGATGCCTCCCTTGTCAGCGGGGGAACCGAGGAAAACCTGCGACGCGAGAGCGCCGCGTTTTCCTTCGATGCCCAGCGCCGCCGCGGTTTCCTTTCCGGGTTCCGTGAGCGACACGCCCAGCCAGCCGTAGCTGACCGCCCCTGAACTGATAAATTCGTCAATGGAACGTTTGGCGTTATTGATAGGGATGGCGAAGCCCAGCCCCACGTTGCCGCCGCCCGAAGAATTGCTGGCAATCCATGTATTTATGCCGATAACCTCGCCGCGGATATTAATTAAAGGGCCGCCCGAATTGCCCGCGTTTATCGGCGCGTCGGTCTGTATAAAATCGTTGATGTTTTGACCCGGCCCGCCGGTACGGCCTAAGGCGCTCACGATTCCCATGGTCACGGAAAAGGAAAACTGCTCGCCCAGGGGGTTGCCCATGGCAATAGCCCAGTCGCCGACGCGCACCGCGTCGGAATCGCCCAGCGCCGCAAGGGGATAAAAATCGCTTGTTTTAAAGGAGATCATCGCCAGGTCTTTACGCTCGTCTTTTCCCACAAGCTCGGCAGGATACTCCTTGCCGTCCTTTGTCGCCACGCGGATTTCGGTGGTGTTATCGACAACGTGGTGGTTTGTCAACGCGTAATAAGTGTTGTCCTTCTTGCGGACAATTATCCCGGAACCAAGGCCCTGTTGTGTACGGCGTTCCCGTTCCTGGCCGCGTCCCTCCGGGTTACGGTCCTGGGGGCCGAAAAAGAACTCCCAGGGTATCCCGGGAAAATTGGGCAATCCCCGCCTTACCACGGAAAAGGTTTTCAGCTCCACCACCGAAGGCAGCACATTGTCCGCCACCGCGTTAAACGCGTTTTGCAGCCCGACTGCCACCGCCAGATCGCTTTCAGAAACGTTTGCGGGGTTTTCCTGGGCGCGGGCGATATTTGCCGCTTTTGGCGTTATGCAGGTAAACGACAAAAAAGCCAGCGAAAAACCAAAGATAACCCCAATAAGCACCAGGTTAAAAACCAGCAGGTTCTTCGATGACAGTTTCTGTATGAAATTCATGTGGGTCTCCTATATTTAGTGGATTTATATATACCATATAATAAAAATATTGGCAAATAGTTACAAGGGGACAAAGGAATTAGGAATTAGGAATGAGGAATTAGGAATAGGCTTCATACTTCACTTACCGCTTTTTAAACTCTCTTTATTCCTAATTCCTAACTCCTAATTCCTCATTTTCTTCACCCCCCAGTCCTTGATCGTTAACATTCTATTGGATCCGTCAAAATCTCAACCTTGTCGCGGATTATGGCGACGGTATGTTCCCAGTGGGCGCAGACCGTATCGTCGGAGGTTATCACAGTCCATTGATCATCAGTTACTTCCACGGCTCCCGAGCCCAGGCTGATCATCGGTTCTATGGCAAACACCATGCCGTTGCCCATTCTGGGGTTGGGGCCGTGAGGGTAATTCGGCACCTGGGGATCCTCGTGCAGGGAAAACCCCACTCCATGCCCGCAGTACTCGCGCACCACCCCGTAGCCATGCGCCTTTGCGTGGCCTTCCACCGCCCGCGCTATTTGAAGCAGGCGCTCGCCGGCCTTTACGGCGGCAATACCCCGGTACAGGCACTCCCTGGTGCATAAGTTCAGTTCATGCACCTCCTTAGGCACTTTGCCCGTCTCGATGCTGATCGCCTGGTCGCTGATAAAACCGTCCAATTGTATGCCGCAATCCAGCCCTACCAGATCCCCGTCCTGAATTTTCCGCTTTGAGGGAATGCCGTGGATCACTTCGTCATTGATCGATATGCAGATCGCCGCCGGGTAAGGCACGGAATTTTTCGACTGGCGGTAGCCAAGAAATGCAGGCAGCCCCCCGGCGTGTTTGATCCAGTTCTTCACCCACTTGTCAAGATCGATGGTCTCTACGCCCGGCTTTACAAGGGGGACCAGTTCCCTGTACATTGCCGACAGCATCTTGCAGGATTTCCTGATGCCTTCGATTTGTTTTTCCGTTTTTAACCTTATCATTTGGGAGGAACCCTCATATATTGTTTACCGCTCATTTTTTTCGCTTCCTTTAAAACCTGCCGGGAACCCGCATAATCGCCGATTTTCAGAAGGGTCTGCGCCAGCGCGCGCAACCAGAAAGCCGTGTCCCTGGCAGGGAAACCCAGCTCCAACAGCTTTTCCATACATTCAATCCATGTTTCATCGTCCACCTGGCTCCTCAGGCGCTGGCGGACTATCTCCCTTGTGTATCTTTCAAGCTCGGGCGTAAAAATGCCGAAATACGGTTTTCTCCGTTCCTCCCTGATAATATTTTCAAGAAGGCGGAACGCCTCATAGCAATGCCCCCGCCTGTCCAGTTCCTCGGCGAGTATGAAGCAGCAGTCCATCCAGTCTTCCCTGCCCATGTATTTATCCATAGAGAAATTGATCCCGCCGTTCTTCCGCCACAGCCTGATTGCCTCATCCTCCTCAAGGTGCAGGAGTTCAAAAAACACCAGTTTAGCCTGGCTTTCAGGGTCGTCCGCCCGTTCTCGCAGCCATGTCCTGTAATCAAAGCCGGGATTTGCCATGAAGCGGGAATACGCGCGGTCGTACTCGTAACGCTTTTGCCCGCTGGAAAGAGTCTCGTAAGCGGTAAGAAGCTTCCGCATCTGCGCCCCGGCGGCCTCGCCGGCAATGTCCGGGTGCAGTTTTTTTGCCTTTTCGCGGAACGCCTTTTTTATGTCTGCCGCCGAGGCCTCAGGTTTCAGGCCGAGCAGTTCATAGTAGTTATTCATCCGGGCTCTATTATTATATCAGGGCAATGAGTAATTATCAATGCGCTGTTTTTTTTCTTGTCAAATTCAGCCAATTCGATTACATTATACTCATGAACGAAACCAAAGAACTGGGCGAAAACGCGGTTCTTGAAATAATGGCGCGGTACGGCAATGATCCTCAGCAGCTCATCGCCGTACTGCTTGATATACAGTCGGCTTCCGGCAGGAATTATGTTGATAAAAAGTGGGCGCAATTGGTATCAGAGCGTCTGGACCTGCCGTTGTCAAAAGTGTATGACGTGCTGACCTTTTACGCCATGTTCAGCACGGAACCCAGGGGCTCCTGCCTCATAGAAATCTGCGAGAGCGCTCCTTGCCGCTTCGGAAGCGCCGCGCTGCGCGCGCAAAAGCTGGAGGGCTGGTTCGAGTCCGCCGCCGGGATCAAAGTCGGAGAGACAAGCGCGGACGGTAAAATAACACTGGCGCGGACAAGCTGCGTCGGAGCCTGCGATATTGGGCCAGTTGCAAAAATAGGCGATGACGTTTTCGGCAATCTGGACGAGGAAAAAGTAAAAGAGCTTGTCAGGCGCTGTCAGGCAGGCAGTCTGAAAGAGGTATCCCAATGTCAAAAGTGAATAAACTTCTTTCAAAATATACCGCGGTTGACCCGCTCTCGGTTGCCGAATACGTAAAGGCAGGCGGTTTTGAGGCGTTGAAAAAAGCCTCGGCAATGACAGGCGAGGATATAATCGCCGAAGTGAAAAAAGCGAAACTGCTTGGGCGCGGAGGGGCGGCGTATCCGGCGGGAAGCAAATGGGAGCACCTGCTTCATATTCAGGAAACGCCCAAGTACATTGTCTGCAACGCGGACGAGGGCGAACCGGGAACCTTCAAAGACAGGCTGATACTCGACAAGCTGCCCCTGAAACTGCTGGAAGGGATTATTATCGCGGGTGTAACTTTTAAGGCGGAAGCCGGCTATATTTACGTGCGCGGGGAGTACCGCGGCATACAGAAGCGGCTTGTTGAAGCGATTAAAAACACAAAAAACGCGGGCTTCCTTGGGAAGAACATCCTGGGCACGGGACTGGACTTTGACATACATGTAATATCAGGCGCGGGCGCTTATGTTTGCGGCGAGAATTCGGCGCTTCTGAATTCTACCGAGGGCAAGGTCGGCCGTCCCCGCATAAAGCCGCCCCATCTCGCGGAAGTGGGTCTGTTCCTCAAGCCTACGCTGGTGAACAATGTGGAATCGCTTGCCAGCCTTCCGCTGATTATTGAAATGGGAGGGGATGAATACCTTAAAACAGGCCATCCCGACTCGGGGGGGACAAAACTTGTATGCCTGTCCGGCCATGTTCAAAACCGCGGAGTCTTCGAGATCCCGCTTGGCAAGCTGAGCCTGCGGGAGATCATCTACGATCCTGAATTGGGAGGCGGCCTTCCGCAAGGCAGGAAACTTAAATTCTTCCACCTTGGCGGCCAGAGCGGCCCCATTGGCGGGCCGGATTTATTGGACACCGTATACAGTTACACCGATTTGAGAAAAGCCGGCCTTGGCGTAGGTTCCGGCGCAATCGTAGTCATGGACGAGACGGTTTCGATTCTCGAATACCTGCAATGCGTTACCGAATTTTTCATCCATGAATCCTGCGGCAAATGCATACCCTGCCGGGAAGGCAACAGGCAGATCCTAAAGATACTCAAAAAAATATCAGCTTCCGGCGCCGACGCCAATGATTTGGATACCCTGCGCCGCCTTATCCGTACCATGACCGACGCTTCATTCTGCGGCCTTGGGCAAACCGCCGCCAAGGCTCTGGAAAGCGCGTGGAAATGCTTTAAGACGGAAATCGAGGTGAAACCATGAGCCACCACATACCCGACCCGGACAAAAGCGTAAACCTGACCATTGACGGCGTGCAGGTTACAGTGCCGGAAGGTACGAAGATACTGGCAGCGGCCAGAAAAGCGAACGTGTTTATTCCCACCCTATGCGACCATCCCGATCTGTGCAGGCGCGCCGTCTGCAGAATCTGTGTGGTTGAATGCGACGGCAAAGGGAAACTGCTTGCCGCCTGCGCCAATGACGTGTGGGAAGGCGTGAAAATAGTTACAAATAACAGCCGCATTGCCAACATCAGAAAAACGATAATCGAGCTGCTTCTGGCAGACCATCCGCAGGAATGTTTAATATGCCCGCGCAGCACGGACTGCGAATTGCAATCCCTTGCCCAGGTTTACGGTATTCGTGAAACGCCTTTCAGGCGCGGCGCGATAAATCGCGGCGCGGTAAACCGCGACGCTATAAACTGGCAGTGCCCGGATGAGCAAAGCGTTTTAATCCGCGACATGGACAAGTGCGTTACATGCGGCCGCTGCGTGGAAGCCTGCCAGGAAATTCAGACAGTCCGCGCCATCAACAGCTCCCACAGGAGCGTCAATTACAGGATAACTACGGCGTATAACCAGCCTCTTGAAGACAGCCCGTGCGTTTCATGCGGGCAGTGCGCGGCGGTCTGCCCGGTGGGGGCTATTTACGAACACGATCAAAGCGCCGGGGCCTGGGCCGCGATTAACAACAGCGAACGCCGCACGGCAGTTCAAATCAGCAAAACGCTGTGCGCCGAATTGGGCGGCGCGCTTGGACTTCCGGCAGGAACAATCAGCCCCGGTAAAACAGTTACCGCGCTTAAACGGCTCGGCTTTGACCGGGTTTTTGATTCCCATTTCGCAATAAGCCTTGCGGCGGCGGAACTCAGCCTTGAACTGCGTAATCGTGTTAAAAACGACAGCAAATCTTTACCCATAATCAGCGCCTGCTCGCAAAGCGCGGTTAAATTTATCGAAAATTTCTACCCCGACCTCGCCTCCCGCCTTTCGCCATGCAGAAGCCCGCGGGAAATATTCACCACTCTGGTGAAAGAGCAAAAAACGGCGGTTATCTCCATTGAACCCTGCATAAGCAACAAAAGCAAACTTAAACAACGGGAAGACGGCGAACCGGATTTAACGCTTACCGTGAAGGAGCTTGCGCGTATGTTCAAACTTGCCGGCATAGACTTTGCCTCATTGCCCGAAAGCGCTTTTGATTCGATTTGGGCTGAACATGGCGTAAAAGATCCGGCTGTTGACTTAAAGGGAATTAAATGCCTGGCCGCAAACGGTCTGGGGAAATCCAGAACGCTCCTTGATTCGATTAGAAACGGCGAATGTGACGCCGCCTTTGTAGAAATCAGAAGCTGCCCCCTGGCTGACGGCCGCGCTGACAGCGCGCATTCGCGCTGCGAGTCAATCGGCTCCGTTATACATGAAGCTATACAAATTATTTGAACAATATGTTAAACTAAGTATAAATGCGGTATTTTTTCAGCGCGGCTATTTGTATTCTCATTATTTCTTTTCCCGCGGGGGCACAGTCGTCCGGCGGGGCTGGGGCGCAGGCCATTTCCGCGATGGAGAATTACCGCTTGGGCAGGGATCTGGAAGCCCTGAACCGCATGGCCGAGGCGAACACCCATTACAACGAAGCGGTGCGCCAATGCCTTGATGAAGTGTCCGGCAATACCGCCTCGCGCAATACTTATACGGTTTTGACATGGACCTTGCAGCGGCAAAGAAGGTATTCCGAAGTTATTACCTGGGGAGAAAGGGGCCTTAAGGTATTTCCTGACGAATTACGCCTGGTGGAAATAATGGGGGAAGCGTTTTTTTATCTTGATGATTACACTCGTTCGCTTACCTATATGCAGCGTTACGCAAACGCGTTGCCACAGGGGGATCGGGTTTCCGTCGCGTATTTTTTTACCGGTGAAATTTACCGTCTAATGCAAAAATACCACCATGCTGATATTGCCTATACCACGGCGTTACGTTTTGAGCCAAACCTCGCCCTTTGGTGGTACAGACTCGGCTCCGTACGCGAAGAAATAGGCGACAGAACTCCGGCGATTGACGCGTACCAGCAGGCATTGCGGATAAATCCCAATTACAACGAAGCCCGAAACGGGCTTGCAAGACTGCAAGGCAATTAACAAATAACAAAGTAAGAATCCTATCCGTGAATTCATCGTCTCATCGACAGTTTCGCTTACTTACGCGCTCTTCCTTTGTTATTTATTATTTTTTATTTTTTATTTGTTATTTGTTATTTACCATGCCGCCGCGTCAACATTACTGTTTGTCACGCCTTCGTCAATGTACAGCATTACCCGGTTGGGAAGGCACGCCGTCCATTGTCCCGGCGAGTGTATGCGGCCGGCGCTGACACAGGTCTGGTTCATACACGGCGACGATGCAACGCGCGCGGCTCCCCCGCTAATTTCAACCACGGTATCACCCAATGGCCCTGAAACGACCAGCGTTTCCGCCGCATTTATGGGGAAAACCCACAGACCGTTTTTACCCAGCACATTTACCGTGCCGGAACCGCTTGCGCCTGAATACGTCAGGAAAAATAAGGCAGCCACGACGCCAAGCGCGGAAAAAACAACTCCGAAATCAAAAGGCTTAAGCAGCATTGGCGGCCGTTACACGCCTACAACGGCGGTTACCTGGGGTATTTCCTTTTTCAAATAATTTTCAATTCCCATTTTCAGGGTCATTTGGGACATCGGACAGTGCCCGCAGGCGCCTGTCAGCTTTACCGATACGGTCCCGTCTCCGGCAACGGACACAAATTCCACATCTCCGCCGTCGGCCTGCAAAGAAGGGCGCACGTTTTCCAGAGCGGCTTTTACCTGTTCTTCAAACATATCATTCTCCTTCCGTAACTATACCAATATTGCCGTAAAATGGCAATCATGCTAATATACGATCATGACAAGCGAATGCTCCCTGCAGGTACGCACCTATGAATGTGACAGCTACGGCCATGTCAATAACGCAAACTACCTTAATTATCTGGAATTTGCACGTTACGAGCATCTCAAGGATGTAGGTTTCGACTATGTAAAAGCGGTAAACGCTGGCTACGGGGTATTTATCGCCCGTATTGAAATCGATTATAAAAAACCCGCGACAACCGACGACGTGCTTACCATAAAAACCTGGCCCATAAAAAAAGGCGCGGTCAGCGGAAC
>Ga0268262_10005874_pt1 | contig 12003 bp, 8 predicted proteins | sample TergutNc150P3_FD_190354 | JGI IMG/M metagenome (GOLD analysis project Ga0268262, IMG submission 190354) | Nasutitermes corniger P3 segment gut microbial community from laboratory colony in Florida, USA - Nc150 P3 (SPAdes) (version 2) | ecosystem: Host-associated > Arthropoda: Insects > Digestive... | reverse complement strand
GAATCTGTGGAACGCCCGCGCTTCCAACTTTATTTATTCGGAGCAGCTGAAAACGCTGCCATACGCGCTGTCGCAGATCATCTCGGGCGGCATAGCCCGAGCCGGAACGGGGGCGGCGGTAACGCTCTTTGTCATGATCGTGCCGCTTGTGATGTTTGTTTTCGCGCAGAGCAATATTCTGCAGACAATGGCAAGTTCGGGGATAAAAGAATGAAAAAGAAATTTATTCGGTGCATTTTTTTTATGGTATTTCTTTTTTCCCTGCTCCCTGCTCCCTGCTCCTTTATATTTGCTACTCCGACCAACTATACCTACAACTATGATTTCTGGGAGGAACAGGTCGCTTCTCCTGACGCATACCGTGTAAGCGCTTATATCCTGGGTACCGCTTTAAATATCGGGCATTTCCGCGACCCCCAGGGGCTTTTTGTCAGGGATAACCGCGTTTACATCTGCGATTCGGGTAATAACCGGATAGTCCTGCTGGCTTATGAAAACGGCGAACACAGGCTTGTGTCGATTACGGATTCGGTGGTGATTGACGGCGAGAAGAGTCCTTTTAATTATCCTATGGATCTTTTTGAAAGCAGGGACGGTTTTTTATATATTGCCGATACCAACAACCACCGCATACTAAAGCTGGATCGGAATTGGAATTATATCTCTTCCGTATTAAAACCCGATGATGAAAGTATTGACGAAAACCTGGATTTTTTACCGCTAAAACTGGTAGTTGATTTTGCCAACCGGCTCTTTGTGCAGGCCCGTAACGTCAACAAAGGCCTCCTGGAATTTGACAGCCGCGGGGTCTTTGCCGGATATATGGGGGCAAATAAAGTAAAGGTAAGTATTATTGATTATATATGGAAACTCCTTTCTACACAGGCTCAAAAAGAGAGGCTGGAATTGTTTATCCCAACCGAATACAACAACCTCTGTCTGGACAGGGACGGTTTTATTTATGTAACCAACTCAACCGGGCAGACGGATTCGATCAGGCGGCTAAACGCCATGGGGCAGGATATTTTGATCCGTAACGGTTATGAGGAGCCGATCGGCGACCTGGCTTACGGCAACGCGGGAGGCGTAACCGGGCCGTCAAAGTTTATAGACGTTGCGGCTATGGATAACGATTCTTATGCCTGCTTTGATCGTGTGCGGGGGCGGATTTTTGTGTACGATTTTCAGGGAAATTTATTATATGCTTTTGGCGGCCTGGGTAACCGTGAGGGAAGCTTTTTACAGCCTGTCGGTCTTGCGCAGATGGGCCGATCCCTGTATGCCCTGGATTCCCGTTCCGCCGCCCTTACCCGCTTTGATCTGACCGTTTACGGGGAAAAGGTAAACAACGCCCTGGACGAATACCGGGCCGGCCGCTACGAAGCCTCCGCTGAGGTTTGGGATGAAGTGCTTAAAATGAACGGCAATTATGACCTTGCCTATATCGGCATAGGCCGGGCGGCGCTGCGGCAGGGCGATTACCAAAAGGCGATGAAGTACTACAAACTCAAACATTACCGCGAAGGCTACGGTAAAGCCTTTCAGTTATACCGTAAACAATATATGGAAGAAAACCTCTGGAAAATACTGCTGGTTCTGGCGGTTATTTTATTTGTCCCTCCGATCGTAAAAATAACAGTAAAAATCGTCAGGGAGGTCAGGGAAGCATGAAATGGGATAAAGCCTGGTGGCGGCATTTGGGAAAAACGTTAAACTATTCGCTGTATACCGCCGTTCATCCCCTTGACGGTTTTTGGGATTTGATACATGAGAAACGCGGTTCCATAGCCGCGGCAAATGTCATTGTAGCGCTTGCGGTGCTTATTGAAATTATGCGCGTAACACTGACCAATTTCCAGTTCATTAAGGTTAACATGGAATTCTTTAACGCGGTAATTGTCGGGCTGCGGATTCTACTGCCGATTTTTTTGTGGGTTGTGGCGAACTGGAGCCTTACTACCCTGATGGACGGCAAGGGACGGATGCCACATATTTATATGGGCGTCGCTTACGCTCTTGCCCCCTCAATAATTATTAACGCCGCCTTGATAATATTAAGCCATCTTATAACTTTTGATGAAGGGGCCATTTATTGGGTGTTAACCGGTTTTTCGGGGGTGTGGACGGGTATTTTGCTTTTAGCCGCCATGATGATGATACACGATTATTCATTGGCTAAAACCATAGGTTCCAGCCTGCTTACAGTCGTAGGGATGGGTGTAATGGTTTTTATTTTTGTAGTCTTCTTCAGTCTGATAAGCGATTCAATCGCTTATTTTGTGTCCTTGTATAAAGAAATACTGTTCAGGCTGCTTTAGGAGGGATGGTGAAAAAGCTCTTTTTGTTATTTGCCGCGATCTTAATCCTCCTTGTCTCCGGTTCCTGTAAAAAACAGCCGTTAAGAATAAAAAATGTGGTGGTATATGAAAACGACGGCAGTACTGAAGACCTTGTTCTTGAAAACGAATATTTGCGTCTGCGTTTTTTCCCCCGTACCACGGAAATTGCTTTAACAGAAAAATCCACCGGTGTAACATGGAGATCCAATCCCCAGAATTACAGTTCCGATCCGCTGGCGGATACTGTTACACGTTATATGTTGGGATCCCAGTTTTCACTTGAGTATGCCGATGTCACGGGAGTTGGCATGGCTCTGTATTCCGGCAGTCAGAGCGTAGATAAAGGCGCGTATAAATATGAAATTGCAGACAATGTATTAAAGGTAAGTTATACCATTGGCAGTATGTCGCGCACATATCTTATACCTCCTGCCATAACAGAAGAGCGCATGTTATCCTTCCTGGACACAATCGATCCGGATGTCAAGAGTTTTGTGCTTTCAGGATACAGGCTTTATGACATTAACAATCTGCGCCAGAATGATGATAGAAATGAATTACTGGCAAAATATCCCGATTTGGCCCGCAGAAAAATTTATGTCCTGCGTCCAGGAACGCAGGATTACATGAAAGAGGAATATGAGACATACTTTGCCGACGCCGGTTATACTTATGATGAATACCTTGAAGACATCGCGCGTTATCCTTCCGTCGCCGAAAAAGAAACGCCGGCTTTTAATATTGTCATTAATTATAAACTTGACGGAAGATCCCTTGTTGTTAATGTTCCCTTTGATGAAATAGCGTACCGGCCCTCATATCCGATTACAAGGCTGGATCTTTTACCGTACATGGGCGCGGGCGGCGTTAATGACGAAGGGTATTTGTTTGTTCCCGACGGAACCGGAGCCATAATTTATTTTAATAACGGCAGGCAGAATCAACTTGCCTACAATAACGTAGTGTACGGCTGGGACGAGGCTATGGTACGCGACGCTGTTATTAATGATAATATAGCTCCGTATCCTGTATTCGGCATACATAAAAACGGCCACGCGCTTATGAGCGTTATTGAGGAAGGATCGGCTTACGCGAATATCCGCGCCGATGTGTCAGGCAGGAACAGTTCATGGAACAATGTGTATCCGTACTTTACAATGATTCACGGCGAGAAGATGGATATTTCAGCCAGATCCGAACGCGCGGTCTACCTGTATGTAAACGGTCTGCCTGCGGGTGAAAGCGTCACTCTTCGTTACACTGTCTGCGCCGAAGGCGGATATGTCGGCATGGCAAGGGAATACCGTTCCTGGCTAATGGGCAAATTTCCGTCTTTTAGGCGTTTAACAGACGGCGGCGTGCCAATCGCCGTTGAAATTCCCGGCGCCGTAAATAAAACACAGCACCGTCTTGGCATCCCCCTGGATCTTCCTCTTAAGCTTACGTCATATAAGGAAGCCGCTAAAATGATTTCTGATTTCGCCGGCTTCAAATGGAAAAACGTGCGTATTAAGCTTAACGGCTGGTTTAACCGCGGCGTTGATCATTCCGTACCGGTAAAAATTAAATTAATCCGGGAATTGGGAAGTAAAAAAGATTTCCTTAATTTAATGGCGGAAGCTGAAAAAAATAATTTTACGGTTTATCCGGAAGCGGATTTTATGTATATAAGAGATGTTAAAATATCTGACGGTTTCAGCCTTTACCGTGATGCCGCCCGTTATGTAAACCGTAAACGGATAGAAAAATATCCCTTTAGTTTCGTCTGGTTCGGCGAGCGTATACGCTGGGGCAAACTGAGCTATATAGCGCGCCCTGTTTATATGATGTCGCTTATTGATAATTTTATTAATAAATCAACTGCCTTTAATATCAACAATATCGCGTTCAGGAATATAGCGTCCAAACTTGCCGGAGATTTTAATGAAAAACGTTTTGTAAGCCGTGAGGCGTCGATGATAATGCGGCAGGAAAAACTTGCGCGGCTTTCGGAATCCGGAACAGGGATCATGCTGCACACCGGTTATTCGTACGGGACGCTCTGGGCGGATATTGTTGTAGATTTAAATCTTTATGATCAAAGTTTTGGCATTACCGATGCCGCGGTTCCCTTTTATCCAATTGCTCTACACGGTTTTACCCGGTATACCGGCAAAGCGATTAACCTTGCCGAAGATTATTCATTAAACCTGCTTAAAATCATTGAAAGCGGGGCCGGTTTGTATTTCAGTTTTATGACGGAGGAGACATCCGAATTACAGGAAACAAAGTTCAGGCAGTTTTACGCAAATGAATATTCCAGATGGGCGGGGGACGCGGACGCCCTGTACCAAAAATTTGTAAAAGATTTTGACGGCCTGTTCAGCCAGGTAATTACCGATCATGTTATTTTAACGGACGGAGTGACAGTAACTGTTTACGAAAACGGGACCAGGGTTATTGTGAATACAAACAATTTCCCGTGGAATTACAACGGCGTTACAATCGGCGCAAGTAATTACGTTGTTATAAGATGAGGCGGGAGGATTAATGTACTTTACCAAAAAAAAACAAAAACTGGCATTAACGCTCGAAGGCAAAAACGCGGTTGCCGGATATTTGTTTATACTTCCCTTTCTGATTGGTTTTATTGCTTTTATGTTCTTCCCGGTTATTGAAAGCCTTCGCATGGTTTTTAACAATGTTTCAATTGATCTTGAACATCACAAATTCGCTTTAAGGTTTGTAGGACTTGATAATTTAAAACGAGTACTTACCATAGACCCGGAATTTAACCGTTTCCTTGCCGAAGAAATACTGCGCATGGTTCTTATTGTTCCCGCGGTTATTATTTTCAGTTTGTTTATAGCGCTGCTGCTGAACCAGGAATTCATGGGAAGGGGAGCCGTGCGCGCGATATTCTTTTTACCGGTTATTTTATCATCAGGGATTATGATTGGGCTGGAAACCAATAACGCGCTTTTAAACAGCATGGCGGAAATAATAAAGGAAAGCAACCAGTTAAAGAGTTCTATTACGGGGGTTTTAGAGGATATACTTGTTACCGAAGGCGCCGCAAGCGATTTTATGAAGTATATATTTGATATTGTAAACAAAATTTACGATATTGCCATGGCTTCCGGCATTCAGATTATCATTTTCCTTTCCGCCTTGCAGACAATTCCGCCCAGCATGTTTGAAGCAGCAAAAATAGAAGGCGCTTCAAGCTGGGAATGTTTCTGGAAAATTACCTTTCCAATGGTAAGCTCGCTGATCCTTGTAAATATTATTTACAGCGTGGTGGATTTTTTTATAAGAACGGATAACAGCGTAATGGATAAAATTAATACGGCCATGGTCAGGAATATGGAGTTTGGTTTCGCCACCGCTATGGCGTGGGTTTACTTCCTGTCGGTCATAATAATTATTGGAATTGCCATGGGGCTTATTTCCAGAAAGGTGTATTATTATGAGTAAGGAAAAACAGCGGGTTTCATTATTTATTATAAAGAAAACTTCCGCCGATGTTATTTATAAAATATTCCGCGCTGTACTTTTATTTGGCCTGTGTTTTCTTATTCTGCAGCCATTGCTGGATAAATTAAGCGTAAGCTTTATGGAGCAGCAGGATCTTTTTGACGCGACGGTCATCAGCATTCCACGGCATTTTTCTGTAAGTAATTACAGTATTACCGGAGATTTGTTAAGTTACTGGCCTTCGCTTCTTCAAACAGTTATAATACTTTTAATAAGCGCGGTTCTGCAAATTTTTGCCTGTACGCTGACTGGATACGGCTTTGCGCGGTATAAATTTCCTTTTAAAAACGTATTATTCTTCTGTGTATTACTGATGATTGTAATTCCGCCGCAGACGATAATGTCGTCTTTGTACTTGAATTTTTATTTCTTTGACATTTTTGGGCTGTTCAGGCTTATTCTGGGCGAACCTATAAATATGCTGGAAAGCGTCGCGGGATACTGGCTGCTTTGCGCTACCGGGATGGGTTTAAAAAGCGGATTGTATATTTTTATGCTAAGGCAGTATTTCCGAGGCATACCAAAAGAACTTGAGGAAGCCGCGTATGTTGACGGCTGCGGCAGGTTTTATACCTTCTTCAGGATATTATTGCCGGATGCCGCGCCCATGCTGGTTTCCTGTTTTCTGTTTTCATTTGTATGGCAGTGGACAGATTCTTTTTATACTACCCTGTTTTTACGCAACTACAGGATGCTGTCATCCGGTTTAGGCAGGCTGGCCGAAAGTTTTTCCCGGTATTGGGGTTCAATTAACAGCGTTGGCAGCGGCGGGACGGGATTAATCTCGATACCGCCTTTGGGTTATGTACAGGCCATTATCGCCACGGGGATGCTTGTATGTCTGGCGCCTCTTGTGTTATTATACCTTATAGCGCAAAAAGCTTTTGTTGAAAGCCTGAGCCAGACCGGTATTAAGATGTAGGACTTTTCCATAGTTTTCAATATGGAAGCCGCCTTGCGGCTGACCGTTTGAAATAAATTATTACCAGGAGGATTATATGTTAAAGAAGAATTTGCCTGCAAGCTTTGTCTTGTTCGCAGTCACGGTCATTGCGGTTTTCACTGTCTTTTCCTGCCGCAAAATAAACCTGAAAGGGCAGGAATTTATAGTCGCTAATTGGTGGGAAGATTATGATGTTGCCACCTTTAAACCACAAACCGAAGGCCAGGAACGGCAACTTGAATGGCGGAAAAAAATCCAGAATGATAACGGATTTAAAATGATGACAAAGAATGTCGCCGGCTGGGATCAAATGTTACAGACTGTCTCTACCTCTATTATGTCGGGTAAACCGGTCGCTCATGCCATATATTTGCAGCCCGATTGGGCAATGACCCTCTATAAACAAGGGCTGCTTGCCCCCATACCTGACCTGGATTTCCTGAAAAAAGACACGGCTATCGCAGGGAAGCAGGTCGCTTATAACCAGGATGTAGCCAAGTTATTCACTTTCGGCGGCAAACAATACGCTATTGGCATCGGTTACGGAGGCAGCCAGCACAGCGCCGGCGTATATTTCAACAAGAGGCTCTTTAAGGAAGCCGGTCTTGATCCTGATGAACCGTACAATCTGCAAAAAGCCGGAACCTGGACCTGGGATAAATTTATTGAAATCAGCAAAAAGCTTACCCGCGACACCAGAAATACCGGGCGGATTAATACCTGGGCAATGCCGGCCGACCTTTCAACAGAAATTCTGGATCTTATTGTTTTCTCGAACGGGGGTGAATATATCGGCAAGGACGCCCAGGGAAAATTTACCAATGCGACAAATACGCCGGCGTTTATTGAATCGCTTCAATTCGCGCGCAGGCTGATGGAGGAAGGCGTCATGATGCCGAGGCCTGATGGTTCAAACTGGGACTGGTACTGGCCGACTTTCCATGACGGAGTAGTGGCGATGCTGCTGGAACCGGAGTGGAGAAGGGGCCAGATGCAGGATATGACAGATGATTGGGGTTATGTTTTGTTCCCGAAAGGGCCGCGTATGAGTGATTATCGTTTCCCAAACGATGAAATCGTAATCGTAATTCCGTCAACCTATAAACCCGATGAAGTTGAAAAGATTCTCCATGCCTTAAATCTTTGGGAAACTCCCGTCACTGACAACTGGAAAGATGATATGTATCCGGTGTTTAGGGATCGCCGCGCTGTTGATGAGACAATGGCGATGATTCGTTCCCCGAAATACGGAGCTTTCCGTAATCACATGATGATTCCCGACCTTCAACGCGGCGATATCGCATGGAATATGTGGTGGTTCGACGGTGAGCCGGCCCAGCTTGTTGAACAGGTTTCGCCGGCCTGGAACGCCAAAATAGCCGAAGCCAACAAGACAAATTAGTCTAACTTTTCTGTTCTCCGGCGGGTTACCGCCGGAGAAAAAGGAGTAATCATGAGTATCATCGTAAATGGAAACAGTCTGCCGAATATCCCCTGGGAAAACAGGCCGGCTTCAAGCAGTCCTGAAAAGGAACTGATGTGGCGGTATTCTGGCAATCCTATTATACCCAGGAATTTAACCACACATTCAAACAGTATTTTTAACAGCGCGGTTGTACCGTTTAAGGGCGCCTTTGCGGGCGTGTTCCGCTGCGATGATACCGCGCGTCACATGGACATTCACGCCGGCCGCAGTAAAGACGGCATCAAGTGGGAGATCGAAGACAAGCCGATTCAATTTATCAAGACCGATCCCGAATTGCCCGATTCCGATTACAAGTACGACCCCCGCGTAATTTTTATTGAGGACCGGTATTACATAATATGGTGTAACGGTTATCACGGCCCTAACCTGGGTATTGGTTATACGTATGATTTTGAAAAATTTTATCAAATGGAAAACGCTTTAATGCCCTATAACCGCAACGGCGCCCTCTTTCCGCGCAAAATCGGGAAAAATTACGCTATGTACAGCCGCCCGAGCGATTCCGGGCATACGCCGTTTGGCGACATTTTTTATTCGGAAAGCCCCGACCTTGTCTACTGGGGAAAACACCGCCATGTTATTGCGCCTAACGGAGGATGGCAAAGCACCAAAGTAGGCGCCGGCCCCTGTCCGATAGAAACAAGCGAAGGCTGGCTCCTGTTCTACCACGGAGTTTTAACAAGCTGCAATGGCTTTGTTTACTCATTCAGCGCAATGCTGATGGATTTGGACAAACCCTGGAAAGTGATAGCGCGTCCAAAACCGTATATTATCAACCCGCGTGAAATTTATGAATTGGCCGGTGACGTGCCCAATGTAACATTCCCTGTAGCATCGCTTGTTGACAAGGACACAGGCAGAGTCGCGATTTATTACGGCTGCGCCGACACCGTAACCGGCCTTGTCTTCGGCAATGTCGATGAAATTGTAAATTGGGTGAAAAAGAACAGCTAAATGGCTTCCTGGTAGTATTCAAACTCATTCGCGTGGCGGCGTATCTTCGCCAGAGCTTTTAACTCTATCTGGCGGACCATTTCCGGGGATAAATCCATTTTTGCGCCGATTTCCTTGAATGTATATTGTTTATCATCATCAAGCTGGTAGCGGTAAGAAAGAACTTTCCTTTCTCTGTCTTTCAGCTTGTCAAGGCAGCGCCTGGCGCTTTCACGGTAGAATTGCCGGAAAAGGGTGCGTTCAGGGCAGTAAGTGTAGTCTTCGTGGATTTCCATTGTCGTGGTGTAGTCGTCTTTGCCGTTATCCAGCTCCAACGGAAGGATGCCGTAGCTCATATTAAGAATAAAATCAATGTCTTTTACCGGTATTCCCAATTCGCCGGCGATTTCTTCCGTCCGCGGCTGATGCATCAGGGTCTGGCTGAGGTTGTGATATGTCCGTTGTACCTTGCGGAGCATTTCTTCTTTCCGGTGAGGCAGCCTGACCATGCGGTGTTTATTGGCAAGGTAGCGGATTATGAACTGGCGTACCCACCAGCCCGCGTATGTGCAGAAACGCACGTTCTTTTTAATGTCGAATTTTTCAGCCGCGTGCATAAGCCCCATGTTTCCTTCCTGAATAAGGTCCATGAATTGAATATCAGGGGCCGCATAGGAACGGGCAATTTTTACAACCAGCCTTAGGTTAGCCTTTACCAGTTTTTCCAGGGCTTTTTTATCCCCTTCACTTGAAAGCCGGGCAAGTTCAATCTCTTCATCACGATCCAGAAGAGGGTATACCTTGATTTGTTCAAAATATATTTGAAGAAGGTCGTCGTTTTCCGCTTTTCTGTTCCAGGTTTTGTTCATTTTTATTCCTCCCCGCCCCTTTTACTTATACTTAATATAGCAAATACCGTGCCAACTCTTTGGTTCTCGATTTATTATTAGCTAATTCCTTACAGGATAAAGAATTAGCTTAATATGTTTCCCGGCTCAAACGCCAAACGCGCAGAATATGTATGTTTTTTCATACAGTACCATATGTTTTCTAGAATTCAGGATTACAATGTGGTATAATTCCATGCAGAGTTAAAATGATTGAGTATGTAGTCCCCTTGAATATTGATGACAGGGCGCTTGCAAAAGCCGCGCGGGTTCTGGAAAACGGCGGGCTTGTCGCGCTGCCCACTGATACGAGCTGGAGTATTGTCTGTTCGCTTAAATCCCCAAACGGCATTAAAAAGCTTAGAGAACTGTCCGGCGAGAGAGATGAGAGGCATTTTACCCTGCTCTGTTCGGGTATTTCGCAGTTTGGGGAACTGTGCAGCCTGGACAACAGCCGTTTCCGCCTTATAAACCGCCTTTCACCGGGGCCTTATGTGTTTATACTAAAAACGCTTCTGGGTACTGAAAAAGCTCTGGACATACGCCGTAAGGAAGTCGGGGTCAGGATTCCGGATCATCCCATTCCGCTTGCCCTGATAAATACGCTTCAACAGCCCCTTTACTCGATAACAGCCAAAAAATCCATGCAGGATAATAATTCTGATGATATTTACCCTGAGGACGAGACAAAGGACGGGCAAACCGAACTTCCGCCCATTCCTGAAGACAATCTTTTTGAAGGCGGATGGGAACTTGACGGGATCAACGGCCTTGACCTGATTTTGGACTCAGGCGAGGAACGGGAACGTGTTTTCTCCACTATATTGGATTTATCCGGTGACGGTGTTAATCTGCTCCGCCAGGGCGCCGGCGAATGGCCCGTGTGATTTAGTCCTCGGTTTCCTGGACTTTGAAGGATTCCCTTGCCTTAATCACTTCGTCGGCGATGCGTCCTGAGATAGGCGCATAGTGGCTGAACGCCACGGAGAAAGATCCGGTGCCTGATGTGATCGATCGCAAGTCTATCGAATAACGCAGCAGTTCAGCCTGGGGAACCTCGGCGCGCACCTCCGCGATGCCGCTCGCCGAATCCTGCCCGAGGATTTTTCCCCGCTTGCCGGAAAGGTCGCTCATAACGTCGCCCAGATATTTTTCCTCGATAAAAACCGTCAGATTCATCACAGGTTCCAGAAGCGTGGGGTTTGCCTGGCGCATTGCTTCGCGGAAGGCGTTGCGGGCGGCAAGTTTGAAAGAAAGTTCCGAAGAATCTACCGGATGGTATTTTCCGTCCACTATAGCCACTTCCACATCTACAGCCGGATAATGGGCTATAGTGCCGTGAGCCATTCCTTCGGCTATGCCCTTCTCCACGCCGGGGATGTAGTTTTTGGGAACCGCCCCGCCGAAAATTTTATTTTCAAACTTATAGCCCTCGCCCCGGCTTAACGGGGCTATTTCCAGCACTACTTTACCGTATTGCCCGTGCCCGCCGGTCTGTTTTTTATGGGTATACTCGGCGGAGGATTTTTTTGTTATTGTTTCACGGTAGGCTATTTTGGGAACGCGTGTTTCAACTTCGATTTTTTGGTTGGTCTTTATCTTGTCCAGGATGATATGGATTTGAAGCTCGCCCATGCCGGAGATTACGGTCTCTTTGGTTTCGCTGTTAAAATTGTAGCGGAAAGTTTTGTCTTCATCCGCGGCGCGCACAAGGAATTCGCCGAGTTTGTCATCGTCTTTTTTTGCCAGCGCCGCGACAGCCACCGAATGTACCGGCTCGGGAAGCCTAAGGTGGACAAAGTTGGGGCTGTTATCAGCCGCGGCCAGGGTGTCGTTTGTTTTTAGCGTCGGCGACTTTGTGATAATCCCGACGTCGCCGGCGTAAAGTTCCCGGACTTC
>Ga0268262_10005873_pt1 | contig 12005 bp, 8 predicted proteins | sample TergutNc150P3_FD_190354 | JGI IMG/M metagenome (GOLD analysis project Ga0268262, IMG submission 190354) | Nasutitermes corniger P3 segment gut microbial community from laboratory colony in Florida, USA - Nc150 P3 (SPAdes) (version 2) | ecosystem: Host-associated > Arthropoda: Insects > Digestive... | reverse complement strand
CCGCTTTGGCAAGGGGAACAAGAGATGATCATCTCCTTCTTTCTCAGCAAAGAGCGAAAGCGGTGGCGGATTATTTACTTGAAAATAAAGTGCGTACGGCGGATCGTATGGTAATTCGCGGATACGGCGCGGATATGCCTATCGCTGATAACTCAACCGAAGAAGGAATGAGAAAAAACAGAAGAGTAGAAATTACCATTCTGGAAAACTAAAATGCCCAAAACCGGTCTTTTAAGGTTAAATCATGATATGGACAGGCTTATGCCTGTTATAACTCCTCTGTCCGTCGCTCTTGGTTTGCTTTTCCCCGAGTTTTTTCTGCCGTTACTCCCGTATGTTATTCTGCTTTTTGCCATTATGACTTTTTCAGGCGCGTTAAAACTTACCTTTTTTGAGCTGGGAACCGCCGTAAGAACTCCCGCGCCTATTATCCTTTTCTTTTTTTCAGCCCATGTAATAATGCCGTTAGCCGCTCTTTTTTTATCTTCGCGGTTTATAACAAATCCCGATACAATTGCGGGGTTTGTTCTTCTTTTTGCCGGTCCCACGGCGGTTTCGGGTTTTATCTGGACATCAATCTTTAAGGCGGATAAGGCTCTGGGTCTTTCATTAATTTTAATTGACACCATGCTTGCCCCTCTTGTTGTTCCGGGAACGCTTTCAATTCTTGTCGGTACAAAAATAGCGATGAACATGAGAGGAATAGCGATCTCTTTATTAATTATGGTTGTAGTTCCCACGATAATAGGCGTTGTGATAAACGAAATAAGCAAGGGCGCTGTCCCTAAGAAAATTTGTTCGGCGGTAGATCCGTTCGCAAAATTTTGTCTGATGCTTGTTATAGCGGCTAACTCCGCCGCAATAGCGCCCATTGTAAAATTTAATGATCCCTTTATTTGGAAAGTCGGTATTCTTTGTTTGTTCTTAACAACCTCGGGATTTTTACTTGCTAAAGCCAATGGTTTTGCCGCAAGATGCGGTAAAGAAAAAACCTCCGCCTTGATAATCGCCGGCGGATTACGGAATAACAGCGCGGTTATGACAATAGCGGTAACATTTTTGCCGGAGTCGGCTGTTCTTCCTACATTGATGAGTATTATCTTACAGCAGACGATAGCCGCCGTAATGGGAAGATTAATTATTCGCCGATGAAATTATAGCGTAAGACCGATTCATCGAGAATAAAAGCAACTTTTCCCTGCGAAAGCAGTCTGCGGTTTTCTTCGGAAGAAATAATTATCATAGCGTCGCTTCTTTCGATAATAAGGTCTGTGGGTTTTATTCCGAAAACGCCGCGGGCGAAAATGCGTAAAGGCCTGTCGCCTACAACTTTTTGTAAATCTTCGGAAAGACCTGAAGGATTTTTCTGAAAAATATTTTGAGCTGAGGAATAGCGTACCATTGCGTTTTCAAATTGAGGTTCCAGCATATTGCGATCATATATAAGATTCATTTCGCTGTCCCAGATTTTCGGAAAAACGCAAGGAACAGGCATAGCGGTGCTGTTCATTCCGTGTATGGGAAGTTCATCTAACGCTATAACGATTATCCCCGTGTATTTCGCCGTGGAAACCGGAATTAATGTTCTTGAAACCGGAGAAGCTCTGCTGTGCTGTAAGAGCGTAGAACTTATATTTGAAATAGGTATTGATACGGTCGTGGTCATGTTTTTCATGTCGGGCGAAAGAGCCGGAGACGACGAGTTTGCCCTGCGTGAGATTGCCTCAATATGCGAAAGGGTTATTTCGCCTGAGTTTATAAGGTCGGCAATTGTTGCGGAAGAGTCTACTTGCAGAGCCAAAAGGCACGGCTCTATAAGGCGAGAATAACTTGCGCTTAAAAGAGCTTCCCCTTGAGTTCTTCCGGCAGGAAGTTTTATCTTTGCCTGAGCCATATTTAACGAGACTTTTGCGCTAATGTTTAATGTGTCCCATTCTACAGAGCCGGAAATACTCGCTTTTTCCTGCCCAAAGACACCCATGGCGGATGAGAAAATAAATGTCAAAATTATCAGTTTTTTCATATAGTCTATTCTGATATTATCGGCACTCTAAGCGTTCTTCCTTCACGAAGAATATCGGTTATTTTAAGACCGTTTGCCTCAGCCAGAACCTGAGGATCTACCTTGTATTTCCTGCTCAAAGACCAAAAAGTTTCGCCTTTTTGCACCACATAAGTACCTGTAAAATTAGGCGGTGCGGCCGCGGGAACGTTTACAACCTCAATTTTGGGCAGGGGGGCGTTTCCGAACGCCGGAATAATGATTGTTTCCCCTATTTTTAAATATCTGCCGGCAATACCCGGGTTGTGCTGTTCAATTATATTTACCGCTATACCGTAATTTCTGGACATCGACCATAATGTGTCGCCGGTTTTAACTATATGGTAATAGTAGCGGATCAACGGCAGGTCTTCGCTTTCAAGGACGTTTGAAATCTTTTCAATATGCTCTGAGGGAATTTTTAACCGGTAATTCGGATCCGCCGGGCTTATTCCGTGGAGCAATTCCGCATTTAGACTGTGTAACAGTGTTCTTGAAATTCCGGTTTCTTCAGCAAGAATATCGATGGAAACCTGACGTTTAAGCGGAATACTTGTCCATTCAAATTTTTCATACCAGATATTAATGCCGTATTTTCGCGGCATGGAAATAATATAATTGGCGGCTATTAATTTCGGCACATAGTGCAGAGTTTCCTGTTTTAAAGCGCCTTTGCCGGCAAGTTCCCAGTAATCATTTTTGCCGGTTCTTTTTACGGTTTTTGTAACCGCCCCAAGTCCGCTGTTATAGGCAGCAAGCGCAAGTTCCCAGCTTCCGAGCGTTCTGTAGTTTTCATCAAGTTTTTGCAGGGCGGCTTTTGTCGATTTTTCAAAATCACGCCGCTCGTCAATAAGATCTGTAACCTTTATATTGTACGGCGAAATGCTGTTCAGCATAAACTGCCAAAGACCCACCGCGCCCGATCTGCTTCTTGCCGTTATCACAAAACCCGATTCAATAACAGGAAGGTAAGCAATTTCCGGGGGCATATTACGCCGGGCGACTTCTTCTTTGATAAAAGGCAGATAAAAATTCGCCCTCTCCAGAACGGCGTTAAGGGTGGCGATTCCGTGCGGACTCGAAAACTGGTTAATATAACGCTGAGTCAGCGGCTGTTCAAGTGCAAAATCCGTAACAAGCGAGTTTGCAGGGGTTAAAACCGGCGTTGAACGGTTAGAGGGGAGAGGAAGGGAAGGGTCGGGCTGTTTGCTTCGTAAAGGTCTGCCTTCTTCCGTCTGCGCCCAAGTTAAATTGACAATGAAAAAAAATAAAAATACGGAAAACAACCTCAAAATTTCTCTCCGTAGTAAATGCCTGCCCATTCCCATCTCCCGTGAATTTCCGGGTCTTGCGGAAAATATATCTTTCTAAAGTACAGATACCATGTATTAAGAGACAGAGACCAGCCGGTTGTTTTTAAGAATGCCTCGGTCGAATTTGAGGAAGCGTCCAGCGTCGGAGAATATTTGATATGGTTGCCGTACATAAATTGCTCAAGATTAAATTTGTTCATACCTATATCATCGGTTTCTACTTGCTCCCATGAGCGGGCGAAAAAATTTACTTTTGTCTGGTATCTCATAAGAGCGCTGGCGTTGTTTGCGTCTATTGCGGCTTCTATGGCGCTTCTTAAAGAGGCAAGGCTGTCAAAAGTCCAGTCTTTCTGGGAACGGCTGAAATCCACCTGATGTTTAGCATGCTGGGCGGAATAGGGAAATCCCGGTATTACAGTCCCCGAATACGGCAGATAATTTGTATACGCCGCTATAGCGCCGTTCCAGTCGCCGGATTGTTCGCAAGCCTGACCAAGCATAAAATAACTGACTCCTAAGTCGATTTTATCGGAAAATCTGGAGATAAGCTCATTGTAATACCAAACCTTTAGATCTACTTTGACATTCTCATTTACAAGATTACGCAGACAAATAAGGTGGATTGACTCGTCGTTTATGATGAAATCAGGGTAATTTTTAATGATTAAATCGAAATAAAGGGCGGCAATGGGGCTGGATTCCCGTTGGATATAGGCGTAGGCAATCATCAGGAAATAGTAGCCGTTATAAGGGTCGGTCGGGTTATTAATCGTTTTCGCGCTTAAAAAATGTATAAGTCTTTCATAGTCGTTTAACCGCGCGAAACTTGTGGCGATTTCCCTTGTTACGGCAAATTCGCCGTCGCTGCCGGGTTCTTCTTTTTTGAGCAGGTTAAAAAGCTCTATCAGATTTTTCCTGTTTTCGCTTGAACCCGTGATGTAATACCGATCAATGCCGGAAACGCTGAAACTGCATGATATTACAGCAAAAACCGATAATATTAATGCGAAATAGCTTAAAAATTTAAGTTTTTTCTTAATATCCATTGTTAATTATACTATCATTATGTTAGTATTTTGTATATGTGATCTTTAGAAATTTCTCCTGTAAATTTTTATTTTTTGGATAACAAATAGTGGTTTTAAAAAAGTGGAAACGCGTTTTTATATTTTTTTTCTTCGCTTTAATAATTTTTGCCTGTAAGTCGGGGCCGGAATCAGGCGAAAAAAACGTAAAAAAACCGAAACAACAATCAAAAGCCGATCAAGTTTCCGGCAGTCTCGCGGAAGAAATACGCGGTTTGACAGAAACAGGAATTTTGTCATCTATGCTGGAAGCGGTTGAAATAATCCGAAGCAAGGAATTAAGCGGATCGGAATTCGGCCGTACTATGTCGGGCATCAATACTATATTGATAAAGTTAATTTACCCCGATTCTCCGGCAAAACTTCCGGCAATCGACCTTCCGCAGACATCAAACTATACAAAAATAATCAGAGAGGCCGAAAAAGGCGTTTATGTACCTCCGGCATCAAATTCTACCGATTTTTTTGAGCATATTTTGCCGTTTTTAGCGATAAATGAGCAAACAGAGCCGAATATTGCCGCAAATATTCTAAGTAATGTTGAAAAAGCGCAGAATTTAAGACCAAAATCCGTTTTGCCGCCTTTGTTTCAGGGGTTTATACACCAACGCGAGGGCAGAAACAGTCAGGCGGAAAGAGCTTTCAAGCAAGCTTATGATATTTCCGATGAATGTTACCCGGCAAGGATTGGTTTAGCCCGGACGAGAAGGCTGGCGGGAAATCCGCAAGAAGCGATAAATATTTTATCCGAATTAATAGTCCGCTATCCCGACAGTATTCAAATAAAAAAAGAACGCGCAATTTGTTATTATGAAAACCGCGACGTATCGCGCGCATTGTCATCGATTGACGAGATTCTGCAAGCCGACCCGAGAGACGGTGAAATTATTTTGCTTAAAGCGTCTATTTTGCTGGAACAGGGGCAATATTCGCAATCAAACGTTGCGCTTGATAGTTACGCCTCAATTAACGCAAACAACAGAACATATCTCTTTTTGCGGGCAAGAGTGCAAGCCGAAGGAAACCGTAACCGTGACTCGGCGCTGAACTATCTTCGCTCAATCTTACGCATTAATCCCGATGACGCGCAAGCTCTTGTTTATGCCGCCAACTTGCTTCTGGAGTCTGCGCGGGCGGAAGACCAGACGGAGGGCAAGGAAATGCTTGCGCGCCTTATGAAATCAAACAGCTCCTCGGTGGATGTATTAAGCCTGAGCGTAAAGGACGCTATTCAAAGAGAGAAATGGCAGGAAGCTCAAGGTTATTTAAATAGAATTTTAAACATCCGCCGCACAGCCCAGGATTTGACGGACGCATACACCGTTGAGCGCGGGCTTGGAAACAACGCAAGGGCGCTTACCTTTGCCCGCGAGTTATACGACCGTGATAATTCCAATCACGAATATGCGGCGGTTTATATTTCCGCTCTGATTAATTCCGGCAGAAAAGACGAAGCTTCCCGAATTTTGGAAAGCCGTCTTAACTCGGCGGCGAGCGGACAAATAAAAAGCGTATATTATTATTTACGCAGCCGTTTACAGACAAATCAGGAAGAAATTCTTGCCAACTTGCGTTCCAGTCTTTTTGAAGACCCAAGAAACCTTGACGCTCTTATAGCCATATTTGAAATCTACCACAACCGCCGCGAAGAACGCCGAGCCGTCTACTACCTGAAACAAGCGCTCGCTATTGCGCCGGATCACCCTGTTTTGAAGCGGTATGAGAAAGAGTATGCTTCACTGTTGGGCAAGAATTAGTAATGGACAAATTTCTCAAAAAGCTGGAAAATAAACAACATGAGCAATAATAACATAATGTCAATCAAAAAATCTCCATTTAGCGCCTTAAATGGCAAGTTAATTATACCCCCGTTAAATTTATGGATTATTGTTCCGGTTATAATGACTCTGTTTTTATTTTCTTCATGTCCGACAACAGATGATAACCATAAAGTTAATGTTGTAATGATTGGCGATTCAATTACATATCAAGCCGATTGGAATTCATTGCTAAAAAATGTAAAGGTTGCCAATCTAGGCATAAGCGGAGATACAACAGCCGGTGTTTTAAACCGTCTTGGAATTGTTTATATATTAGAACCAAAAATTATGTTCATAATGATCGGAATAAATGATTTTAGAACCGATAAGACGGTTGAAGATATTATGATAAGTTATAGAGAAATTGCAACTAAAGTTAAAGACCATAATATAAAGTTAGTAATCCAGTCGGTATTGTATTTAGGGAGAAACTATTATTACATAGAGAAATATTTAAAAACAAACTATTCCATAGACAGTATATGGAAATATAAAAGTGATTGGTTAGAAATAAATAGAAATATAAAAATAATTAATGAAAGATTGGAAGAAATGGCATTAGAATTTGATGCTGAATTTATAAATTTAAATAACGAATTATCAATAAATGGCGTATTATCGGAAAAATATGAAGATGAATATGGACTTCACTTAAATAAACTTGGATGTAAAAAATGGGCTGAAATAATAAAACCAATAATAAATAAAAACCTTACAAACCCCACCCGATAAATTCTTCTCTTTCGGTTAAATCATCCAAATTATAAGGCGTCTCTTGATACACATAATTAAGCCAGTTGTTAAAAAAGAGATTGGCGTGCGCCCGCCAGCGGACAATAGGCGTCTTTGACGGGTCGTTGTCGGGGTAATAGTTTTTCGGCACTTCAATCGGCAGTCCTTTGGAAACATCACGTTTGTATTCCCTGTCCAGCGTCAGCGGATCATATTCCATGTGGCCTGTAACATAGATTTCCCTGCCTCCTCTGGCGGCGGCGATAAAAACTCCGGTTTGCGGAGTTTCGGATAAAATTGTCAGCCGCTTTTCAGCCGCTATTTTTTCCCTGTCGCTTGCGGTGTGCCGGGACTGGGGAGCGAGAAATTCATCGTCGAATCCTCGGAATAATGAATGGTGCTGTTCTTTTACGGTATGAGGAAAAACCCCGAATAATTTTTTATCCAGCTTGTACTTTGGAATGCCGTATCTGTAATAAAGTCCGGCTTGAGCGCCCCAGCAAATATGCAAGCTGGAAAAAACGTTTTTTTGCGAATAATCCATTATTTTCGCAAGCTCGTCCCAATAATCAACTTGCTCGAAAGGCAAAGTTTCAACAGGTGCGCCCGTGATTATAAGTCCGTCAAAACGCACCTTCCTTTCGATAATTTCTTCGGCGCTTATGTAAAACTTTTCCAAGTGTCCCGGGGGAGCGTTTTTTGACGTATGGCTGCCCATGTTCAAAAAGGTTATATCCACCTGCAGCGGACTGTTACCCAACAGCCTTAAAAGCTGGATTTCCGTGTCTAAAGTGGTAGGCATCAGGTTGATTATCCCCACCCTTAAAGACCTTATATCCTGAGATTCGGCGCGGTCTTCCGTCATGGCGAAAATATACTCGTTGGATAGGGTGTCGTATGCCGGCAATTCCCTTGGTATCTTTATGGGCATGTCTCATTTTTAGCATATTTTGAGGCAAATTGCCAACAAATATGGTTATTTTTTGGCGTTTTTTAAATAATTCACATTATTTTACTATTTTTATTGAAGTCTTGGTATAAATAGATTAAATTTATAGTAGAGTAGTTTGGTCTAAAAGTATAAAAAGTTATTATAAGGAGAGCCGGGCAGCAAAGTTCCCGGGAAGCTAGCATGAAAACAATATTCGTTGTTGATGACAGTGATACAAATTTGTCTATGGCGGAAGCCGTATTGGAAGATCAGTATCGCGTAATGACTATGCCGTCAGCGGCTAAGATGTTTAATCTTTTGGGTAAAATTATTCCGGATTTAATTCTTCTTGATATTGAAATGCCCGAAATGAACGGCTTTGAAGCGTTAAAAAAATTAAAAGCCGAACCCTCGTGGATGGAAATTCCGGTTATTTTTCTTACCGGGCGGAACAATGCGGAAGTGGAAGCTCACGGGTTTGAGATTGGAGCCGTGGACTTTATCACAAAGCCGTTTTCCGCTCCCGTTCTGCTTAACCGTTTAAAAACCCATCTTGGAATCGATGATATTATCCGTGAGAGAACCGATAAATTACACACGCTCCAAAATAGTATTGTAGCGGTTTTGGCGGACATGGTTGAAACACGCGATAAGGGAACAGGCGGTCATATTGAACGCACGTCCATGTATATCGATATATTGATTAAAGAAATGAAAGAACGCGGAGTATACGCCGAAGAAATCAGCGGATGGGATCTTGAAAAAATTGTTTCGTCGGCGAGAATGCACGACCTTGGAAAAATATCCATTACGGATACTATCGTTAATAAGCCGGGTAAACTTACCGACGACGAATATGAGATGATGAAAGGACACGCCAAAGAAGGAGAGCGTATCATCGATGAAATTATATCGCGCACAGGCGAGGGAGACTTCCTGCTTAACGCGAAATTATTCGCCGGAACTCATCATGAAAGATGGGACGGTAAAGGTTATCCGCGCGGACTTAAAGAAACGGAAATCCCTTTGCAGGGAAGAATAATGGCTATAGTGGACGTATACGACGCTCTTGTTTCAGAGCGGCCGTATAAGAGGGCTTTTTCGGACGATGAGGCGATAAATATTATTATGCAAAACTCAGGAACTCATTTTGATCCGAAAATAGCAAATCTGTTTTATGAGGTAAGGGATCATATAAAAGCGGTAAAGGCGGGTACTTAATGTGGGCATGGCTGAAGAGGGTTTTATCATTTAGAACTCAAATGCAATTACTTGTTGTTTTTGCGGCGTTTGCTTTTATGGTTTTCTTCAGCTATTATTTTATGAGCGGTATTGAACGCAATCATTTGCTTAGAGATGTAAACTATGTAATGGATAACATACAGCTTTTTATAGACGACAGAGTTGACAAATCCAATAACGATCCTTCAAGTATGACAAATGAGATATACAACTATGCCGTAAACGCCCGTGTTACTGATAACAGTTATGGAATTCTTTTTGACAGCGATTTTAATGTGCTTGCCCACCCTCATCCGGCATATATAGGCAAGAATGTAAGTCAAATGAATGACGGGCCCGCTATAAAAAAAGAGCTGGAAAGCGGTAAAATTATTTCAGAAAGGAAAGCAAACGATTACAACAAAGATAATGCAATCCTCTTTGCCAGACGTTTGAATAACGGCTGGTACATGGCGATAGTCGCGTACTCAAAAGAATATTATAAAAGCATAATCAGAATAGGAAGAATTTTAATTACGTTAGGTGTAATATTTGCGTGTATTTTAAGCGCTATTTTGCTTAGGATGAACTATGCCAGAAGGAAAGCGGAAGAACGTATTAAAATAATGCTGGATGCGACGCCTCTTTGCTCTAATTTTTGGAATAACAAGTTTGAAAACATAGATTGTAACAGTGAAGCTTTTAAATTATTCGGGTTATCCAGTAAAAAAGAATATCTTGATAATTTTTATGAACTTTCTCCCGAGTATCAGCCTGACGGAAAATTATCAAAAGAAAAAGCGATAGCTTACGTTAAAAAGGCGTTTGAGGAAGGTTATTTGCGCTTTGAGTGGATGCATCGTACTCTTAACGGCGAATTGATACCGTGCGAAATTATACTTGTCAAGGTAGAACAGCAGAAAGAGAGCATGGTTTGCGGTTATACGCGCGATTTACGCGAAATTAAGGCGATGATGTCTAAAATGCGGGAAGCGGACGAGTGTACGCAGGTTTTGTTTGACGTAACGCCGCTCAGCAGTTTTATGGTTGATAAGCACTTAAACATAATTGAATGTAATCAGGAAATTGTCAGATTATTCGGCTTGCAGGACAAAAAAGAATATATTGAAAATATGCACCAATTTTCCCCCGAGTATCAGCCTTCGGGAGATTTGTCCGAAGAAAAGCTTACGGCTTATTTTGACGATGCGTTTGACGAGGGGTATTGCCACTTTGATTGGATGCATCAAAAACTTGACGGAGAGCAAATACCTACGGAAGTTTCGCTGGTGCGCGTTAAATTCCGCGGCGAGTACGCCGTCGCCGGTTTTATAAGAGATTTAAGAGAATTAAAAACGATGATAGCGGAAATGCAAAAAGCGAAAATTGCCGAGGAAAGCAGTAAGGCGAAGAGCGACTTTTTGGCGAAGATGAGCCACGAAATCCGAACCCCCATGAACGCTATCTTAGGCATTACGGAAATTCAACTGCAGGAAAAATCTCTGCCGATTGCGACAAAAGAGGCGCTTGAAAGAATTTACAATTCAGGCGATTTATTGCTCGGTATAATAAACGATATTCTTGATCTTTCTAAAATAGAAGCCGGTAAAATGGAATTGCATATAGCGCAATATGATATACCAAGCCTTGTTCACGATACAGTAAAACTTAATATTTTACGCTACGAAAACAAACCGATAGAATTTAAATTGATTATAAGCGAAAAAATGCCGTTGACTCTGAGAGGCGACGAGCTTAGGATAAAACAAATTTTAAATAATTTACTTTCTAACGCGTTTAAGTATACTCAAGAGGGACAGATAGAATTTGAAATGTCTGTGGATTGGGAAGATAACAACCAAAGTTGTGTAATAGTATTCCGTATAAGCGATACGGGACAGGGAATGACAACAGAGCAGGTGAATAAATTAGGAGATAAATTCAATCGTTTTAATCTGGAAGCCAATCGTAAAACGGAAGGTACGGGGCTTGGCATGAACATCACAATGAATTTAATCCAGCTTATGAGAGGCACTATAAACATAGACAGTACTCCGGGAATGGGTTCTACCTTTACGGTGCGTCTGCCGCAGGAATATATTGATGACGATGTTATAGGCAGCGTGATGGCTGAAAACCTGATGAATATGAATGTAAATAACACGACAAAAATAAGGAACGCTCAAATAACTCAGGAATTTATGCCGTACGGACGAGTTCTTATTGTAGATGATGTTGAAACAAACCTTTATGTTGCCCGAGGACTTTTGGCTCCTTACGGAATATCGGTAGATACGGCGCAGAGCGGCTTTGATGCGATAGAAAAAATAAGAGACGGATCGTCGTACGATATTATTTTCATGGATCACATGATGCCCAGAATGGACGGCATGGAAGCGACAAAAATTATCCGCGATCATGGGTATACAAGACCTATAGTCGCATTAACCGCTAATGCGCTTGCCGGACAGGCGGAAATGTTTTTAAAGAACGGTTTTGAAGATTATATTTCAAAGCCGATAGATATCCGTCAGTTGAACAGTGTGCTGAACAAATTAATACGCGACAAACAAACTGAAGAAGTAATAAAAGAAGCCCGCAAGCAAAAAAATCAATTGTATGCCGGGGGAAAACATAATATCGCTGTTGAACCGCAGTTAGCCGAATATTTTACAAGGGACGCGAAAAAAGCCATAAGAATTTTAACCATGATATGCGAAAATAAATGCCGCAGAGAAGCCGATGTCTCGGCGTTCATAATCAACGTACACTCCATGAAAAGCGCTCTGGCGAATGTGGGAGAAAACGAGCTTTCCGACGAAGCGGCTCAGTTGGAACAATTAGGCAGAGACAACAATACCG
>Ga0268262_10005872_pt1 | contig 12005 bp, 9 predicted proteins | sample TergutNc150P3_FD_190354 | JGI IMG/M metagenome (GOLD analysis project Ga0268262, IMG submission 190354) | Nasutitermes corniger P3 segment gut microbial community from laboratory colony in Florida, USA - Nc150 P3 (SPAdes) (version 2) | ecosystem: Host-associated > Arthropoda: Insects > Digestive... | reverse complement strand
GCTGTCTATCGTTACCCATGGTCCGCCGTTCCTGTAAACCAAATTGTAAGCCCGCGATGAAACAACAGTAGGTCCGCCAAAATTGCTGTTTACGGTAATGGCGTTAACCCCCGTATTGAGTTTTTCGCCGTTCATCTTGAATACGAAATAACCTGATTCATCAACGGGAACCGTATCCAAATCTGTTCCGTTTATCCTTATTGTCGCCGTTCCCGCCGGATTCGCGCCTCCCGCATAACCGTACAGGTTAAATTCGCCGCTGGTTTCTTCGTTTTCAAGCGGATAAAGGATTTCTATATAGTTTCTGTACGTCTGCCGCGCCATCTGCACGTTGCGTGAAAGCCGGGTCATGTTTCCAGCCCTGTCAACTGCGATAATCGCGACATTGTACTGCCCGTCCGCCATAGCTGCAATATCAATGTTTTCCCTTATCATCGAGCTTAAATCAAGTTTCTTTAACCTTAAGTTGGCGGGAATTGTAAATCCGTCAAGGCTTCTTAGCTCTATGCTTACTTCTTTTAAATTGGGATCCAGCACCCTGCCCATTACCGAAATATTGCCTACGGTGATTGAACCGTCCCCGGGGCTGTCCAGTATTATTTCAGGTTGGGTATTGTCAACATTGATCATAAACGCGTAAGTCGCGGGTATATCGTATCTGTCATATACTCTTATAAATACGACATGGGGACCGTCTTTTAATATCGTAGTGTTAAACTGATACGACCATTGAATCGTCTCCGTAGGCGTTCCATAATTTCCCTTTACTATGTTAAACGAATTTCCGTTATCAACCGATGCTCTTACTTCCCTGATTCCGTTCTTGTCGGAAGCCGTCCCCTTAATTTCAATCCCTTCTTTTAATACCGTGTCATATAGCGGATAGGTCATTGTCGCCGTGGGTTCGTTTAACGAAACGCGGAAAACTCGCGTAACGGGCTGGCTTTTTACGCCGTAAATATCTTCGGCGATTACAGCTATCGTATGCTCGTTATCTGTCAAAGAAGACAACGCTACGGGAATTGAAAAACCATATTCGGCATCCTCGGTTTGCCACGGATTATTGTCTATTCTATATTGATACTTTTTAACTCCGTCGTCATCGAACATTACGCCCGAAACGATAAAATCATTCGTAATTACTTCGTTTTCCAACGGCAGGACTATTTGCACGATTGGAACGTCCATTGCCTGATCAATTACAAACAACCATGAATTGACTTCGCTTGAATTGCCCGCTTTATCCGTAAATGTAAAACGCATATTTTTATCAAGCGGCATTTCCAGCGAATCCATCAATACTTCAAAGAACCTTGGCGCGTAATCTTTTTCCCACTTACTTGCGTTAAAAACCTCTTTCGTAGAAGTTGTAGTGGATGCCGGAGTCGCGGGCCTTCCCGCTGCGGCGGCCGCCGCCGGAGTTGTTACGTTCCTTTGGTATGTAATGGTCTGTACCGCGCCCATTTCCTCCACGGCAAAAGCCATGCGTATTGTTCCATTTACGGCGGCCTCGGCGATTGGCATAATTACCTGCGCCACAGGGGCCTGCGTGTCTTTTAACACTGAAAAATTCGTAACTGATTCAACGCCTGATTCATTAGCTACCCTTATCAATATGTTAATCGAGCCGTCATCAACTGCCGTAAGATCAAGAGTTTTTGTAAAATTACTGTTTACGGGACCGCGAAGGGCGGCCAATTCCGTCGCCGTTAAAAGGTTTTGCCAGTTGTCACCTATATCAAAAGATACGTCTACGGCATTTACCTTGTTTCTGCCCGTTATGTTAAAAGTGACAGGAACGCTGTTTTTTATCCATTTGTAATTTTCAATATTCTGCAGGGTTACTGTAGGTCCTAAAACTTCCGCCACAACCCTGAACTGCGGGGTTGTGAATGTGCCGCCTTCAACATCAAGCTTGAGCGTTAACGGGCCGATTTCACCTTCGCCTACCGCCGTAACCAATACCCTTCCTCTTTCGTCAGTGGTTATATTTAATAAATTAGCCCCCGTGCCTTGAGGAGTCGCAAGAATAATGGGAGTTGAACTGATACCCATCAATGTTTCGTCTCCTTTCAATAATATGCGCCCGTCGGTAAGGGTATTCTGCCTTACCCATGTAAATATATTGCTGGAGGCGACAAAAGGCGGAGGTTCTTCATCCGGTGATTGGGCGGATACAAAAACATATTCTTTATATGTAAATTCTTTATCCTGACGGTCGGTAGCCTTTAATATAATTTCCAAAAGCCCTTCCTGTAATATGGGAACTTTAACGTCCGCCGTAAATGCGTCCTTTGATCCCGCCGGTTTAACCGTTATCACAGATTGATCGCCAAACGCGACCGTAGCCGACTTAGGAGCCGTTGGAGACTTAAAAGAAACCGTCATCATCATATTAGTGGCGGCGGGTAATATTTTCATGCCAGTATAAAAACCATTACTGCTTTTTTTAACTTTTCCATCCAACCATGAAAAATTAGTTATACCGGGTTTTATTTCCGCGTTTGAAACTACAATGCCTTTTACCGATGTTTTATTGCCCGTAACTCCGGTAATGTCTTTCGCCCAAACGTCAAGAGTATGGGTTCCTTCAGGCGGGGTGGGAATTATAAATTGGAAATAACCGTTGCATGGTATTTCAACGCCCGCGGCGCCGTTAAGGGAATAAAATATCGAAGCTACGCCTTCTTTATCAGCAACTCTTCCTTTTACAATTAAGCCAAGTTTATTGTCAAGAATGCCGGTTTTAGGAAAATCTAAAGTTACCACGGGCATATCCGCGGCTTGATCCAATTTGTATTTTTGTTTTGAGACTGTAGTATTTCCTGAAACGTCAACCGCTTTAATTTCCACTTCTATCGCATTGCCCTTTAACCCGCGCGCGTCCACATCAGCGGACCACCATTGATTTCCGGCCAATAATTCAAACTCACCCTGCTGGTTTCCGGCTTTCCATGTTACTGATTTAAGTCCGACGGGATGTTTCGCGTAACCGGCTATGGAGAAAATTCCGTTTACCGTAGCTCCAACTTCCGGATATACTATTTTTACGTCGGGACCGGTATTATTTACAAATAACAGATGGGCGGCGGTTCCGATACTGTTGTTGCCGTCACGCGCTTTAAGCCAGATAACTACGGGACCGTCTTCAAATTGCTTTGTATTAATGCCCGCTTCCCATGTATTATTACCGTTTCTTTTATCTATTTTTAACTTAGCGGGAATGTATTTTTGCCCGCCGTCAACCGAATAATTTATCGCCGCTATGCCGTTACCGTCTTTAACCGTTCCCGCAAGGCGTATATTTCCGGAAACAAGGGCGCCTACCGCGTGGCTTGTCACGACGGTATCCGGTTTTTTACGGTCTAACCTCCAGTAAACAACCGCTATTTTTTGTTTTTTAACGGGTACTTTATCCCCGTTAGGGTATTTTGCCGCGTTACCGGCAAGATCGTTTACATCGGTCGCCCATGCTTTTACGGTATAGTCCCCGTCAGTCCAAATTTCCCCATTCGAGGTGTCAAGAAAATACGACCAATAATCCGTCCCGCTTGCCGTTACGTGCGCAACTTCTTCGCCCCTGTCATTCGTTCCCCTATAAACGGCGATTTCAACGCTTTTAATACCGTCATCGTCAAAAGCGATGCCGACTATATTCATATTGCCTTGAACGCGCATATATGGCAGGGGGTTAATTATAGTAGTTCTTGGAAGATCGGACTCTGGATCGATATAGATATTATCAGGCCCCGCAAGGGTTACATTACCCGCCCTGTCCGTCGCTTCAAGGTAATAATTGTACTTTCCGGGTTTTTTTTCTGAAATATCCAATGAATCTGTAAAACCGGACGGATCTTCCGCCGATTTAGATACGTTTTCTTTCCCGCCGCCTGCCCAAAGACCGCTTCCGATGATTAAAAACAGTACGCAAATAAACAGGTTTCTTTTGTGCATTTTTGCCCCCTTCATGTTCATTTTTTAAACATGAGTGTAATATTTCTTCATAAAATTATGATTTTCTTTCTTATATAATAATAATACAAATTTAAATTTTTTGCATTAAATTTTAAAGAAATTTTAATAAAAATTTATTTTTCTCTTGATAAAAAGTTGCTTTTTAGGTATAATGCAATCATGATTGTTGTCAGCCTAGAAATTACTTTAAAATCATATTTTAGGAAACCCGCCTTATAAAGGCGGTTTTTTTTTGATACCTAGGGGGAAGAATGTTAAATGGAAAATCATTAATAGAGCCGGAAGATTTCTCACTCAGTGAGATGGATTATCTTTTTTCACTCGCAGAGAAGATTGAAAAAGATGAAAAATACCTTAGGGAAAGCCTTAGGGGAAAGCTTTTAGCCACCCTATTCTTTGAACCCAGTACAAGAACCCGTCTTAGTTTTGAAGCCGCCATGCTCCGCCTTGGGGGAAGTTGCTTGGGCTTTGCCGAGCCCGGTTCCAGTTCCGCCGCCAAGGGTGAAAGTTTGGCAGATACAATCCGTATGGCGGCAAGTTATGCAGACGCGATAGTAATGCGCAATCCCAAAGAAGGGGCGGCGCTTCTTGCCAGCCGTTATTCCACGGTTCCCGTAATAAACGCGGGGGATGGCGGCCACCACCACCCTACCCAGACGCTTACCGACCTTCTTACAATTAAGCGACTTTTAGGAAAAATAGACAATCTTACCGTAGGTTTCTGCGGGGACTTAAAATTTGGGCGTACCGTTCACTCATTAGCCAAAGCATTGGCGCGTTACCCCAAAATAAAGCTTATTTTTATTTCCCCTAAAGAACTTGTCCTGCCTGAATATATCAAAAGCATCCTAAAAAAACAGAATACCGACTTTGAAGAAAGTGAAAATTTTGAAAAATTAATGCCTGAATTGGACGTTTTGTACATGACCCGCGTTCAAAGGGAGAGGTTTTTTAACGAGGATGATTATATCCGCCTGAAAGATACTTATGTACTAAATACCGAAAAAATGGCTTTAGGTAAGGAAAAAATGATTGTTTTACATCCATTGCCCCGCGTTAACGAAATTTCCGTTGAGATTGATTCCGATCCAAGGGCGGCGTATTTTAAACAGGCGAAGTACGGAATGTATGTCCGCATGGCTTTACTTGCTTCAATATTGGGGGTTAGCGAATGTTAAACATAGAAAAAATTAAAAACGGCATAGTTATTGACCACATTAAAGCGGGTCTTGGAATTCAAATTTTTAACTGGCTTGGGCTTGATAAGGTTCCGTATACGGTGGCTTTTGTGGCAAATGCCAATTCCACAAAATGTGAAAAAAAGGATATCATTAAAATAGACAATACGATAATGATTAATTTTGACGTACTTGGCTTAATCGATCCCAATATTACCGTAAGCGTCATTGAAAATGAGCGCGTAACAAAAAAGATAAAACTCCAACTGCCGCAAAAAGTGGAAAACGTGCTTATTTGCAAGAATCCGCGCTGTATCACTTCCACTGAAAAATACCTAACCCATGTTTTCCACCTGGAAAACAAAGATAGGCGCACCTACCGTTGCGAGTACTGTGACGAAATTATCTCTGCAGGGGACTTTAGTTGATGTTTAATGTTGACAGATTATTTGAGAGAGTGGCTGAAAGAGGGCATGTTTGCGTTGGATTGGATACGGCGGCTGAGTATGTGCCGGAGATAGAGAGGCGTAGGGCCAGGAATGACGCTGAGGCGGTACTGGCTTTTAATAAGGCGGTTGTTGACGCCGTTTTCGACGTATGCGCCTGTTTTAAGGTACAAATTGCCTATTATGAAGAAAAAGGACTTGACGGTCTTCGTGTTTATTCTGATATTTTAAGATATATTCATAGTAAGGGTTGTCTTGTAATCGCCGACATTAAACGTGGCGATATTGCGGATACCGCCCTTAGATACGCAAAAGCCCATTTTTCAGGGGATTTTGAGGCTGATTTTGTGACATTAAGCCCTTATATGGGTATGGATTCAATTGAACCGTGGTTAAAAGAGGCGCAAATTAAAGGAAAAGGCGCTTTTGTTCTTATGAGAACCAGTAACTCGGGGATGAAAGACTTTGAGTATCTTGAAATTGGCGGTGGAAAACGTGTTTACCATTGCGTAGGTGATAAATTAACGGCATTTTCCGCAAATTTACAAGGAAAGTACGGCTACAGGCTTTTTGGCGTGGTTACAGGCTGTACGGAAAGGGACGAAGCCGCTGAAATTCGAAGGAATTACGGCGATCTTTTCTTTTTAATACCCGGTTATGGCGCTCAGGGCGGAGGCGCGAAGGATGCGGCTTTATTGTTAAAGGACGGGAATGGGGGCGTAGTTAACGCGTCAAGGTCGATTATTACAGCTTGGCGGAATGAAAAAGGGAGCGAGAACGCGAATAATATGTTTGCCGCCGAAAAGGCAAGACAGGCTGTAATTTTAATGAAAAATGATATAATAAAAGAGACAAGGAACTAGTAAATGAGTCTAAGTATTGTATGCGAACTTGAAAAAAACACCGTTGTTACGGATGAATATTTTATTTTACAGTTTTCATGGAAAAAGCCCATTCCAAGAGCCGGCCAATTTTTTATGATAAAACCCCTGCGCACAAGCGTTTTGTTACCGCGTCCCATCAGCGTATTTGAGTATGTTCACCAAACAAGTACCATTAAATTTCTTATACAAAAAAAAGGCAGGGGTACGGAGGAGCTTTTCTGCGTTCAGGCGGGGGAGAAAATTCAACTAACGGGGCCTTTTGGCAACTGTTGGGCTGATTTCCTTCCCGAAAACGGAAAAGCCGCCCTTGTAGGCGGCAGCGCGGGCATCGCCCCTCTTGCGGCCCTAGTCTCTGAAAAACCGGATTATTATTTTCATTTTTTCGCGGGTTTTAGAAAAGGATTCAGGGAGAAGGAACAGGAAAACGCCATTATGGGGCACGCCGTTAACTCAAAACGTTTTTCCATTTCAGCGGAAGACGGTGGAAACGCCCTTATTGGAAAAATTACCGACTTTCTTTTCTCCCCTCAGGATTTTGACGTTATTTTAGGTTGCGGCCCAACTCCCATGTTGAGCGTCTTAAAGAAAAAATGCGAAGAAAAAAACGTCCCTTGTTTTATTTCCATGGAAAATAAATTCGTCTGCGGCACTGGCGCGTGTATGGGATGTACAATTGTAACAACAAACGGAAACCGCCGCTGTTGCATGGAAGGTCCGATTTTCTCCGCTCGTGAGGTGTTTTTTAATGAGTGATAATGTTATTGTAACTTCAAATGAAAACCTTGTAGACATGTCCGTGGAAATTGCAGGCGTTAAATTAAATAATCCCGTAATCGCGGCTTCGGGAACATTCGGTAAAGGAAGGGAATACAGTAATATCTTTGACATTTCCCTGCTTGGCGGAATATGTACAAAAGGATTGACGTTTAATCCGCGTTCAGGCAACCCTGGAGAGCGCGTTTGGGAAACTTCAAGCGGACTGATAAATTCCATCGGTCTTGAAAATCCGGGCATTAAATCATTTTTAGAAAACGATCTTGACTATATGCGCCGTCTGGGACCGGCGATAATAGCCAATCTTTCAGGCTCTTCTTCCGACGAGTATGTTAAAGGCGCCGCTTTACTGAACAACTCTTCCGTTGACATGATAGAGCTTAACATTTCCTGCCCGAATATCAAAGGCGGAGGACTTGCCTTCGGTCTTGATCCGGGAACTTCCGCTGCGTTAGTCGTGGCCGTCCGCAGGGCCTGCAAACATAAGCCACTTATGGTAAAACTTTCACCTAACTGTCCTTCAATTTCCTCCGTAGCGCTAGCCTGCGTTAACGCCGGCGCTGACGCATTTTCCCTTGTAAACACTTTCAGGGCCATCGCCATTGACACCGTAAAACGCAAGCCCGTTTTTGACAATATAATAGCGGGTTTATCAGGTCCCGCCATTAAACCGATAGCGCTGCGAATAGTGTGGGAATTATACGACTCATTAAAACATTTAAAAGCAAATATACCTATTGTTGGATTAGGTGGAATCGCCTGTACAAACGACGCTCTGGAATTCCTCATGGCGGGATCACACGCCATTCAAGTGGGAACCGCAACTTTCGCAAACCCCCACATAATGTTAGAAATTATTGACGGAATACACAAGTATATGGCAGCTAATAAGATTTCTAAATTGAGCGATATTTCGATTAGGGATAAGTTCTAAAAAAATTTGCAAAAAAATCACGCAAAGGCGCGAAGGCGCAGAGGACGCAGAGTTGTTGTTCGAAATATTATCGTTATACCTTCATGATCCTTTTTTAAAAAGATAATATATTTTGTATAATAAAAATCTATCGGACGAAAACTTTGCGTCCTTTGCGCCTCTGCGCCTCTGCGTGAAGTCTTCAAGAATATTTTTCCAGTTGTTTTATCAGGCTTGACATATCTTTGGGCAGTGGGGCAATTAGCGCTTGCCTGTCAGGCAATGTCAGTTCTTGGGCGTGTAGGCCTAATCTTTCCAATAAAGGACGCTCTTCTTGGGGGTCGCCCCTGTAGGCGCGTTTGAAGGATGAGAGTTTTATGGGGGACATCTTACCGTATAATTCATCGCAGACTACGGGGTGTCCTAGGGCGGCTAAATGTACCCTGATTTGATGGATTCTGCCGGTCTCTGGAAGAGCTTGCAGGATGCTGTAGTTTCCAGAGATTGTTAGGCAAATAAAGTGAGTTAAAGACTTTTTACCACGGTATTTGTCAATGATAGTCATGTGTTTTTTATTACCGTTTGGAATTAGGGGCAAATCGCAGGAGGTCTCTTTCCATGACGGACGGCCGTGAACAATTGCGGTATAGAGTTTTTTCACGTCACGCTGTTCAAAGGACATTGATAAACTGCGGTGCGTTTCACCGTCTTTCGCGAATACTACAAGCCCGGACGTATCCTTGTCTATTCTGTGAACTGTAAATATTTTTGGAATTTTTAAATCACGTTCAATAAGCCTGTCCAGTCTTTCCTTGGACTCATCCCACCTGTCCCCCCCAATGGAAATCCCGGACGCTTTATTAACCGCAATTATCTTTTCATCCTGATAAATAATTGAATAATAATTCTTTATCCTTGAACCATTACGAACCTTCTCTTCGTCTTTTCTTTGTTCGTGTTGGTTCGTGTGGTTCGTGGTAAGAATTCTTTTTCTCCTGTTAGTATTTTCAGCGTTGGTTCGTGGTAAAATTCTTCCTTGCTTATTTCTTGCTAAAATTCACATTTGGAATAACGGTAACGGACTTGGAAGCGGCTTTATTCTCGGCTTTAATAGCGTCATAAACTTCCTGCCTGAAAACTTTTACTTTTTTAGGGGCGTCAATACCGATACGAACCTGATCGCCTCGAATTTCTATGATTGAAATTTTAATGTCATCGCCTATTATTACTTTTTCATCTACTTTTCTTGACAGTATAAGCATATTATTTTCCTTGCTTGCTAAATTCAGCTATAATGTCATGCTTAGTTCTCCATTTGGAGTCAGACAGTACCGCCTGCATTCCCGTCATATTTTCTTTGTTAATAATTATCGGTCCCTGCAGGTTTGCCGTCATTGAATTTCCGTCCTGCGGAATCGTAACTATAACAAAAACAAGTGCGTTTTCAGGCGTTTTTAACCCAATTTCAGCAAGTTCGTCGTTTGTTACATTAGCTTCATAGTCTTTACGGAAAAGAAAAGGATTAATCAATATAAAGGCGATTTCCTTGTCATCCGTTGATTGAAGCCAGAAAAACTGTCCTTGCTCGATATTATCCAGCAAAACAAAATCTTTATAATCTTCAAAACCAAAAAGCCCCAAAGGTATTTTTACTTTTTGCTTTTCATCAACTTCTATAACTCCATAGGCCTTAGTGTCAACTTTCATTTTTTACTCCTATCTTAAAAAATCAAGTAATGTTTGAGGCAATATTCTTGCTCCCGTCTGCAACGCCGCCTGATGCGCCATTTGGGCACTCTTTAAATCTGTAATAGCGTCCACCATATCAAGTCCCGTCTCGCGTTCCAACATGCTCGTTATATTCGGTATTTGGGCGTTTATCCTATGCCACGCCGTTTCAGCGCGTTCTTTACGGCTGCTTACATCCGCTAATCTGAGTACCACGTTATTTACCGCAAGATCCATTCCCGCTATTCCCTGGCTTCCTATAAAATCCTGATCGTTACGGTACATCGCGTCCCTTAGACGTATTACCATATCAAACATAGAACCGCCGTAAACCCTTGCGGAAGAATTCCAATTAGGGGCGTCGTTTACCATGTTACCCGCGATTATTCCCAGATCGCGTAACACGGTTGCGCCTCCTTCCTTGTCTTCGGCACGGATAAGATGGGCGTTTGTTCCTTCAAGGACAAGCCCCCTTGTATCCATATCGATGTACGCTTTTACGGGGGCGGCTGAATCATTTATCTTTGCGACTATCGAAGGCAATGTATCACCGATATTTACGCCGATTTCCACGCCGTCAATATAAAAAGCGCCATTTTCCCGCACTCTGTAATCAGTCGCGTCAGTCGTGGAAAAAATTTGCATTTTCTCGGCCCAAAAAGCCTCGTCTCCCGCCAAATCCAGTTCTAAAAACATATTGTCGCCAATTTCAACTCTACGGCTCGCCCCCGCCCCACGGTATTCAACTCGTGCTATCACCGTTTCACCGGCGCCTTCCACCGTTCCTTCAACAACCCTGAAAGGTTCCGTAAAAACTTTATCGCCTGAAAAAATCTGTCTTGTGTCGGGGCCAATCGCGTTTGATAACGAAACAAGTTCTTTTAAAAGTTCATTTACTTCCATCCCCATTATTTGCAACTCATACCCCTGATGAACTCCGTTTGCGCCATTAACGGCAAGCTCCCTTATTCTTTGAATAATACTGTTAGTTTCGTTTAAATAATCATGCGTATTGTCCAAATGCTCCCTTGCCTTATAAGTGTTGTTTTCAAAACGGTTAAGACGGGTTAAATAAGATTCATATCTTACCGCATGAGAAGCCGCAAGCGGATCGTCCCTTAATCTTTGAAGCCTGTTATGCGTCTCAATTCTTGATTGAATATTATTCAAGTTTTCTTCCTGCCGCCTCAAATAAAACTGCATGTCCGAGTGGGTCATGTCCGTTGAAATCCGTCTCATAATTATTCCTCCGTGTTATTTATTTAAACGCCCATGCGGTTGATTAGCGTATCCAGCATGGAATTGACTGTTGTAATAAATCTTGCCGCGGCATTGTACCCCTGTTGGAAGCGTATCATGTTGGCAAGTTCTTCATCGATATTTACGCCTGATATTGACTGCCTCCAATCGCGTAAATATTTCATTATCTGATTTTCGGTCGCAAGCGCCCTTTCTGACTCTTCGCCCATTAACGCGATGTTCCCGGTTGAAACGGCAAAATAATCGTCAAATGTGGCAAGCCGCCCGACCATTACGGGAGTGTTTCTTATGGAAGCTATATCCGCCGCAGCGTCTCCGTTTCCGGAATTCGCCGCCCTTCCGTTAAAGCCAAAACCCGCCGCCACATAAGTTGGATCTTTAATGAGCATTGGATTTACTTCTATCCATCCCGCAGGATGGGCTACGGGGGCAAGCGCGTAATCTTCAGGAGTACCCCTTAAACTTGTTACCGCGTCGGCGCGTCCCCAATCATAAGCGCCTTCCGCCCCCGATTGACGGAGCAAACCAGCGTATCCCACAAGGAAGTGCCCCGTGTCTTCAATATGACGTATGACAAAATCGGGGTTTATCCTCTGCCCGTCAACTAATTCGGCCGGCGTGCCTTTAAAAGAAATCTTCCCTTCCCTGTTCAACCGCGCAACAACTTCCGCGCCTGAATTATTTATTCGGATTATAATATCGTTTACGGTATCCGTTGAATAGTAAGGCACCTCTACCTGCCTGTCATTTGCCGAAAGGGTTATTGTGCCTTCCAAACCCACCTGGGCCATAGGCTCAAGTTTATTTTGTCCGTTAATTCTGTAAATATAACTTGAATCAAAGGCAC
>Ga0268262_10005871_pt1 | contig 12006 bp, 10 predicted proteins | sample TergutNc150P3_FD_190354 | JGI IMG/M metagenome (GOLD analysis project Ga0268262, IMG submission 190354) | Nasutitermes corniger P3 segment gut microbial community from laboratory colony in Florida, USA - Nc150 P3 (SPAdes) (version 2) | ecosystem: Host-associated > Arthropoda: Insects >... | reverse complement strand
CGGCGGCATTGCCCTATTGTGGCGGGGCGGCTGTATTATCCGTTCAGTCTTTTTAGGCAAGATTAAAGAAGCCTTTGACAAAAAGCCGGACCTGGAAAACCTTTTGCTCGATCCCTTCTTTGCAGGCGTTATTGAAGAGGCTCAAGCCCCGTGGCGCAGGGTTATTACCGCGGCGGTGCAAAGCGGCGTCCCCGTCCCGGCCTTTTCCAGCGCGCTTGCCTACTTCGACGGTTACCGCAGCGAACGCCTTCCGGCGAATCTGCTCCAGGCCCAGCGGGATTATTTCGGCGCGCACACCTACGAGCGTATTGATAAAAAACGCGGCGAGTTTTTCCACACGAATTGGACGGGGCACGGCGGGACGACTAGCGCTTCGACGTATACCGTATAGAGGCCGCATCCCTAAACTTCGATTTCGCACATATCTCTCGTATTTACTCCTGAGTAGCTTCGTTCTATCGTAATTTACGCCATCAGATATGATAACTGTTATAATAGACGCCAAAAAATCCGCCCTATAGCAATATATTTTATTTATTCGATTACTGCCAAAAACTCTAATATTTCCATTTACGGGAAAAGGAATATTTTATGAGCCTAAGAATCAAATTAACCACGATTATCCTGATTATGATCCTGGTATCCGTTGCGGTTTTATCCGTGTTCACCCTTACCCGGTCCAGAGCTTTGCAGTTGGACACAACCCACACTTACGACCAGACCTTGGCAAAACTCAACGCAAAGGAAGTTCAGCGGCAAATGGAAGTCTTCACGGATTACGGAAACGTACTCGTTCAGATATTCAACAGCTATGAAGATACTGAAATGAGCGGGCGGCGGACTATGTATGACGATGTTATGTACAGCCTTATAGCAACAGTCGACTCTATTGCTGGCATCTGGACAGCGTGGTTCCCCGGAACCATAGACAATATGGACGCTGTACTGGGGCAGTATCAAACGTATTTTCATAGAATGAACGGTCCAGTAGTAAGAGAACCCGCCGGCTTTGAAGGCTGGCAGGGTCATCTGGCAAGAGTAACCGCACAAGGACTTACATCTACAACAGGAAGAGAGCCCGCTTTTCAGGAACTTGCAGACGTCTTTTGGGCGAATGTAAGCGGCAAGGGGAACGTCCCCATCGTTTCCGTTATTTATACTTTTAAAAATAGCAAAGGCGTAATTGTAGGCCTGGTTGGAATCAACTTTATCAGCACAGTTCAGCAAATAATAAATGAATTAGTAAAAGAAGTATACAACGGCGAGGGAATAGCCGTTGTATACAGTGATAACGCTACGGCTATAGCTCACTGGGACAAGAACAGGATCAAGGAAAATATGAGAACCTCTGCCAAAGAAAAAGAGCTTTTTGGAAACGAAACTAACCGTTTAGCAGACGTGATCTTAAATGGAGAAGTCGCCATACTGGAAAAGTATTCCCCTAACCTGAAAACAAACATATATTTTATTTTCGAACCTATTCTTGTTTCTGGCTTTGAAACAACCCCCTGGTCTTTGCAATTAGGCATCCCCACAGAAGAAATAAACAAGCCAGTTAACGGTATGGTCTCTTTTGCCGTAATTTTTGCCGTTGTCCTTCTGGTACTGGCGGCGGTTGCTACTCTGTTCGTCGTCAGAAGAATTGTTAAACCGATTATCAGCGTAACCGCTACCTTAAAAGACATCTCTGAAGGCGAGGGCGATCTGACTCGCACCATAGCCGTCCAGTCCAAAGACGAGATAGGCGACCTGGCCCTGTACTTCAATAAAACACTGGAAAAGATCAAAAAAATGTTTGTTGTCGTCAAGAGCGAGGCTATGAACCTCCAGGGCATCGGAAACGATCTTGCCAGCAACATGACCGAAACCGCCGCGGCGATAAACGAAATCACGGCCAATATCCAAAGCATCAAGGGCCGCGTCATAAACCAAAGCGCCAGCGTTACCGAAACCAACGCGACTATGGAACAAGTCGTTGCTAATATCAACAGACTCAACGGCCATGTTGAAAATCAGGGCAACAATATTTCCCAGGCTTCATCCGCCATTGAGGAAATGGTAGCGAATATCAATTCAGTTACCAGCACACTGGTCAGCAACGCCGTCAACGTAAAGACGTTGCAGGAAGCCTCTGAAATAGGCCGCACAGGATTGCAGGATGTGGCCCAGGATATTCAGGAAATATCCCGCGAATCCGAGGGTCTTTTGGAGATTAACGCGGTAATGGAAAACATTGCCAGCCAGACAAACCTGCTTTCGATGAACGCCGCCATTGAAGCGGCGCACGCCGGGGAAGCCGGCAAGGGCTTCGCCGTAGTCGCCGATGAAATCCGCAAACTGGCAGAAAGTTCCGGTGAGCAGTCTAAAACGATTGGCATAGTATTGAAAAAGATAGCGGAGTCAATCAAAAAAATTACAAGCGCCACCGAGAACGTACTAACCAAATTCGAAGCTATTGATTCAAGCGTAAAGATCGTTTCGCAGCAGGAAGAAAATATCCGCAACGCAATGGAAGAGCAGGGACAGGGGAGCAAGCAGGTGCTTGACAGCGTGGGCAATGTCAGCGGAATTACACGGCAGGTAAAGAACAGTTCCGAAGAAATGCTTGAAGGCAGTAAGGAAGTCATGCATGAAAGCCAGAATTTGGAAAAGTTGGCGCAGGAGATAACCGGCGGCATGAACGAGATGGCCAGCGGTGCGGATCAGATAAACATAGCGGTAAACCATGTCAACGAGATAAGCCAAAAAAACCGCGAAAGCATTGGCCTTTTGATAACAGAGGTTGCGCGGTTTAAGGTGGAGTAAAGGGTATTAGTACCGCAGGGCAGAGCCCGTTAGGCGAAGGTTCCCCTCTTGATTAAACCCTTTTTTGTTCCTCCTCGCTCGGTCATGCGAAAGCAAGCTTTCGCGCGACCCTCGCTCGTCGTCCAATAAACAAGCGGCAGCTAATTACCCGACGGTGTTTCTCAATACGCCGCAGCCCTCAACTTCGATTTCACATACATCCCCCGTTTTCATGCAGCGGTGAGGTGTAAAGCCAGCGCCGACTCCGGCGGGTGTGCCGGTGGCGATAATGGTTCCTGCGTCAAGGGTCATGCCCGTAGAAAGTTCCTCGATGATAAATTCCGGGGAAAAGATCATATCCTGGGTGTTTCCGTTTTGGCGCAATTCGCCGTTTACATGCGAGCGAACCGCAAGTTTAAGCGGCGTTTTGAATTCGTCTATGGTAACGATATAAGGCCCGTAGGCAGTAAAAGTATCCAGGCTCTTTCCAAAAAACCACTGGTTGTGATCGCGTTGCGTATCGCGTGCACTGAGATCGTTAAAACAGCAGAGGCCAAAGACGTAATCCCAGGCGTTTTCCCGTTTTACTCGCCTTGCGTCCTTGCCTATAACCAGCGCCAGTTCCGCTTCGTAATCCAGCCGCTCGTTGATGTCAAAATGCCCCTCAATAATTCCATCTGAACCCAGTGCCCTTACTGTCCGCTTTGAAAAATAGACGCTCTTTTCCCGCTTTTCATCAGATTTAATATCGAAATGACCCGATTCTTTGGCATGATCCAGGTAATTAAGCCCTAGGCAGATAATGTCATGATGGGGAACAGGAATGGGCGCTTCGGGTTTTACTTCGTTTACGGGCCTTCCGCTTTTCTCTTCAGCTTCCCGCAGTTTTTTCATGTTGGCGCTGTCATCCAGACCGTGGCGGATTATAAAATCAAGGACGCTCGAATAGTCCATGCGCAGACTGGCAAAGGAATGAACGCTTTTAAGATCCTTTGAAAAAATACCGGCTTCTTGATTACCATTATGTATCCATGCAGCGAATTTCATATAATTCTCCCTTTACCAAAAAATTGTAAAATACTATCATTCAGTAAGTAGGTTACTTTCAAAACCCGCTTTTGAAAATACCTTAATCCTAATCAAACAGAGGAAATATTATGGCATCCTTAACTATTCCGGCGGCTGCCGGTACTGCTTACGATTTATTGGCCCTGGGGGCTCTGGTAACCCGGCTGGATCCGGGGATTATTCCCTTTGCGGAGGCGGATGATTACCGCCTTCATGTGTCCGGCGGGGAGTACAATGTGGCGGCGAATCTGTCTTCCTGTTTTGGTATGAAGACCGCTATTGCCAGCGCTATGGTTAATTACCCCATTGGCAAGCGCATAGAACGCGCGGTACAAAAAATGGGCGTTACTCCCTATTACAAGCGTTTTGAGCATGACGGGGTACGCGGGCCGAACATGGCTACTGTGTGGAGTGACCGCGGCCAGGGTGTGCGCGCGCCGGTGGTATTCTACAACCGTTCCAACGAGGCGGCCCAGCAGCTTGCGCCTGGGAGTTTTGACTGGAACGCTATTTTTGGCGCAGCTCCGTCAAAAATTCGCTGGTTCCACTCAGGCGGCATTTTCAGCGCCCTTTCTCCGACCACTTCACAGCTCGTCATCGAGGCCATGCAGGCCGCAAAGAAAGCCGGCGCGGTGGTATCCTTCGATCTGAACTACAGGGCCAAGCTCTGGGCAGTTGCGGCGGCTGAGCAGGGCAAAAGTGCCGCCCAGGCCGGCGAAGAGGCGGCCAAAACCCTGCGGAAAATCGCCAGTTATGTGGACATTTTGGTAGGGAACGAAGAGGATCTTCAAAAAGGACTTGGGCTGAAAGGTCAGGATGTGGAGGCCAAAGGCTCTCTCGATCCATCGGCGTTTTTTAAGATGATTGAAAATGTCACAAAGGATTTCCCCAATATCAAAGCGGTGGCAACCACTTTGCGCGAGGTTCATTCCACCAACCGCCACACATGGAGCGCCGTACTTTGGATAGACGGCAAACAATACCAGGCCCCCACCACTGAGCTGGATGTCTACGACAGGGTTGGCGGCGGCGATGGTTTTGCCGCGGGGCTGTTCTACGGCCTTTTATCCGGCAAAAGCCACGAGGAAGCCCTGCGCCTTGGCTGGGCGCACGGTGCGATGCTGACCACCACGCCCGGCGATACCTCAATGGTCACGCTGGACCAGGTAGAGGCCTTTGCCAAGGGCGGCTCGGCGCGCATACAGCGGTAAGCGTAAAACATCGGCGGAAACTTGACTTTTTCATAAAATTTTCTCAATAATATAAGCCAAGGATATCGCTTTGACTTTGCTGAACACAAAGGCCCCTTCGTCTATCGGTTAGGACATGAGATTCTCAATCTTAAAAGAGGAGTTCAATTCTCCTAGGGGCTAGCAGTTAACACTTAACAGAAAACAATAATACAGCATGAACCCCCGCCTTCCAATCAACTACTTTCCAAATAAAACTGCAGATCTTGGGCATTATTGCGGAGTTTCTGTAACGCCCTAAGTTCTATTTGTCTTACTGTTTCAGTTGAAAGACCAAGTTTTGTGCTAATGTTTTTAAGAGTACGCTTTTTGCTTCCGTTAAGTTCATACCTGGAAATCAGAACGTCCTTTTCCTGCTCCTTCAGTTGGTTAAGTATCCTGAAAGTCTCTTCCCTCGAACTTTTCCTCATAAACTCTGGTTCAGGGTTGTACGTATGATCGGCCAAGTGATCAATCATCAATAAATTCTCATTGGCACCCCATTCAGTTTCCAGGGGAATAGTATCATTGGCCATAGAAAGGACAAATTCCACATCCTTTACGGGGACGCCTATTTCATCGGCTATTTCTATGAATTTTGGCGCTCTTTTATTCCGCTGAGTCAAAATGTTAAACGCCTGATTAACCTTACGAAGAATCTCCTCCTTCCTGTGCGGAAGGCGAATTGTGCGTTTCCTGTCAGTCAGGTACCTGGTTATCGACTGACGAATCCACCATGTTGCATAGGTAGAAAAACGAACCTGCCTGTTATGATCGTATTTTTCCACTGCCCTTATAAGGCCCATATTTCCTTCCTGGATTAAATCCATTAAGGGAACACCCTTATTGCAATAGGCCTTGGCAATTTTTATCACCAGCCTTAGGTTGGCTTCAATTAACCTGTTACGAGCCGCCTCATCACCGGTTTGAATACACTTGGATAGTTCTAGCTCTTCAGCAAACGTCAAAAGGGGAACATTTCTTATCTGGTTGACATAGGCAAGCAGAATGTCATCATCCTTTAGGTTTTTCTCTCTTTTCAAGGAATCCTCCTGGAAGATAATTTCTTCCACTTATTTATTAGCAAATCCCGTGCCAAGTTCCCAAAATCACACATGTATTTTTAAATCCTTATAATACAAGGAGTTACAAATCCATGATTTTGCCTTTTAAAAATGGGAAGTAAAATCGTATGATTTTTTGTACATTTCACCTATAATGCTTGTATGGAAAATTTAACAAATATGTGATATGCTCTCCTTATGGACTTAGGTATCACCGCCCAGGAGAAGGAAGAAAACGTATATTACGATGTTAAATGGTCTCCCATGAGCCTGGCCGAGCGCTGGACTATTAATGCCAAGGTTCCATCGGTAGCGGGGGTCTATGAAATATACTGGATGGATGATCACAACCACCTGCGGATGCTGTCGGTCGGGAAGACCCATTACGGCGGCCTGCGCACGGAACTCCGCCGGCTGACCGATCCGGAACTGGTCACCGATCCCAAAGCACGCCAAATCCTTGAAAACGAAGAAATCTGGTTCCGCTACGTTCCCTCGAATTCGATAGATAACATGACCGATGTGGTGTGGTTTTTCAGGTCAACGTATTTCCCGGAAAATCCCGGCGTTGAACACTCCGGGCGTTACAAAAAAATCTTTCTGAAAGAATCTACCACTGACAAGCTCATCTGGGTACCCTAAAAGCCAATCCCCATGATCGAATACATAGTGCCTGGCAATATTGACGACCGCATTCTCGCCAAAGCTGCGGGGCTTTTAAAAGAAGGTGGAACTGTCGCAATACCAACAGACACAAGCTGGAGTATTGTCTGCTCGATGAATTCCAGGGATGGGCTTAAACGATTGAGATCGTTGTCCAGGGAAAAAGATGAACGCCGCTTTACGCTCCTTTGTTCGGATATATCCCAGTTCGGGGAATTTTGCAGCCTGGATAACACCAGGTTCAGGCTTATCAAAAGGCTTACTCCGGGGCCTTACGTTTTCATCCTTAAAACCCTTTTGGGAACTGAAAAAACCCTGGGCTTGAAACGCCAGGAAATCGGCATCCGGCTTCCCGACTACTCTGTGCCTCTGGCTTTGATAGATACCCTCGCCTGCCCCCTGTATGGCGTTACAGCCAAGCGGGAAATGCTTTCAACAGAAGAATTTGATCAGGATTCGACTGACGAAGAAGCCCTTTTTGACGGGGGCTGGGAATTGGAAGATATTCCAGGGCTTGGTCTTGTCCTGGATCCGGGAGAAGACCGGAAAAGAATTCTTTCAACAGTTTTGGATTTAAGCTCCGGGGAAATACAGGTGCTAAGACAGGGAGCCGGCCCCTGGCCGGTCTAAAACAACGGAACAAAAAATGGAAAAAAAGTGGATTAGAGTTGTTTTTAGGCGGCGCATTTTTATCATTTCATTAATAGTTGTACAAATTGCCTTTATTCTCTTTGTCCTTGCCAGTTCGGATTATTTTATTCGCGATTTGAATTATTTTTTCAGGGGGTTAAGTATTGTTGTTTGTATCTATATTCTTAACAAGCATGAGAAAACCGCCTATAAACTCACCTGGATTTTCCTGATCCTGCTTTTTCCGCTTTTTGGAGGTTCGGTTTATCTTTTTTTTCACACTCAGTCCACTCCCAGAAAATTAAAACTGCAAATGGACGAAATAGACCGGCGTTTTAAGCCTTTCTTCACTCCCGCCGGGGACGCTTTGGCAGACCTTGCCGCGGAATACGGTGAATGTCTGCCCCAGGCAAATTACCTGCAAAACTACGCCGGATTTCCCGTGTACAACCGCACCGAAACAAAATATTTCGCTTCAGGCGAAAGCTTCTACACTCAGGCCATGGAAGAAATGGAAAAAGCCGAAAAATACATTTTCCTGGAATTTTTTATTTTACGCCAGGGAAAGATGCTGGATCCCATCCTTGATCTGCTTGAAAGAAAAGCCAAACAGGGTTTAGACATCAGGATTATCTACGATGGTCTTGGCTGTTTTTTAACTTTGCCTCTGAATTTTAATGAAACCCTTGAACAGAGGGGAATTAAGTGTGTCGTTTTTAATCCGTTTAAGCCCATACTTTCTTCTCTTCAAAACAACCGCGATCACAGAAAGATAATCATCATAGACGGAAAAACAGCTTTTACCGGCGGAATGAACCTGGCAGATGAATACATCAACGCATGGGAACGCTTCGGCCACTGGAAAGACGCGGCTATCATGCTCCGTGGAGAAGCTGCCTGGAGCCTTACCCTTATTTTCTTTCAAATGTGGAACCTGGAGAAAAAATCGCAGGATGATATTATTTCGTTTTACCCCTGGAAAAATGCGGACGGTTCAATCGAAGGCTGCCCGATAAAATCCAAAGGTTATGTTCAGCCCTATGCGGACAGCCCCATTGATGATGATAATGTCGGTGAACATGTTTACATTCAGATTATCAACAACGCAAAAGAGTACGTTTACATCAATACCCCGTACCTTGTGATTGACGACAGCCTTCTTTCGGTTCTTGCCCTTTCCGCCAAGAGCGGGGTGGACATAAGGATCGTCACTCCATACCGCTGGGACAAATGGATAGTTGCCGTTGTCTCCCGTTCTTACTACCGCCAGTTAATTCAGGCGGGGGTGAAGATATACGAATATTCCGCCGGGTTTAATCACTCAAAAACCTTTGTATCCGACGACCGTGTTGCCACCGTGGGAACCACTAACCTAGATTTCAGAAGTCTCTACCTGCACTTTGAATGCGGCGTCTGGATGTATCAAACCGAAAGCATCGCAAGCGTCAAGGAAGATTTTCTAAAAACCCTGCCATTGTGCCGTGAAATCACACTTGAGGGCTGTTCCCGAAACGCGGCGCAGAGAATCTTCCAGGACGTGCTTAGGGTTTTTGCGCCGCTTATGTAGTATAATTGTATTTGAGAAATGCGTATTGACAATACCATGAACACCTATTTGCAAATGGCCAGGCAGCCTTCCTCTCCGGATGCCGCCGCAGTGAAGCACCATACTGCCCAGCCTGGAGCGCAGCAAGCAAGCGGAGCATCCCGTCCATGGATCACTGTCGATATTTCCCCTGAGGGACGGGCAGCTTACGCCAAGGGTGAGGCAACAGAGAAAATAAAAGGGATGAAAGAACTCGCCGCTTTAACGGAATGTAAAACCTGCAAAAACCGCAAATACCAGGACGTTTCTAACGACCCGTCTGTCAGTTTCCAGACGCCAACAAATATCAGCCCCGAACAATCAGCCGCCATGGTCTTGGCCCACGAAAATGAACATGTTTCCAACGAAAAGGCTAAGGCAGAAGAAGAAGGCCGGAGGGTAGTAAGCCAAACCGTAAGACTTGAGTCATCGATCTGCCCTGAATGTGGGCGTTCTTACATATCAGGCGGTGTAACGCAAACTGTCACTGTAAGTGAGAGTGAATAAATAATTCTCTCTTCCGTTCAAATACAATTTTTCCTAGAACTACCTAACCCAAAAATCCCGCCAATCCAGGATCGGAACAAGGCCTGCCGTTGAGCACATCAACCAGAGCTTCAATCATAAGCGGGGTTATTTTTACCGAACCCCTGCCAAACATCGCCAGGCTGCGCAGGGGCATTTCCATAAGCATCCTTTCAAACATAACACGCAGATCGCTTGCACCTTCCCCGCTGAATGTCTCCGATATTTGCTGGAAAATATAGGCTTCAAGTTTTTTACCTATCGGCGTATGCTTGATATCTCCCACCGTGCTGTTGCCATCAATCAGCCCTGCTTCCCGTTTGCTTGACGGCAGCTTTTGACCGTACAAGGCCGTAAAAGACGCATCGCTGACTTTTAAGCCTTTCGCGCTTACGTTAAAGTATTCAGGTGAATTCTTGCGCTGTTCCTGTAACAGCGTTTCGTATCCGTCACCGGTTACATGGATTTCGCCTCGCAGAGAAATATCGCGGCTAGAAGCGCCTACGAAGATCTCATAAGCGCCACCTTCAATAGCCCAGGTTCCTTTCGGGACATTGTAGTAAGCGAAAGAACGGGTATCCAGGGTGATTTTTACGGTACGGCTTTCGCCTTTTTGCAGAAAAACTTTCTCAAAGCCTTTAAGCTCTTTTAAAGCCCGCATGATCGCCGTGCTTTTCGGCGCAACGTATACCTGGGCGATTTCGGCCCCGGATGTATCCCCCGTGTTTTTAACGTCAAAACTGACCTCCAGCTTATCACCAGACTTAAAAGAAGCACTGCTCAGTTTTAAATTGCTGTACGCAAACTTGGTATAAGAAAGACCATGCCCAAAAGGAAAAGCAACCGGTTTTTCGCCGTGATCGTAGTAGCGGTAACCAACAAAGATACTTTCCCTGTATTCTGCGTTTTGGATGCTCCCCGGATAATAATGGTAACAGGGGGTGTCTTCAATGGAGAACGGCCATGTTTCCGCAAGCTTGCCGCTTGGAGAGCTTTTACCCAAAAGCAAGTCAACAACAGCGCCGCTTCCCGCCTGCCCGCAAAGGTACGCCGAAAGAATCCCCTTCACTTTGCCTGCCCAGGGCAGCGCCGCCGGAGCGCCGAGCTGCAAAACAACGGCGACATTTGGGTTTACCGCGGCAAGCGCTTCTATCAGTCTATTGTGGCTTGGGGGCATGTCAAAAGAAGCGCGGTCGAACCCTTCGCTTTCGTATTCATCGGGGAGTCCCGCAAAGATAATCACTTTGTCTTTGCCTTTGGCAGCCTTGACCGCTTCTTCTATAAGAGCGTCGTCCGGATTTGTACCGGCATAGCCCTGCGCATAGTCAAAGGACACACCAGCGGCTTTGAACGCGTCGAATGCATTGTCAAGTTTATTGGGGACAATCTTGCTGCTCCCCGCTCCCTGATAGCGGGGCGTCTTGGCAAAAGCGCCTATCACCGCGAGGCTCTGCCCCTGTTTAACGGGCAATACATCGCCGTCGTTTTTTAATAGGACTGCGGATTCAAGCGCAACCTTAAACGCCAGCGCGTGGTGCGCCGCCTTGTCGTATTGATAATTTTCCTGACGGTTTTCCTGCGCTTTAAGGATCAGCTCCACCAGGCGGAGCGCGGTTTTGTTTAAGATACTCTCGTCAACAGCGCCGCTCTTTATCGCTTCTACAATTTTTTTGTCGTTATAATCGCCAAGGCCGGGCATTTCCAGATCCTGCCCCGCTTTTAATCCTTCCACCCGATCGTTAACAGCGCCCCAATCGGTTACCACTGTGCCTTTAAAACCCCATTCGTCCCGCAATATGCTTGTAAGTAGCCTGTAATTCTCGGAGGCATAAACGCCGTTTAACAAATTGTACGAATCCATAACCGTCCAGGGCTGGGCCTGCTTAACAGCCGCCTCAAAAGCCGGCAGGTATATTTCCCGAAGAGCCCGTTCGTCAATAGCAGAATCACAGGTAAAACGCCCAGTTTCCTGGTTATTGGCGGCAAAATGTTTCAGGGACGTACCTATGCCCTTGCTCTGCACTCCATTGATCAGCGCCGCTGCCAATTCGCCTGCAACGAAAGGGTCTTCGCTGAAATATTCAAAATTCCTGCCGCATAACGGGCTGCGCTTAATATTTACCCCAGGGCCCAGAATGACAGAGACTTTCTCCTGCAAACATTCTTCCGCCAATGCCTTTCCCATTTTATTCAATAAGTCCCGATCAAAACTGCACACGCTGGTTGCGGCGGTAGGAAAACAAGTAGCAGAAACGGTTTTATCATATACAGATTCATCGTCTGCCTTTAACTGCTTTCGCAGGCCGTGAGGGCCGTCAGCTACCATGACCGAAGACAAGCCCAAACGCTCAACGCTCTTGAGAAGCCAAGCGTCTTTACCAGAACACAAAGACGCCTTTTCTTCGAGGGTTAGCTTGGACACGATTTCTTGGGCAGTCATAATAATCTCCTTTAAAGA
>Ga0268262_10005870_pt1 | contig 12010 bp, 8 predicted proteins | sample TergutNc150P3_FD_190354 | JGI IMG/M metagenome (GOLD analysis project Ga0268262, IMG submission 190354) | Nasutitermes corniger P3 segment gut microbial community from laboratory colony in Florida, USA - Nc150 P3 (SPAdes) (version 2) | ecosystem: Host-associated > Arthropoda: Insects > Digestive... | reverse complement strand
TGCCTGTGTAGACTCCGGTAAATTCGTTTACAAGCCGTTTGTACTGGCCGAACATAAAGCCTACTTCGCGGCCTCCAACGCCGATATCTCCTGCCGGAACGTCAGTGTCCGGGCCGATATGCCTGAAAAGCTCGTCTGTAAAGCTCTGGCAGAAACGCATTATTTCATTTTCACTTTTGCCGGCAGGATCAAAGTCCGCGCCCCCCTTGCCGCCGCCCATAGGCAAACCGGTAAGGCTGTTTTTAAAGGTCTGCTCAAAGCCGAGGAACTTCAGCGTAGAAAGCGTCACCCTGGGATGAAAACGAAGGCCGCCCTTATAGGGGCCTATGGCGCTGTTAAACTGAACGCGGTATCCGCGGTTAACGCGGTACTCGCCCCTGTCGTCCATCCATGGCACTCTGAAAATAACACAGCGCTCCGGTTCAATAATCCGCTCAAGAATTCTTTGAGCCTTATATTTGGGATCTTTGTCGATAAGCGGCGCTATCGATTCAAGGACTTCCTCCGCCGCCTGAATAAATTCCGTCTCCCAGGGACTTCTGGCTTTAAGACCGTTAAGAACTTCGGTAATGTAGGCGTTCATAAAACCTCCAATAATGTTTTTATAACTAATATAATTCTAGCATAAAATCATTGAAACGCAAGAAAAGCAATATAAACCATAATTTATCATACTGAACGCAAAAAACTCTGTCATAAACAGTCGGTATGGGGATTCCCTGCCCAAACCGGTCTGGACAGCGAAATCCCCACACCGACAGGAAATAACAGGTGTCTATTCGTTCAGTAAGACAAGTTAAAGTTTACAGATCTGGTTTATTCGTTTAAACTAGGATTTTCCCCGTCTCCGGGAAAAAGCTCCGCCGGCGGCTCTTCTTTTTCTTCTTCGCTCTTAACTATGCGATCCACCCCGATGACAAAATCCGGCTTGTCGATGCTTAGTATCTTAACGCCCTGGGCGCTGCGCCCCATCACCCTTATTGAGGCAACCTTTAACTTGATGGATTTGCCCTGGCTTGTGATACACATTATTTCTTCGCTGTCCAAAACGCCGACGCAGCCCACGATCTCGCCGGTTTTTTCGCTGACCGTGTAGACCTTCTGCCCCGCTGTGCCCCGGCCATGGGAGCTGAACTCGCCGAATTCCACCCGCTTTCCGAAACCGTAAGCGGAAATGACAAGCATTTTTTCCTCGGCGTCTACCCTGAGGAGGCCCGCGAGTTCGTCATCGGCGCCCATCTTCATGCCGGTTACGCCGCGCGAGGAGCGGCCCATCGGCCTGACCTGCTCACCGTGGGTACGCAGCGCCCTGCCCTTCCGCGATATTAGCACCACCTCGTCCTGAGAGCTCGTTAAAAGCGCGCTGACAAGCTTGTCGCCCTCGTCCAGCTTGATGGCTATTATTCCCCTTGTCTTAGCGTTGGCGAATTCGCTTACCGCGACCTTTTTGACCACGCCGCGCGCCGTTCCCATTAAGAGGAAAGGCCCGCCCTCCTCGCTGGCAAAGTCCTTGAAGGAAACTATTGCTGTTATGTCCTCATTTGGCGAAACCATTAACAGGCTTTTAATGTGACTGCCTTTGCTGGCTCTACTGCCCTCAGGAAGCTCGTGAACCTTCATCCAGTAGGCTTTGCCCTCGCTTGTTATGAACATTATGTATTCGTGGGTGGACGCCACAAAGATCTGATTAATGAAATCGTCTTCGGCAAGTTTGGCGCTCTGCATGCCCTTGCCGCCGCGCCCCTGGTTCCGGTAACTGGAAACGGGCAGGCGCTTTACATAGCCCAGGTTGGAAATGAGGATCATCATCTCTTCTTTTTTGATGAGGTCTTCAATGTTAATCGTTTCAACCTCGCCTGAAACTATTTCTGTCCGGCGCTTGTCGCCATATTGTGTAGCGGCTTTTTTTGTCTCGTCTTTTATAACGCCCAGGAGCTTTTTCTCGTCCGCCAGAAGGGATTTAAAATACGCGATCTGGGTTTTTAGCTCCGCCGACTCCTGCTCGATCTTTTCTACCTCAAGGTTGGTAAGGCGGCCAAGCTGCATCTCCACTATTGCCTTGCTCTGGGCTTCAGAAAGGCCAAAGCGCCCCTGTAGCTTTTCCCTGGCATCTTTCGTGTCTTTGCATGACTTGATAAGCGCGATTACTTCATCGATATTCGCAAGGGCGATGAGAAGCCCTTCCAGAATATGAGCGCGTTCCTCGGCCTTTCTCAGATCGTATTGAGTCCGGCGCGTAACCACCTCAACGCGGTGATCCACAAAGTGGCGGACGAGTTCTTTCAGGTTGAGGCACTGGGGTCTGCCCTTCACCAGGGCCAGATTGATGATTCCAAAAGTGGACTGGAGCTGAGTGTTGGAAAAGAGTTGATTAAGGACAACTTTGACTATCGCTCCTTTCTTAAGCTCGAAAACCAGCCTGACAGGCTCGCCCTTTCCTGATTCATCGTTGAAACTGGCAATGCCGTCAATGGCCTTGTCGCGGACAAGAACCCCGATGCGTTCAAGCAATGGCTTGATGTACACGCCGTAGGGGATTTCGTTGAAAACTATGGTTTCCTTGCCCGACCTCGCGCTCTCTACCGTAAAGCGCCCACGGACAAGTATCTTGCCCCTGCCGGTTTTATAGGCTTCTTTAATGCCCTTACGCCCGAATATGATACCGCCGGTTGGAAAGTCAGGCCCCTGGACAAACTTCATAAGTTCATCGATTGAAATTTCAGGATTGTCGATAAGTGCGCAGACGGCGTCGCAGACTTCTCCCAGGTTGTGCGGGGCCATGTTGGTCGCCATGCCGACGGCAATGCCGCTTGAGCCGTTTACTAGCAAGTTGGGAACCACGGTGGGAAGGACAGTCGGCTCCATTTCCTCTTCCGAGAAATTGGGGATGAAATCGACGGTTTCCTTGTCCAAATCGTGAAGCATCTCTTCCCCAAAGCGGGAGAGCTTTGCCTCGGTGTAGCGCATGGCTGCCGCGCCGTCGGGGGCGAGGGAGCCGAAGTTGCCCTGGCCTTCCAAAAGGGGATAGCGGAGCGAAAAATCCTGGGCCATGCGTACCAGGGCGTCGTAAAGGGCAAGATCGCCGTGGGGGTGAAACTTACCCATGGTGTCGCCGACTATACGGGCGCACTTTTTGGTGGCGGCGTTGTGCCTTAGCCCAAGTTCCCCCATGGAATACATAAGCCGCCTGTGAACCGGCTTTAGCCCGTCCCGCACGTCGGGCAGGGCCCTGGCTACAATAACCGACATGGCGTAATTGAGATAATCGGTCTTTACTTCGTCTTCTATAGCAACGGGTATTACTTTCCCTGTGGGAGCTGTCTCGCCTGATGTTCCGTGTTCAAACATTATCTTTTTCCTTTGAATTCATTATACTGAAATTGGGTTTTTTAGTCATGAGAGTACGAATGGATTCGCTTATAAAGTCCATAGCCACGGCTTTGGATATTGTGGAAGGCGGCCTTTTGGGGGCCAGCACCAATCACGGCAAGAGAATAGCCGTTCTCTGCGCGAAGATGGGAACTGCCTTGCAAAAGAGCCCGGAGGAGATCACCGCCCTGGCGATTTGCGCCCTGCTCCACGATAACGCGCTTACCGAATACATACTTTCCGAGCGCCTGGACGGACACCACGATCCGGCCATGAAAAAACACTGCGAATTCGGCCAGCGGAATATTGACGCCCTTCATTTAAAAACAAACGTAAAGGATTTTATCCTATACCACCATGAACGCGCCGATGGCGCCGGGCCGTTTGGCATACGCGAGGGGGAAGGCCCGCTGGAAGCGGAACTTATCACCATTGCCGATTCAATTGACGCCGCCTGGCATCTTCAGAGACTGGAGCCAGAAAAATTGCCCGCTATTCGGGACATAATTGCCAAAGATACCGGCAAACACTACGGCAAGACAGCGGCGGAAACGATGCTGGAAATTCTCACCTGGCCGACAGTTCTGTCGCTCAAAGACGATGTCATAAAACAAACAGCGTCAGAGGCCTTTTTTCCATGGATCGTCGAGGTACAGGCGGAAACCATTTTTGGCCTGGCCGGTTTTGTCGCCAGGATCATAGACTACAAATCCCTTTTTACCCGCCTGCACTCAACCCAAATAGCCAACAGAGCCTGGTTTATGGGACAACACTACAAGTATGATTCACAAGAACTGGCGGAACTGTATCTTGCGGCATCCCTTCACGATCTCGGCAAATTGGCGATTCCATCTGAAATTTTGGAGAAACCCGGCAAACTTTCCAATGAAGAATTTGAAATTATCAAGAGTCATGTCCGCATGACATGGGAACTTCTTAATGATATTGAAGGATTCGGAACTATATGCCAATGGGCATCCAACCATCATGAAAAGCTGGACGGCAGCGGTTACCCTTTTGGGAAAAAAGCGCCTGAACTGGACTTTAATTCCCGGCTTTTGACATGCCTGGATTTATACCAGGCTATTAGCGAAGAAAGGCCCTACCACCCCGGACGCAACCACGCGGACACCATGAAGATACTCTATGAAATGGCGGATACAGGAAAAATCGACGAAAATATTGCCAAAGATCTGGACACTGCCCTTGCCCCATACGAGAATAAAGATATGCCGCCGCCTGATGGCTGTGGGAGAATCTATGAGTGATACTTACGCCCACATAAATTGCAGCCGCGTAAAAGAACCAATTCATATTGATGGAAATCTGGAAAAACCGGCGTGGAAGAACGCTGAAAAATCCGGCAATTTTGTGGATCTTGTAACCGGCGAGCAGGCTTTCCTGAACACCCAAATGGCGTCCCTTTGGGATGACAAAAAACTTTACATGGGCTTCTGGGTTGAGGAGCCGGCGCTGAGCGCTTCGCTTACAGAGCGGGATTCACTTGTTTGGTTTGACAACGACGTTGAAGTTTTTTTTGACGGCGAAGACTGCTATTACGAGTTTGAAATTAACGCTTACGGAACTGTGTACGAGGTGTTCTTCATTTATCAGGACGCGTTAAAAAAAGGCAGCCGCTTTGACATACCGGAGTTTGACCTTTACAACCGAAATGTTGATATACTGTGCGGGTTTCAGGATTCTTCCAGGTACAACAAGCACAAGCGCGGAAGGCGCTGGGCCTTTATGGATTGGGATTTTCCCGCCCTTGAGAGCGCCGTTAAAATTGACGGAAAGATAAACGATCCTTCAACAGTTGACAAGGGCTGGACTGTGGAACTGGCCTTTCCCTGGGATGGCTTCAAAATTCTGCGGCCCGGCAAAACCTGGCCCCCAAAAGAAGGCGACAGCCTTCGCTTTCAATGCTTCCGCTTTGAGGCCCTGCGCTACCACGGCAAGACCGTCAGCGAAAGCGTCGGCTGGGCTTTAAACAAGCACGGCGTCTACGACTCGCATATTCCGGAGAATTTCGCGTGCCTGTCATTCCGTCCATAAAAAAAATCCTTATTTTAGCCGACGATCTTACCGGCGCGAACGACACGGCAATTCAATTTGTTAAGCAGGGATTCTCAAGCCTGGTTGTCATCAACGCCGATTCGGCAAACGCCGATCTTTTTGCCAGTTACGATGTCATCTCCGTCAATTGCGACAGCCGCAAATTAAACGGCGATGAGGCGTACAGCGCCGTTTATAGAATCGCCAAACATTTTAAAGACGCTTCTTTTGTTTACAAAAAAGTGGATTCCGTGCTTAGGGGAAATCCAGGACAGGAACTTTCCGCCGTAATGGACGCCCTTGATATTCCCCTGGGTTTGGCGGCCCCGTCTTTTCCAGCGAACCGCAGCGTAATTGAAAACGGCGTGCTCTCAAACGGAACAGACGCGACGCTGGTCTTCGCGAACGGAACTGGAAAAAAGACAAAAAATATTCCACTGGAAAATACAATTAAAAAGGGCTCTGACGAAGTTACGGCTTTTATTAATTCGCATGAGGGAACCCAGGTCTTTGTCGCCGACGCCGTGACGGACGATGATCTTGAAATCATTTGCAAAGCCTCGGCCTCACTCGCAAAACCACACGCGCTTGCGGGTTCCGCCGGGTTGGCGAATCAACTGGCCCGCAGGCTTAAAAAAGCAGGGGCGATTCTGCCCAAGAAACCCGCCGCCTTGTCCCCGGCGCTGATAATCGCCGGTACGAGGCAGAGTGAAACCGCCGCCCAGATCGACACCCTCCGCGAAACATTCCCGGCCATCGCGCTTGTTCGTTTTGACGTGGACATGGCTGGTAGCGGCAATACTGAAAGCGCGATAGCCAAAGCTTTTGACGAGGCCTCGCGCCGCATGAAAGAAAACCCCTGTTCCTGCGTAATCGCTGTGGACAGCATGTTCCGCCCATCAACCGATGCCTATGCCGAGGGCGATGAAACAAGCGCCGTTATCTGCGAGGCCCTTGGCGCTCTCGCTGAAAAACTGATGGGCTCGCTCAAGTACCCTATGCTTCTCACCACCGGCGGCGACACGACCCTAGCGGTTTGCCAGCGCCTGGGTGTAAGCGCCATAGAACCGTTAGTTGAAATTTGCCCAGGCATACCGCTGGGAAAAATCGTGGGCGGGCATTATGACGGGTGTTTTATCGTTACAAAAAGCGGAAGGTTCGGGAACCCCGATTCCCTCGTAGAAATTTTTGATTGGAGCGTGAGATGAGCAAAAAACCAATTCTGGGAATTACCATGGGAGACCCATCGGGCATAGGGCCTGAGATAAGCGTTAAGGCACTGGGGCAGGCTAAGGTTTACGAAATCTGCCGTCCTCTTATCATCGGAGACGCGGGAGTAATCGAAAGGACCGCGCGCGAAGCTGTTAAGCGGGACATCGCTATTCATCCGGTGTCCTCGGTTAAGGAATGCCTTTTCAAACCCGGAACCATCGACGTGTATGATCTGCGTAACATTGAGGCGCGGAACCTCAAAATCGGCCAGGTAGACGCCGTTTCCGGCGAGGCGGCTTTTGGCTCGGTAAAAAAGGCAATTGAGCTTGCCCTGGCTGGCGAGATTGACGCGACCGTTACCAATCCCCTGAACAAGGAAGCCCTTAACCTGGCAGGCCATCACTACGCGGGCCACACTGAAATATACGCCGATCTTACAAAGACAAGGGACTATGCCATGCTACTTGCGGACGGGGATCTCCGGGTGGCGCACGTTTCAACCCATGTCTCCCTGCGGGAAGCCTGCGATCGGATCAAGAAAGACAGAGTTCTAAAGGTGATTGAACTGGCGCATAACGCCTGCGTGAGCTTCGGCATAAGCGCGCCCAGAGTAGCGGTGGCCGGGCTTAACCCTCACGCCGGAGAGGGGGGCTTGTTCGGGCGGGAGGAGATCGAGGAAATTACGCCCGCTATTGAGGCCGCTCAATCAAAAGGCATTGATGCCATTGGCCCTCTTCCGCCAGACACGGTTTTTGCCAAAGCCCTGGGGGGAATGTATGACATTGTAATCGCCATGTATCACGATCAGGGCCATATTCCACTCAAAACGCTGGGTTTTCGCTATGACAAATCGGCGGGAAAATGGCAGACAATCAGCGGGGTTAATATTACCCTGGGGCTTCCCATTGTCAGAAGCTCGGTAGACCACGGGACCGCCTTTGACCAGGCATGGCAGGGCACGGCCAATGAATCAAGTTTGTTAAACGCCATTGAGTACGGGGCAAAACTCAGTAACATAACGCCAATGAAAACCATCTACCTGGCAGGCGGCTGTTTTTGGGGAGTGGAGAAATACCTCTCGCTGATACAGGGGGTTGTCTCCACGTCGGCAGGCTATGCCAACGGGCGCACGGAGAACCCCTCTTACGAGGAAGTCTGCAAAAACGGAACCGGTCATGCCGAGACAGTTAAATGCGAATTCGATCCGGCGAAGATTAGCCTTGGCTTTCTTTTGGAGCTATTTTACGACGCGATAGATCCTACATCCCTGAACCGCCAGGGCGGCGATACCGGAACGCAGTACCGCACCGGCATCTATTACACCGACGAGGCAGACAGGAAAGTCATTCAAGATTCTATCGCGCTTTTACAGAAGAAATTCGACAAGCCCGTCGTAATTGAAGTAAAGCCATTGGAAAACTTTTACAGCGCGGAGGAGTATCATCAGAAATACCTGGATAAAAACCCGGCTGGTTATTGCCACATTGGCAACGCGAAGTTTGCTAAAGCGCGTCTGGCTGTTTACACCAAGTGATAGCTCTGCTCAATAGCCCGTATCTGCCTGTAAAGCGTTTCGTTTACCGGCACGGGGATGCCGTGTTTCTTGCCAAGTTCTGTCACAGTCAGGCTGAACATTTCAACCTCAGTTTTTCGTTTCGCAAGCACGTCCTGGCACATGGAAGTGTAGCCAGCGGGGTTCAGAACAGTCACCGTACCAACCCAGCTTTTTACATCCTCTTCGCCAAGGTCGATACCTTCTGCGTTGGCAACGGCGACTACTTCCCGCGCGGTAGCGTCGATTAATTCACGGGCTTCGGGTATTTCGTTCGGGGCGCCCTTGTTCGAGATCGCGCCGTAGGGCAGGCGGAGTACCGCGGTAACCTGGTTAACACCCACGTTGAGCATGAACTTATACCACAGCGAGCGTTTCATATTCGCTTCCAGTTTATACGCCACTTTGGCGCGGTCGAAAAATTCCGCAATCGCCTGTTCCCTCTCCCCGTTCTTTCCGTCACGATCCCCGAAATGTATCACGCCCTTCCGGGTGAAGTTTGTTTCCTCGGCTTTGTGAAAAGCGTCGGTGCCGAGGATCATGGCAAGTGGAAGCCGTTCCCGCCCGAGTTTCGCGCCGATTATTTCTTCGCTTGAAATGCCGTTGAGGAGCGACAGAATAATGGTGTCTTTGTCCACCGAGGGAGCGATGTCTTCGATAACTTGATTCAAATGACCAAACTTGCAGGCCACAATGATGAGGTCAGATTTTTTTTCAGGAGTAAAGCGGAAATCAGGCTTGGCGCCGTTTACCTTTAATCCGTTTTTGCGATAGCGCTCAAGGCGCTCTCCCTTCGCGAGAATGGAAATACAGGCGGGATCGTAATTGTAAATGGTTTCCGCGACGGTGAGGCCGACAGCTCCGGCTCCGGCCAGCAACACTGAATTTATTATCATGGGTTTTACTTTAGCATGAAGTTGGGGTCTTTGCCCATCTTGGTCATTTTTTTCATCATGACTTTCATCTTCTCGAATTTTTTTAAGAGGCGGGCTACTTCCGCGACGGAAGTACCGGAGCCTCGCGCGATGCGGGCGCGGCGCGAAGGCCCGATGATGAGGTGGTTCGCCCGCTCCTTGCGGGTCATCGAAGAAAGAATCGCCTCCTGACTTTTAAGCTCCGCCTTGTCGATATCCTCCTCGCTTATCTGGCCTGCCATGCCGGGGAGCATATTCAACATGGATTTTAGGGAACCCATCTTTTTCACTGAGCGGAGCTGTTGAAGCCAGTCCTCAAGCGTGAGGGTTTCCTTTTCCATTTTTTTCTGGAGGGCAAGGGCTTCTTTTTCGTCAATAACTTCCTGGGCTTTTTCCACGAGCGAGACCACGTCGCCCATGCCCAGGATTCGCCCCGCGGCCCTGTCAGGGTGAAAGGGTTCAAAGTCTTCCGGCTTTTCGCCTGTTCCCACAAACTTAAGGGGCTTACCGGTAATGGTTTTAAGCGAGAGGGCCGCGCCGCCCCTTGTGTCGCTGTCGAACTTGGTAAGCACAACTCCGGTTAGGCCGATTTTCTCGTCAAATGCCTTGGCTATATCCACCGCTGACTGGCCGGTCATCGCGTCCGCCACAAGGAGAAGCTCATCCGGCTTCGCCGCGTCTTTGAGCCTGCCGAGCTCATCCATCATGGTTTCATCAATTTGCAGGCGGCCTGTGGTATCAACTATCAAAGTATCGATTAAGTTTTTCTTTGCCCACTCAAGCGCGCCCCGGAAAACCTTTACCGGATCGCTGGCCCCTTCTTCCCTGTAAACAGGCACATCTGTCTGAGCGGCCAGCAGAGTCAACTGCTCCACGGCAGCGGGCCGGATAAGGTCGCAGGCCGCAAGCAAAGGTTTTCGCCCTTCTTTTTTGAGGCGCAGGGCAAGTTTCGCGGAGCTGGTGGTTTTCCCCGAGCCCTGAAGCCCAAGCATCAGCACCACCGAAACAGTATCGGGCCCTTTTAGTTTCAACTCCTGCGCGGAACGGCCGTCGGGACCTTTCGCGGTTTCTCCCAAAAAAGAAACGAGCTTGTCGTGAACGATCTTTATAAACTGCTGACCGGGATCCACCGAGCGCAGGACTTTTTCGCCTTTTGCTTCCTCAATGGTGGAATTAATAAACCTGCGGACTACGCGCAGGTTTACATCCGCTTCAAGAAGGGCCATCTTGATGGCTTCAACCGCGTCGTCAATATTTTTTTCGGTGATTGTGGATTTACCGGACACAAAGCGAAAGGCGTCGGAAATTTTTTCTGTCAGCTTGTCAAACATGAGATGATATTACCTCAGGTGCTCTGATTTTTGAAGTCATCAGAAACTTCAAGAAATAAGTCAACAAGAGCGGGGTCAAAATATTTACCTCTTTCTTCCAAAATCATTTTAACCGCGTCCTCGTGGCTAAACGCTTTTTTATACGATCTGTCCGAAACAAGAGCGTCGTATACATCGGCAATCGCCATGATGCGTCCCAAAAGAGGTATTTCGTCTTCTTTAAGTCCCCTGTGATAACCCGTGCCATCCCATTTTTCATGGTGGCTGGAGGCGAAAATTTTCGCGTATTTGAGAAAATCACTTTCTTTTGCCAATGAGCTAATTTTATCAATTATCTGTTCCCCGATAACAGTGTGCCTCTTCATGTCTTCAAATTCTTCATCATTGAGTTTTTCGGTTTTCCTGAGAATATTATCATTGATGGATATTTTTCCCACATCATGGAGCTGGCTGGATCGGAGCAGCAAGTTCACTTCCCAGTCTTTTGCTTCTTCGCTGTAAAAACCGTGCCTTTTGATCGCTTCAAGAAGTACTTTTATTCCGCGCTGTGTGCGCTCTATATGGCTACCCGTAATGTTGTCGCGATATTCCACCATTTCCGCAATAGTTCTTAGCATCGCGTCCTGTAAATTTAAAATATTTTCGGTTTTTTCCTCAACCATTTTTTGCAAATTGTCATTGAAGTATTCAAGTTCCGCGGCCTGTTTTGCCAGAGTAATCCGCTGGGCTTCCAGCATAAGATGTATTTCTATGTGCTTGAGGAGCAGGGCGGGCTTAAAAGGCTTTGTGATGTAATCAACCGCCCCAAGGGAAAGCCCCTTAAGCTCGTCGTCCGATTCGCTGCGGGCGGTAAGGAAAATAACCGGTATATCTTTTGTTTGCGGGTTTGATTTGAGAATCTTTATTACCTCATAGCCGTTCATCTCCGGCATCTCAATATCCAGAAGGATTATCGCCGGCTTGTTGTTTTCCAGGAGGCTGAAGAGCTTTGCCGCCGAAGGCGCGGTGGCGACATCGTATTGTGTTTCCAGCACATTATTGCCGATTCGAAGATTAGCGGGGTCATCGTCCACGAAAATAACAAGCTTTCTCTCGCCCTCCATAACTTACTCCTTTTTGTCCGCGGCGACCAATTCTTCAACGGTCTTTACGGCATTGTCGAATTCAGCCATTAACACCTGATCGGATATTTTATCCAGGACTTCCCTGATCCTTGAATCTGCCGTTTGCTGTTTCAGTACATTCATGACGCGTTTGATTTCAGAGACTTTCTGCGATTTAAGAGATTCGGCCAGCTCGCGGAAAAGCCGTATAGTTGAAATGTCAGTTTCCCGGTTTTTATCAACCGGAAGGCTCTGTACATTGTTCTCCTTCGATGTAATTTGCAGGGCAATGCCGATGTTCTTCACCAGCGCCGTTAAGTGTTCCATAAAATCGCTCAGATGCTCCCGGATAAAGGCCAAATCCCCGGCCCTGCCCGCGGCTTCAAGCTTCGCCGCTCTGGATGACACTTCCGAAGCTCCGATAGAAGCGGTTGAGCCGTTGAGAGCGTGAACCTGAATGATAAACATGGGCAG
>Ga0268262_10005869_pt1 | contig 12011 bp, 11 predicted proteins | sample TergutNc150P3_FD_190354 | JGI IMG/M metagenome (GOLD analysis project Ga0268262, IMG submission 190354) | Nasutitermes corniger P3 segment gut microbial community from laboratory colony in Florida, USA - Nc150 P3 (SPAdes) (version 2) | ecosystem: Host-associated > Arthropoda: Insects >... | reverse complement strand
ACGGCGATCTCATTTTCTTTCCTTCCCTCAATCCGTAGGGAAGAAAACTGTTCCTTCTCAAAATCCATCTGGCAGCAGCGCATTGTACATTGGTACGGGGCGCCGGTGGAAAGAGTAGAACGCACAAACCGTATATGCTATTATCTTCTTGAGGGCAAGCAAACCTGAAAAAATACTGTCTTTATAGGTTCTCTTATATCATCTTTTTTGAATTCTGAATTGCTGAATTAGGAATGAGGAATTAGGAGTGAGGAATGAGGAATAAAGGAGGGGTGCGCGACGATAAATTTCGTTGTAAAAATAGCCGTTATGGTGTATAATTCTCCTAATCCGTTCCATCCGTTCCATAATAGGGGGATATTTCATATGAAATTGAGCGTCCGTATACCGCTTCTTTTCGGCGTGGTTATATTGATAATTTCCGCCAGCATCGGTTTTATCACGCTGTCTATCAGTTCCAAAACACTGGAATCGACAATTTTGAACGCCATCCGAGCCGAAAACGAGTCAAACGCCGAGATTTTAAGCCTCAAATTAACCAGGCAGCTTGACATCCTGGGGGAAATTGCAATCCGCCTGCGAACCCAGACGATGGACTGGGCGATTGTCCAGCCGTCCCTGCGGCCTGATATACCGCGCACCGGCTCCCTTGATATGGCTATGGTCACGCCCGAAGGTATGTCCCATTATGTATTGGACAACACCACCGTCGATGTGAAAGACCGGGAATATTTTAAGCGGGCGATGGCCGGGGAAAAGAATATCGCGGTGGTTTTCAGCCGTTTAAGCAACAAGATCGTGGTGCTGTTCGCCGTGCCGATCTATAAAGGCGGCGACCCGAGCGCTCCCGTCATCGGCGTGCTGATAGCCCGCAAGGACGGCGGCCAGACCCTTTCCGAGCTGGTGGCCCATCTGGAGATTACAATGCCGTCCGGCTACAATTACCTGGTGGACATGGAAGGGACGATCATAGCCCATCCGAACACTGACCTGGTGACGAGCCAATTCAACCCGTTGAAAGAGGTGGAGAAAGACCCTTCCCTGAAGCCGGTGGCGGACCTGGTGACCGAGGCGCTGAATAAGAAAAACGGCACTTCGCGCTACGTCTATCAAGGGAAGAAGCTGCTCGGTTACTATGTCGAGGTTCCCGACTACCCGTGGGTGCTTTTCAGCACCTTTGAAAAGAGCGATGTGGACAAACAGCTTGCGTACATGCGTTTCATCGTATATCTAATAGGGATCGCCTTTGTGGTTGTCGGCCTTGTTGTCGCGTTCCTCCTGGGAAAGTCAATAGCCGGGCCGATTGCCAGTCTGGCGAAGACGGTCGCGGTTGTCGGCGAAGGCGATCTGACCCAAAACATTGTCATCAATTCAAAAGACGAGGTGGGGAACCTTGCCCACTACTTCAACGAGACGATGGGGAAGCTCAAAAACCTCGTGATTCTTATCAAACAGCAGGCGGGCAAGCTCAATGATATCAGCAACGACCTTGCGAGCAACATGAGCCAGACCGCCGCCGCCGTGAACGAGATAACCTCCAATATCCAGAATATCAAGGGCCGGGTTCTCAACCAGATTTCCAGCGTCTCCCAGACCAACGCTACTATGGAGAATATCACCGTCAACATCAACAAGCTCAGCGAGCATGTGGACAAGCAGACTAGCAGTGTAAGCAACTCTTCTTCTGCCATCGAGGAGATGCTTGCCAGTATAGAGTCCGTCACACAGACGTTGATCAAGAACGCCGACAACGTGAAGGAACTGTCTTCCGCGTCAGGGGTCGGACACAGCGGTTTGCAGGAAGTGGCGGCTAACATCCAGGAGATCGCCCGCGAGTCCGAGGGCCTTCTGGAGATCAACGCGGTGATGGAGAACATCGCCAGCCAGACCAACCTGCTTTCAATGAACGCCGCTATCGAGGCCGCCCACGCGGGCGAGGCGGGCAGGGGCTTTGCGGTGGTCGCGGGCGAGATCCGCAAGCTGGCGGAAAGCTCAAGCGCGCAGTCCAAGACCATAAGCAACGTATTAAAGAAGATAAAAGGCTCCATCGACAAGATCACCCAGTCCACGAACAACGTGCTTACCAAGTTCGAGGCCATAGACGGCGGGGTCAAGGTGGTCGCCATACAGGAAGAGAACATCCGCAACGCAATGGAAGAGCAGGGCCAGGGGAGCAAGCAGGTGCTGGAATCCATAGGGTATCTGACCGAGATCACGCGGCAGGTGAAGAGCGGGTCAATGGAGATGCTTGACGGCTCAAAGGAAGTGGTGCAGGAGAGCAGGAACGTGGAAAGAACTTCGCAGGAGATCACCGAGGGCATGAACGAGATGGCCAACGAGTCGGGCCAGATAAACACCGCGATTACCCACGTCAACGAGATAAGCAACAAAAACCGCGAGGGCATCGCGACTCTGCTTCAAGAAGTGGCGCGGTTCAAGGTGGAATAGGGTACATAGGGAAGAGAGAAACGCAATGTCAACAAGTCGAACCCCTTTAACTTGTTGACATTGGACGTATATTTACAAATCGTGGTAAACTGTTTTACAGGCTTATAGAGCAAGCGGCTAATATTGACACTATTACCTATAATGATATAATAGAAAGAAAAGGAGCGTAATTTTATGGATAATAATATAGATTATAAATATGCTATGAATATTATTGATTCTTTGGATTGTAAAGAATTTATAGATTATATGGATTCGGAAGATTTTGAAAATTTTAAAAGTAATATCTGCCACACATTAAAAAACATGGGAGATTTGCCCTTTTTGGTAATTATTTTAAAAAAGGACATAATACGTTATTGTTATGAAAAAAATATATTGCTTGAATGTTATTATCTTTTGGGAATGGTTGACTATTTGTGCCGTGTAAATGATCTTCCTCTTGACAGCCTATATAATGATATTAGAAAATATAAACTGGAGGAACTGGTATTCCCGGAGGGAGTAGATTTCTTATGTTATCTTTATAAGAATAATACACCAAGAGAAGAGTTTATTGAAAAAGCTATACCGGAATTTTTATGGTATAACATAGTTGAGAGTGATGTGAGAAATGTCGCATAGTAATAATTTTGATAAAAGTAATATTGAAAATTATTTAGAATATTTTGCAGAGGAATATAAAAAGTTAACGAATGAGAAACAACAATTAAAGATAATAGTAGTAGGCGGAGCTTCCATTTTATTAAATTTTAATTTTAGAAAGTCTACAAATGATATAGATTATTCAAATCCACAATCGGATTTGATCGACAAAGCTGTTGAAAAAACAGCTATCAAATATAGATTATTTAAAAATTGGTTAAATAATGATTTTAGAAAAACATCAGCGTATTCTGATAAAATTAATGATATTTCTATACCTTACAAAACTATATCAGGTGTATTAGAAGTTAGAACAATAAGCCCTGAATATCTTATAGTAATGAAATTAATGGCGTTTCGTAATAATAAACATGATTTATCTGATGTTGCGGGCATTTTGATGGAAAGTAAAGAAAATGGTAAACCGTTAAAGATTAAAGACATTAAAAATGCAGCAATAAAACTTTATGGTAATATAGATAAGTTGCCTAATGAATCCTTAATAATGTTAAATAATTTATTTGAAAATAACGATTATAAAACAGATTATTTATATTTAAAGAAAAGAGAAGAAGCCGTTAGAAATAAATATAAAGAATTAAAAAAGGAAAATCTTCTTGATGTAGACAGATTAGATCATAAAGCCTTATTAATTAAAGCAACAAATAAGATAAATGATAAATTAGAAAAATATGATGATGTATTATTGGACAATAAGGTAAAAGATATAGAAAAGAGGGAATAAATATTACGTGATATTATTGCTGTCAAGCAATTCATTTGACAGCTACTCTTTGAACTCAATGAGATCGTGAAGCTGGCGCATGATGAATTTTCTGAAAAAGGGGTTTAGCCTTTTGTACAGGCTGATAATTTCCTCTATCTCTTTTTCCGTATTTGAATAAAACATTTCGCCCTCGCCGGTCTCCAGCCATTGCAAATTGACGTTAAAAAATGAAGAAACCAGCTTCATAATCCGGGGGTTGACCTTCCGATCCCCTGTTTCCATAGACGCTAAAAACCCTGACGTGACCGATATTTTCTCAGCCAATTCCCGCTGGGTCAGTTTCAGCGTCTTCCGCGCCAGCGCCAGCCGTTCATTAACCGTCATACCTGTATTTTACCGGATTACAACAATGTGAGCAAGAAAACGGAAAAGGAAGGAGAATCAACAATTATAAAGAAATAAACTTGGTCGGAAACAGCATTTTTTGGTTTTTTTATTGACAAAGCTTGCAATGATGTATTAAAATACTATCTATGATAGTAAATAAACAACAAGAAACAGTCCAGGAAGAGAAGGAAATTGGGTTGCTAAGAGAATGGCTGCCCAAGATACGAGGGGAATGCCGCGCATATATCAAAGGCGCGGTAAAAGCGTTGCTTTACGCGCAGGAAGAACCTCAGCAAATTAAAGCAACTACCATACAAGAAGGAGTTTTGCCATGAAGAAACGAAATTTTAGCCGGATTGCGGCTATGGCAGCCATTTTCGCGCTTGTGATTATTGGTTGTCAGTCGCCGGACAGCGAGGACAATGGAATCACGGATAGCGTCCTCAAAATATTACCGGGTACTATTACGATAAGCCCGTCTTCCGGTGTTTCCACCGGCACGCAACTGACCGCCAATTACAGCGGGAGCGAAACAGTAACGTACCAGTGGAAGAAGGACGGGGCCGCTGTTTCCGGCGAGACCGGAAAGACGTACAGGCCGCCAGAAGCTGGACGCTACACCGTTACAGTAAGCGCGGCGGGTTATGAAAGCAAGACCAGCGCCGCCGTTACGGTAACAGGCGCTTCCCTTCCCGCGCTCACCGGAACGGTAAGCATAAGCGGTTTCGCCGCAGTGGAGGAAACCTTGACAGCGGATACCTATTCGCTTGGCGGCAACGGAGACATTACATATCAGTGGAAACGGGGTAGTACAAACATCGGTACAAATAACAACGCTTATCAGATACAAACCGCCGATGTAGGTTCAACGATTACCGTAACAGTAACCCGCGCAGGCTATTCGGGCAGTATTACCAGCGCTCCTACAGCAGTTATTATTGCTGAACTCCCGCCAACGCCGGGACTGTATTTCGCGTTGATAGGCGGCGCTTATTCGGTTTCCCAGGGCACGGCAACTGCCGCCGATGTGGTAATACCGACCTTTTACGAAGGAATGCCCGTAACCATGATAGCGAGCAATGGTTTTTCTTCCTATACAAACATGAGGAGCATCAGGATACCCGGCAGAGTAACGAGTATCGGCCCTTACGCGTTCTCCAACTGCACAAGTTTGACGGCTGTAACGATACCCAACAGCGTGACGAGCATCAGCAGTGACGCTTTTACCAACTGTAGCGGTTTAACAAGTATTACCATACCGTTTTTTGGCTCAGGCCCGAACGGGACTTATCCTTTCGGGTATCTTTTCGGCACGACAAGTTATAGCAATCAAAATTCGTATATTCCGGCATCGCTGAAGACGGTTATTATAACCGGCGGCAACAGTATCCCTGACAATGCGTTCTACGGCTGCGCCAACCTGACGAGCGTTACCATACCCGACAGCGTGATGAGTATCGGGGAGAGCGCGTTCTCAGGTTGTACCGGCCTGACGAGTGTTATAATAGGAAACAGCGTGACTAATATCGGGCAGAGAGCGTTTTACGACTGTAGCAGCCTGACGAGCGTCACCATACCCGGCAAAGTGACTAGTATCGGGCAGAGTACATTCGAAGGCTGTAGCAGCCTGACGAACGTTACGATACCGAACAGCGTGACGAGCCTCGGTAATGCGGCATTCGCGAATTGCAGCGGACTGACGAGCGTCACTATACCCGATAATGTGACCAGTATCGGGCAGAGCGCGTTCTACGGTTGCAGCAGCCTGACGAGTGCTACATTAGGAAACAGCGTGAGGACTATCGGAGATCATGCGTTCCGCAATTGCAGCGGCCTGACGAGCGTAACGATACCGAACAGCGTGACGAGTATCGGCACTTATGCGTTCTACGATTGCAACGGCCTGACGAGCATCACCATACCCTTTGTCGGCGCGGCTTTGAACCAGACCACGAATACCCATTTCGGGTATATATTCGGTAATCAAAGTTTTTATATTCCGGAATCGCTGAAAACCGTCATTATAACAGGCGGCAACAACATAGCTTCCAGCGCGTTCTACGATTGCAGCGGTCTGACGATCGTGACGATACCGAACAGCGTGGAGAGCATCGGCGGTAACGCGTTCTCCGGTTGCAGCGGCCTGACGAGCGTAACGATACCGAACAACGTGACGAGTATCGGCACTTATGCGTTCGCGAATTGCAGCGGCCTGACGAGCGTAACGATACCCAATAGCGTGACGAGTATCGACGTTGGTGCGTTTTACGGTTGCAACGGCCTGACGAGCATCACCATACCCTTTGTCGGCGCGGCTTTGAACCAGACCACAAATACCCATTTCGCTTATTTATTCGGTGCTTCAAGTTACGACAATCCAAATTATTTTAATATTCCGGAATCGCTGGAAACAGTCATTATAACCGGCGGCAACAGCGTCCCTGACAATGCGTTTTACGGCTGCGCCAACCTGACGAGCGTTACCATACCTAACACCGTGATGAGTATCGGCAATAGGGCGTTCCTCGAAACTGGTCTGACCAGCGTAACGATACCGAACAGCGTGACGAGTATCGGCGACGAGGCGTTCTCCGGTTGCAGCGGCCTGACGACCGTAACGATAGGAAACAATGTGACGAGTATCGGCAATATGGCGTTCGCGAATTGCAGCGGCTTGACGAACGTAACAATACCGATCAGCGTGACGAGTATCGGCAATAGGGCGTTCCTCGAAACCGGTCTGACGAGCGTAACGATACCCAACAGCGTGACGAGTATCGACCATGGTCCGTTCGCTTCTTGCCTCAACCTTACCGCAATAAATATTGATGCCAGTAATAGCGCGTATACCGCAGAGAACGGCGTATTATATAACAAAAATAAAACCTTGTTGCTCCAATATCCGGCAGGGAAAACAGGAAGTTCTTTTACGATACCCAGCAGCGTGACGAGTATCGGTATTAATGCGTTTAACGGTTGCAGCAGTCTGACCGGCGTAACGATACCGAACAGCGTGACGAGCATTGATAATAGTGCGTTCTACAATTGCAGCAGCCTGACGAGCGTAACGATACCGAGCAGCGTGAAAAGCCTCGGCCTTGGTGCGTTCATCAAAACTGGTCTGACGAGCGTTACCTTTCAAGGGACGATTGCTTCAGCGAATTTTAGTGATATTGTATTCTCTCTTGATTATCTTACTGGTGTTTCCTTAGACAGATTGCGATCCAGATTTTACAATGGTTCGGTCGACGGAAAACCTGGAACATATACGAGGGAGAGCATTGATAATATTAATTGGACGGGACCGTAACGAGGGGGGAGGAAAATTAGGAATTAGGAATGAGGAGTGAGGAATAAAGATAACAGGTAACAAAGGAAGAAGAGAGTGAATCTTTCTTAACTTTGTTACCTGTTATTTGATTAAAATTATTCCTACTTTCTCATTCATACAACGGTGACTAACATTCGCTCGTTTTGGTGGAACCAACTGCCTTCATATATATTGCGCCTCAGCCTTAATTGTGCGATACTGTAACTATGACAATTGTTACGGTTTTAGACGAAGCAGTGAATAGGGATAAGGAGCAAAAGGCGTACCAAAAGTTATGGAACGAAATAATAGATGAAATAGAAACTTCCAGCGAGGTACTGGAAGGGGAGCCGGAACGATTGCGCTTTAGAACTCTGGAAGAAATTGTATAAAACATAATTTCGCTTGTTACCAATAATACAAAGCATTTTATGAATATAGAAAATCTGGAAATCCTAAACTGGTTAAAATAATAATATGACGATAAGCCTAAATTTCCAATAGCCACCATTTACATTATAACAAAGCACTTATAATATTTTCTCAAAATAAATATGATTATAATATTTACTTTCTTTGCTTATTTTTATTTCTTCAATATCAAATACCTTTTGATCTGTTTTTTCTTTTATTATTTTTTCTATTTCTGGCTTTAATGTTCTTAAATCATTTGTTATAATTTCATAAACAATAGCCAGATCTATTCCAACATAATCATGTACTATTCTGTTTCTGAAATCTTTAATTTTTTGCCATTCAACATTCAGATATTCATTTTTTATTTTTTCGGTCATCTTTAAAACATTTTCACCTATATTTGCCAATAATGTCAGTGAAGCATTTAGATTCATTTGCTCATTCAATTCAAATAATTCCTCAGCATCATTTATATTTTCAGTATATTTCCATATTTTTCCTATATATTCCAAAATATTTAATAAATACAATAGATCATTTTTCTCATTGGGTAACATATTTCATATCCCTTTCAGCACGGTGTAAAATTATTGGATTAGCATATTTCTTAAGCATTATATCTACTTCTTTCTCTGTTATTTTTTCGAGGTCATTTTTTAAACCTAATAAATTTTTAATATTATAATTCTCTGAATCAATATAAAAATCAATATCATTTGCTCTTTCCCCACGCGCAAATGAGCCAAACACGCCTATTCTTTCAAGGTGGTACTTTTTGAGTAAATCCTCGCTTTTTATTGCCTTTTCCAGAGCGCTTATTGTTTCAACATTCATATATGTAATTCTACAACATTATTTTGTTTTTTTCAAGAGGGCGCAATACAAGGGAAGGGGAGCCAGAACGATTGCACTTTAGAACTTATGTATGGTGTTGTTAGGTGTAATTTATTTGTGTTCCCTTGCTGGTTATCGGGTAACCGCCTCCCCGGAGGAACGAAAATTGTCCGGGGCAAAAAACCGTACCGCTGCCTCGTGGTAATAAGCGGTTCTTTCCGCTGCCGTCATGCCTTTTGTTTCGTCCTGAATCATGAAGCGGGCGGCGTGAACTTCCCGGAGGGCTGACGGTTCATCGGCCAACTCAGGATCATTCAGATAATCATCAATCGTTTTCGTCATAGTCTATAACCTCCGCAGGAGTCAGTATCTTTATTCCTAATTCCTAATTCCTAATTCCTAATTCATTCTCCCCCCCCTCCCCATTCCCCGCATAATATAGTATCATGTAGGACAAACTACATTTAAACAGGTAAAAAAATGAACTATGAAAGACTAACCATTAAAGCGCAGGAAGCGATAAACGACGCTTCCGCAATAGCGCAGAAAGAAGATCACTCACAGCTTGAGATCGAGCATATGCTTCTGGCCCTGCTGAGGCAGCAGGACGGAATCGTCGCGCCGCTTGTCGAAAGGATTGGCACGGATGTTGGCCGCCTTGCCTTTGATACCGAGGCCCTGCTGAAACAGACCCCCAAAGCCTACGGCGAAGCGGTTCAACTGCATTTTTCTTCGGCGGCGTCGAAGATACTTGCAAAGGCGGAAGCCGAGGCTGCCGCGCTGAAAGACGAATTTGTCTCTACCGAGCATATCCTTATCGCAATCAGCGCGGGCGAAGGCAAGGCGGCGGAACTGTTAAAAAAAGCGGGCGTTACCAAAAAAGCGATACTGGACGCGCTCAGGCAGATACGCGGCAACCAGCGCGTGACCGATCAGAACCCCGAAAACAAGTACCAGGTGCTGGAACGCTTCTGCCGCGACCTTACCGCGCTGGCGAGGCAGGAAAAAATCGACCCCGTCATCGGGCGGGACGAGGAAATACGCCGCTGTATGCAGGTGCTGTCCAGGCGTACAAAGAACAACCCCATACTGATAGGCGAGCCGGGCGTCGGCAAGACCGCCATTGTGGAAGGGCTTGCCCGGCGTATTGTCGCGGGGGACGTGCCGGAGGGCCTGAAAGACAAAAAACTCCTTGCCCTGGATCTGGGGCAGCTTGTCGCGGGGACAAAATTCCGGGGCGAATTTGAGGAACGCCTGAAAGCCTTGATACACGAGGTGCAGTCCGCCGAGGGAAAGATAATCCTCTTTATTGACGAACTGCACACGCTGGTCGGGGCGGGCGCGGCTGAAGGCGCGACAGACGCTTCCAACCTTCTTAAACCCGCGCTGGCGCGGGGCGAACTGCGCTGTATTGGGGCCACCACGCTTGACGAGTACCGCAAGCACATTGAAAAAGACGCCGCCCTTGAACGCCGCTTCCAGCAAGTGTACACGGCGGAGCCTTCGGTTGAGGACACAATCGCGATACTGCGCGGGCTTAAAGAACGCTACGAGGTACACCACGGGGTGCGGATAAAAGACGAGGCTCTTGTCGCCGCGGCAACGCTGTCCAGCCGCTATATAACCAGCCGCTTTATGCCGGACAAGGCCATTGACCTTGTGGACGAGGCGGCAAGCCGCCTGAAGATGGAACTGGACAGCCGCCCCACCGAACTGGACAAACTTGAACGCAAGCTGCTGCAATTCTCCATTGAAAAACAGGCCCTTTCCCGCGAGGAAGATCCAGCGTCAAAAGAACGCCTTGCCAAACTGGAAAAGGAAATCGCCGATATTACGGCGGAACGCGACGCAATGAAAGCCCGCTGGGATGCCGAGAAAGTTGATATTCAGGGCATCCGCGAATTAAAGCAGAGGATTGAAGAACTAAAAATAGAAGAAACCCGGTACGAGCGTGAAGGAAACCTTTTAAAAGCCGCAGAGGTAAAACACGGAAAGATTCCCGAGGCCCAGAAACAGCTTGCCGAACTTGCGGGCCTTATGGAAAAAAAGCGGAACGAAGCCGGAGGTTCAGGCGGGGCGGCCCTTCTGCGGGAAGAGGTAAGCGAGGAAGACATTGCCGCCGTGGTATCCGCGTGGACAGGGATTCCCGTTTCAAAAATGCTCTCCGGCGAAATGCAGAAGTACCTTGACCTGGAGAAAGTGCTGGAACAGCGGGTAGTCGGACAGGATCAGGCGCTTGCGGCGGTTGCCGACGCGATCAGGCGGAACAAGGCGGGCCTCTCCGATGTTGCCCGTCCCCTTGGATCTTTCCTGTTTTTGGGGCCTACAGGCGTGGGCAAAACAGAACTGGCGAAGACCCTGGCGGACTTTTTGTTCAACGACGAAAAAGCCCTTGCCAGAATCGACATGAGCGAATACGGCGAAAAACATTCGGTCAGCCGCTTAATCGGAGCGCCGCCGGGTTATGTGGGCTACGAGCAGGGAGGCCAGCTTACCGAGGTCGTGCGGCGGCGGCCCTACAGCGTTGTCCTTTTTGACGAAATAGAAAAAGCCCACCCGGAAGTGTTTAATGTTTTTTTACAGATTCTTGACGACGGGCGGCTAACGGACGGACAGGGCCGTATTGTAGATTTCAAAAATGTTATAATAATTATGACAAGCAATATAGGCTCGGATTTGATCCTTGAAGAAGAAAACACAGGATCAATAAGGGATTCCCTTATGGAACTGCTCAAGCGGAGTTTCAGGCCGGAGTTTTTAAACCGCATTGACGAGACGGTGATCTTCAACAGGCTGGGCAAGGGTGAAATTGGCAAGATTGTTGACATACAGCTTGCAAGGCTGGCGCAGAGGCTTGCCGAGCGTAAAATTACGCTTAACACATCAAGCGCGGCAAAAGAATTCCTTGCCGAGCGGGGCTATGATCCCATGTACGGGGCGCGTCCCCTCAAAAGGACAATACAGGCTGAACTGGAGAACCCGTTGGCAAAACTCGTCATCTCGGGAAAGATACACGAAGGCGACGCCGTTGTCGCGGACAGGGCGGGAGAAGGGCTGGAGTTTCAGATAACAGGGAAGAGGGAACAATGAGCAGTGAGCAATGAGCAATGAGCAATGAGGCTGTAGAAAAACTCCATGAAATCCAGTAAAATAAGTAAAGGAGAAAACAATGCCCAACTACAAACATTCTGACGTAAAAGATGGCCAAGGATTATTTTTGGTAGTCAATCTTAAAGAACAGTT
>Ga0268262_10005868_pt1 | contig 12012 bp, 10 predicted proteins | sample TergutNc150P3_FD_190354 | JGI IMG/M metagenome (GOLD analysis project Ga0268262, IMG submission 190354) | Nasutitermes corniger P3 segment gut microbial community from laboratory colony in Florida, USA - Nc150 P3 (SPAdes) (version 2) | ecosystem: Host-associated > Arthropoda: Insects >... | reverse complement strand
CCCGGTCCAGGGTAAGGGGGTCATATTCCAGATGGCCGGTAACATAAATCTCGCGGCCCCCGCGGGCGGTGGCAATAAAAACCCCGGCCTCTTCGGTTTCGGACTGAATCGTCAGACGCGGCTCGGTGGTGAACGCGGCGCGGTCGCAGGTTGTATGCCGGGACTGCGGGGCGAGAAATTCATCGTCAAAGCCGCGGAACAAAACATGGTGCTGTTCATTTACCGCATGGGGAAAAACGCCGAACAGTTTTTTTTCCAGCGGCTTTTTGGGAATGTTATAGCGGCGATACAGTCCCGCCTGCGCGCCCCAGCAGATGTGCAGGGTGGAAAATACTTTTTTCTCCGAATAGTCGATTACACTGGCAAGCTCGTCCCAGTAATCAACTTCCTCAAAGGGCAGGGTCTCCACCGGCGCGCCGGTAATGATAAGTCCGTCAAAACGAACATCCAGGTAAAGTATCTCCTCCGCGCTGAGATAGAATTTATCCAAATGTCCGGGAGGGGCGTTTTTTGATTCATGGCTGCCCATCCGCAGAAAGGTAATATCCACCTGCAGGGGGCTGTTGCCCAAAAGCCGCAGTAATTGAATTTCAGTGTCCACCGTGGTCGGCATAAGATTGACAATGCCCACCTTGAGCGGACGAATATCCTGATGACTGGCGCGGTCATCAGTTATCACAAAGACCCGTTCCCCCAGCAGGGCGTCGTAGGCTGGCAGTGTTTTGGGTATTTTTATCGGCATAAGCGTTTCTTGATTGATATAATTGACATTATGTTCTTTTTTGTCAAGACAGAAATTTCAACTCATTATTCCCAACCCGTCAACCTTTTCAACTGCCGATAAGTCCCATATACAGGCGGAAGTACAACACCATGTATCATACCACAGGTTCATAGCGCGCAATTTGGGCATTACATAAGACAGAACCAAACCCTGATAGCCTTTGATTATTTCTTCCCACCTGATTGATATTTCCATACCTTCGGGATAGCAGGCATATTTTTTTTCAAAATTTTCAAACGCGGCGTTACTATGTAATATGAGGACTTTCGCGTTGGGTTTGAGTTTTACCTGAAATTCGTACTTGAGGTTCATAAGGTTATAGTTATTTTTGAGACAGTATTTTTCCCAATCGCTTATTCCGGTAACGGATAACCATAGTCCGTTGGGCCTATGGAGGGCCAGATTTTCAGCGGTCTGGGTATAGGCGCGGTTGAGATCAAGAGTATCCATGTTCTTGCCGGTATAATGAATATACTCATAAGATGCCGGCAAAGAAGGATTAAAATTCATAACCTTTCCTTTGTATAACAAATACTCATTGTTTACAAGAAACAACTTATAGGAAGTATTGTAAAATACCAACTGGAAGTATGTCAATTAAATAAGGTCTTGTACATTATTACAGAGTATAACAGTGTATTATGACTAATATCAGGGATTTGTTAGCCAAAAACATGAAAACATACCGTATTGCACAGGGGTTTACGCAGGCATATTTAGCTGAAAAAGTGGAAACCAGCACCCATTACATTGGTATGATTGAAAATAGAAGTAAATTTCCTTCTCCTGAAATGATGGGACGTATAGCATCCGCGCTTGGTATTGATACAACCGACCTGTTTATAACCGAAAAGAGGATGTCGGAAGCCATTAAAGCATACCGGAAAGCGACCATTAGGGATGTTAAAAGTCTGTTGGGGCGTTTTCTGGACGATAAGCTGGCGGATTTGGAAAAATAGCGGGAGTAAAGACCAGAACCGCTTCCGCGCCGTCTTCTCTTTTTGAGTACAGTTCCAGATTTTCTTTGGTAAGGTTCCATTTGGTAACATTTTGAAGATAGACAAAAAAATCGTGTTCTTTAAGTTTTTCCGGCTCACGGATAGCAATCATCAGGGTTTGGGCCGCGGTTTTTATGGTTATTCCCTGTTTATCAGCCAGCGTATAGGGGGCAAAATAACGGTTGGGCGCGCCGACGCCGCTGACGCGCTCCGTGTCAAAACGCAGGGTAAAAATATCGCCAAAACCTTCTTCTTTCAGTTTATTGCGTTCAATAATTATGTTCTCCGGTTTGGTTCGTATTTCCGCCAGATTCCAGTCCCTGTTCGTTACATCTGAAAACCGGGGAGCGCTGGCGCAGGCGGCAAAAATAAACGCCGCCGCCGCCCATAACGCCATTCTCTTCACATAACGATTCATGTTACTCCGCTTCCGCCGGAGTTTCATCTTCCTTGACAATCCGGTCAAGACCAATAACAAAATCGGGCTTGTCGATGCTGAGTATTTTAACGCCCTGGGCGGACGGACCCATCGCCCGAATTTCCTTTACCTTCAGTTTAATCGACTTTCCCTGGCTGGTAATGCACATGATTTCCTCATTTTCAAGCACGCTGACACAGCCCACAATTTCGCCGGTTTTTTCGGTAACGGTATAAATTTTCTGGCCGCCCGTGCCGCGCCCGTGCGAAGTAAATTCGCTGAAATCAACCCGCTTGCCAAAGCCGTATTCGGAGAGGATCAGCATTTTTTCGATTTTTTCCGGCGGACGGCCTCCATCCGCGTCAACCCGCAGCATACCGGCCAGCTCATCGCCGTTTGAAAGCCTCATGCCGGTAACGCCCCGCGAGGAACGTCCCATCGCGCGCACATGGTCCTCATGGGTACGCAGGGCTTTTCCCCGCCGGGAAATCAGCACTATTTCGTCCGTGCCTTTGGTCAGCAGGGCGCTTACCAGCTTGTCGCCCTCGTCAAGTTTAATGGCGACAATGCCCCTGGTTTTCGCGTTGACAAATTCGCTGGTTTTTACCTTTTTGACGACGCCGCGGGCGGTTCCCATAAACAGGTACTCAGTGTCGCTGAAGTCCTTCAGGGAAACCACCGCGGTTATATCTTCGTTAGGCGACACCGTAAGCAGGCTTTTTATGTGCGCGCCCTTGCTCGTGCGGCTGCCCTCCGGCAGTTCATGCACTTTCATCCAGTAGGCTTTGCCCGCGCTGGTAATGAACATAACATACTCGTGGGTGGAAGCGACAAAAATCTGCTCCACAAAATCATCTTCCGCCAGTTTTGCGCTCTGCATTCCTTTACCTCCCCGGCCCTGGTTTTTGTAGGCCGAAACCGGGACCCGTTTCACATAACCAAGATTCGAGATGAGTATCATCATCTCCTCTTTTTTGATCAGGTCCTCAATATTGATATTTTCCACCTCGCCGGCGACAATCTCGGTACGCCGCTTATCGCCGAATTTTTCGGCGATGGCTCTGGTTTCATCCTTGATAACTCCCCGCAGTTTTTTATCATCGGCGAGCAGTGATTTATAATAGGCGATCTGGACTTTCAGTTCTTCCAGTTCCTGCTGAATTTTTTCAATTTCAAGGCTTGTCAGGCGGCCCAGCCGCATTTCTACGATTGCCTCAGACTGCGCTTCGGACAGCGAAAAGCGCTGCTGTAATTTAAGCCGCGCGGTGGCAACATCGCGGCTGGCCTTGATAATCGCCACTACCTCGTCAATGTTCGCCAGGGCAACAACCAGCCCTTCCAGAATATGGGCGCGTTCCTCGGCCTTACGCAAATCGAAGCGGGTGCGGCGGGTAACAACATCCACGCGGTGTTCTATAAAATAGTGAATAAGCTCTTTCAGATTGAGGCACTGGGGCTTGCCGCCGACCAGCGCCAGATTGATAATGCCAAATGAATTTTGCAGTTGGGTATTGGAGAAAAGCTGGTTAAGCACCACTTTAACCATAGCGCCTTTTTTTAATTCAATGACAATGCGGATGCCGTCACGGTCGGACTCATCGTTGGCGTTCGCGATGCCGTCAATGACCTTGTCCCGCGTCAGTTGGCCGATTCTCTCCAGCAGCATGGCCTTGTTCACATTGTAGGGAATCTCGGTAAAAATAATTTTTTCCTTGCCCTGCTTGGTGGTTTCAATGTTGAACTTGCCCCGCACCAGCAGTTTGCCCCGTCCGGTTTTATACGCCTCGCGGATTCCCCGCCGGCCAAAAATCACCCCGCCGGTGGGAAAGTCCGGCCCCTGCACAAAACACATCAGTTCTTCAATGCTGATTTCCGGATTGTCAATGTGGGCGCAGATCGCGTCGCAAATTTCATTCAGGTTGTGGGGGGCCATGTTGGTCGCCATACCCACGGCAATTCCGCTTGAGCCGTTGATCAATAAATTGGGAACGGCGGCGGGCAGTACGGTCGGTTCTTCAACGGATTCGTCAAAATTGGGGGCAAAATCCACGGTTTCTTTCTTGAGATCCTGCAGCATTTCATCGCCGATGCGGGAAATCTTCGCTTCGGTGTAGCGCATGGCCGCCGGGGGGTCGTTGTCGATGGAACCAAAGTTACCCTGACCGTGTACCAGCGGATAGCGCAGGGAAAAATCCTGGGCCATGCGCACCAACGCGTCATACAGGGAAAGATCGCCGTGGGGGTGGTATTTACCCATCGCGTCACCGACAATGCGGGCGCTTTTTTTGGTCGCCGAACCGGGCCGCAGACCCAGCTCGTCCATGGCGTAGAGCAGCCGCCGGTGCACCGGTTTCAGGCCGTCCCGCACATCAGGCAGGGCCCGCGCCACAATGACCGACATGGCGTAGTTAAGATAGTCTGTTTTTACTTCGTCCTCTATCGCAATCGGTATAACTTTACCGGAGGGGACTGGGCCTGCTGAAGCAAGCTCTGGTGCATCAATAATTTCTGCCATTGGATAATCATACACTTTTTTGAAAAAAGAATGAAGTACTCGCTATTCGCGTCAGGTGTCAAAAGCAAGGACTTTGACAATAACAAGAAAAGTGTCATTTTGGGGGAATCCTGCCCCCGGTGTCCGCGGCGCATCATTTTTAAGATGAAACCTAAAGATTTCTTGACTTTTTGTATTTTTTACATATAATAAAGTGATATGTTGAAGAAACTGGATACATGGCGTTATTATTCTCTGGGGAAGGAAAATTACTATGCATCCATGAAAAAAATATTCCTCAATAACCTGCTCAGTCTGCGTCAGGCAAATACCATTGTCGCTGTTTTTGCCGGTTGTTTCGCGCTGGCTTCCTTCATACCGTTGTTCATCAAAAACGCATCCATTGAGGGGAGTCTCAGCAAAGCCGGCATCTGTTTTGCGGCGGCTCTCATTGCCTTTATACTTGCCATTTATACCAATTATAAAATGCAGACGGTATTTATAAACAATCGTTTTATCTATATAGTAACATTGATATTTTACGCGAATGTTGTGTTCTTTGGCATGTATCTGAGCGTATGGTCAAGCCGCGACCAACTGGCTACGATTTTTTTATGTTTATTAATATGCGCTCCGCTGATGGTTATCAATTCGCCCCTGTTTAATTTAGGCCTTACCGGGGGGGCAATGATCTGCTTTATAGTATCCACCATTATTGTTAAAGATTTTAATAATTATATTCTGGATATTGTTAACGTCATAATTGCCGGTGTAATCAGCCTGTATTTTACCTGGCAGATCGGCAAACTGCGGCTGGGACTGGAATTAAGCGCGAGTATGCTGGAAGATGAACGTAACAATTATTATGATCAAAGCACCATAGATGAGTTAACCAAGTGCAAAAACCGCCGTGATTTTCAGCAGACATTCAAAAGATACCTGTCCAACTACAGAACTTCGGATAATTGGCTGTGTGTCGCGATCCTTGACATTGATTTTTTCAAATTTTACAACGATCATTACGGACACCCCCAGGGTGATGACTGTCTGCGCTCCGTAGGCAGGGTATTGAACAGTTTACAGGACATGCTGGACGTTTATGCCGCCAGGGTCGGCGGCGAGGAATTTGCCCTCCTGTGGTTCGAGGCTGAAGTTTCGCATGTGGACGTTGTTGTTTCCCGGTTACTGGATTTAATAAAGGAACTCAAAATTCCGCACGAAAAATCAAAAGTCGCGCCGAATGTGTCTATCAGTATGGGAGTATTTGTAGAACAATGCGGCGCGGAAACTGATACGCAGACCATGTATGATATGGCGGACAAAGCGCTGTACAACGCCAAAGAAGGCGGGCGTAATTGCGCGGTTATCACCGGCAGTACGATTGAACAATACAAGATAACGCCGACTCCCTGAGTACGGAAGTATTGAATAAAACCGGAATTTAAGGTATTTTTGGGAAATGTCTTCACGTATTGACAAGAAAAAAACAAAAGAAACTATTGCCCTTGTTATTGATAAAATAAAAACAGAGGCGGATCCCGCGCTGCTTGATGACTATCTCCGCCTTTTCAAAAAAGAAGTTTCATTGTTTTACCGGTCCAAAGCCGCGGCCTACCTGCTCATGCTGTGCGATCAGGGAAAAAATCTTCGCTTCGTTCAGCGAAACGACTTTGCCCGAAAAAATGACCGGCGTTCTTCGGAAGAAGACACCCCCCGTTACCCGCTGGCGGAAGAAGAATCAAAACGGCTTTTTTTCAGCGTAGGGCGGAGCCGGCGGGTTTTTCCCCGCGAGATTCTGGGGCTTATCAATACCAAAATGGCTATTTCACGGGAAGACATTGGCGCTATCCGCATTCTTGATAATTACTCATTTGTACAGGTACGGGATACCGTGGCCGAAAAAGTTATTGAAGCGCTGAACGGAACCATTTTCCGGGGCAGGCCGCTCACGGTAAATTACGCCAAATCCCGTAAAGACGAGGAAAATCAGGAAACATACCGCGAAGATGATCCGCCCGGCGCTGAATCCCTAGAGCAGGACCAGGATCATCCTGAGGAAGAAAATATTTAGCCCTATTCCCGTCAACAAAACGATCCACGCGGCCAATTCCAGTGTGTATGCCAGAATTTCACAATATCGGGCGATTGCTTCCGGTCTGTCCGGAAGAATCCCGAAAGTAGCAAAATAATCTTCCGGTTGTACGGGCAGTTTCTCGCCGGGGCGCAGCGCGCCAAAAATGTACCATACATTGTTCTTCCTGACTTTGGTTAATTCCGGCAGCAGCAGGGGGATTGCGCCTTCCTCCGCCTGGGACGGCAATTCTGCGGCGCAGACAAAACCGTACTGTTCGCCATTGGGGAGAAGGCAGCTTTTATCCAGGGGAACATACCCCCCCAAAAAACTTTTGTTCTTCCGCGGCGACAGATAACGCAGGGGCAGCCGGGCCAGATCCCGGTAGGCCCGCAGTATCCTGGATCTCCACGCGAGACGGCGGTACATAACGGTGAACAACAGGCCCGGCGGTATCACGGGATACAGCGGGACAAACAGCGCAATAATGGAAACAATTACCGTTAGGCGAAACGCGGGACGGGAAAGAAACATAACAGCCACAAGAATCTGGCAAAGCGCTCCGACAGCCAATGAATAGGGAGTAATGGAGTTCCAGTATTCACCGCGGTACCGGCCCGCCCGGATTGCCCGTGTCGCGAGGGAATGGTCAGAACCGTCAAAAAAAATCACCATAAGCGGCTTCTTTTTTGCTGATACAAAACTCCGCCGTCCGTCCTGAGATACCAGGAGACCGCCGGCAAAAACCCGCGCTCCTTCGGTAAGGGCGGAAACCCTTTCCCAGCGAATCTTTTCCGGGGTTTCCTCCACCGGATCAAACGCTTCGGATATGCCGTCGCCTTTTTGCATGGGCAGCAGGTAAATTTCGGCGTTTTGCAGGGAGACCGGAACCGTCAGGCCTTCATTGCGTATCCATAGAGTCTGCCCGTCCGTTACCGATTCAAAACCGCCGACAAAGCGGAAAGTATCAGCCTCTCCTTCCCGCGAGTATTGGCGGTAATCCAGAATGGGGCTCAGGCGCAGTTCATCAAAACGTTTTCTGAATATATGCCATTTGTAGCGCTTGACCAAAGCCCCGGCCAAAGGAACCAGCCCATACCACAGAATCACCATGCTGACGATTACTAGAAAATCAATTATTCTCAGGGTATTATTCCTCCATGCAGGAAAAAAAAATACATCATATTACGGTCGGCGACATTGCCACCAACTGCTGGATTTATCCCCTGGACAAAGACAGCACGGACCCTTGGTCCGCATGCGCCGTGATAGACCCCGGCGAAGAAAGCAGCCGTATTATCGCCTGTCTTGACCAGCTCAAACTTTTCCCCAGGTACATTTTACTCACCCACGGGCATTTTGACCATATCGGCGCGGTACCGGCCCTTGCCGCGGAATACGGCAAACGGCGGATGGGCAAGTGTGAAATTGCCATTCACGCGGCGGACGCGGAATACCTGGGGCCGGATTCCTACGCTGTTCACCGCCTCAGCATTTCGGCGGCAATGGGGAATTCGGCATATATTGACACATTATGGGAAAATATGCCCCCGCCGGATACCCTTCTTGCGGAAGGGGATACGGTCGGCCCCTTTACCGTACTGCATCTGCCCGGCCACACCCCCGGCAGCATTGGCCTGTGGGACAAAAAGGCGGGGGTTCTGTTCAGCGGGGACACGCTTTTTTGCGGCAATTATGGCCGCACCGACCTTCCCGGCGGCAATGAGGAGCGGCTTTTTGCCAGCCTAAGACGCCTTTTTGCCATGGACGGCGGCATACAGGTTTACCCCGGCCACGGCCCGGCCACATCCATTGGACGTGAGGCGGCACGGGGAATGCTGGACTAGCGCCATCTTGCCCATTTTGCCGATCTTGTCTATAATGGGCTTATGAGCGACACAAACAGCAATTCTGACCTCGTAGGGAGAAAGATATTTTTTCTGTATCCCACCGCTGCGGTGCAAAACCGGATCATTACTGAGCTGGTCCAGCAGGAATACGAAGTATACATCGCCAAAAACAAAGACAAACTCAAAAAAGTCCTCAGAACATATCCTGACGCCATTGTTTTTATTGATATTAACGAGCATATGCCTGAAAATGAATGGGATATCTGGATAACGGGACTCATGGAAGCCGCGGATACCAAAACTGTTTCCATTGGCATTGTTACTCCCGTTGACGATGAAAAAATTAAAAACAAATATACCACCGTAATAAAAGTCCCCTGCGGCTATACCGTATCGAAATTTGACCTGGAGAAAGCTACGGCGCACATTTTGACAACCCTGCAGGAAATAAACGCCAAAGGCCGCCGGAAGTATATCCGCGCGACAACTGACAGGGAGAGTAATACTACCATCAACCTGCCGTTGAACGGAAACTTTATCAATGGCCAGATAAGGGATGTCAGCGTAGTGGGCATTTCCTGTACCCTTGACGGCAACCCAAGTATAGCCAAAAACGCCCTGCTTAAGGATATACAAATAAAACTCCAGACCAACCTCCTGAAAGTGGAAGGCATTGTTTTTGGCACCCGCGCGGAGGAAGCTGATACCGTTTATGTCATTCTCTTTACCCAGCGGATCGATCCGGAAGCCCGCATAAAAATTCGCAAATACATTCAGCAGAATTTACAGAACAAAATGGATTTTGATTTGAACGGATAAAGTCAGAATATTAAAACAAACGTGCCAATGGTAATAAAAACGCCCCCGATAATTGTCTTTACCGTTATTGCTTCCTTTAGAATAATAAAGGCCATTACCATACCGAGTACCAGGCTAAATTTATCTATGGGTATAACTTTTGACACATCTCCAATCTGTAAAGCCCTATAATAACAAAGCCATGATAGTCCTGTCGCTATTCCGGATAAAATCAAAAATAACCAGTTTTTATTTTCAATATTTACAATCTCATTATGTTTACCGGTAAAAAAGACAATACCCCATGACATAATTAAAACAACAATAGTCCTAATTGCCGTCGCCAAATTAGAATTCATATTTTGAATGCCAATTTTTGCCAATATTGCGGTTAAGGCGGCGAAAAAGGCTGATAATAACGCAAATATAATCCACATATAAATAGTATGTATTATGGGATTATATTTTGTCAATGATGATTTAGTAAGAGATAACGCCTATCTTTTCTTTGAGTTGCTGTTCAACAGTTTTTCCACCCTTGTTTTTTACAGCAAGCAGGAATAAGCCTTTCTTGTTGGATTGCATTTCCCATGTTTTGCCAATAGCTTCTTTTTCTTTTGTGTCTTGGTTGTCGGCGATGTGCGCTCCTTTGTACTCTACTACAAGAATGCGTTCGTCTTCCAATTTTGCTATAAAATCAGGATAGAAGTAATCAGTAGATGTTGGCAGTTTGAATGAGGCGGGATGGCGGGCAATGTTACGAAGCCAAAACTTTACCTGCGGTTCTGCGTCAATAGCTCTGGCACATTGAAACTCCTCACCGTTTTCACCGCCGTCTATGGTGGGAATGTTGTTATTGCCTAAAAAGTGTTTGGTGAATTTGTATTTTCCGTGATAAGGAAATGGAACATCGTACATCCCTTTCTTGAATTCAAAGCCGTTATTGAAGTCAAGGACTTTACGGTATTCATTTTGAAAAAGTGAAAAAGAAGTATTACGCGCTTTTGTTCTTGCTTCCGCAATAATGGCAAGTAACTTATTGAGTAAGGCGAATTTGGCGATTACCAAATTAGGAACAGCAATTTTGCGGGCATCGGTCAGGTATTCTATTACATTACGAAGCCATGAAATCATTTGAGATTGTGGAATGTCGTCCTGTTTCAGGTTGCGGTCAAGCCAATGTATCAGGTTAATCGGTTCCCATACGTCAATGTCGGCCATGTAGGGTAATAACCGGTCTTTGCCTGCAATGCTGTAAGTCAGCCGGTTGCCGTCTATGTCAATGTTAAAGCCTTTGCCGGGCGTTTCTTCAATATTAAAGTCTTCTTTTTCAAGTTTCGTTTTTGCAATTTTGCCAATGTTCCAATCGTAGTGTTCAAAAATGACATCGGGGTCAGCAAATAGTAATTGTCCGTCCAATTCTACCATGAGACGAGGAACAATAAACGTTATTCCCATATCGGCCGGAGATTTTTCTGTCGATGTTTTTTTGAAATTGTTATATTTCCATTGCAGGGAGGCAGCTTCGACAGGTGTAATTTTATCACAAATGGCTTTTATATCGACTTCTGTTGTTTTACTTGTAAAGAACAGGGTATTATTTTTGTCCAATTCTAATGATACAGGCAAGTCGTTTTTATTGATTTTGGTATTCAGGATAAAAGCGTTAAACGGCGTATTCCAGTTGGGGTCTAAATCGGGATGAGCAGGCGTTTCCTGCTGTATGGTTGCCCGTGCCTCATCATCATCAAAACCTTTGTTGATTAGTTTCTCTGTCAAAGCGCTTGCGGCTTCGCCAAAATGATGAGATACAACATAAGCATAAGCCTTATTAAGCGAGGGTGTTTTACGGGTCTTTGCATAAGGCATACGCATAACCCGTCCCAATAATTGCTCAACTGATGTATCACTTTTGATATTTGCCAATGAACAAAGAACATACGCGAAACTGCAATCCCACCCTTCCTTAAGCGCTTCAACCGTGATTATATAACGGGTGGGTTCATCGGAGCTGAAAACATCTATAGTGTCTAGTTCTTTTTGTTCGCCTGTGGCAATTTTTATCTGGTTCTCCGGAATATTAGCGGTATCCAAAAGATAATTTTTTAAGGCTTCCACTGTAACGTCTTTGTCTTTACTTTGAGCCTGAAAGAGCAAAATGGGGCGGATATATTCTTTTTCGTTTTCCGCGTCTTTTTCAAGAGCGGTACGGCGGGTAATTGCTTCATCTACCGCCTGTTCCCACCTTGAATGTTCAACGAGAGCAATTGGAAGTTTTATCATTTCTTCTTCTTTGAGTTCAGAAGCGCGGACATTATAGAGGGTGTTGTTATTTTCTTGCGGCGTGGCGGTAAACTCAATTATGGCAGCAGGATTTAGACGGCCTTGAGTCTCCTGTACCAATTTGGTAACAACATTGTGAGCCTCGTCTACTATCACTATCGGCTGATGATAATATAACAGGTTTGAAAAAGAATATTTTGGACGATCGCCACTGTCCCGAAATTCCATGTCCATATATTTTTCTGACGGCATATTTACAAAATGTCCTTCAAAGTTTTCATTGTCTTTGTAGACATTATATTTATCGGTATTTGCT
>Ga0268262_10005867_pt1 | contig 12014 bp, 11 predicted proteins | sample TergutNc150P3_FD_190354 | JGI IMG/M metagenome (GOLD analysis project Ga0268262, IMG submission 190354) | Nasutitermes corniger P3 segment gut microbial community from laboratory colony in Florida, USA - Nc150 P3 (SPAdes) (version 2) | ecosystem: Host-associated > Arthropoda: Insects >... | reverse complement strand
AAAAGGCGGTGAGAACGGAACCAAGTGCCGCTTGACCCCATTCCGCAGGCGGGGAACGGAACGAAAAGCGCAGCCGAATTCGTGAGAATCCGAGGACAATAATTAGGGGAACCGCTATAGTGCCGCTAAACCCGTTTGGGATGTGCAGGCGAAGCATGCCAATCTGTACTGATGGCAAAGTGCGTTCACTATAGTATGCACACTGGCATCAGCTCAGCCCGTGTATGAAGTGGACGTAAAGGTACAGCGCAGGCGCGGCAAGCGCCAGGCTGTCTATGCGGTCCAGCAGGCCGCCGTGGCCGGGGATTCCGAAGCCGAAGCAGCTGTCCTTCACGCCCGCGCTGCGCTTCCACGCGCTTTCAACTAGGTCGCCAAGTGCGCCGCAGGCGCCCAGCAGCACGGCTATGGCGGCAGCGTCTATCGTAGTCCAGTCGGTGCAAACGAAGTACTTGATGAGCGCCGCCCCGGCCAGGTTGCCCACCAGGTTGCCGGCCAGACCCTCCCAGGTCTTGTTCGGGCTAACCCTCGGCGCCAGCCGCCGCCTGCCGAAGGCCAGGCCGCCGAAGTAGGCGCAGGAGTCGCCCAGCCACACTATCAGGAACAGCGCCAGCAGCAGCCGCGCCCCGGTGTTGGACAGGGTGGCGTCTAACATGAACAGCTTTTGCTGGAAGCCAAGGGCGATCCCCAGATACATCCCGGCCAGCCACGTCATGCCCTGGCTCGGCGCCGCATTGTCCAAATTGTGCCTGGAGAACAGCGCGCCGATGTGTATGACCAGCGCGGCGCCCAGCAGCACCAGCCACAGCGGCAGCATCTCCTCCTGCCACTTGCCCCACAGGTAGCAGTGGAACAGGATGGCCCACGCCAAAAGTGTCCCGGCGACCAGGTTCGGGTGATGGCCCATCTTCCTGCCCATCATTACCATCTCGCGCACGCCCATGAGCGCGGCCGCTGCCAGCAGGCACAGGTAGGCCAGCTTGGCCCACGGCTGATAGCCGAACCAGAGCAATGCAAAGAACACTGCGGCGAACACCAGCGCGCTGCCCACCCTGACGGCCAAGTTCTTTGCGTCGAACCCCCTTGCGTCGGCGGCTTTTCGGTAGTGGTCGGGAACCATGCGGACCTCCCATTTCTGCGTACATTATAGGTCAGGTTGCCTTAAACGGACCGGCGCCCCTTGGCATGGAATGAAGTACCCTATTCGCATGGGCAGGCTGGACATATCCAACTACTTCTCGCCGGTGGCCGCAAAGCTGGAGGCGGTCGAGGCAGAGCTGCAGAGGACGGTCAGCAGCGATGTGCCCATAGTGCGCCGCCTGGCGGAGCATGTGTCGAAGGGCGGCGGCAAGCGCCTGCGCCCCGGGCTGGTGCTGCTGGCCTGCAGGCTCTGCGGCTGCGCCACCGGCGAGGACGTGCGCTTTGCCGCCATCTTTGAACTGATCCACACGGCCACGCTGATCCACGACGATGTGATAGACCACTCCGCCACCAGGCGCGGCAGGCCCAGCCTGAACGCCGCGTGGGGCAACACGCTGTCGGTCCTGTTCGGCGATTTCCTGTACCTCCAGGCAGTCCACAGCGCGTTGGCCAGCCGCAGCTGGCGGATGATGGAGATACTGGCCGAAGTGGCGACGCGCATGATAGAGGGCGAGCTGGTGCAAAACGAGTGCCTTTACAGCTTGGACACATCCAGAAAGACCTACTTCGACATCCTGGAGCGCAAGACCGCCATGCTGTTCGCCGCCTGCGCCGAGTGCGGGGCAGTCCTTTCGGGCAGGGACGACGGCGCCTGCCGGAAGCTGAACGCGTTCGGCCTGGAGATGGGCAGGGCATTCCAACTGATGGACGACCTGCTGGACTACACGGCCACCAGCGACCAGATGGGCAAGCCGGTGCTGTCCGACCTGCGCGAGGGCAAGCTGACGCTGCCCATGCTGGCGCTGCTGGAGCGCGCGCCTAATGATGCCAAGCCGATAGTCGCGCGCGCGTGGGGGAGCGACGCGCCGATTTCAAAGGACGACTCGCGGCAACTGCTGGCGCTGCTGGGGAGGCACGGCTGCCTGGACGAGCCAAGGGAACTGGCCATGCAGGCCAGCCGCGCGGCCACCGCCTCGCTGCCCGACGACGGGGACCCGGAGATAACCAAGCTGCTGCGGGAGATACCTGAGATGCTGCTGGAGCGCACGAATTGAGCGGTGTCACCCCAGCCCACCTAGACCACAGCCGCGACTGGCGCGACTTCGACTACTGCTACCCCGTCATAAGCCGCCGCAGCGGGGGCCTCAGCCTGGGCGTGAACATCAACCTGGACAAGGCTTGCAACTTCGACTGCGTCTATTGCGAGGTCTGCCGCAGACATCCGCCCCGGCGGAAGGACGTTGACCTGGACCAGTTGGAGCGTGAAATGAGGGCGCTGCTGGACATGGCGCTTTCCGGCGGGCTCTTCGCCACTGAGCCAGTTGCAAAACCGGCAGGTTTTGCAACTGGCCGGAGGCATAGGCTGCGGCCGGCCGCAGCAGGCTCTGGCGTAAGTGACCGTAAACAAACAAGATACGATACCCAGCCTGAGACAGCGGATGGCCGGGAGCAGACGCGCAGCAGGGGTTTTGAAACTACCTCTACAGGCAGGGAGGGGCCCAGGCTCAACGACATGGCCTTCAGCGGGGACGGCGAGCCGACTACCGCAGCGGAGTTTCCGGCCGCAGTCTCCAGACTGGCGGGCCTGAGGAAAGACCACGGCCTGCAGGACCTAAAAATAGTCCTGATAACCAACTCCACCATGTTGCAGGCGCCCAGCGTCGTGGGCGCCCTTGACGAAATGATGGAAAACGGCGGCGAGATATGGGCAAAGCTGGATTCAGGGCTGGAGGGCCGCTACCGCGCGGTCAACCGCTCCAACATCCCCTTGGGCGACATTCAAGCAAACTTGGCCTTCGCCGGCGGAAGGTGGCCTCTGGTTATACAGACGATGTTCTTGGAATGGCAGGGCCGCCCGCCGCTCGACGACGAACTGGCCGCCTACGCCGACACAATTGGGCGGCTGTTGGACGCGGGCATAAAGTTGCAGGGGCTGCACCTCTACACGGTCGCCAGGCCCACGCCGGAGCCCGGCGCTAGGCCCCTGCCAAGCGCCGCGATTGACCGAATTGCGGAATACGTCAAGGGCCGTCTGCCCGGCGTCAGCGTGGATGTCTTCTATGGCCCGGTTGCGTAGAGTGGTGCGTAGAGCAATAGACGCCCTTGTATGGACCGCCTGCGTCTGGCTGGCGCCGCACATTGGCGGGCTGATGGTGTGGGACACGCAGTCCGGCCAAACCCCGCCGCCCCCTGCCTACGTTGAAGTCACCATTGTTGCAGTGGGCGACGTAATCAGCCACCAGGACGTGCAGCGGGCCGCCCTCGAAGCGGAAAACGGCTGGGCCTCGCTGTGGGAGGAAGTCACGCCACTGTTCAAGGCGGCCGACTTCGCCATGGCCAACCTTGAGACGCCCGTGGCCCCCAACACCGGCAAGCCCGGAATACCTTTTTGCTTCAACGCGCCGGTGGAGCTGCCCCGCGCCATCAAAGAGACCGGCGTCGGCCTAGTGTTCACCGCCAACAACCACGCGTTTGACCAGAACATAGCCGGCGTGGCGGAGACCCTTGGCCACCTGTCGGATTCGGGCCTCCTGGCCGTCGGCAGCGGCATGGACCGCGCCGCCGCGCTGCGCCCAGCAATCGTAAACCTGCGCGGCGTGGAAGTGGCCGTGCTTTCCAGGACGGACCTCTTCAACAACTGCCTCAACCAGCGGCACGACCGCCCCTGGGTGGCGGAGCTGGACGTCGAGCGCGACGCGGCCATGATCCGGGATCTCCGCCCGCAGGTCGACGCGGTGATAGTGGCCGTCCACTGGGGCAACGAGTACCACGCGAAGCCGAGCCAGCGCCAGAGGGAGGCCGCCGCGCGGCTGGTGGAGGCCGGCGCGGACGCGGTGGTGGGGCACCACCCGCACGTGCTGCAGCCCTTCGAGTGGGTGGAGGCCGGCGGCCGCAGGGGAGCCGTGGCCTTTTCGCTGGGCAACTTCCTGAGCAACCAGGACAGGATGTACGTCCACGAGGCGCAGCCCATAGGCGCGGGCGACAGCCGCGACGGCGGCCTGATGGTGATGACCTTCCGCAAGGCCGCCGAAGGCACAAGGCTGCTGGACGCGCGCGTGGAGCCGGTGTGGACCGACAACAACTGGATAGCCCACGGCCGCGGCCTCGAAAAAAAGAGGGTCGTCCGCGTCCTGACGACCACCCCCGGGGACCGGGGGGACGAAATGGAGGCCCTCCTGGCAAAGAGACGCGCAAGGGCCACGGCGGCGTTGGCAGCGGCGGCGGACGCGAAGCGGCCGGACCGTCCGTAACCGCAGCCATCTTTTGCGCCGCACACCGTGGCTGCCGTTGACCGAGGCCAATACGTGCGGCGCCTTATTCCAATTCCAGATAGAATGCGTGGTAATTCTATCTGGAATTGGAATGCGCGACACGGAGGTCGCGCTCGAAATGCGAAGCGTTTCGGGAGGCAAGGCGAGTCGCGCCTCGCCGCAGCCGACTAATTCAAAATTGCATGGAGGCAATTTTGAATTAGAAATGGAATTATATAGCGGTTCCCCTATTGATTATGGCGTGTTGACACTAATTGAAAAATGCGGCAGATTTCCCCGTGGAGGGTACCAGCATGGGGATAACAGGCGAACACTTCAAAAAGATAGAGCACATACTGCCCGTGCAGCGCGGGAACGTCAGGCACGACAACCTGGCGTTCCTTATAGCCGTTCCGAGAGTACTCACTTATAGATATATAACGCCAGTGTCCGGCATTTCGTGAACCAAGGCTCGGACGTGAGCATGCGCCAAAGCCTGAGCGTCAGATCGACCATCCCCCTCTTCTTCGAGACCACATTCGCGCGCCGCGTGAACCTCGCCAAGCGTCGGTGTAGAACGTGCAGCGCTTCAGGCGCCTCACTTTTTTGCAGGGCCTCCTGAACATCGCAGCATCACGGTTGCCGGGCACCCAGGCCAGGGTTCGCCGTGTGCCGCGATCAAGCGCCTTGATGACCCAAAGCTTGTTTTTTTTGACTCCACGAAGTGCCACATCTCGTCGAACTCTATCTCCCGGACTTCACCGTTGACCTCCGGCTCCGGCGCGGACAGCCCCTCCCTCGCCACCCAGCGGTATAGTGAACGCACTTTGCCATCAGTACAGATTGGCATGCTTCGCCTGCGCCTCCCATTCCGCTCACCGCCTTGGGGTCAGTTGCTGCTGCTGTCCGTTAGTAGCTGGCGGCTCGCTCCATTATCGGCGCAGTCTAGCGCATTCGCGCCCCCTTCGGGCAAGCCGCCTGCTTCATTGAATGTCTGTCCACAGACTCATCTTGTTCTGGTTTGGAAGGCCTTTGACTATACACCTGGGACGGCCACATGTCGAAAATGTGGGCGAGCATGTTGAACGACGCTTTCCCCAGGGAGTGGAGGAGCAGCAGCATCGGCCTTTTGGCGGCGATCCCGTCGTTTGTCCTGGCGTCGCCCTCGACGTAATTGAACCGGCACTCGGCGCAGCGGTGGCGCTGCTTCCCCCTGACCCTCCCGTTCCTGACGCAACGCCCCGACCCGCAGTTCTTGCGCTTTGGTATGGCTCGCCTCCAAAGGGCAAGTTATACAATAAATCTATCTATTGGTGAATACTATAGTGTCAGCACGCCCTAGAAATGGAATCAAGCCGTGTTGGGCCAAGCACGGCGGTAGCCGCATGTGTTCAAGTAGAATTTTTAACGAAATTACATCTTGACATTGTTCCGAATTCGGAACATTATTGATTGGAGGCAAGTGTAATCGATGAGGGGAACCCGATGGAGTTCATGACCATCCAGCAGGCCAGCGCGGAGTGGGGCGTAACCCCGAGACGGATAGCCAAACTGTGCGCCAGCGGCCGCATCGATGGTGCGCTGAAGGCCTCTGGCGTTTGGCTTTTGCCCCCCTTGGCGCGAAAGCCAATGGACGCGAGGGGCAAAAGCGGGAGATACATTGGGGCGAGGAGCGCGAGGTCTGTCCGCCGGCACCTGCCGTTGTTTGAGGAGTGCGAACTGCAAGGGGCGACACAGCAAGCCGTGGAGCCGACCAATGGCAGTGTGTTGGTTCGGCCAAAGCTGGTCTCCCTCTTTTCGGGCTGCGGGGGGCTAGACCTTGGCTTCGAGCAGGCGGGCTTCCAGCGGACATGGGCAAACGACATTGACAAGTTCGCCGCCGCTGTCTATGAAAAGAACCTCGGCAAAATAGACAACCGCGACATCACGGAAGTAGGGTGCGGCGAAATCCCCGACTGCGACATAATCACGGCGGGTTTCCCCTGCCAGCCCTTCTCCAGCGCCGGTTCGCGGAAAGGGGTGCATGACTCCAGGGGGATGCTGTACAAGGAGTGCCTGAGGATCATCGAAGGCAAAATGCCCAAGGTCATTGTCTTTGAAAACGTGAAGGGACTGCTTTCCACAAAGTACATCGATGGTCGGAATCTTGTGGATGTCATTGTCGACGACCTCTCACAAGCCAGTGGCATTGGCTATGACGTGCAGCGCGCGCTGCTGAGCGCGTCGGATTATGGCGTGCCCCAGAACAGACAGAGGGTCATATTTGTCGGCATCCGAAAAGACCTCAAAGTGCGGTTCCGCTTCCCCGAAAAGCAGCGGAGCGAAGGTCTGACGCTGGCGTCGGTTCTGCCAGTCCCCCAAAGTGCCCCCAACCAAGTGAGCTGGGATCTTTCGCCCCAGGCGCGGAAAATGGTGGAGCAAATCCCGGAGGGCGGCTCATGGAAGAACGTGCCATACGAACAACTGGCGCCGCGCTTCCGCCGCATCAGGGACGACATGAAGAAGCACCACTCGCCTAACTTCTATCGACGCTTTTCGCGCAATGAAATCTGTGGCACAATCACAGCCTCCGCCCAGCCGGAGAACTGCGGGATAATCCACCCGACCGAAAACAGGCGATACACAATCAGGGAGATAGCCCGAATACAGACATTCCCCGATGATTTTGTCTTCATGGACGGCTCGCTCAAGGAAATCACGGCAATGTACCGCGTGATAGGCAACGCCGTCCCGGTGCAACTGGCCAAGGTCATTGCCCACGAAATAATGGTGCAGGTGTTCAACGAGACTGGTGCCGGCACCAATGGACACAGATAGGGCTTACCTACTTGGACTCGTCATTGGCGGCGGCATTTGGGGCAATGCCGAGGATGTCTTTAGGATACGGCTTCCCTATAAGAAGTGGGGATCGTACGCAAAAGATCCTATCAGGGGGGCGAGAATAGCAAGCGACATAGTGAACATGGTTAAACCGTTATTCCAAAACATTTATGGCATAACGGTGTACTATGATGGCAGTATTGCTGGGGGATGGAGCATAATTTGCGATGGCGATTTGTCAGGTTTAATATCGGATTTGGATAATTACGGCATCCCCTGTGAAGGCGAACTGCGAAAATCTGCGGTGATTGACAAAGTCATCCCAGACTTGATAGATGACACCATGAAGCGCCGCTTTATCGTTGGCTTAGCAGATATTATCGGTAGCACTAACGAGACACAGAGAAGCTATAGCGATGATAATCAGATAATTTCATTTGAAATCTCTGGCATGGAATATAGGCTTGCTTACTCGCTTTGCAAGTTGCTACACAGTATTAAATGTTTTCCAAATCAAGCCGCTTGGAACCACCCCAATTTTCAAAGTCCCCAAGACCCATACTTCAAAAAATGGAAAAAAGGATTCAAGATAAGGGTTCTACTAGATCAATATGAAAAATTCGGGGGCTTTGCGTTCGCATCCAAAGCCGAATCTGCGGCACAAAATATTAAAAAACAAGTAAATAAAGAAACTAGAGTCGTGCTTCCGTGTTCGGAACGTCACATCAAAACTCCGAGAATGTCATGCGTCCACTGCGATGAGAACAGCGAACTGCTGCCAAGCCAAATTCGAGGTGGGCATTACTTTCACTACAGCCATGTATGCGCTGTTTTGGGATGCGAATATGCGCCATACGAGCAAATATCCAAGTTGATAGATAGAGCAGAATGCTTTATCAATCCATTTCCAATTCTTGTAAAAGGTACTCAAAATGAAATTGATGATATTATTGCAAAAAATCCTCTTTTTGCAAACAGGCAATACTCAGAATATGAGCTTGCAATAGCTACGCTGCATGATCAGTCTATTAACAGACCCCGTGCATTACCTTTCTCAATTAACAAAGAGGCTGGCTATCCCATAAATCAAGTGTTGAATGGAATAACATATTTAGTCGCCGCTGAGATGAATGCGCTGCGGGGACATCGTGTGGATGGCGAAGCGGAAGCCATACGATCAAAATGGCTTAAACAACATCCAGAATCAACTGTAAGGGTACGCGTTCCAGAAATTCTCACTCCAATGGTGCTGTCTCTATCCAATCATTCAGTCATGGTAGGACCAGTCAACCCTCTCGTTTATAAAAAGCTGATCCAAACCAACCCTAACAATCGCTACAAGTTGTGCATGAAACCCATTTCAGAAGAAGACTTGAAATGATCGAGAAGAACGAGGTCGCACACTATCCAGAGATTATGACATTCATAGAAATGCTGATCAACAGTAATTTTTCTGCGAATGCCATCAATACTGCCCAGATTTATTGGAAGCAAGGAGAACTGACATCCAAGATCGCTGAGATTGCTAAAGAGCATCCAGAGACATCCAAATGCCTTTTGTCGTACTCACGCACTACACCGCCGTTAAACCTTGATATATTCGCAGTGATTACAAACGGCAACAAATTTGAAGTCATCATTTTGGAAATTAAAAAGTGCAAGTCCGTAGGTCTCGCCGAATGGTCACAACTATTGGGCTATTGCATAGTCTCAGATGCCAAATATGGTCTATTGGTGAACATTGATGGAGAGGCAAGCGACCGCTTGGCAGGAATACTCGCGACAGAGACAGATGTTTCAAGAGTGGTAAGGAAAAAGGCAAATGGCAAAGAAGTGGAGCATCTCCTTGGGTTTATGAGATGGAACTCGGCTACTAGGAATTTAGAATACAGCAATCTTGGGAATATTGGGTCGCTATCCGAACTAAGCAGAATGCTTGCTGATGAATTTGCTTAAACTGGCACTTAGCGCGGATTGGTGACGTAATGCTCAATCTAATGCGGGATGCCTCATTTACGGTATGGGTCTAAGGCACCCTTACGCTACAAACGGCCAACGGTGATAAACTGCCCACTGACTAGGAGTGTCCATGAAACTTCGTCCATTTTTCTTGGCGGTCGCTGCGGCGGCGCTTGTGTTTGCGGCCGTGGGCTGCAAGAAGAAGGCGGGCGCCCCGGACCCAGGGGCTGCGGCGACCGAAGCCGCTCCGCCGGCGAATGAGCCTGTCGCGCCCGGCGCCGATGTCTATGTCGCGGGGGCCCAAAAGAACGCGCATGGCGTAGTCGTGGCCACGCTGTGGAAAAACGGCGAGGCTATGAACCTTGGCGACGGCACCGCCAACACTTACGCCAATTCAGTCTTTGTGGTTGGCACCGACGTGTACGCGGTCGGGTATGAAGACAGCGAGCATGGGGAGATGAGCACGGCCATAGTCATGCTTTGGAAGAATGGCCAAGCGCAGCGCCTGACCAGTGGGGAGACCCGCGCCGATGCGAAGTCTGTATTTGTGTCCGGCAATGATGTTTTTGTCTCCGGCTACGAGACCGGTCAGGACCCCGATTCGAACTGGGCTGCCACGCTGTGGGTGAATGGCATGCCGAGGCGCTTGAGCGAAGGGGGCGAAGGCGACGATTCCGCCAATTCGGTGTTCATCGCCAGCAAGAACGTGTACGTGGCCGGCCATCGAAAGAGCGAGGAGGGCGACGACGAGGCCACGCTGTGGAAAAACGGCGAGGCGCAGCGTTTGAGCGCCCCCGGCGCCAACGCCTTTGCAACGTCGGTCTTTGTTGCCGGCAAGGACGTTTACGTGGCCGGGTACGAGTTCAACGAGGACAAGAAGAGCATCGCGGTGCTGTGGAAGAACGGCACCGCGAAACGCTATGGCACTTGGAACACCGCCATGCTGGCGCAGTCCATGTGCGTGTCCGGCGCGGACGTGTACGTGGCGGGGTCGGAGTTCAACGCAAAGGGCAACGCTGTGGCGACTGTCTGGAAGAACGGCACGGCGCAGCGCCTGAGCGGCGAGAGCGTCAACGCCTGGGCGCAGTCCGTGGCAGTTTCGGGCGCGGACGTGTACGTGGTCGGCTACGAATGGGACGCGCAAAAGAAGGGCACCGCGACGCTGTGGAAGAACGGCGCGGCCCAGCGCCTGGGCGACGGCAAAAGCGACTCCTGGGCAAGTTCCGTGTTCGTGGTAGGCGGCGGCAAAGCCGCCGGGCTTTAACATTACTGCCATCTTCTTTTGCGCCGCCGCCCGACCGGCTGCCAGTAACCGTAAACCACAAGCGCGGCGCAAGAGAGAATGCCTATTGGAGAAGAGACGCGGCCGTACGGGCACCGGCGAAACCGTAACATCGGTGGCCGCCACTGGTACGAACATTGTCGCGCCACAGGCGCATCCATATCCACTGGCTACTGTCAACTGGTCACTGGCAACTTGCAAGCGCCAGCCAGGGCGGTAAATTGCAGATAAAGGCGCGACAGTCTCTCTATTCACTGGGGCAGATTCCAAGCAAAGTGGCACGGAGTGATAAAATACGCCTGTGCCGAAAAGGAGCCTTTGCATGAAACCGCGCACGTTTTTCCTCGCCGTTACAGCCGCGTCGCTCGCATTCGCGCCGGTCGCCTGCAAAAAGAAGGCCGGCGGCCCCGATGTCTATGTCCTTGGGTCCAAGGGGACGGGGGTCATGGCGGCGGAGGGCGACGGGGAAGCCGAGGTCACCCAGCCGGCGCTGTGGAAGAATGCCGTTGAGGTCACCCTAGGCCTGGGCGGCGATGCTTCCGTCTATTGCGTTTTTGTCTCCGGCAAAGACGTGTATCTGGCGGGGAATGTGCGTGTGCCTGGGTCGGAGAACGATGGGGAGGGCAAATCCCTGCTGACGCTGTGGAAGAATGGCGTGGCGCGGCACTACGGCGACGGCGGCTCCCTCTACACCGTGAATTCTCTTTTTGTCTCCGGCGATGACGTTTACATGGCGGGGCTGGAGAACAACGACAAAGATTCATCCTTGGTCACGCTGTGGAAGAACGGTGTGCCGCAGAGCCTCGGCGGCCGCGGCAGCGTCGGGTCCGTTTTCGTGTCCGGCGGTGACGTGTATGTGGCGGGGTGCCTATACGGCAAAGCAGGGGAGCCGTTTGTGGCCATGCTGTGGAAGAACGGAGTGGCGCAGCGTCTGGGCGATGGGAAGGACAACTCTTCCGCAAGCTCGGTCTTCGTGTCCGGCAACGATGTGTACGTGGCTGGGTACGAAGCAGTGAAAACGGGGGCAGAAAGGGAGGTAGTGGCGACGCTGTGGGTGAACGACGAGACCAAGCGCCTGGGCGACGGGAAGAGAGCCTCCGAGGCCCACTACGTTTCCGTGTCGGGCAAGGACGTGTACGTGGTAGGGCGCCAAGACAACGAGCAGGGCGCCACCGAGGCCACGCTGTGGAAAAACGGCGTGGCGCAGCACTGCGACGGCCTCCCCATTTTGAGATCGCAGTCCGACATCTGTGTGTTCGGCGGCGATGCCTACTGGGTCGGAGTCCAAAGCAACGAGCAGGGCGGCAGCACGGCCACCCTTTGGAAAAACAACGTGGCGCAGCCCTTGGGCGACGGGAAGGCCAACACCTGGGCCAATTCCGTGTTCGTGGTCGGCGGCGGACGCGAAGCGGCCGGGCTTTAACATTACCGTCACGCATTATAGCATTTCCCCTAAACATTAACGATGTTTGATGGTCCAATGTGCCATGGCGACGGGGGAGCCGCATGGGGCCAATATCGGAGGAGAAGAGGGAACTGCTGGTAGCCGCGAAGGAGCGCGGGGA
>Ga0268262_10005866_pt1 | contig 12014 bp, 8 predicted proteins | sample TergutNc150P3_FD_190354 | JGI IMG/M metagenome (GOLD analysis project Ga0268262, IMG submission 190354) | Nasutitermes corniger P3 segment gut microbial community from laboratory colony in Florida, USA - Nc150 P3 (SPAdes) (version 2) | ecosystem: Host-associated > Arthropoda: Insects > Digestive... | reverse complement strand
GTCAAGCGGCGATAACAGCCAGGATTTTTCAACACCGCTTGAGTACCGCGTGGTTTCCAAAAACGGACAGTATGTGCGCACATATACGGTAAGGGTTGATTTTATAAGCCTGACCGACAGCTCTCCGAGGATAACATCGTTCAGATTTTCAAAGGCGCTTAACGCGGAACTGGTACAGGACGCCGAGGGGCAGATCAGCGAAGGGTTTATCATTATTGACGCGCGCTACGGCGGCGCTTACGAGCCGGATACCCTTATTCCGGAATTCAGGGCGGAAGGCCTTGTAACGGTTTACGGCAGCGTCCAGATTTCAGGTTCCAGCGGACAGAGTTTTTTCCGTCAGATAAAATACACTGTAACAAACCCGCTGAATCCGTTTTTAACGCGCGATTACTGGGTACAGTGCCGCTTCGCGCGCGACACCTCGTCCGACGCGGCGATAACGTCCTTTGGTTTCTACCCCGAAGACAACAGCGGGCTTGCCGACGCGCTGACAGGGAAGATAGACAAGATTAACGGAAAGATAACCGTGTACGCCCCTGTCGGTTCCGGCTTTACAACGCGGACAATGTTCCCGCGCTTTACCGCCGCCGGAGGAGTAAATGTTGACGGGATTCCGCAGGTGTCCGGGCAGTCGGGACAGATGTTTAACGCGCCCATAACATATACCGTAGTTTCAGCTAACGGGCTTAACAGCCGAAGTTATATTGTTGACGTGCGCGAGCTTACATCCAGGATTTATGTGAACCAGAACGCCGTAGGCTCGGGCGACGGGACAAGCTGGCAGAACGCTTTCCGTTTCCTGCAATCTGCCTGCGAAGCGGCGGCCCAATTCCCCGAAGACGTTCCCAAAGAGATATGGATAGCCGCCGGAACCTACAGGCCCAAAAACATTGACGACTATTTCCGGCTTAGCGCCAACACAAACTACATAGGCGGGTTTGAAGGAAACGAAAGCTCCAAAAGTCAGCGGGACGCCGCGGTTAACCCTGTTAATATTTCAGGCGATTTGGGCGGAGGTATGTACGCCAAGCGTTTATTTGCCGCTGTTTCTGAACTTGAAGGCGATCTGTCGTTTGAAAACCTGTGCCTTACAAGCGTCAAGGGGCAGCAGGGGGCAGGTATTTACGCGCCGATTGATCCAAGCTCTGAAATGAATATAGAAGACTGCCGTTTTGAGTATCTTGAAGCGTCCGGAGCGGGAGGGTCTATATTTGTTTCCGGCGGGAGCCTGGTTATTGACCGTTCGTCGTTTTACGCCTGTACCAATGGAACGGTGTACCTGCGTGGAACAAGGGCAAAAATTTCCGACCTTGATTTTTCAACCTGCATGAACGGCAACGCCGTTAGACTCGATTGTTCCGGCGAAACTGAAATAACACGGGTGAACGTCGAGTATTCATACGGTACCTCCTTTTACTTAAGCGGCAACGGGAACAAAACCCTGGAAACGCTTACGATTAACAGCGTTGGGCAGTGCGTGGATGCGCGTGATACAACAGGGGCTCTAAGGGTAAATAACCTTACCATGCGGAACATTGCGGGCGACGCTATGAGGCTGAACGGGGTAAACGGGGTAAAACTGTTTTCCGGCATTAGCGGCGCTAATATAAGCGGCAACACGATAAACAGCTCTTCTTCCTCGGGTTCCTTTACATTGACCGGCGGTACATTTGATAATATCGGTACTATATTTATTAATAACACTTCAGGCTCGGTATATGTGATGAATACAGATCTCAAAAATTGTACGGGGGTTTCCGCTTTAAGAGTAACGGCGGTCAACGCGGATATAAACAAGCTTACCATTAACGGAAGCAACTACGAATTGGGTGAAGACATTGACGATGCGTATGTAGATTACACCTATGGTATGTACCTTACCTGCTCCGGGAGAGCGTCTGTTACCAATACCACGATTGATACCGTTACCAATTCCTATTACTACAATGGTAGACACTATGAGGACAAAGGCGTTGGCATTCGGACAAGCGGCAGCGGAAGTTTTTCGCTGAAAAATTCCGCCGTGAAAAATGTCGCTCCGGGAATCTACCATACAGGTACAGTTGATATGGAAATAGACGTACTTGATATTAAAGACTGTGGTACGGGTATTCAGTTGTCCTCCAGCGGAGATAGAAATATAAAGATTTCAAACATTACAGCGAGCAATCTAAGCGGCAATGCTGTGTATCAATACAGCTCCAGCGGAAAAAAGAGCATAATTATAAAAGACTCAAGCTTTGAAAACACCGGAAGTATAAATCTTTACTCGAATTATTCTTATATTGAGTATAATGATATAACTGACAGCAGTGTAGAGTTAAGTAATATAATTATGAACAATACTAGAACCTCCAACACCTATGGCGCCATTGCAGTAGGAACGAAAACTGTTGTTATGGATCGCATAAACATTAACCGTATATATTCATCCGATACCAACAGTAGAGGGATAAGAATAGAATACGCGGATACGGTGCGGATTTCCAACTCGAATATCAGGAATTGCGGAGATACTAAGTATGATACAGGTACTATCATTAACTCCGGGGCTGCAAACCAGTATACCATCGGGGATTATGGATGGGAAGGCGGAGGAATTTTTATTCAATGTAATGATACGGCGGAGATTTCCAATACTACGATAGAAGATGTTGATGCCTGTCTTGGCGGGGCTATTTTTTATTGTGTTAAACGTCCCTATAACTACTCCTCCAACAATGTAAACTATAGCGGCGCCGGAACCGGTTCTGGGAACCTGACCTTACGAGGCGTTACTATTAAAAACGCAAGAGCCGTATATAAACCCAACTACGCTAGTTATAGCGGCAGTACAAACTATCTTTCCTGCGGCTATGGCGGCGGGGTGTATTTTCATTCCAGAGGCAAATTGAATATCATCAACACTGTTATGGAGAATTGTTCGTCAGAGGTCAATAACGGCGCGATTTATTCTTATTCGTCCAACAATACCATAAGCGGTTCGCAGTTTATCAACTGTACTTCCGCCGGCAGTATTAAGGTTGGACCTTAGGTTCCGGCATCCGGCAAGTTTAACTCAGGCATGTATACAATTACGCCGTGAGGCCAGCAGCCACGGATAATTTGTCGTGGTAATGGCGGGTAAAAATTACAGGGCTTTTTTTATCATATCGGGATGGCGGATCGCGTAATCCAATACCGAGGCCATAATTCCGGTATACCCTTTCCCAAATCCTTTGTATTGCTCCAGCGTTTTCTGGTTTAGCCGTATGCCAACGGTTTGTTTTTTGTTAAGTTTTTTTGCCTCTAAATAAAGATAAGATAACTGTTTTGACGTATATACAGGGCTGTCTTTATCAGAAACAATAGGCATTTTTGCCGCTTTTTCAATACGGGCAAGCTGTTCTCTGGTTGGTTTTTCACCTGCTTTTAATTTAGATATTGTTTTCATTGTACAATTTCTCCTCTGCTTTCGTCCCTATCCTTGCTGAAATAATCCTGATTACATTTTCACCCCTTTCAGTGAAAACCACAAAAAGAATCCGGTTTACCATTCCAATAGCAAGGTCTCACCATACTTTATGTATAGCATATTGTAAGACTATTTGTCAAGCATTGCAATAGCCCGTCCCGGATAATTTGTCGTGGTAATGGCGGGTGAAAATCAAGAGCGTGTTTCATAGTAACATCATGGAAGTTTTGATTTTACAAATTCAATAATAGCTTGCGCATAAGCGAGCGCTTTTTTCATGTCTTCTTCTTTAATTTCGATCTTGCTTGGGTACCTGGTTTGAGCCGCAAAAGGTATGAGATATTCACATTTTGGGAATATGATTGGAAAATCCTTTTCATAGTTACCGCAAAGTCTGGCAAGATCGATTAAATCATGTGTCTTTTGCGGTTCTTGATCATTATACACTAAATAGGCTTTCAAATATTTTTCTGCCGCCTGTTGGCAGTGAAAACATACAATTTCTGTTGGTACAGGATACATTTTTTCAGTAAGAAAACACGCTGTGGAAATGTCGTTTTCCGCTCTTTGAATCCATGGTTTAACGAATTCAAAATCAACCATAAATTTTTATACCCTCTCTGGCGATTTTTCTTTCCATGGTTGGTCCTGTAGTCAGCCAAAGATACTTGCTTTTTTTATTTGCAATAATATCTACCGGTTTAGTTCTCACTTCTCGTATTACACTTTGTATTTTTATTACAGCGTCTAATTCTCTTGTTTCCGCGTCATCCTTCAAAACCACGTACAGATCAAGATCGGAATCCTTGTGGGGCGTTCCATAGGCATAGGATCCAAAAAGGTATATTTGTTCTACTGGAATGGCGTTGATGATGAGTTCTTTTAGCTCGTCCAGTTCCGCTCGAATTGCCTCGTCCATGGTTATATTGTCGCATATTTGCGGCGGCAGAGCAATACTGAGGTGGTTCCAAACCCCGACCCCAGTCCCTACCTGACCTCTATCCGCGCTTCACTCGAGGAATACCCGTCTTCCACCACAACGCGCTTGATGCCCCGGCGCAGGGGCAGATGAAACACGCCGGCGTTATTGAGGCTGCCCTGCAAAACATCGTCAGCGTAGACAAAAGCCTCCGCTTCGAAGCCAGAGGCTTCAACGCGGATCGCCTGCGCTTCGGGTGGCAGGCCGGGGTCAAAATAGAACACGGAACCTGAAACCGGGAGCCGTATTTTAGCGCCGCCTGAAACCTCGGCGCGGGGGGAGTGGCCGCGGAAACGCTCGGCGAGCCAGGCCTGGTATTCAGGGGGGTATACGGGAGCCGCGCCCGGCCGCCTGTGCCAAACGCAGGTTCCGGCGCTTTCTTTGCCCTCAAGCAGAAGCCGTTCGCGGACAGTGCCGGCGCAATAGGGGCCCGCGGCCATTCCGGAAAGGGTGCAAATTTGAATCTCACGCACGCCGTCCGGAACCGGCGGAAAGCCTTTTTCCGCGGCAGCGGACGCGGACTCGCCCGTTGTCTGTTCCAGGGCCTTTAGCAGATCCGCGGCGATACGCGCCGGTATGGAACTGCCAGTCCTGCCAATCACGGTCTCGCCCGAGAAATTTCCCATCCATACGCCAACGGTATAACGGGGGGTGGCCCCAAGCGCCCATATATGCTGAAACTGGTTCGCGGTTCCGGTCTTGAACATTGAAGGAAATTTGGTCGCGAGAGTTGGAGCCGCGCCAAAGCCGGTAAAGCGGCTAGCGTTATCTGAAAGTATGTCGGTAATAAGCCAGGCGCTGTAGGGCGGCATTAACTGCCGCGCTTGCGCGTCACGCGCGTCCGCTGTAAATCTTAAGACAAGCTCCCTGCCGCCCCGTGGAAAAATCGCGAAGGCCCGGGTCAATTCTTCCAGGCTGACTTCCGCGTTGCCGAGGGCAAGCCCAAGGCCGTAATCGCTTCCGGAAGAAGCAGCAGCGGCGATTGAATCAAAGCCCAGTTCAATAAGCCAATTCTCAAAATCACCAACCCCAATCCGCTCAAGCAAATAGACCGCGGGGATATTCAGCGAGGACGCCAGGGCGATCCTGAAACGCACAGGCCCGTTAAAACGGCGGTTGAAATTCCCCGGGCTGTAGGCCTCGCTGCCGCCGAAAATCGTGGGGATGTCCGGAAGGATGTCGTTTGGGGCAAACCCTTTTTCCAGGGCAAGCGCGTAAAGAAAAGGCTTGAGGCAGGAGCCGCTCTGGTTACGCGCCCTGACGCCGTCTATCTTGCCGCCATTTGTGTCATCGAACCATGAAGCCGAGCCGACGTAAACAAGCACCTCCCCGCTTGAATTGTCAACCGCAAGCACGGCCCCGTTGCTAATCCGGTTTTTCTCAAGGCGCGAAAGCTCGGACGCGATGAGTTTTTCAGCGTACAACTGCAAATCCAGATCGAGGGTACTATGGTGACTGACACCTTTACCCATCTGGGAGCGACTCTCAGGGTCGCTATTTAAACGCTCCGTAAAATGCGGGGCGAAAAACGGCGTTTTTTCGTCAGCCAGTGTTCCAGGCCCGGCCTCGGCGGCGGCTTCGACAAGGGCGGCTTCGTCCAGGTCAAGGCGGCAGCGGCGGGCAAGGGCCAGCGCGGCGTTAATTGCCGCGTTCTCGGAACGCACTGCGTTTGAAAAACGCACCGGATCGTAGAGGCTGGGCCTCCGCGGGATAACGGCAAGCAGGACGGCGCGCGCGTCGTCAAGGCTGTTCGCCGATCTGCCAAAACGCGCGCGGCTCGCGGCGGGCAGCCCTTCGATATTGCCGCCAAAGGGAATGCCGTTTATCCATAGTTCCAAAATCCGCTTTTTCGAGAGCCGCGCCTCCAGCCGCAGGGCGTCAATGGCCTCAAGGAGCTTTCCCCTGAAGCCCCGGCTATGGGGTTTCAAGAGGCGGGCAAGCTGCATGGTAATGGTGGAAGCGCCGGAAACAATACGGCCCTGCCGCAGGTTCCTCACGCCGGAGGCCATGATCGCGGCGGGATCAACGCCGGGGTGAAAATAAAAACGCGCGTCCTCGGCGCGGATGAATATCCGCAGGACGCCGGCGGGGATTTCGTCAACAGGCAGCCATTCGCGCTTTACGCCGTCGGCGGAGGGGAAAACCCTGAGAAGCCTGCCCTTCCGGTCAAGCGCCGCGTAACCATAAGGCCGGTTCAGGTAATTGTCAAGCTCAGGGTATGGGGTAAAGCGCAAGGCGGCGTACGGGATGAGAAAGGTCGCGAACACAATGATGGCTATTTTTATCAAAAGGGGACTAGGGAACAGGGAACGGGGATCAGGGAACGGGGAACGGGGAACGGGGATCAGGGGCCAGGGACCAGGTTTTTTGTTCGTAAGCATTGCGTTATACTACTACGATTAGATTAATAACAACAATAACAGCCTTCATACCCATATACCCTAAACCCATATACCCCATACCCTTATACCCCGATTCCCCACTTTTTTGTTGACTTTTTGAAAGCCCACCTGTATAATTTCACTATGAACTTAAAAACAGTGCTCACTCCGGAAACAATTAACCTTCACTTGAAAGGTTCAACCAAGAATGAGATCATAAACGAGTTATTGGATTTGCTTGTCGCGGCTAAAAAAATTACGGACAGGGAAGCCGCCTATAACGCTGTTCTGGATCGCGAACAAAAAATGTCCACAGGCATGAAGCATGGTATCGCTATTCCCCATGGAAAAAGCAGCACCATTACAGACCTTGTCGCCTGCATCGGGATTGCGGACACCCCCGTTGACTTTGATTCTTTGGATCATCTGCCGTGCAGAATTTTTATAATGACCCTTTCCCCTGTAGAAAAAACCGGCCCGCACCTTCAGTTTCTCGCTGAAATCAGCCTTCTGTTCAAAAGCGCCGAGAAACGCCAGGAAATACTGAATGCGCAGACGCCGGAAGCCATTATAAAAATTATTGGTGAGTAAGGGTTCACTGTCGGTCTGATTTATCCGGAAATTTAGTTGATTTGTTTAAGAGCCTCGTTCGCCAAATTCTTGATGTGGCCGGTATAGTCAATTTTGGCGACCTGATTTAAGGCGGTTCTGGCGCAGGGGCGCCCGGTCTTGCCGAGAGACGTGATAATCTCCCGTACAAGCTGATCATCCTCGCGGCTGAGCGCCGGGAACTTTTGGTTCAGGGCTATAAGGAATTCCGAGAGCAGGTTAGCGGCGTCATCGTTTCTCTGCGAGGCGATAGCGTTAATGGCGAGAATTTTCTCCTGGGTGTCATGACCGTTCAAATAGCTTCTTTTCATCAACTGGTATATGGACGGATCATTTGACTTGTAGCGGTTAATCATGTTGAGTGACAGCTTCCTTATGTCGGCAAGCGTCCCCTTAAGCTTCACGTCATTGGACGAGCCCCTATGGCCCTCGGCAAGCCCCGCCACCGCTACTTCCGACTTGTTTTTACCGTCAACATTCACCGCCTTGTCTATTGTTTGAAGGGCGAGGAGTTTGGTGGGGTAATCGTATTTGGGGTTCTTTATAACATCCAGCATAAAAGGCGTAGGGTCTTTGGAAATGAAGGGAAGGGACTTAGTCGCCTGATTCCTGATCCTCTGTGAATACCAGCCCGCCGAGGCGAGGAAAACAGAAAGGTAACCGGAGGGATCCTGGAATTTTTCCAGGGATATAATCGCGCCGAACGCCACCCTCTCGCCGTTAAGCGGGTCGGAGGTTGGCCTGACGTTTAAATTATCCAGAGTGCGGATAACCTGGGGCAGATAAGTCGTCGCGCGGATCTTGCCAAGCGCCATGAGGGCCTCCGCCCTGACCAGAGGCTCGGCAAAACCGTCCGCGACCAGCCAAAGATCCGGGGCCGCCGGCGTGTATTTCTCGGCGCCGAGAAGCGCGGACAGGATCATCGCCTGCTCGGCGGCGGCGTTCTTTTCTGTAGCGTTCTTTATGTTTGAATACTCGGAGACAAGCCGGCGCAGGGCCGACGCGTAGAATTCACCGGCGCCTGTAAGTTTCGCTTCCGCCATATTCTGCAGGATGTCAAGCTGTGCTGAATTTGTCGTCGAGTTTCTGTAAAGATAAGCGTAAACATCAACTTCTTCAGAGCCTGAAAAACAGGGAACTGTGGCAGAACAAATTAACAATAAAATTATAAATTTTCTCATTGTCTGCGCCCTCACTAACTCTGCCGGCGGGGCCGGAAAACATACTCGTACTGGATAAACTGTTTTGAAGCACCTTGAATATTCTCAATTGTTTTCTTTGTTAATTCGCCGTCTTTTCCGTACTCGTTTGTCACGCGCATCTGGACGCTGCCGTCCGGAGCTTTTATTTCGTTCCTGGTCTCAAGCCCCCCCTGGAATACCGAACTGATTACCGAGGTAACCTGTCCCGCGCCGTTGGTCACCTGCTGGTTGGTAAGGTTGCCCTGGCCGTCGTAGGTGTATTTGGTGGAGCTTATCTTGTTGTCGCCGGCGTCCCTGGTTTCCGAGGTTAACATTTTTCCGCCCGCGTCATAGGTATAAACAGTTTCAGCTAACTTGTTTCCGGTTCTGTTTTTCATTACGCGGTTTGTCTGGTTTCCCTTGTTGTCATAACCGTACTCGTAAGTGGAAACGACCTTGCCTTTATTATCAACCAGACTCTCCCTCCAGAGGTAGCCCTGATCGTTGTACTGGTATACGATGCGGTTTTTCAGGCGGCTTTCAACATCCCTTGTGATCTTTGAGCTTTTCCAGCCCTTGTCATCGTTATAAGCGAACTCAACCTGTTCAAGCATTGCCCCTGAAGCGGAGTATTTCACCTCATTGTCAACATGGGTGTACCCCTTATCCCATTCAGATGTCGTGTATTCGTCAAGAGAGCCGTCAGCGAAGAAAACCGAGTGCTTGATTTCGTGCGCTTCTCGTGACCTGCCCCCGCTCTGGGCACAGGTAGCTATTGAAAAAACCAAAGCAGCTACAAAAAGTACCGCATTTCTCATGATTGCTACTCTCCAAAAAATGTATTATGTTATAATATATCTATAATAATACCACATAACCAAATATCAAACAAGCCTTAAAAAAGCTGTATAGTGGAAAAAGGGTATCAAAGGGTATCAAATGAAGATTGCGGACAACCGGCTTATTGACGAAGAAGGCAGAAACCTGATTTTAAGGGGCGTAAACCTCGGCGGCGGCTCAAAAAACCCGTTCGGGCCGCCAGGCTGGGGCATAAGCTCCGAATCCCTAAAAAACCCCGAGGACGCCTCTTTTGTGGGAAGGCCCTTCCCCCTGGAGGAGGCGGGGAGCCATTTTGAACGCCTAAACCGGGCCGGCATGAATTTTTTGCGGCTGGTTATCACCTGGGAAGCCCTGGAACACTCAGGACCGGGCCAATATGACGAGGCTTATCTCGCTTACCTGCGAAAAATCCTGCTTATTGCTGAAAAATGGGGAATTTCCGTGTTCATTGACCCCCATCAGGACGTTTGGAGCAGGTGGACTGGGGGCGACGGGGCCCCGGCCTGGACTTTGGAAAAGCTGGGCATGGATTTGGACAAACTTGACAAAACCGGGGCGGCGATTACCCGCCAGCGTTACAGCGAGATATACGGAAAGCCTTTTCCGCGCATGATTTGGCCCAGCAATTACAGCCGCTACGCCGCAGCGACCATGTTTAGCCTCTTTTTTGGGGGTAAAACCTTTGCCCCGGAATTAACCATAGACGGTAATAATGTCCAGGACTGGCTTCAGGGACATTATATTGACGCTTTCCGCCACTGTTACCGCCGCCTGAAAAATTGCGCCGCCATCGTTGGGTGGGGCGTTATGAACGAGCCGCACAAAGGTTTTATTGGGTACAAAGACCTGGAACACCCTGAAAACCCGACAATGCCTGTAGGCCCAAGGCCAAGCCCCTGGGACACGATACGCGCCGCTTCAGGTTACCCGATTACAGTGCCGGTATATTCAGCCCTCACCTTTGGAATGATCAGCACGAAGCGCGAGACGCTAAACCCCCGCGGGGAGCATCTGTTCAGGGAAGGATTTACATGTCCATGGAAACAGGCCGGCGTGTGGGACATAAAAAACGGCTTCCCCCGCCTGCTGCGAAAAGACCATTTCTCAATGATTGAAAACAGGCCTTTGAATTTCATGGAGGAATTTCACAAGCCCTTTGCCCTGAAATATATTGAGGCGATGAAAGAAGCGGACGAGAAGACCATCTTCTTTTTGGAGGGGCTTCCTTCCGGAACCGGCCTGGCGGCGCACCCCAAGTGGGGAAAGAATGATCCGCAAAATGTGATAAACGCCTTCCACTGGTACGACGGCTTCGCCCTGTTTACCAAACATTTCAGCCGCTGGTTTACCATAAGCCCGGACAAGGTGGCTTTTATCTTCGGGAAGAAAAAAATGCTGGAGTATTATTCCGGCTGCCTGGCGAAAGGGATTAAATGGGCGGCCGAGCACATGAACGGTATTCCCACGTTTTTGGGTGAATTCGGCCTGGCTTTCGATTTGAACAAGCGCCGCGCCTATTCCAATGGCGATTATTCCATGCATGAGCGTGCCCTGACCATGTACTACGACGCGGTTGACGCGAACCTCATGCATTCGACTATCTGGAACTACACTCCCGACAACACAAACAAAACCGGCGACGGCTGGAACGACGAGGACCTCTCGATTTTTTCAGAGGGAAAGGAGCGCGCTGTAGCGGGCTGGAAACGGCCCTACCCCATGGCGACCGCCGGTACTCCGCTCTCGTTCAAATGGGATCGGATAAAGGGGATTTTCACTTACAGGTTCAAGGCCGACAGCGCAATCGCCGCGCCCACAGTAATTTACATTCCGCCAGAATTCGGAGCGAACGCGGAAATAAAAACAGAACTGCGCTACGAGTACAAGCCCGAGGAACAAAGGCTGTTGGTTTATAATGACGGCAAGACGGGGGAAATGCAAATAATAGGGATCAGGGAACGGGGAACGGGGAACGGGGATCGTTGTTAGTAATCTAATCGTGTTAATAATAAGCAATACTTGCTTACCAAGAACCTGTTCCCTAGTCCCCAGTCCCCAGTCCCTACTTCCCCATCTTCAAAGGTTTCAGCGGCATTAGCCTTGGGCGGTCGGGTCTTTCTGAGGCGAATTCACCAAGGGCTTCAAGTTCAATCTGCTGATCCTGATACCAGCTTTCAAGCTCGTGAAAACTGCTTTCTATCTTGCTCTTGTTTTCCAAAATGCGGCTGATATAGTCCAGCGTTGATTTTGGAGTACCGGAAGAGGTAACGCGGCTGGTTCCGGCGTTGTACATCGCCAGCGCGGCGATTTCACTACGGCCTGTGTCCAGGCAGTGGCGAAGATGGTTCATGCCGTACCAGGCGTTCACGTCCGGGGAAAAGTAAGCCTGTATTTCCAGGTGGGGGAAAGAACGGTTGTTAAGCTGGAAAAGCCCCCTGTCAACGCTTCCGTCTTTGTTCTTGCCGTTCACGGCAAGCGGGTTAAGCTGGCTTTCCTCCCAGGCAAGGGCAAAAGCCAGAGACGGGGGAATGTTAAACCAGTCCGCGCTGATAAGGATCGCCTCGGCG
>Ga0268262_10005865_pt1 | contig 12014 bp, 11 predicted proteins | sample TergutNc150P3_FD_190354 | JGI IMG/M metagenome (GOLD analysis project Ga0268262, IMG submission 190354) | Nasutitermes corniger P3 segment gut microbial community from laboratory colony in Florida, USA - Nc150 P3 (SPAdes) (version 2) | ecosystem: Host-associated > Arthropoda: Insects >... | reverse complement strand
GGATTCGCATACGGTACAAGTCGCCTATTTTGGAAACAGCGCCGGTAATTATTATATGCGCTCCTGCCATGCGGCCCAGAGATTGGGCGGTTTTATCATCTACTTCGCCGGACATTTGAAAATCCAGTTCCGCCCGAATAGTGTTAAGTTGCTGACGGTCTACCACGGAAAAAATCCGGTCATTCACCGCATTGGCGGTAAGTTCATCAATAATGTACTCCGACAGAGCCGGATAATCCGATTGGATGTTGATGATTATCAACTTGTTCCCCTTGGGAAGCTGTTTATTGAAGTAATCTGATGTTTCCCGAATAGCGGCATCCAGCTCATCCGGCTGGGCGGCAGGTTTTGAGGCAGCGGCTTGCGCAGAAACAAAAGCCGGACTGCCGCCAAAGGCAAAAAGAAAAGAACAAAACAATACCAACTTAGCCGTTATACTAAAAAAACGGCATTTATTTTTTTTCATAAAAACTCCTTTTATTTTTATAATATGACCTATACTTTTAAAAAACTACCACATAATCACCTTATAGTCAATATTATTGTTTAAAAGGCAATTCGTAAACAGAGAAAAGACTATATTATTAACTCATAGGCAAATAAATGGAAGAAAAAATTCCTATTCGGAATATTTTGGCAAGGAATTTGCGGGAACACCGCCGGAAATGCGGTTTTTCACAGGAAAAACTGGCGGAAAAGACCGGAATTTCCACCCAATACCTTGCAATGATCGAAATAGCCCGTAAATTTCCGGCATCGGAAGTGCTTGAACGCCTCGCCGAGGCAATGAATATCAAAGTGTATGAACTTTTCCTGATAGATTACTCGCCCAGAGAAGAACTTGAGCTGCTCCGTAAAGATATAATAAAAGAAATGAAACAGACATTTGGTGAAATTGTAGAACATGCATTACAATATGCGGAAAAATAATTTTCGCCTATTTGTATTGAAAAAATAAAATTTTATTTGGGAATGTATAACACCCGAAAAACCAAAAAATATTAATAAAGATATTTGTCCGGATTTTGACAAAGCTTGATATTTACTATACAATTTAAATATGTAATTATTCCGGAAAACAAAAAGGGGAGAAAAAAATGCCAACTGAAAATTCTGATAGACGGGTTCTTTATAAAAAAAGAAAAAAAAGCGGATGCTGTCCGAGATGCGGCAGCAAGGTAAGTAAAAGAAGTAAATACAGCTATTGTGATGATTGCCGCGAGTTTTTTAGAAATTACAACAGGGAATCTTCGGAAAGTATCAATAAAACGCGGAAAAAACGCTATGATCTGCGTAAAAAGAAAAATCAATGCCCGCGCTGCGGTAAAAGTCTTGGCAAAAAATACAAGAACATTATTTGCGAAGATTGCTTAAAAAAACAGTATAAATATAATTACGGAAAAAAAAGACCGGGCAAAAAATAGGCAAATTTCACTTTTCATAATATCGAAAGCTTTAACTTCCTGACAAGTCTGATTTACTTTGAAAATATATTAATGTTACAATCCATTATGGAAAGCCTCTGCCTAACGCATTACAAATCCTGCCGCCTTTGTCCGCGAAACTGCGGTGTTAACCGCCTTGCGGGAGAAACCGGTTTTTGCGGAGAAACTTCCGAACTAAGAATCGCGGCGGCTGTTATTCACAAAGGCGAAGAGCCGCCGCTTGTCGGAACCGGCGGGTCGGGAACAATATTTGTCAGCGGCTGCAATTTAGGATGCGCCTTTTGCCAAAATTACCAGATTTCGCAGGGCGAAGAGGCAAACGGCATAAAAAGCCTGGGCAGAACCGTATCTGTGCAGGAGTTTACGGAAATATGCGCCGCGTTATGTGAAAAGGGAGCTGAAAACATCAATATTGTAACGGGGAGCCATGCGGCGCCGGAACTTATTGAAGGATTTACCGCAATGCGAAAAGCGGGCGTACAGCTTCCAATACTGTGGAATTCATCCGGTTATGACGGCATGGAATCGCTGGAAATGCTAAAGGAGTATGTTGACATTTATCTTCCCGATTTAAAAACATTGGATAGCGAAATATCGGCAAAATTTTTTAACGCGCCTGATTATCCTGATGTTGCAACTGCGGCTATTTTAAAAATGATTGAATCAGCGGGTAAAAAACACCCCAAAAACACGCGTGAAAAAATTATTATCCGGCACCTAATTTTACCGGGTTATCTTGAATCCACGCGTTCCGTCCTGTGTTGGTTTGCAGATAACGTCAGGGAGCGAGCCATGCTATCTTTAATGACGCAATACACGCCTATCCCGGACAGAAGACGGCAAATGCCGCAACGTTATTTATCGGCGGAAGAATACAAAACGGTTATCAAATGGCTTGACGAATATAAAATCGAAGACGGTTTTTGTCAGGAGCTTGTAACCGGCAGCGATTGGCTGCCGGACTTCAGGCGTCATAATCCGTTTTCATCGGAACTTTCCGTGCCGATTTGCCTACCAGCCAAACTTTAACCCAACGTTTACGCCCAAACCGCCGCCTGTCCAGCTCTGAACAAATGTCTGCGATCTAAGATCAACGCCAATATCAAGTTCAAACGCTCTTAGATTAAGAGCCATACCAAGACTGTTTACCCACATACGATCCGTGTAATTAAATCCGATTTTAACCAGAAAAAAGTTAGCAAGATTTAAACATCCGTTAATACCCCATTCCATGGAAAATGGTTCATTATAAATATTGTTAATGCAAAATCCCAATACCGGACTTACCGTAAGCAGTTTGGCCCCATGTAACGGACGCCAATCCGCCCGCGCAATTAATTTAAAAGGACGGATTACTTTAATTTCTTCGTTTCCGGTTGCAGATGTTGTTTCAACAGAAGAGAATAAATCAGGTTCATCTTTACCGTCACCGTTAAGAAGCGTTATTGGCTTATCACTGCCGACACGCCCGGTCATCTCCGTATAATCTGAAATGCTTGATTGAATAAACGGAATATTGATAAGGTTTAAACTAACGTCAAAATCCAAGACCGGCGTAATTTTGTTTAATCCAATTTCCCTGGCAAGCGGATATTCCACTCCAATGCTGAAATCCATCCCCGGCTTTGCGGTTAAACCACCCTCTGAATCATCTATTGGAAATCCGGTATATAACCGTATATCATAATCAATACACAGTACGGTCCCCCCATTTGGGTAATTCAACGTATACATAAGACCAGTTTTTGATTTGGGCGACGGCGTTATATAAGCAAGCGTATAGAATAATGAAGGATTAACATTTATCTTGAATTTCTGTACGTTAAACAACGTGTTAATTGTCGCCGAAGCAAACAAAGCGCCGCCTATGTCTGAACTTTCCTTAACAGCCTCGCTGATGGTCAGCATCTTTCCTGAAAGACCCAGGATTCCCGTCAATTCCGCATCTGTAGATAAACCAAAACTCCAACCTTTTTGGGATTTAAAAGAAAAATAAAACGGAACGGCGTTTACACCTAAATTTAACATAAAACCTTCAGATAATTTATCTATATCAATAGAAATTACATCCTGAAAAACTTCTTTTATTATTAAGAAATTATTGGCAAAGCCAACATTAACATTCGCAAGACCTATTTCAAATGCTCGATCTTCCATCTTAAACGGTTTCTTACGCCCAACTTCCAGCGGATCGTTGTCAAATGATTCAACTTCATCCGCATAAAGGCAGAAGGAGCGAACAAAGAGAAAAATAATTAATAATGCTAAAAATTTTTTCATGCCAGCACTCCTTCTAAAAATCTATTCTATATTTTATTTTAGCTTCAAAAATTATATCGGTAGTGTTAAATTCCTTCGGGAATTCTAAAATATCGCCCGCTTTAGGAAATACCAATTTGAAATTCGGCGTAAAAGGCCAATTCTCCGCAAGATTAATTTTATCCATGTTTTCTTTGGAAACAATAAACGGCAAAGATTTATCAGTTATTGGATTATGAATTTCAATACTCACGCTGTCATCAGGTTTTTTACTATAAATGACTAAGTCAGCGTCTCTAAAAGCGTCTTTATTAAGTACAATTTTCAAAGACAAACTTTCGATAATATCAGTCAGCATATTTTCAGCGTTCGGACTTTCTCTGCCAAAAAGATCTTCTTTTGAACTGAACAAAAGGTCCTGAGGGAAAACCATTTCCGCATTATCAGTATAGGCTTCAAATACAAAGGGCAGCCAGACAACAATTTCTACCTTTATTTGACCGTCATCAAGATCATCTTTTGTAAGTACCGTCCCTTGAGGTACAACAATCCTAAAGAAAACAGCGATATTTTTTCCGCTAAACTGAAAATTTTCAATCTCAGCACCCCCCTCAGGCGGCGTAAGACCCGTATAACAATCATTTTGCTTCCATTCATCATAATCGCTTTTTTTATTTTCGATACCTGGAGGCAATTCATATTGATATACCGCCGGTGTTGTTACATTGGCCGGGTCATCTTCGTCAGTTTCAATTATACCAACTTCAATTCTAAAGTTTTCAATAACTTCAGCGCCGGAAAAATACAGCTTGGTTATTAGATCCTTAAAAGAAAAACCTGATAGATATGAACCTATACTTGAAAGCGGTAAAATCATAGGTTTGCCTGAATTTAAAAGGTATTTGTCCGTAAGAAGCGTATATGAATCATTATTAACTAATTCATCAATTAATTCCATATCAATACCCGGAAATTCTGTTTCAACATCCCCCGCATCATCTATAGTAAGCTTTTTATCAAAATGATCCATGTGTACTACAAAAGTAATATACGGCAATTCCGGATTTGTACATGGAAAAATTTCCATGTCTTCATCGCCTTCAGTGCCTTCCTCTTCATCTCCATTAATCGCTTTATAAATCAAATCCGTAAACATATTTCCGATATCAACTATCTCGGCAAACCTAACTGAAGGAGAACCTTTAATTTCTACTGCCGTAGGTATTTTAAAGTCACACGCAAAAAAGACCAGCACCAACAGTGATAAAACCAAAAAAATGACTATTTTTTTCATATTATACCTCATAATAAATATAACACATAATAAAAACAATGTCCATAATTGAGGACGTCCCGTAAATTACTAAGCAGATTGCTTTATTTGACGCGCTGCCGCCGTACTTCGTACAATAATACTCCGGCGGCTACAGATACATTCAGCGAATCAATTCTGCCGGATGAAGGTATCCCAACCATACCGTCGCATTTTTCGCGCAGAAGACGGGAAATGCCGCCGCCTTCACTGCCCAGGACTAACGCTATTCTGCCGCTTAAATCCAATTTGTAAGCAGGCTCGCCCTCCATGTCGGCGCCGTAAATCCAAAAACCGGCTTCCTTTAAATCATCCATCGCGCGCACAAGGTTAGGCGTTTCCGCCTGAGCGACCCATGAAACGGCGCCCGCCGACGTTTGTGAAACAATCGGAGCTTGTTTCGCGTTACGGCGGTTACGGCTAACCACCAAGTCAACCGCAAACTGATCGCAACTGCGAAGGATAGCCCCATAATTATGCGGGTCGGTAATTTCATCAAGAATCAGAACGAGCGCATTATGATGAGAATCATCAAGCCCGGCGATAAAATTTTCAAGACTGATGTCCGCGCGGCCATCAACGTCTTCCACCTGCAAAGCGATGCCGCGGTTGTCAGGCGCGATACCATCAAGGTCAAACGTACCGGTGCGTTCCAAACGAATTTTATTGTTGACCGCGAGCGTAACAATTTCCTTCGCGCGGGGACCGGCTTTTGCGACAAGCAACGGGCCGCAGGATTGCCCCGATTTAATTCTTTCCTCAATGGCGTGAAAGCCCGTTAAAAATGTCATGTTGTTTCTGTTTTTTCAATCTCCGCTTTTTTTATGTAAGTCGATCTTTTCGATCCCATTAATATGGAAACAGGCTCCATAATAGGGATGTTTTCGCATACTATTTTAATAATTACCATCATCGGAACGGCAAGAATCATGCCGGCAAAACCCCAAATGTAACCCCATATCGCCACGGAGGCAAGCACCACAATGGGCGATATTCGCACATTATCGCCGATAATTTTTGGATCAAGCACATAGGTTATCATGTTGGTTACAAGTATGATTGCAATAACCAGAATTACAGGTCCCGGCTCGGGCCAAAACTGAAGCAGGGCGAAGAAGGAAACAATAACGCCGACAACTATACTGCCAAAAGTTGGTATAAAATTCATAATGAACTGGATTACTCCCCAAACAATGGCAAATTCCAATTTTGCAAAACTTAAGAAGAAAGCAAGAACCACTCCGTTTGCGAGTGAAATAACAAACTTAGCCGCCAAATACCGCGCAACCTGGGATATAATATCATTTCCCATGCGGTCAAAACGCCCTATACGGTGCTCAAACGCAAGCAGTAGTTTATCTCTGAAGAAACTCGCTTCCAATAATAAAAACACCATAAAAAGTACAACTAACACGGCGCCTGAAATAAATCTTAAAAATATATTTGAAAAAGAAATTGTAAAATTTCTGACAAAAGTACGAATCCCTTCCTGACCCCACAGATTTTGCCAAAAGCTTAAATCTTCATCGTTTGGAAGATCCAGTAACCGCGCCAGCCAATTATAAATTTCATTAAAACGGTTTTCGTAATTTGGAAAGTGCATAACGATCATTCTTCCCGATGAAAAAAGCACCATCCCCAAAATGTACATCCCGATAATGATGATAAGAACAACCAGCAGGATGGATAGAAAAAGAGGACAGTGAATTTTTTCCATTACTTTTATCAACGGATACATTACAAATGCAAGTAACGCTGCGATGGTAAACGGTAAAATTACCGTTGAAGCTAATTTTAATACCGCCGCTGTGAAAATAACACAGATAAAGACCATCAAAAAAAAGACGGCGCGTCCAGAATGAAAAGTTTTTAGTACTTTATTCATAATAAAAGTATGTCATAAATTACAAAATTGGGCAATGCCTAAAAAAAATGCTTGACCCTGAGCCAAAAAATTATTATTTTTATATTAGCTGATGATAGAGTTTAGATGAGTTCATCAATTTCTACATTCATTTAATCATCTATACAATCGTACATCTCATGTAATACCTGATGTCTATCATCGGCGCCCCCCGGGTTTCCTCACCTCCTTTTCCCGGGGGGATTTTTTTTTAAATCTGTAACCGTATTCCAGAAAAAAAAAGCCGCCCCGGAAGAATACGGGGCAGCCCATAAATTGCGATTAATATCCTAGAAACTGAATTTTAAGTCAACATAGAATACATTGCTGAGCAGGGAATTATTATTATAAACCCCTTCTTTAGCGGCCATGTCATAATTGATCATGTCGCCAATTTCAAAGAAAATTCTGCTGTCTAAATTGAACTTAACAGACGGCCTGATGCTGAATACCGAGTAATCGTCATCCGCGTCTTTTGCCTTATCAACATTAACGAAACCTCTCCGTTCCCATTGATTGCTTCCATTGGACAATTTGCTCCGACCGCCCATGAAGTATACCACATCAAGACGCGGTACGACCTTGTCAACAGCGTATGATATCCAGGGATTAAAGAGCAGACTGGGATTCATGTCAATTTTAGCATCGTCCCCGTCGGTACGGTTATACAGGTATTGTACGGCGTTAAGCCCGAAATTAAGGTTATCAACCCTGTAACCTAAAGTTTCGGAGAGCATAATGTTTCCTTTTTTTTCAAAATCCTGAAGTTTGTCAAATCTGCCCACTACAATCGCGGCAAGGTTCTTTACAGCCAGAAGCCGTAATTCGGCCTGTAAGAGCATGGATTCCTCCATTCCGCCATAGGCGTAGTCTTCCTCATTGCGGGAATCCAACCATCCGGCTTTGTTTTTGGTGCGGAAAATTGCGTTAAAACGGAAAGCGTCCGGCATGGTATAGGCAAGGTTAAAGGTGTACTTTACGTCTTCCGGCTTAATTGTAAGTTCCTCGAATTTGGGCGGACGGCTGGTACCGGCTATCCATTTGGTATCATCGTTCGGATCTTTTTTTCCAGGAGTAGAATACATCAGTATATTATTGCTGCTACCGCTCTGCTGGCTGATTGTATACGCGCCGACTCCTAGAATCAAATTTTTCAACGGTTCCGCTTTGAGCAGTAAACCCAGACCTTCGCCCGCATCGTCACCTGACCACCAATCTGCGCTTGCCCATGTGCCGTCGTCCACAAGACCGCCCGTAAAGGTTAATCTGTTCTGTAAAAAACCTACCCAACCGTAAAGATACGGCATGGAAAGATATCCCACCTGATCCAATCTGCGCTGTCCCTGTAACCGGAATCTTGCTCCTGCGTTTTTGGTTTCGTTGGTAAAAGAACCGTTCAAACGAAACCTGAAACCATTTGATTCCGAATCAACGCCGAAAACTTTAAAAAACGGATCGCTGTCTTCATTGTCATTTGTAACAACTCCCAAACCGCTGTTCAGATAACCGTCAAATCTAAGTTCCTGCGCCCATAGTCCTGTTACGGCAAACATCACAAACAGCAGAGCCGCGGTAAATCCAAGAATCCTATTGCTTTTCATTTTTTTCTCCTAATCTTTGCTTTTCTTTTTTCAGAAAAATTTTGGTAAGGGATACGGCCAACGACCGCGTTACTCCCCCGCCAATTTGTAAGTTACAAACAATCACGGAGAAAAAAAGCTCTTTAATTAATTTTTGATTTTCCAAATCGCTTTTTAACAGAACAAATAATTTACAAACTCTTTTTTTTTAATATTTTAAGATCTATAAAAGTATAAATTACACGTCAAAAACTACTTGATCTCATTACATTAGCGTATTACGATGAAGTGTCCTGTGCCAGGAACCGTGCGAACCTGCGCCGCCCAACCCCGCCAGGTCCGGAAGGAAGCAACGGTAAGCGGAGGCATGCTGCGCCGCGGTACTCCTGGTGCAGGGCAATTCAAATCACATGGCGCTTTAATGAGGCGATATTTATTTTGTTAAAAATTTGTTAATTGACTATATTTTTTCTAAAAAAAATTGCTATTATTAATAAAATACTTTTTTGGAGGAATTATGAAAAGGTTAATTTTAATTGCTTTAATAATTTCGGCAACTGCCGGAATTGCTTTTGCGCAGGTGGATGTTCCCGGCAACGCTTTAGCGTCACCGCAAAGCACCGCTACCTCGGGACGAATACGCAGTACGGCGGATAATTTTATCAGGGCAGACTCATACTCTGATGTCAAATTTGATAAAATTTATACAATGATGGGCTACCAAAATGCGCCTAGTACTGCAAATCTTGGATTTGCGGCAAAAGCCGGCAATGTGTATATAGGAACATATTACGGCGGTACTTTTTGGGCAAATATTCCGAATACTACCTACACAGAAAGCAACGGAGCCTGGCTAGGCGAGACTAATAAAAACGGCGTTAAGAACTACGCTGTTTTACCCTCGGTAACAGGCGGTACTGCGCCAAGTAACAATCTTTCGATTCTTATCGGCGTTGCGGATATGGGATTCAGGGTTTCTGTTTACACTAACAAAAGATTATTCTCGGATACTGATTTTGCTGTTGATCCCCCCGCAGCCAGTCCTCCCGGCACTCCCAGTAACTATTATAAAAGCTATGAAGCGGAAAGCGGTGTTGTTACTCCCCAGATTTTATGGTCAATGACAAAAAATCTTACAGCTAACGGCATCAAACCTTATGCCGCCCTTGATATGGCTTTTACAAAAAATTATATAAAAGAAAGTCAGTATAAAAATAACGGAGGTTCATGGACTGCCGAAGAAAGCATTACTAACTCTGATATTAATACTGTTACGACGGTTAGGGCAGGCTTAGGCGGTCTTACGCTATTAAATAAAAACGGCTTCCGGTTTTCCGCCGACATCGATTATGTTCTTGGTTTAACATCTTACGATAATGAATACAACTACGCCGATAGCAGCGGTAATAACAAGATTAATACAGGCTTTAAAGGAACTATTAATACGGCCGGCGCCGCGCCCGCTTTCGATGAAAAAAGCGAAACGCGTCATACAATTACTCCTTCTGTAAGCGGTCAATGGAGCGGAGGTCCTCTTGCGTTCAGATTTAAATTTAATATGGGCGTGCCTATAACTGAAACAGTATCAACGCAAAAAACTCTTAAAACTGACGGCTCCGGCTCGTTGGAGAAGAACGGGGCAGATTCAAAAATTGTCATGGTTGGTTTTAATCCCGATTTAAGACTTGCCGCCCAGTGGAAAATTGTTCCAAATCTCGCGTTGAATCTTGGCGGAAGAATTAATTTTAATACTATGTCAAATACAACTACAGAGGGTAAATCCTATACTAATGATAAAGAAAATGATAATTCATCTTTTAAAACTGTCGCAGTTTCAAATCCCACCGGTATCTCAAATACTTTGGCTATTGGCGTTACCTTTAATGCTACAGACAACCTGACTTTTGAAGTCGCTTCCGGCGCGTCAAACGGCAGAATCAACGTATTCGGCGCAACAGATAATACGGGCGCTTCTCCCAACGGTTTGTTTTATTTTACCAACCTTCTGGTCTCTTTAAGATACTAATCGTTTTTTCAGCATAATTCAGACCGGCGTTTTAAAAGCGCCGGTTTTTTGTTTTAAATATACTTATTATTCATTAATAACAGTAATAACAATTTTTACAGAAATTGGATTAATAATATTTATTATCCATTATGCTCTTTAAAATCAAAATAATGTGTTATTTTTGTATTTAGTCCTATAGTGTTTTCTAACAATTTTTTAATATTTGCAGAAGAGTCAGATAATATTACACAAATCCTTTCATAATTATCATACATAAATGATAATATGGTATCCATAATTTCTCTTTCAATAAATGAAGTGCGTTCATTTTGAAGAAGTAAAGATGCTTCATCAATATATAAAACACCATCAAGGGCTTTTAATAATAAATCTTTTGTTTTGGCCTGTGATTGCCCAATAAATTCGCCTATAAAATCATTACTTGTCGCTATAATTATATATCCATTTTTAATTATGCCCTTTTCTTGAAGAAACTCGGCAAACAACTTTGCCGCTGTCTTTTTACCATTATGAGAGTTGCCAATGAATACTTTAAAACCTGTGAAGTTTGACATACCTTTTTGAGCCATTTTTTCTTTTATATATTCAATTTGCTTATCCATTAAGTTAATCTGCTTTTTAAAGTTTTCCATGCCAATAAGGTTATTTATTCTTTCCAATGCCGTCATATTACTCTCCTGTATATAATTTACCATTTTTTAAATTTTTTTGCAATATAATCTTAATTAATTGCATGTCATATAACATTCTGGTGACAGTCACCCGTTACACTCATATATAATTCTAAATTTTACCATATATGTAAATCAGTATTTTGTCAACATTTTTAACTTATTGCACATAACATTCCGGATGTATGTGACGTTAGGATTTGTATTATTATTTTTCTAAATATAAATTCCAAAGATTTATTTTCCTTTGTGAGGAAAATGTACAGTAACTTCTGTTGAAGTTCTTGATCTATTATTTTTAAAAATCTTTACTCCTTCATATTCACCGCCCAACGTATCAGCTGCTTCGCTATTCAATCTCATCGAAACTTTTGTTGCACCACTTTTACTTGCAGCCTTAATTATTTTTTTTGCGGCTTCTCCTTGTTGAGATTGCGGACTAAAGATCTCCATAGTTTTCTTTAACACTAAAGGAAGTATTTCTATATCAGAACCTATTTTCTTAATTACACTGTCTTTCTGAGTTATAGCTTTTTTATTATCCATAAATTTAACCTCTCTTAAAGAGTATAAAATAGACTATTAATTTTGTCAAGGGAACGCACTTCAATCTATGTCTGGTATATGTGACCTGCCTTCTTTAATATGCGCTTGAAGATGTATGCCAAATAAAATACTTGAGTACAGGCGGGTAAGCGCACGTGATGGAAAAACATCTTCTGCGGGTTCCCTGACGTAGAGACCACGAAGTGGGCTCGGAGTCAGGCTCTCCCAGAGTTTTTCCAGCGCGCGCGCTTGCCCGCCTGTACTAAATA
>Ga0268262_10005864_pt1 | contig 12015 bp, 19 predicted proteins | sample TergutNc150P3_FD_190354 | JGI IMG/M metagenome (GOLD analysis project Ga0268262, IMG submission 190354) | Nasutitermes corniger P3 segment gut microbial community from laboratory colony in Florida, USA - Nc150 P3 (SPAdes) (version 2) | ecosystem: Host-associated > Arthropoda: Insects >... | reverse complement strand
ACAGGAGAGAGGGGTGATTGAATGGTTGAGATAGAGAGAGTAATGGACGCGATAGCCGACAGACCGCTTACCGCCGAGGAGATAGCCATTAGGTTGGGATGCTCGAAGGAGGCTGTCCAGAACGTCATTTTGCTGGTAATCCGGAGGAAAGAGCCCTGGCTTTACATCAAGGTCGCGAACGGTGGAAAAACGTACGCCTACACAACAAGGAGGCCCATCGCTTGCGAGGAGGGGGAGAGCAGTGGATGATGAGTACAAGATCATAGACGACAGGCCGTAGCATATCGACGTCCGGACCGATGTGGTGATCACATTCGTCCCGACGGCGGATGGCGAGACCATAGGAGTGGACATAAGGTCCAAGCATGGGCTGGAAGTGAAGAGAACAGAGGGAACAATGATCATCAGCAGGAGAAGAAAATGGTCAAAATGGATGCGGAAACACTGACAAGGATGTTCGCGCCGATCTACGCGGCGGTGGACGGCCAGCCCGTGGCGCTGGAATCCGACGGTGAAACGATCGCCGTAAAAGGGATGGACGAGGCGCACGTGTGCGTCATAACGGCTGTCGCGAAGATTCCCGCCAAGGCCATGAAGATAGCCTTCGGCCCCGAGGCCGCGATGGACGCTCTTAAGGACATGAGCGGAAAGATAACCGCAGATTACGACACATCGAGAAGAGCAGTCACCCTGACAGGCGAATGGGGAAGAAGGACGTTCAAGACCATGCAGGCCTCCGTCTCCGACGTAAAACTGCCGGAGGCCGGGATACGGGAGGACATGGACATAGCGCTCCTTCGTCACGCGGTATCGTTTGCTAAGATAGACGAGACGCTGACGATACGGGCGGACGGCGAGAGGCTGTACATGGAGGCCGAGAACGATCTCGAAAGGGCCGAGAGCTGGACGGAGACAACGATCACGAAGGCCATGAAGGCCCAGTACCCCGCAGAATATCTGTCCAAGATCATCAGGTCGATAAGGCTGGATGAAGGAAAGGAGAAGATCACCGCGTACATCGACTGCGACTACCCTCTCAGGCTGGAGTGGGAGTTCGCCGGAGCGGAGTATACATACTGCATAGCGCCGAGGATCGAGGACGACTCATGAACGCGGACATGACCATACTGTACAACTATATCCGCGAGAAGAACGCCGCCGGAGAGACGGTCACGTACTCGGCGATCGTGAAGGACGGCGTACTGAAAAGGTCGAACCCGACCGTTTTCAAAACACTTGAGGACATGATCGAGGAGGGCCACCTGCGTGTGGAGTTCCTGCGGTCGGACAGCGGCCACTTCAAGAGGGCGCTGTTCGTCAGCATGGGGGACGAGGCGCACAGGGAACACCTTCTAATGAAACTTATCAGCGAGTCCGTCAGGATGCGCATGTCCCTGGAGAGCTTCATGTCCGGGGAGATCGAGCGCGGGAAGAAGACCGCCGTGTGGCACCGCCTGGACGACTTCGAGGATACGGACGACGGACAGTGAGACCATGTTAGAATACGACAAATAAAAGAAATGGGAGAGAATAAAATGAAACTTTACAGGATAGAGTGCAAAGGACTGAACGAAGAGCAGAGGCTGACCGCCACCTGGGAGTATATATACGACGACAAGGACAAGGCCGTGAACTTCTGCAAAGAACTGAATGAACTGGAGAACGACGACGGCTCCAAATGGATAGTCTCCATTAACCTCTGGGAGCTCGAAGAGGGCGAGGAGTACCCCCTGTTCGTACCGTGGTGTGAAGACGGACTTCGAGAGCTCACGGCCTTCGGCAGGCACCAGGAAGAAGATGGGGGAACGATAGAATATCACAAAATAGACGCTCCATTTCTAAGGGACCCGCTGACGGGGAAGCTCGTTGAGGATAAGTTCGTCAACGAGACCGTCGAGTACCTCAAGGACAGCGAATGGCGGTTCACGGAGAAGATCGATGGCACGAACGTAAGGGTCGTATGGGACGGCCATAAGGTATCGTTCCGCGGCCGCACCGATAAGGCGGAAATGCCGAAGGAACTCACAGCCCGCTTGGAGGAACTGTTCGGAGGGGACGAGAAAGAAGGCCTATTCGAACAGAAGTTCGGGTCGTCAGAAGTGATACTGTTCGGAGAAGGCTACGGCCCCAAGATAAACAACGGCGATAAGTACAGGGAATCCGTCGATTTTATTCTGTTTGATGTCTACATCAACGGTCTATACCTCACCAGGGACAACGTGAAGGACATCGCAGACTACTTCGGGATCGAGGTCGTCCCTCTTGTGTTTGCAGGAACGATCGCCGACGCGGTGAACAGCGTTAAACAGGACCGCCAGTCATCATACGGCACGGCCGGGATGGAAGGGTATGTGGGCCGACCCAAGGTGGAGCTCAGGGACCGCAGAGGAAACCGGGTGATCGTGAAGATCAAGGCCAAGGACTTCAGGAAACGGGCGGTGGAAGAATGAGCGGAGACCTCGGCATCAAGCGCATAGGCAACTGGCGGGGATACAGGATATACGAGAACAGAGAGACCGGAATGTTCCATATCCGCCCCATGGACATTGATACGAAGGATGAATTGTACAATCCCGAAGAACTGTTCCTCTCGAAGGGCTTTGCGAGGATCAAGATAGACGAGATAAACGGCAAGCTCCCGCAGGGCGAGCTACAACGCAGAATGAAAAAATGGGATATGGAAAAAGAGGAAGAGGAGGAAAGAGCAAGGCGGAAAGCCAACGAACCCGAAAAACCATGGCAACACCTTTACAACGTGAATAACGGCTCGGCGGCATCCTCAACAGAGTCGGAAACAGGACCGAACATTCCGATAAATGAGCCCGAAAAATGTTACTGCATTTCCGTAAGACTGAAAGACCAGTCCGAAGAACGGTTTTTTGATTTTCAATCGTTAAAATCATGTCTTGAAGAATTCGAGAGAGCTATGGAAACCCTGTCGCAAAAGAGAACGAAGTGGATAAAGGTCGGGTCTCTAATTTGCAGGAGAAAGAATGTCCTGGAGATCGAGATGATGGAGGGGGGGGGGAGATGAGTATTTCTACCAAACGTAAGGAGTGCGGCAATGTTCAGACGGGAGTGGTAAAATGATGTTCTGGATGAGGAAGAAGACCATAGACGAAAAGGACTGGTCGAACGTCATAAGCGACATCGCATACGATATCGCGGGTCCGGACTGGCTGTATCACAACGAGGAGACCCCGGCCATGGAGTGGACGTATTTCTACTCGGTAAGGGGAGGAACCCGCCTGGTCAAGGTCCAGATAAGGATATCGCAGGAGCCCATGGTGAAAGAATGAGCGACATAACCGTCCACTGCGTGAAGTGCGGAGAGGTCTTCTCCGCAGGTTACAAAACGATCGAAAGTTGGAAATACCACTGTCCGAAGTGCCGCGGAGGGATCGAGATAGTGGTCCATCTAGACAGCATAGACGTATGCGGAGAGGACGACGAGGAGGGATAGGAATGGATGCTAGTGTATCTCTGATCCTGACAGGGATGTTCGGGCTGTTGATATTCGTTTGTCTTCTGGTTTTCAACGAATTGAGAACGAGCGATCGGTGGTACAACAGGGTCAACAAGTTCCTAGAACATTATCTCGGGATATGCCTGACCCTTATGCTTGTAGGGTCATTCATCTTCCTGTTGGGGCTGGAGGGATGATATGGCGACGACAGAACGCATAACGATGAACACGGGGGACATCATCCCCTACGGGAACAACCCCCGGAAGCTCGGGGACAGGTCCGTGGAGGCCGTGGCCAGCTCCATTAAGGAGTTCGGGTACATCAGCCCGATCATAGTGGACGAGAACAACGTCGTCATCGCGGGGCATACGAGGCTCCTGGCGATGAAGAAACTGGGCATGGGGGAGGCGGAGGTCATAAGGGTCTCCGGCCTCACGGACGAGCAGGTAAGGGCGCTACGCCTGGCAGACAACAAGACCGCAGAGCTCTCGGAGTGGGACGCGGACAAGCTGATAGAGGAGCTCGACAAGATACTCAACATCGACATGTCGGACTTCGGGTTCGATCACGACGTAGAATTCGATACGGAGGTCTCCGAGGACGATTACGAGGTCATACCGCCGGAAGAACCGCGTCAGATAGGCGCGGAACTGGGAGACATCGTAGAGGTAACATTATCAAAACCTAAGAACTAACCCTTTTAACAAACTCTTTGTTCTTTTTCAATGTTTATAGATATGCTCTGACCCGCAATTATTGTCATCCGACTGTGGAGTGAAACAGGAAATGGCGAGCATTGTAGGAATGGGTAATCTCAGGGTGTTAAGCCCAGACGAAGCCCGAAAACAGGGCAGGAAAGGCGGTGTAGCGTCAGCAGAGGCGCGCAGGGCGAAGCGCGACATGGCGGAGACTTTGAACATTCTTTTGAGAATCCCCATGAAAAGGGGTAAAGTAACGGACGTGGAGAACATAAAGTCCGTAGAGGACCTGAAGAAAGCGAACCTGACCGTCAGGGACATGGCCCTCGCCAAGCTAGCGCTGAGGGCGATCAACTCGGACAGCTCCTTCGCCCTTCTCAGGGACCAGATCGGAGAGACGCCCGTGGACGCGGAGACCATGAGGAGCTCGGCCATAAGCAACCTCGCCGACGCTCTCGCAGGAACGACCGAGGAGGAGGCGGACGGCCATATCGACGAAGTACCGCCTTAAGTTCGAGGCTCCGGAGATAAAGCCTCCGGGAGAGCACGCCTTACGCTCGATCCAGAACACCAAGTGGCTGAATATCTGGGAAGGTTCGGTCAGATCATCCAAGACCCTCATGTCCCTGCTTGCGTGGTTGCTTTATATAGAAGAATCCCCGGACTTCGTTTTCGGCATGAGCGGGAACACCCTCAACTCGCTGTACAACAACTGCATCGGCGGGCAGTACGGGATACTCTCGATCCATCCCGGCTCGTACTACAAAGCGTCGTCCGCGCCCTCGCTCTTCGTCCCGACCACGTCGGGCCTGAAGAGATGCGTCCTGTACGGAGCATGCAACAACAACTCCCACGACAAGGTCGTGGGGCTGACCGCCGGAGGTTGGTACTTCGACGAACTCAACAAACATCACCGTAATTTTATTACGGAGGCGCAGAACAGAACGCTCGCGTCACCTAACCGTAAACTATTCGCTACGATGAACCCCGACAATCCGAACAAGCCGATCTATTCGGAGTTCGTGGACAGGTGGAGGCTTGCGGCGCCGGAGGAAAGGAAGGCCGCGGGGGGAGTGAACTACTACCACTTCACCATGAAGGACAACCCTATCCTCACGCAGGCGATGATAGAGCAGTTCGCCGTCCAGTACAAGGGGTTCGAGTACGACCGTTTCATTCTCGGCAAGAGGGTATCGGCGGAGGGCCTGGTGTATCCGGGGATAGCTACGCATAACGTATTCGTAGACTTCCCCGTCGATGACGTGGAGGTAGGATACTGCGCGATCGACTGGGGAACCGACCACCCCACGGCCATGCTGTTCGGCGGCCCGATGAAGGACGGGGCGGGGTATGTCAAACGCAGGGACTGGCGCATAGTACGCGAGATATACGACAAGCGGAAGGACAAGATCGAGACCGACATCGTCGATCGTTACGAAGCGGAATGCGAGGACATGAACGTTAATCCTCACAATATCCGCATAGCTATCGACCCGTCGGCGAGAGCTCTCAAGAACGCCTTCAGGCGGGCCGGATACGGTGCCGTCGACTCGAAGGTGATGGCGGGGGTGGAGAGCGCCGAGAACGTGGTCATAGAGGGCATCCGGTTCCACAAGCACGCCATGTACAACGGCTTTCTCAAGTATCACTCGTCCTGCGTTAACTGCCTGCGCGAATTCGGATCGTACGCATGGGACGAGAACGCCTCCCTCAGAGGGGAGGAGAAGCCGATCAAGATGAACGACGACTGCACGGACGCGGGACGTTATTTTGCAAACACTTTCGTTAGGCCCAACCTGGGCGGGATGGCAAGAGCATGAACATTATACAAGCGGACATGAAGGTCGGGGAGCATCCGACCAGCGATATACTGAAAGACACTTACGGCCAGTTCGCGGCGAGGCTGGCGGACTTCAGGAAGTACAGGGAGTACTACGAGGGGGACCACGACTTCGGCGACCGCAAGGGCGCGAAGGTCACCGTGAACCTCGTAAGGTACGGGATCGACAACCTCGTGTCGTATATGGCGGGTAACGCCCCCAACTACATCTACAAGGACGGGGACAAGGCGGCTGAGGAGATCATCGAGAGGTACGACAAGCAGAACCTGAAGGAGAGGGAGTCGGAGATCGTCCGCGACCTGAAGATATACGGCCGGGCTTACGAGCTCGTCTATCACTCGGACGAGGAGGGAAACCCGCCCCGCTCCGCGGTGGTAAGCCCGGAGCAGGCGTTCGTCGTCTACGACATGACGATCGACCCGGACAGCGTCTTCGGCGCGATAGTCCGGACGGTGAAAGGCAAGGATGACAAGCAGAAGATGATCATGGACGTTTACGGCCCGAATTGGTACGAGGAGTGGGTTTCCGAGGACGGAGGGGACTGGACGAGGACAAGGACCCCCAATGACAGCACGCGGTTTACCCGCGTTCCGCTCATCGAGTACCTGAACTCCGAGGACGCCATGTCCGAGGTCGACAACGTCATGAGCCTCCAGGATGCGCTGAACGCTGTTATGAGCGACCGTCAGGACGACAAGGACGCATTCGCCGGGGCCATGCTCGCGCTGTACGGGTTCTCCATCGGATTGCAGACCAACGAGATCAAAGAGAACCGCAAGGTGCTGAAGGACCAGAAGGTCCTCCAGTTCGAGGACCGCACCAAAGAAGGCGCCGAGTATCTGATAAAGCAGATGGACGAAACGGGAGCGCAGACTTACTCCACGTACCTATCGCAGACCATCCACAAGCTCATGCGCGTGCCGGACTTCTCCGACGAGTCGTTCGCGGGTAACGCGTCGGGCGTCGCCATGGCGTACAAGCTCTACGGGACGCACAACGCCGCGAAGGTAACGGAGCTGTACTTCGGACGCGGGTTCAGACGCAGATGCAAGCTGTACGATTCCGCCCTCCACAATGCCCTCCAGAACGAGAACACGCCCACGGTGGCGGATGTAACCCAAATGAGCATCGTCTTCACGTACAGCACGGTCGTAGACCCGCAGGCGGAGGCGCAGGCGGCGGAGGCATACCTGAGAGCGGGAGTTTCGCAGGAAACGGTGCTAAACAACCTGTCGATCGTGGACAACGTCGAGGAGGAAATGAAGAGACTCGCCAAGCAGAAGGCTGAGGACCTCGCCCGCGAGAAAACGCTCATGGAGGACGAGTTCAGCCGCGAAGAGCCTCCGGCGGATGAAGAAGAATGAACCGCCAAGAGTTCGACAGGATCGCGGAGGACAAGCAGTACGTCTACCACCGCAGGCACTACGCCGCGGTGAGAGACATAGAGAACTCTCTGCGCATAGCAGAGAGGAACGTCATCCGCGATCTGTCGAACTACATGCCGCCGAACATCGACCATCCGGAGGGATGGCTGAAGAAGGGGGCGGGGCCGAACGCTCTCATGAGCCTCCGCAAGAAGGCCATGGAGCTCCCCGAACCCCAGAGGTCTCAGTGGATGGCCAAGCTGGACAAACCCTCCTGGAGGGCCCAGATAACCAACCGTTTCGCTCTGTACAGGAGGATCGAGATGGAGGGCCTTACGGCACAGCGCAGTATAGACGCCACCCTGCGCGGGACGGCCTCCTCCGTAGCCATGGAAGGGTTCACCAGGCAGATGTTCGAGATACAGAAGGATATGGGCATGGGCTGGTCCTTCGCCCTCCCCAATACCCGTCAGGCGGACGCAATGGCCAGGCGCGTCCTGAACACCAAGTACACCGAGAACCTGACCAGGAGGCACTGCGATCTCGTCAAGGAGCAGATAACCGCAGGGATCGTAGCAGGCAAGAGCGAGAAGGACATCGCCAAGCAGATACACGAGACGGCGGGCGAGGAGATATGGGAGGCCAAGCGTCTGGTCAGGACGGAGATCACCGCGGCGGCGGCAGAGGGCGAGCTCCAGGCGATGAAGGAGACGGAGGAGGAGTTCGATGTCAAGATGCGCTACCGCTTCTATGCAACACTCGATGAGAGAACGTGCCCGGTATGCGGTGCGTTGGACCTTAAGGAATTCGCCACCGAGGATCAGGAGACGGGCGAGAACTTCCCTCCCATGCACCCTAACTGCCGTTGCGTCATACAGCCCGCGCTGGATGGGGAGACGAAGGACTCCATCATCCGCAGGGGAAGGGACGAGAGCGGGAAGAATACGATCATGCCTCCGGGCATGACGTACGAGGAGTGGAAGAAGGAGTATGTGGAGAAGCCGGAGCCGGCCGTTGTGGGGCACGCAAGGGTCGATGCCAACACGGTGGACGCTCCGTTACGGGGGGAGTGGAAGAGAGAGTACGTACAGCACCCGATAAGCGACATGGCCGACGAGAAAGAGATCGCCGAGTACATGAAGAAGAACTACGCCGTCAACATGGAGGGAGCGGAGAAGGCCGACATCGAACTGCTGAAAGCGTCCTCTGTCAACATGGCCAAATACCTGGATGACAACAAAGACGTGCAGGAACACCTGCGTACTGTCAGATTCACGGCTGACAAAAGATATGGTATCGAGGACGGAACATTCGGTACAGCGAACATTGTTAAAAACGCTGACGGGAGTTTCCGTTCGGAGATCAACCTCAATGAGAAGTATTACGGCAACCCCAACGAGTTCAAGAGGCTGATGGACAGCGATCCCGGTTATTTCGTAAAGGGCACAAAGCCCGAGGACAACATAACGCACGAACTCGCGCACTGCAAACAAATATCGGCGTCCATGAGGATCGAGCACACGTTTGAGAAAGATGGAAAGTTTGTGAAAACCATCGGGTTCAGAGGGATGGACGAAAGACAGGCGCGCATTGCGTACAGAGGAGATGCGCAAACGATCGTCGGCGACACGTTCAGAAAGAATGAGGAGCTGTTTAAAGGGGACCGCGAGCAGATTATAAAAACAAAAATATCAAAGTATGCCACAAAGAATTCCTGGGAGACCATAGCGGAGGCACTTAACGACGTTCAGCTCAACGGTGGCGGCGCCTCAGCCCTGAGTAAGAAAATTTATAATGAAGTAGTGGGTTATATTTGACACCATGTGGATATGCTCAAGGGAAACATCGGACGCTTGGGTTTACAAGGCGGATATTGAGCGTGAGCCACATCTTTATCCAAAAGAAGTGGTCGAGGCCCTTGGGAAGATCGAAGAACTCGACGCTAAAGACCTTGGATATACAACAGAAAGCCCCGAATTCAGATTCGCCTTTGAGGGATACGAGATAAACAAATATGGTGTAGTGGGGTTGCGTCCCGATGCGTCTGAGCTTGCAAAAAAAGAATGGATGAGTCACTGGAGAGCAATGAAGGCGGCTCCGGATGTAATATTCTGATTCTGTCTTCCATCGAACATTTTCACTATCGTTTTGTAATTTCATTCGGGTCGTTTCTTCGATTATGTCCGAAACAAGACACTTTTACCAGCTCACAAGGAATCCCGATAGGTCCGAACAGTCGTTATATACCGCAACGGCGTGGGCCGGACACCCCGAAAGGGGCCGGGTCCTCCGATGGGTGCAGTCGCCGGGCCCGGGACCGCCGCCTCACGCATTCGCGAAAAAATCGGGAATCCCGATCCCAAGAGGGCGTTTCAAAATGTTGTTATATACCGCAACATCAATGCATAACGCGGTGTGTGATTGACGGCCCCGAAAGGGGCCGGGTCCCTTACGGGGACCATGCGTCCGTCCCTTCAAAACATACCGAACTCTATGACAAATTCGATGGTTCCAAGGCGGACAGTTATCCGGACGCACTCGGTCGGATGCATTGATACACCTCCCTCCGGGTCGGTTCCGGGAACGGTAAGGGGTCCCCGAAACTACCGAAACTACGGATTTTTTCAATGTTTTTTATTAAACGCTCTCGGTAATCATTTGTCCACCCAACTATGGGGTGAAATAGGTATGACAGACGATAACTCAGCGGAAAAGACCCCGGCTAACGACAAGCCCGAGACCCCCAAGAAGGTCGAAATGACGCAGGACGACCTGAACGCTCTGATCGGCAAGGCAAGGACCGAGACGAGAACGCAGAGCGAGAAGGAGATCGCGAAGCTCAAGGCCGAATACGAGGAGAAGATCAAACTCTCCGCAATGAAGGCTCATGCTACGCCCCTCGCTGCTGTGTCTTCAGCGCTCATTGTTGTTTAGAAAGATATGCCGATGCTTCTGAGGTATTCAACCGCGCTCCGGGGAGCGGATATGATGGGTTGCCTCCCTCTTTTTCGTATTCGGTCGTCGTTACTTTTATGTCAGTCAGGCCACGGTAGTCGGTCAATGTCGTTGTTCCGACTGCCCTGTATCCTTCCGTGGTCAAAATCCTGCTAAGTTCTTCCGTTTTATCCTTGTCTATTGTAAAGACTTCTGTCCCGATCTTTACTCTGTGTTCTGTTTTCATAGCCGTTTTCCTTCTGTAATATTTTTAGTTCTCTTTGATTATAAGTTTGCTTTGATTATATATGGTCTCCCTTTACAATGTCTCTTCTCCAACAAACGCCCGAATATTTTATTGTGATGTGTAAACACGTCCTATTCGGAGCAATACCGTTCAGACCCGACAGGACATGCCTCTCCACTCAACTTTGGAATAAAAAAGTACGCTTGACATTAAGTAGGCTAACTGTAGGAATACTCGGTTAATATACGGGATATCCTGCAAAGGAATATGAGATTTGACAGAATAAATGGCCTCGGATTCCCCGAGGCGATAACGGCGGCGATAGTCACGCTGTCGCTCACTTTTTACATCATTGCGGAGACAGAGGACCCTGCGAAAAGGACCTTGATGGAGAAAGAATTAAGCGGATCTTTGACAAAGAAGACGGTGCGCATTGATGAGTCACCGTCAGAATGTTGAGAAGCCGGAGTGTATCGCATCTAACGATGCGGTGCCTCCGACGGTTACGACAACAATTGCTGGGCGGGGGACGGATGTTCAGAGCTTCAACGTAACGCAAGAGGTTGATGCGCATTATACGCCGACCATACCGAGGGGCGAGACCGCAAACCAAGCCCCTCGGTCGGAAACCAAGTACGAAGACATAGATGAAGTACGCAGAACAGTACCCCAATCCGTGCTAAACATTATCATAGACCCCGACGAATACTATAGGATACAGAAAGAGGCGGAAGAATCAAACATGCAGGTGCCGCCGGAAACCAAATATCCCGACGGATACGTAATAGAGAAAGTCGCAAGGGAGCAGTCTGTTGTTCACGACCTTGGACAAGAAAATGCAAAGTCGCTCACATGGTTCTCGAACGAAGGATACAAAGACAATAACTACGCCCTGAGAACGGGTGAAGCCAGAGTGAGGGATGACGGTAGCGTTGCAGATATGCCTGAGATATTGGGCCACATGGAGAACATCAATAAAGCGATAAGCGAAACGACCACCCCTCCATTAGTGTTATGGAGGAAAAGCAACCCATATCAAGACTTTCCAGGCTTAGAGCAAGCCAAGGTTGGTGGGTTGTTCACGCAACAGTCTCACCTTTCGACCTCTCTGTCACTGAAAGCAACGGAGGACTTCTCTCACCCCGGCCAAATAACAAAAATCCTATTTCCTGGCGGTAAAGGTGGCGGGACATATATGGGGAAGTTGTCGGCGTGGGAGGACGAGCATGAGTTCCTCCTGAAGAGAAACTCGGTTTATGAACTGCTTGAGGCCACGCCGAAAGACGGATATATTGAGTATGTTTTCAGAGTGGTATGAACGGATATCCCGGTGGCGGAAGATGCATCGGTCACAACTTGAACGGTGAGTTTGTACCTCTTGACAAGTGTGTTGAGCGTGGTATCATGACCAAAGAGCGTTATGACGCGATAGTCAAGGCCAACTATGATGCGGAGCACGACAAG